>Ga0081538_10000397_pt1 | contig 49637 bp, 49 predicted proteins | sample TabmetS5T2R1_FD_71022 | JGI IMG/M metagenome (GOLD analysis project Ga0081538, IMG submission 71022) | Tabebuia heterophylla rhizosphere microbial communities from the University of Puerto Rico - S5T2R1 | ecosystem: Host-associated > Plants > Roots > Rhizosphere ... | reverse complement strand
GAGCCACCGGTGCCGCTGGCAGCGCGCCCGCTGGTGGAGGCAGCGAACTTCGTGACCATCGCGCTGCTGCCCGACCAGATCCGCGAGCAATACGAGTTCTCTCCGGTGCCGCCCGCGTTCGTGCGAAAGGCGGTGGTGCGCGCCGGAGGCGAGTACGTGAAGCGGGCCGTGCTGCCGCTGCTGCCGGCGCGGGTACGGCTGGCGCCGGTGTGACGGGCCTCGCAGGCCGCGCTCACCGTTCGTGGCCGTCAAGCGGCAACGCGGTGGCCTCGTCTCGCGAAGTTCGGCGTCTGGCTGTGGCAGTTCGGACAGAGGAGCACTAGGTTCTCGAGGCGGTTGTCGTCGCCATCGCCGTTCACGTGATGCAGGGTCATGCTGAGCGGCTCGTCGAGCCACTCCGAGAGCCCACATTCCTCACAACGGTTCTCCTTGACCCCGGCCGACAGTAGGCGCAGCTTGACGTGCGTTCGGTTCCGCTCGGGCCCCGCCACCAGCAGTTCCCCGATCGGAATGGCCTGCGGTCTCGGAATTACGTCTCCCCGCATGACGGCCTTGCCCCAAGAGCGCCTCGAGAAGCCGAACCGATCCTGGCACTCGCGCACGCTGTGCCCGAGGTCGTAGAAACGCTGGATCTCCGCCCAGTCGCCTCGCGGAGCGTATTTTCGCGAGGGCGGCATGCCGAGGTTGCGGGCGTGGTAGCAAACCGCTGTCGGCGTAATTCCCAGACGGCGCGCTATCTGGCCGACCCGGAGCCCTTGGGCCAGAAGCTCCGCCACATGGGCCCGCGTCTCCCCGCGTGGCCGGCTCCGGATCTGCCCGCGCGCCTTGCTCTGGACCGTCCGCGCTGACTGCGTCGTCGGTTTCGCCGCTATCCTCAATCACCTCCCTGCGGGGTCGAATAATGGGCAATTCGCACGGCTCTGGACCGTGAGATCGGGGTTCAAGTCCCTGCCCCGCAGCTCTCCGGGAGCGACCCGACGCCGCGGTTTTCCGGGAGGATGACAGGGGGTCCGGACGGAACGTGTGTTCGCCTGCTTTCGTCCGATTCGCATGTCACGGTGGCGAGCGTGACACAGGCGCGCGTACGCGATCTTCTTGCAACGGGAGCCTCCGTAACCGAGATCGCGGACACACTCGGACTCGCCAAGAGCACCGTCTGCTACCACGTGCGGCGGCTCGGGTATGCGCCGGATCCCCGGTTTGCCGCGCGATACGACTGGAAGGCGATCGCGGCCTTCTACGAGCAGGGCCACTCCGTCACGGAGTGCATGAGGCACTTCGGCTTCAGCATGTCAGCGTGGGTTGATGCGATTGCTTCCGGGCGAGTCACGCCACGGCCGCGAGCCATTCCCGCCGAGGCCTTCCTCTCGGGCGCCCGAACCGGCTCGCGCGGGCAACTCAAGCGTCGGCTTCTCGTCGAGGGCTTGAAGGAGGAGCAGTGCGAGCGCTGTGGGATCAGCGAGTGGCGCGGACGGGCTCTGTCGCTCGCCCTCCACCACGTAAACGGCGACCCCATCGATGACCGGCTCGAGAACCTGCAGCTCCTCTGCCCCAACTGCCATGCCCAAACGCCGAACTTCTCGGGGCGGAATCGACGGATCAGGCGTCTGAACAGCGTGACGCGCGCTCTCGCGAGCGCCGGCGCCGTGCCCTTCGATCGCGGGTCCATGCGAAGGCTTCCCCTCGTGGGCGAGGCCAGCTAGAGAGCTGAGGCACTGCGCTACCGGCAGCGCTGCCGCGTCACGCCACCGCCTGCCGCGCCCAGTCCCGGTACAGCGCCGCGTAGGCCCCGTCGGCCTCCAGCAGCTCCTCGTGCGTCCCCTGCTCGACTATCCGGGAGCGGTCCAACACTACGATCCGCCCGGCGCCTCGGATCGTGGACAGCCGGTGCGCGATCACCAGTGCCGTCCGGCCCGCCAAGAGGCGCCTCAGGCCGCGCTCGATCTGCGACTCGGTGCGCACGTCGACGTTGGACGTCGCCTCGTCCAGGATCAGGATCCGGGGATCCGCCGCGGCGGCCCGGGCGAACGCCACCAGCTGCCGCTGGCCGGCCGACAGCTGTCCGCCGCGCTCGCCCACCTCGGTGTCGTAGCCCTCAGGCAGCCGCCCGATGAACTCCTGCGCGCCCACCGCGGCTGCGGCCTCGCGCACCTCCGCGTCGCTCGCCTCGGGGCGCCCGAAGGCGATGTTGTCGCGGATCGTGCCGGAGAACAGGAAGCCCTCCTGGGGAACGATCCCGAGCTGCGACCGCAGCGAGTGCTCGGTCACGTCGCGCAGGTCGTGCCCGTCCACCAGCACGCGCCCGTGATCCGGGTCGTAGAAGCGGGCCACCAGCTTGGCGAGCGTCGATTTGCCGGCGCCGGTCGCTCCCACCAGCGCCACCGTCTGCCCCGGCGGGATGTGCAGGTCGATCCCGCAGAGCGCCGGGTTGTCCCCCGAGTAGGCGAAGGTCACGTCGTCGAACTCGATCTCGCCGCGGATGCGCGGCAGCTCCAGCGCGTCCGGCTTGTCGACCAGGTCCGGCTCCTCGTCCATCAGCTCGAAGATCTTGTCGAGCGCCGCCATACCGGCCTGATAGGTCGTGTAGAGCTGGGAGAGCGACTGGATCGGGTCGAAGAAGCTCTGCAGGTAGAAGACGAACGAGGCGAGCACGCCGATCGTGACCGCGCTGTCGCCGTCCAGCACCTGGTTTCCGCCGTAGAGCAGTATCCCGGCGGTCGCCACGGCTGAGAGCAGCTCGACCGACGGGAAGTAGGCGGCATTCAGATGGACCGTGCGCATGTTCACGCGCCGGTGCTCGTCGTTCAGCTCGGCGAACCGGCTCTTGTGGCGCGGCTCCTGCCCGAAGGCCCGCACCACCCGCACCCCGGACAGGGTCTCCTGCAGGTACGCGGTGACCGCGGCGATCTTCTCGCGCGTGAGCCGGTACGCCCCGGCCGACGCCAGCCGGAATGCCACGCTCCCCACGAGCAGCACAGGGAACGTCAGGAACGTGATCAGCGCGAGCTGGACGTCCAGGAACAGGAGGATCACGGCCGTCCCGAGCAGCGTCAGCGTCGCCGAGAACAGCGTCGATATCCCCTCGGTCACGAGCTGGTCGAGCGCCTGCACGTCGTTGGTGATCCGCGAGATCAGCACGCCCGTCTTGTTGCGTCCGTAGAAGCCCACGGACAGCCGCTGCAGGTGCTGGAAGAGCTCGATGCGCAGGTCCTGCAGCGCCCGCTGGCCGACCCAGTTGATCAGGTAGGTCTGAGCGTAGGTGGCTCCCCAGTTCAACAGCGCCGCCGCGATGAACAGCACCAGGATCACGGTCAGCGCGCCGGTATCGCCGGCGCGGATGCCGTCGTCGATCGCCCGCCCGGCCAGGTACGGCGGCGCCAGCGCCGCGCCGGTGGCCACCGCGAGCGAGACCAGCATCAGGATCACACGGCCGCGGTAGGGGCCGAGCAGCGAGAAGAGGTGGCGCAGGCGGCTCGACCTCACAGGTTCGCCACCTCCGCGCGCGTGAGGAACACCTGCTCCGGCAGCCCCTTTTCCGCGATCTCGCGATAGAGCTCCGAGTCGTCCAGGAGCTCCTCGTGCGTCCCGCGGGCCGCCACGCGCCCGTCCTCGATCACCACTACCTCGTCGGCCAGGGCGATCGTCGAGAGCCGGTGCGCGATCACGAACGTGGTCCGCCCCTCCATCACCTCGGCGAGCGCCGCCTTGATCTGGCTCTCGGTGGTGGCGTCGACGCTCGACGTCGCGTCGTCGAGGATCAGGATGCGCGGCTCGGCGAGCAGGGCGCGCGCGATCGCCACCCGCTGGCGCTGGCCGCCGCTCAGCGTGAGCCCGCGCTCGCCGACCAGCGTGTCGAGGCCGTCGGGCAGGTCGTCGATCAGACCGCCGAGGCCCGCCCGCTCGGCGGCGACGACCACCTCGAAGTCGTCGGCCTCCGGACGGGCGTAGGCGATGTTGTCGCGCAGGCTGGCGGAGAACAGGAAGGCGTCGTCTGAGACCACCGCCACCTCGCGCCGCAGCGAGGCCGGATCCACCGACCGCACGTCGGCCCCGTCCACCAGCACTGCCCCTCGGGTCACGTCGTAGAGGCGCGGTATCAGCGTCACGAGCGTGGTCTTGCCGGAGCCGGTCGGCCCAACGAGGGCCACCGTCTGCCCGGCCTCCACCGTGAGGTCGATGTCCCGCAGCACGGGCTCCGTGCCCTCGTACTCGAAGCACACGTCGCGCAGCTCCACGCGCCCGTCGCCGGGCGGCAGCGCCGGCGCGCCCGGCGGGGCCGTGATCCGGGGCTCGCGGTCGAGCAACTCGAACACGCGCTGCCCGCTCGCCACCGCCCGCTGGGCCATGCCCAGGGCGATTCCAAGCATGCGCATCGGCGAGGTGAGCAGCAGGACGTAGCCGTAGAACGCCACGAACTCGCCGATCGAGATCTCGCCACGGATCGCCTGGCGGCCGCCGACGAACAGCACCGCGGCCAGCCCGAGCTGCGGGAGGAAGCCGATGAAGGGCGAGTAGAAGGCGCGCAGCCGGGTGGAGACCATCGACTGGTCGAAGACGCGCTTGACGGCGTGTCGGAAGCGGCGCAGCTGGCGCTCCTCCTGGGCGAACGCCTTGACCACCCGAACGCCGCCGATGTTCTCCTCCGCCTCCGCGGTCAGCTCGGCGATCCGCTGCTGCACCTCCTGTGAGGCCGGCCGGTTGCGGCGTCCGTACCGGAACGAGATCCAGATCACGAACGGCATCGGGGCGAGCGCGACAAGCGCCAGCCCCGGCGCCACGGCGAGCATCACGCCGGCCGCGATCAGGATCGTGAGCGCCGACTGCAGGATGAAGATCAGGCCGTAGCCGAGGAAGAAGCGCACGGACTGAAGGTCGACCGTTGCGCGCGACATGAGCTGGCCGGTCTGCTGCGAGTCGAAGAAGCCGAGCTCGAGCGAGTGCAGGTGCTCGTACATGCGGTTGCGCAGGTCGTACTCCACCCCGAGCGAGACCCGTCCGGCCACCAGCCGCCGCGAGACGCTGAACGCCAGTCGCAGCACGCCCGCCGCGGCCACGGCACCCGCCAGGAGCCAGAGGTCCACGGAGCCGCCGCGGATCTCGTCGATCGTGCGGCCGACGAGATAGGGGATGAGCACGCCCGAGCCCATCGCCGCCGCGGCGAGGGCGAAGGAGACCAAGACTCCCCCGCGGTACGGGCGGAGGAACCCCAGCAGTCTCCAGAAGGTGCGCATTCGCTTACCAAGGGTACGCAGGGCCCGCCCGGGAGGAACCAGCCCATGAACCTGCTTTCGCGCGGGACACCGGGCGCGGGCGCGCTCAGAGGCGGGTCATCGTGACGGTCCCGAAGGTGTAGCGGCGCCCAGCCGGCGGGCGACCTGCTCGCGGCGGAAGTCGAAGATGCGCTCGAGATCGCGCCGCACGAAGGCGCCGTGTGCCAGGCGTCCGAGCGGGCCGAGCGGCAGGTCGTAGCGGACGGTGTCGCGCACGAGCGTGCCGCCCTCGCGGGGCTCGAACGAGTGGGTGTGGTGCCAGGCGCGGTAGGGACCGCGGATCTGGACGTCCACGAAGCGCGCTCCCGGCTCCCAGACCTCGATCCGCGTCAGCCAGCGGATCGGGATGCGATGAAGCCGCAGGCGGTACTCGACCATCGTGCCGGGGCCCATGGGGATGGGCCCCGGCGTCACCACCCGGAACCGCAGCCAGGGTGGGGTGATCGCCTCGAGGTTGAAGGCGTCGGCGAAGAAGCCGAACACGGCGTCGGGGTCGCCGGGGAGGATCTGTTCGCGCGTGAGGGTTTGCAGGAGGTGGGGAGGGGAAGGCGAACTCGCGAAGTGATGAGCCACGGACTGGCACCGCCGGGTCGGCTGACGCAAGGAGAGCAGAGAGCGCTCGCCTCCTTCATCGCCGGCCGCCTGCCCGCGGGTCAGCTGCACGACGCGCTGGCCCGCGCCCGCGAGGCCGCGATGGCCGCCGCCGCGGCACGCGAGGCGCCGGCCGAGGGTGTGGTGCCGGTGCCGGAGACGCCGGTGCCGGCCGTTCCGGCGCCCGCGCTGCACGCCGCCTGAGGGCGTTCTCAGTCGTCCGTTCCCTCGCCGGCCGGCTCCACCAGGTCGGTGTCATCCGCTGCGCCGTGCCGTTCCGACAGCTCGTGGATGTACTGGGCGACGAGCGCCGCGTCGCTCCGCTCCGCCCGCGTGTCCGTGTCCCGTCGATCGGCCAAGGTTCCCTCCTGTTCGGCGGCTCTATTACGATGCCCGTCGTACCATAACAAACAGTTCGACGACTCTCGTACAAATGACCACAAGCTCCGCCGCAGTTGTCCCCGACGTTCCGCACCCGCAGCGCGACGAGCTCGACCTGGCCGCCGTGCTACATGCGCTCAGCGACCCGGTACGGCTCGAGATCGTGGCCGGGCTGGCGGATGGCGACGAACGAGCCTGTGGGAGCTTCGACGTCGGGGTCACGAAGTCGACCTGCACGCACCACTTCCGGGTGCTGCGCGAGGCGGGCCTGATCCGTCAGCGCCAGCAGGGCACGATGCGCCTGAACAGCCTGCGCCGCGACGACCTCGAGGCTCGCTTCCCGGGACTGCTCGGGACGATCCTCAAGGCCGCCGCGTAGTACACACGTACTAGCGCCGCCGCTCTAGCCGTTACCTCCCCGTCACTTCTTGTTCCGCTCGAGCGGCGGGTGCTGCGCGGGGGGCGGTGTGGGCTGGGCAGGGAGCCGTGCGGTGCGTCGCAGTACGGCTATCACTGTCTACTGTCCGATCCTGGTGTTCGTATGGAACACCAAAGTCGGACGCTGCCCGATCGCGCCCCTCGACCGGACCCACCGCAGCGATCGGACCCAGACCCCTTCCCCAGCCCGCTCTCCCGCCCGGCGGCCGGCCGCGCAGCGCCGCTGCTCTAACCGTTGCCCTCGCCCAAGGCGGGCCGCGGCGGCGGCGAGGGCTCCACCCGGAGGATTCGCGCGGGCCACCTCGGCAGCCACCAGTTCCAGCGGCCCATTAGCGAGATCACGGCGGGGACGATCAGCGCGCGGATCACCGTGGCGTCCAGCAGGATCCCGGCCGCCAGCCCGGTGGCCATCATCTTCACGTCCGTTTCGGGACCGGAGCCCATCGAGACGAACGAGAGGAACAGGATCAGCGCCGCGCTCGTGACCAGTCGCCCGGTCCGGCCGATGCCCTGCACGACGGCGGTGTGCGTGGAGCCGCTCCGGTCGTACTCCTCGCGCATCCGGCTGAGGATGAACACCTCGTAGTCCATCGACAGGCCGAACAGGAAGGCGAAGACCATCAGCGGCATCCAGGACGGGATCGAGCCGGTGGCCTGGATGTCCCAGATCGCCTCGGAGCCGTAGCCCAGCTGCCAGACGAGCACCAGCACGCCCCAGGCGGCCGCGATGCTGAGCACGTTCAGCAGGATCGCCTTGGCCGGCAGCAGCAGCGAGCGGAACGCCCGCGCGAGGAGGATGAACGTCGTGATCGTGATCAGCCCGATCATCAGCGGAAAGCTGCCGTACACCAGGTCGACGAAGTCCGCGTTCGACGCGGGCTGGCCGCCGACCCTCACGTCGGGCCCGGCCGCATGCGCCGTGTCGCGGACCGCCGAGAGCGTCTCGCCGCCCTCCTCGGTGCCGCTGTCCGGGACAGGGATCGCCTCGACGATCGCGGTCCCGCCGCTCCGCCAGGACTCCGGTGCCACGGCGCCGTGGATACCCTCCATGCCGCGCAGCTCGGCGGCGAGGCGCTCCGGGTCGGTGCCGCCCTCCACCAGGATCTCGTGGGGCAAAAGCGCTCCCTCGCCGATCCCGGCCTTCTCGAGCGCCACCAGTCCCTCCTTGGCCTGGCCCGAGCGGGCGACCGTGTCGGCGTCGGCGGTGCCGAGCTGGAGGTCGGTGGCCGAGTAGGCGAGCGCCACGATCACCGCCATGCCCGCGCCCGCCGCGAGCCAGCGGCGCCGGGAGACGGCCTGCGCCCAGCGCGTCCACGCGCGGCTCGCCTTGTCGTCGGTGCGCCGGTGCGGCCAGTCGAGCCGCGGGCCGAGCTTCGCCAGCACCACTGGCAGCAGGGTGATCGCCACGATCGTCGAGACGAGCGGGATCAACATGCCGCCGTAGCCCATCGAGCGCAGGAACGGCAGGGGCAGCGCGATCAGCGCCAGCAGCCCGATGGCGACGGTCACCCCGCTGAACACGACGGCGCGGCCGGCCGTCTCCATCGCCCTCTGCACGGCCTCGTCGCCGCTGCGGCCGTGCGAACGCTCCTCGCGCCAGCGTGAGACGACCAGCAGCGAGTAGTCGATCGCCACGCCCAGCCCGATCAGCGCGATCAGGAACTGGACGATCGGCGACACCGTGGTCAGCTCGGTGAGGCCGAGCAGCAAGAGGAAGGTCGTCATGATCGAGACGAAGGCCATCACGAGCGGCACGAAGGCCAGCAGGGAGGCGAAGACGAACGCGAGCACCACGAGCGCGCCGACGCCGCCCAGCACCGCCTCGAGCAGCACCCCGGGCCCCTCGTTGTCGCCGCCGCTGTCCTCGTTCAGCGCGTCGAAGCCGGTCAGCTTGACCGGCTCGCCGGCCACGGTGGCGCCGTCGAGCGCGCCGCGCGCGATGCGCTCGGCCCTGGGGTTCTCGCCGAAGAAAGCGTCCGGGTCGGGCGTGGGGTGGACGATCGCGAAGGTTGTGCGTCCGTCGTCGGAGACGAAGGTCTCGTCCCCGGTCGAGGCGTAGGAGGCGACGCGCGCCCCGGGCAGTGCCCGCTCCAGCCGGTCGTCGATCGCGGCGAGGTCGCGTTCGACCGCCGGCGAGTCGGCCGATTGGCCGTCGGGAAGCTCCACCACGGGGATGAGCGGCGGCGCCTGGCCGCCGGTGCCGCGGTAACGCTCGTCGATCGACACGTTCGTCTCCCAGCCCTCCTTGTTGGGGACCGAGAGCTCGGCCTCGAGCGCATCGGAGGCGGGGCCGGCGGCGGCGATGCCCGCGATCGTGAGCATGACCCAGGCCAGGACGACGGTGCGCTTGTGGGAGAGGACCCAGCGTGTTAGCGAAGACATCATGCCCGCGACGCTAGGTGCGGTCGCCTGCACCGCAAACGCCCGCCGGGATGATTCCGATGTCCTCCCTGGGGTGGACGAACTGCCCCCCGTCGGGGCGATTCGGGGCTCTGGAAGCGGGCGCTACGCTCGATTGCATGGCGTTGCAATCGGCAATCGACCTGGCCCGGGCGCCGGCCCGCAACGCGCAGCTGCTCGACGCCGGTCTCGCCCTCGCTGCCTTCGCCGCCTCGATCGGGCTGCTAGCCGTGGGCGAGGGCGAGAGCGGGGCGGACGGGCTCGGCGCGCTCGACGTGGTGGTCGCCGCGTTCGCGTCGCTGCCGCTCGTGGCGTGGCGGGCGGCGCCGGTGGCCGTGTTCGTCGCCACGGCGCTCGCCAGCAGTCTCCTCTACGCGACTGCCGACCCGGTCGGACCGCCGATCGGGCCGACGATCGCCGTCTACCTGATGGCCTTCTCCGGGGACGGGTCGCGCGAGCGCACCCGGCTCACCCTCGGCGTGGTGGCCGCGATGCTCGCCGTGCACGTGGTGGCCGGCGGCATCCTCGGGGCCGAGATCCTGTTCGGAATCACCGTCTGGGGCGGCGCCTGGCTGGCCGGGGACCGGACCCGGCTGCGCCGTGAGCGAATGGCCGAGCTCGAAGAGCGGGCGCTGCGCGCCGAACGTGAGGCCGAGCGCGAGCGCCGCCTGGCCGCGGCCGAGGAGCGCGGGCGCATCGCCCGCGACCTGCACGACTCGGCCGGGCACGCGATCAACGTGATCCTCGTGCACGCCGGCATGGGACGGCTCCAGACCGAGGGCGATCCCGACAAGGCGCGCGAGGCGTTCACGACGATCGAGGACGTGGCGCGGGAGACCGTGGGCGACATCGATCAGATGGTGCGGGTCCTGCGCGAGGACGCCTCGCTCCCCGGCGAGGTGGAGCCTCCGGCGGGGCTGGCCTCCCTGGAGGGGCTCGTGGAGCGGCACCGAGCGGCGGGGCTCGACGTGACGAGCTCGATCACCGGCGAAAGGCGACCGCTCCCGGCCGCCGTCGACAGCGGCGCCTACCGGATCCTCCAGGAGGCGCTGACAAACGCCGCCCGTCACGGGGACGGCCACGCCCGCGTGCAGATCGACTTCGGCCAGCGCGAGCTCGGCGTGGTCGTGGAGAACGTGCTCCTCCCGGGCCGGCCGGCTCGCGCCGAGGGAGGCGGCCACGGCCTGCTCGGCATGCGGGAGCGCGCCGCGCTGCTGGGCGGCAGTCTTCAGGCGCACGCCCGCGAGGGGCGCTTCGAGGTGCGCACCCGCTTGCCCATCCCCGAGGAGAACGCTTGACGGAGCCGCGCATCCGGGTCCTGATCGTCGACGACGACGACCTCATGCGCGCCGGCCTGCGCGGCGTGCTCGCGAGCGACCACGCGATCGAGCTCGTCGGCGAGGCGAGTGACGGGCGCGAGGCCGCCTACCGGGCCCGGCTGCTGCGGCCTGACGTGGTGTTGATGGACGTGCGCATGCCCGACCTCGACGGCATCTCCGCCACCCGCGAGCTCACGGTCGCATTTCCCGAGGTGAAGGTCGTGATCCTCACCACCTTCGAGCAGGACGACTACATCTTCGGCGCGCTCAGCGCGGGCGCCTCCGGCTTCTTGCTCAAGCGCACGCGGCCGGAGGAGCTGATCACGGCCATCCACACGATCGCGGCGGGCGACTCGCTGCTGTCGCCCTCGGTCACCAGCCGGGTGGTCGAGCGCATGGCGGGGCAGCCCCCGCCCGACGCGGCTCGCGACCCGCGCCTCGAGGAGCTCACCCCGCGGGAGACTGAGGTGCTCGCATTGGTTGCGCGGGGCCGGTCCAACGCGGAGATCGCCGGGGAGCTGATCATCGAGGAGTCGACCGTCAAGACCCACGTGAAGCGGATCCTGGCCAAGCTCGACGCCCGCGACAGGGTGCAGGCGGTGATCTTCGCCTACGAGGCCGGGCTGACGCGGCCGGGCGCCGGCGGCTAGGGGCTAACGCCCCGCCGCCGCGAGCGCGCCCTCGACATCGCGGGCCGTCACGGCCGCCACCCCGGTGCTGTCCGCGGCGTCGGTTGCGTGCGGGCCCGCAACCACGACGCGCTTGCCGAGCTCGGCCATGTAGAGCACGTTGGTGCGCGCCTCGGCGGCGGTGCGGGGTAGTCGCACCTCGGCATCGGCTCCCTGGAGGCGCGGGTCGACGAGGTCGCGGCCGTCCGTGGCGGTCTCGGCGTCGATCACCAGCGCGGTTGGCGATGTGGAACCGGCGCCGTCGCCCGAGGTGACTCCGGCGACGCCGCCGGCGGCCACTGCGGTCGCGGTGACCAAAGCTGCGAGCTGGGTTCCGAGGTCCATCATACGTATTAGCATACTACGTATGACGAGAGACGCTGTCAACCCGGGCATCGCCGGGAGGGTTGGGCGCGGTGCGGCCGGCGTGGTTGCATTCCAGTCCATCGGCCGCTCCACCCGACAGCGCGTGACCAGCGTCGACGTGGCCCGGCACGCGGGCGTGTCGCAGTCGACGGTGTCGCTCGTCTTCTCCGGCAAGGGCCGCGGCCGGGTCTCCGAGTCCACGCAGGAGCGGGTGCGCAGCTCCGCGCGCGAGCTCGGCTACCGGCCCAACGTGGCCGCCCAGGCGCTGCGGCTGGGGACCTCCCGCGCGGTCGCGCTGCTCGTGCCCGACGTCACGAATCCGTTCTTCAGCCGTGTCCTGCGCGGCGCCCAGCGGGCGGCCCAGGCGGCCGGCTACACGGTTGTGCTCGTCGACACGGGCCGAGACCGCCAGTGGGCGGAGCAATCCTTCGAGGCCCTGCGCGCCGGGCCTGCCGACGGCTACCTGCTGTTCGAGGTCATGGTGCCGGAGGGGCTCGGTCCCGACCACCACGTGGTTCTCATGGAGCGCGAGGCGCCGGGGCGCCGGTGGGTGCGCTTCGACGCCGAGGGCGGCGCGGCGGCTGCATTCGGCCATCTCCTCGAGCTCGGACACCGCCGCATCGGGCACCTGGCGGCGTCCTTCGACGCGCCGACCTTCCACCTGCGCGAGGCGGCCCGGCGGCGAGTACTGGCCGAGGCCGGGCTCGAGCCCGACGTCCAGCCCCGCGCCACGACGGAGATCGCCATCGACTCCGCCCGCGAGGCGGCGGGCCCGCTGCTGGACGAGCGGCCGACCGCCGTGTTCTGCGACGACGACGTGATCGCCGCCGGCCTCTACATGGCCGCGCGCGACCGCGGCCTGAGCATCCCGGGCGACCTGTCGGTCGTCGGCTTCGACGACATGGACTTCGCCCGCGCGCTCGAGCCGCCGCTCACCACGGTCGCGCTGGACGCCGAGCGACTGGGCGCCACGGCCTTCGAGCTGCTCGAGGGGCGGATGGCGGGCCGGAGGACGCGAAGGAGGGTGGTGCTGCCGGCGGAGCTGCTGGTGCGCGGGTCCACGGGACCGCCCGACGGCGGTCGACCACCGACGGCGTGATCATGGCGAATCCGAGCAACGGGTACTTTCAGCGCCACGAGCTCGGCGACGGAAGGACTGAGGCACATGCTCGACCACGTGGGATTCGACGTCAGCGACTACGACCGAAGCAGGGCGTTCTATGAGAAGGCGCTCGCGCCGCTCGGGCTGAGGCTCCTGATGGAGCCGGTGCCGGGCGTCGCCGGCTTCGGCGACGGCGAGAAGCCCTTCTTCTGGATCGCGGCCAGGGGCGCGCCGCAAACGGGGATCCACGTGGCCTTCGAGGCCGAGAGCCGCGAGGTGGTCGACGCGTTCCACGCCGCCGCGCTGGAGGCCGGGGGCACCGACAACGGCGCCCCCGGGGTCCGGGAGATCTACCACCCGACCTACTACGGCGCCTACGTGCTGGACCCGGACGGCAACAACGCCGAGGCGGTCTGCCACAAGCCTCAGTAGCGGAGGCCCATGGATCTCGATGTCTGGATCGTCAGCTACGCCCGTGCCTGGGAGACGGCGGACGAGGAGCTGGTCGCGTCGCTCTTCACGAAGGACGCCAGCTATCGGTCGAGCCCATTCCGCCAGCCGTACCGAGGGCACGACGAGATCCGGGAGTACTGGCGCCAGGCAGCCGGCAACCAGCGTGGGACCCGGGTGCGGATGGGACGGCCGGTCGTCGCCGGCAGCCGCGTGGCCGTGGAATGGTGGACCACGATGATCGAGGGCGGGGAGGAGGTGACGCTGCCCGGCTGCCTGCTGCTGCGCCATGACGCCGATGGCCTCTGCAGCGACCTACGCGAATACTGGAACCTCGAGCGTGGTCGACGGGATCCATTTCCGGGTTGGGGCGAGTGACCGGGCCCGTCAGGACCGGGCGGGCCGCCGCGGCGGCCGAGCTCCCGGCAGCGGCCGCGTGACGAGACCCTCGGCGACGGCCCACTCGATCGTCCGCGCGAAGGTGTCGGCCAGGGGGGTGTAGACCAAACCGAGCTCCCGCGTCGCTCGCGAGCCGTCGTAGCGGTGGCCGTGCAGGATCGTTCGCAGGCGCGCCCGGCAGAGGGAAGGTGTCCTTCCGCGCGCGCGATACACGCTCTCGGCGATCGCCACGGCCGCGCGCGCCAGGGGCGGCGGAATCATCCGTACGCGGTCGCGCACGCCGGAGAGCTCGGATACGAGCTGCACCGCCTGAATCGAGGAGAGGGTGGCGCCATTCAGCACGTAGCGCCGCCCGCCCTCGCCCCGCTCGGCCGCCAGCAGGTGGCCCTCGACGCAGTCCTGGATGTCCACCAGGCTGACCTGGGTGTCCACGAACGCGGGCAGCTTGCCGTTCAGGTAGGCGATGATGATCGCCCCGTTGCCGCCGGTGCGCGGAGGGCCCTGGACCGAGGACGGGTTCACAGCCACCACCTCCACCCCCGTCTCGGCGGCGGCCGCGAACACCGCGCGCTCGCCCTCGTGCTTCGAGCGGTCGTAGACGGACAGGTACGAGCCGCGGTGGGAGCAGTCCTCGGTGCCGAGCGTGCCCGCCGGCTCCCCGAGCGAGGCCGCCGACGAGGTGTAGACCATTCGCCCGATGCCCGCCCTGGCGGCTGCCCGTACGGCGGCTTCGGCGCCGCCCACGTTGACCCTCAGCTGCATGTCCGGATCGGCCGGGCAGTGGGAGTTCACGCCGGCCACGTGGTAGGCGAGCTCGCACCCGGCCATCCCCGCCGCGATCGACCCCTCGTCCAGCAGGTCCCCGCGCGCGACGTCGGCGCCCAGGGCGGCCACCTTCGCCGCCGCCGCATCGGAGCGGGCGAGCCCCACCACCTCGTCGCCGCGCTCGAGCAGACGGGTGGTCAGAGCGCCGCCGATGTACCCGCTGGCGCCGGAGACGAAGACGCGCGCCACGGTCAGACCGGCCGGCGCGGGCGGACGCGTCCCGCCCGCGGCTCGCGTTCAATCCCGGCGTCGAGCTCAGGGACGCGTCCGGCTGCTCTCGCGCGCGGCCACGGAATGTCGAGGTCCGCCGTCTTGGCCACCTGAGTTACTACTCTCGTCGCCCCGGAGGGTTTCGCGGTGCGGCCGGCCGGAATCGGCCGCGACGATCTTCCCGGGGTTGAGGTTCCGCCCGGGATCGGTGCCCTCGAACAGCGCTCGAAGCATCGCGACCCCGGGCGTCGAGATGTCCTCCTCGAGCCACTGGGCGTGCTCGGTGCCGACAGCGTGGTGGTGGGACAGCGTTGCGCCCGAGTCCACGAAGGCCTGCTGGATGGCCCGCTTCACCACCCCGTAGTCCTCCAATGCGTCGTGACCGTCCGGGGGATTGAGCGCGAACGTGAAGTAGAGGCAGGCGCCCGCGTGGTACGAGTGCGACAGGTGGCACATCAGGTAGCCGGGTACGCCCAGCTGATGGAAGGCGCCCCGGCCGGCCGCCATCACGTTGTCGTAGACGCTGTGCAGTTTGCTCCACGGCGCCGAGGTCTCCGAGACGTCTGCCGGAGCGCCCCGGTCGAGCAGGAAGTCGCGGATGTAGGGCGTGTCGAACTTCTTCTGGTCGTACAGCTCGCCGGGGCTGGTGCCGATGCACAGCCCGCCGTGGCGCTTGGCGATCCGCTCGGTGAGCTTGCGCTGAGCCGCCACGTGGTCGGCGCTGCCCTCGTAGCCGATGAACGACAGGCACATCGCCTCCAGGTCCCAGCCCTTGCGTTTGAGGAATAGCTGAAGGGCCTTCGACTTGACCCGGTCGAGCGGAGTGGGGTCGGTCCGCGTGGCGAACGAGAACGCGGTCTCGTAGGCATCGGACACACGTGTCACGGACGGCGCGGCCTCGCTGGCGGCGATGTCGCGCATGGCGGCCAGGCCGTCCGCCCACGTGGGGAACAGGTAGCCCAGGATCTTGCGTTCGGGCGGGACGCGGCGGACGTGGATGGTCGCCTCGGTGATGACCCCCAGCCGGCCCTCGCTGCCCAGCACCATCTCGCGCACGCTCGGGCCGGTGGATGTGCTCGGCACCGGACGCACCGCGAGCACCCCCGACGGCGTGGCGACCCGCAGCCCGCGCGTGAGCTCGGCGACGTCGCCATAGCGGTCCGACTGCATCCCCGAGGAGCGGGTGGCGATCCAGCCGCCCAGCGTCGAGTGCGTGAAGCTGTCGGGGAAGTGGCCGCAGGTCCAGCCCTGAGCGGCCAGCTGACGCTCGAGGTCGGGGCCGAATACGCCCGCCTCCACGCGCGCCAGCTGCGATGTGGCGTCGACGTGTATGACGCGGTTCATCCGACCCATGTCGACGGAGATCACGGGCCGGGTCTCGCCCGATTCGGGCTCGAGGCTGCCGGAGATGCTCGATCCACCCCCGAACGGGATGACCACGGCATCCTCCTCAAGGGCGGCCCGGACGACGGCGACGACCTCAGCTTCGGCGGCCGGGCGCACCACTACGTCGGGCAGGCGACCGAGGTCCCCGCGGCGCTGGCGAACCAGGTCGGTGAGGCTCTTCCCTCGCCCGTGGACGACGCGGTCGTGGTCGTCGGTGGAGACCTGCTCCGCTCCCACGGCGTCCTCCAGCCGCGCCCGAAGCCCCGTGGGGAGGGCGGGAGCCGGGACGTCCAGGTCCTCGAAGGCCATGGCGGGGCTGCCCGGCACACGGACGTCGAGGCCGAGGACGCGCTCGATGAAGGGCCCCAGCTCGGGCTTGCCCTCGTGCGTGAAGTGGACGTCCTCCTCGCCCCAGCCCCACCACTTCATGGCCGCCTGTGTCTGTCGTGCTCGGCGCATTCGCCGGTCCGGACCATAGCGGCGCATTCGCCGGCTCGGCAGGACCTGCGTGTCCCACGGCGAGCGGGGGCAATAGGTAGGGGTGACGAGCGTGACGCAGACCAAGGCGCAGGCCGAACCTCGACGGGCGGACGCCGTGCGAAACAGGCAGCGGATCCTCGACGCGGCCCGACGCATGCTCGATCGCTCCCCGGACGCCAGCCTGGCGGACATCGCCGCTGCCGCCGGGGTCTCCCGCTCGACCCTGCACCGGCGCTTCCCCAATCGCGACCGGCTCCTGGCCGCCCTGCGCGAACGGACCCAGGATCCCGCTCCGGACCGCCCGGAGACGCCGCTGCCCACGGGTCGCCTGGGCCGGGATCGTCCCGTCAGCCTCGATGCCATCCAAGTCTTCGACGCCGTACCGCCGGCCGTCCTGGCCGACCAGCTCGTGTCCGAGGCGCAGCGGATCGCAAAGGTCCCGGTCGCCCTGTACGTGCTCGACATCGACGGCACGCACCTGTTGCACATGGCCGGTCCGCCGCGCCTTGGCGAGCAGATTCCGGCGCCACTGGCGATCGGCCCCGAGCTGGACGCCGACGGCCTCTCCGACCTGCGGCGGCAGGTTCAGGCGGAGGTGTATGCCCTATGGCTCCGCGGACGCGCAAACGGCGTGCTGGTCGCCTTCGGACGTCCGGCGGCGCCGCTCACGGACCTCGCCCGCCAGGCCAGCGCGGCCCTCACCTTGGCCGACCGCTACACGGACGCGTTCGCCAGAGCCCAGCGGCGCAAGCAGCCGACGGCGGCCGCCGAGATCCAGCAGAGCCTGCTGCCGCCGCGGATCGTCCGGGTCACGGGCGGCGAGGTGGCCGGCAACGTGCTGCCGAGCTACGACGTCGCCGGGGACTGGTTCGACGTGATCGAGAACTCCGACGGCGTCTGGATCACGCTCGCCGACGGGCTTGGCAGCTCGACCCCCGCGGCGGCCAGCAGCGCGGTGGCGCTTGGAGCGCTGAGGGCCAGCCGGCGAGGTGGCGCCGGCCCGGGCGAGGCACTCGTGACGATGCATCAGACGCTGCGTGAGATGCCCGGACCCCGCGCCGAGATGACGGCCCTGGTCGCGCACTGGGATCCCGCCACCGGCGCCCTGGCGCTGGCTGACTGCGGTCACGTGCCGCCGGTGATCATCCGCGCCGGTGGCGAGGTGCAGCGCCTCGAGGTCGGATCGGGCCCCGGGCTTGGCGGACGGGCCACTCCGACGCCCAGCCGGCTTTCTGACTCGCTCGTTCCGGGCGATCGCCTGGTGCTCGTCTCGGACGGAGTCGTCGAGTGCGGTGAGGGCAAGGCCGGGCTGGGCCTCGACGGCGTCGTCGACGCGGCCCTCAGGGCGAAGCGAGGCACCGCGGCGGACACGGTGCGAGCGGTGCACCGCACCGTCCTGTCGGCCAGTGGAGGTGACCTGACCGACGACGCCACCGCGGTCTGCCTCGCCGTCGGCTGAGCGCGAGAAGTGAGACGCGCACGCCGAGAAAGGCGCTTCACCTAGAGACAGATCGGTCTCACTATGGTGCATAATGAGTTGTCTCTGCGGGGCCGAGCTTCATGTGGCCTTGGTGCTGCTGGCCGTTGCCCCGCGAGGCTGCAGGTCGAGAGGGGACGAGCGCCGCCTAGCCGGTCGCGCCGCGGACCTTTGGTCAGGTAACTACCGACGGAGGTCCGCAAGATGACCGCTGTATCCCTTGCGCCGCTGAGCCCGGCGTTGGCTTCGCGGCGTACCCCACGCGACCGCGCCGCTGCGCGGGAGGTGGAGTGGCAGCTTCTGCTTCGCTATCACCAAGACGGTGATCTCGCCGCCCGTGAGGAGCTGGTCGAGCGCTTCCTTCCGCTGGCGCGGGACCTCGCGCTTCGCTACACGTACACCGACGAGCCGTTCGACGACCTGCTGCAGGTCGCCAGCCTGGGCCTGATCAAGGCGATCGACCGCTTCGATCCGGATCGTGGGGCGAAGTTCACGAGCTATGCCGCCCCCACCATCCTGGGCGAGCTCAAGCGCCACTTCCGCGACAAGGGGTGGGCGGTGCACGTGCCCCGCGACCTCCAGGAGCTGACGCTGGCGGTCAGTCGCGAGACCGAGGTGCTGTCGAAGGCCCTCGGGCGTTCGCCGAAGGTGCGCGAGGTGGCCGCCGCGCTGGGCTGCTCGGTGGAGGACGTGCTCGAGGCCCAGGAGGCGGCGGCCAGCTACGAGGCGGCGTCGCTCGACGCCCCCACCGCGCGCGACGACGACGACGCCGCGCCGCTCGTGGACCTGATGGGCGGCGAGGACGCCGCGTACGAGCTGGTCGAGAGCCGCGACGCGATCGCCAGCACCTGGAAGGCGCTACCCGACGTGGAGCGCCAAGCGGTCGAGCTGCGCTTCACGAGCGACCTCACGCAGCGTGAGATCGGTGAGCGGATCGGCTACTCGCAGATGCACGTGTCGCGGCTGCTCCGCCGGGCGCTCAACCGCCTCGAGGCAGCCGCGGACGCTTCTTAGTGGCGGTTGCCAAGGACGCAAATTGCGTGCGTTCTCTGCCGCGTCGCGAGTGCGGCTCCCGCAACCTGGAATTCAATGTCTGAGGGCGGCGCACGATGCCGGCAATCGCACACATGGTCTGTCACAACTGCGGGGCTCACAGCGAAGGACCGGCCTTCTCCGTGCGGTCTTCTGCAGCCCCCTGTGGGTGCGGGGGTTTCCGCCAGGTGGTTCGGGTTGTTCGGCGTCCACGGGGCGTGGCGACGGCATCCCCGGAAGAGCTCGAGCGCAGCGTCCAGGAACGTGCAAGCGACGAGACGCTGACCCCACGCCATTCCGGGTGAATCTCGGGGCGTTGGGGCAAGATGACGCCGAGCGTCAAAGCTGCCGCGACGACCAGAGCAGCGCGGCAAGGATCACCGACGTCAGCCCGATCACCAGCCCGACGATCCAGCCGGCCACATCCTGGCCCACGAGGATCGCGCCCAGGAGCACGGCGATGCCGATGATCCCGCCGGTCGCAACCAAACGCATGGCGCCGCGCTCCACCTTCGAGCGGCGCCGGTCTCGGCCCGGGACCATGCCCTGAGGCCGCTCCTTCCGCCGAGCCTCGCGCTCTCGCTGGCGGGCCTCCCTCGAAGTGGGTCCGGGCTCGGACTCCACGCGAGAAGGACCATCGCCGGACTCTGAGGTGGTCACGTCAGAAAGCTACCGGGAGCCTGCCTCCGTAACCCTCAGGCCACCTTGCGCGGAACGGCCAGCCGCGTGACCAGGTCGCGCCACTCGCCGTCATCCAAGCCCTGCCCGACGAGTCGTGAGGGCTGCTCCGGGTCGCGCAGGAAGACGTGGCACCGCTCCCCGTCCCGCGCGAGCACGACGTCGTGCGTCTCCCGCGTGCCGTCGTCCTCCCAGTGACTCACGCTGATGAGCGCCGTCTGCGGGCTGGACGCAAGCACGGCGTCCGCGTCGGCGTCCCCCGGCGCGCGATCGCCCGACGGGAGGCGCTCCCACAGCCGGTCCATGGTGTCCGATGTCTTGCGCAGCGAGTAGAAGTGGATCCCGAGCGCGTCGATGAGCACCTCGAGCGTGACGTCCTCCGGCTGCGGCATGAGGACGAAGCGCCACGGACGGTCGGGCTCCGTGCCGGTCACGCGGGCGTCGAGCACCGTCCGGGCGCGATGCTGGAAGGCCAGCGCAATGCCGAGGTCCCCGCGCACCTGAACCTGATCGGAGCCGGCAGACGTCGCGATCAGGCTGCGGGCGGCGAGGGACCGGACCGCCTCGGCGACCAGCTCCGCCGGCGGCTCGCGCTCGAGGAAGTGGATGAGCCCGCTGACCGCGTCGATCTCCGCCAGGGTGTACCCGCCGAGCGGCACGGGCCCGGTGCCCACGAGCCCCACGACGGCGTCGACGAGGCCCTTGGGGATCTCGACGTCGTCCGAGCGCTCCGGCCGGTTCACGTCCGCTCCTCCTGCTCCTCGACAGGCACGCGCCGCACGGCGTACCGGAGCTCGCGGTCGCCGGCCCGCGCGGTGTGCGCGCGGGTGCTCCCCGGCGCCCGCAGCGTCCACCGCGGCGGCGTGTGCCTCACCTTCAGCACCTCCGTCGCGGCGGTCGAGGGCGACTCGATGACGTAGACACCGGACGCCCCGAACAGGCCCCGGCCGCCGCGGCTGTCCGGGCCGAAGACCAACTCGTCCAGCGAGTTCGCGCGGTCGGGCGGTGGGAACCGTGCGGCCAGGTCCGGTGACGCCGACGTCACGTCGTCGGCCTCCTCGATCCGCTCGAGCGCGCCCGTCAGCTCTGCCTCCGCCGCGGCGGGCAGCGGCACCGTCGCCCCGAGGCTCGGGGAGAGGTACATCGGGCGGTGCTCCGTCGTCTTCGACAGCCCCCAGGGCCCGACGTTGCTCTTGGTGAGGCGGTAGACGATGTAGTCCCAGAGATGCTGGGCATCGGTGAGGGTCGGCAGGCGAAAGCCGTGGCCGATCGCCGCGGGCGTCTTCTCCAACTGGATCCAGGTGCCCGCCTGAGTGCGCCCGTGGAGCTTCTCCCGCACGAGCGGGCCTTTCAGCCCGATGTCCGGATACCGGTCCTTGTCGATCGTCTTGTGGTGGCTCGAGAGGCGGTCGCGGCTCTTCGGGAAGCGCCAGCGCTCGTACAGCTCGGGCTCGTCGACGAGCACGTGGGCCCCGCACAGCACCTCTCGAAACTGCGGCACGTCGAGGCCATGCCGCTCCAAGTCCGCGATGATGGCGGCCTCGGACGGGGTGAGTCGCTTGGCCGCCACCGCCAAGCCCGAGCGGTACTTCCCCATTTGAGAGGCGATCTGCACCATCAGGCGTACGCGCGTGCGAACGCGCTCGGTCTCGTCCGCACTCAGCGCCGGCGACCGCACCTCTTTCACGCCAGGCGACGTTAGCGTGCCAGACGGATCCGCTCGGCGCCGCGCATGCGCAGGTGGTCCAGCGCGGAGCCGCTCGCTTCGCGCAGGCGCATCCGCTCGACGAGCGGTGCGTAGCGCCCTCCGGCCAGGCCGTCAGCCAGCATTGCCGCGCCCTGCGCCGCCGTCCTGGCCCCCGGGCCGAGCCCGGTGGCGGCGGTGACCGGGGCCACACCGGCGAGCCGTTCGGCCAGCGCCTCGAGCAGGCCGGGAGCGCCCGCCAAGCGGCCCGCGACGAGGATCTCGCGCGGCGCGGGCACCGAGGCCGTCAGGGCGAGCACGGCCTTGACCGCGCCCTCCTCGAGCCCCAGCCACCCCTCGCCTCGGCTCGGATCACGGCGCAGCGCGTCCAGCGCCCCGGGGGCCGCGAGATCGAGCTCCCCGCGCGGGTCCAGCGCCCCGCCGCTGAAGACGGTGTCCTTGGAGAGCGCTCCGCCCAGCAGGTAGGCCACCTCCGCGTCGAGCGCCCCGCAGGAGCGGCCCCCGATCGGCGCGCAGGAGCCTCCGAGCCCGTCGACGATCTGGCCCCGGTCGATCGCCAGCGCGGCGCTGAAGGCGCCGCCGAGCTCGAGCATGATGAGCGAGGTGTCCCGGTAGTCCAGGCCGAGCCTGCTCGCCTGGTCGGCGAGGCACAGCGCGGCGCTGCACACCTTGTCCGCGGTCCCGAGGTCGATGCGGTTCCACTTGCGGTGCTCCGGCACCGTGGGCAGGTGGATCGCTCCCGGGCCGAACACGAGCGGCAGCCCGGCGCCGATGAGCGCGCGGATCATCGCGCGCATGCCGCCGATGCCGGCGCGCGCGCCCGCCTCATCGCTCCGGAGCAGCAGCATGAGGGCCAGCTCGCGCTCGCCGACCCGCTCGCCGGGGACGAGCGGCAGCCCGTAGCCGGCGGGGCCGAGCACGAGGTCGAATGGGCCGTGACCCACGAGCGCATCGACAAGCGGTGCGGGGTCGAGCGCCAGGTCGGACGAGCGGAAGCTCTCGTCGAGCAGCACCTCTCCGCCGTCGAGCGCGCACACGTCGATGGAGACCGTCCCGGGATCGACGCCGGCCACCCGCGGACCGGACACAGGCTCAGACGATCTCTTTGGCCACGGCGTAGACGCCGTCGACGTCCAGCACGAGGTCGCTGCTCTCGAACAGCCGGCGCACGCAGGCCTTGTGCGTCTTCATCTTCTTGCCGCCGATGCCAAGCGCGCCGAGGGCGAGCTTCCCCTCCCGCTCGACGAGGTCGTCCCCGGCCTCCACGCCCTCGATCCCGAGCGGCTCGGCCGCGTTGTAGTCGGCTAGCAGCTCGACCGCGGGGTTGGCGCTCCACACCTCGTTGCGCAGCACCTCGACGCCGGCCGGTCCCGCCGTAAGCACGATGTTCGCGCCCTCGAGGGCGGCCTCCATCTCGGCCCGGTCGGCCGGCTCGCGAGCGTCGATGCCCAGTTGCTCGGCGGCGGCAAGGCCGCGCGGCCGCCGGTAGGAGTCGGTGCCGAGGACGTCGCCGGGGATGGAGGTCGCGAGCACCTCACAGCCCTCTTGGGCGAGGAGCGTCGCGGAGCGCAGCCCGACGGGCCCGACGCCCAGGATCACCGCGCGGCGTCCGTTCACGTCGCGATCCTTCGCGATCATGGCGATAGCCGTGGCGGCGGTCGTGTTGCAGCCGTCGGAGTCGAGCATCGCCGACACGCGAAACGGCCCGAAGAAGGTGCCCTGCACCTCTTCGAGAATCTTCTCGCCCGCACGCACATCCGAGCCCCCGACCCACACGGCCAGCGAGGCGTCGCCGGGCGCGCGCGTGAAGAACGCGCCCTGGACGAGATCCCGGACGGCCTCCGGGGTCACGCCCCCCTGGCTGAGCAGGACGTCGACCCCCGCGTCGTGCGCCACGATGGCGTCGAAGGGGCTCGGATGTTGATCGGTGTCGAGCTGTAGGAGGACCTTCTTCACGGCGTGGGCCCGCGGCCCGGCGCCTGTTAGGCCTCCACGCCGGCGGCGAACGGGTGGCGCGCCTCGGCCTCCTGCTCGATCACGGTGCTCGCGGCAGGCTCGCCGGCCATCGCGCGCGCGATCGACTCCTTGGTGGCCTGGTAGTTCCAGTCGAAGATCTTCTTCTCGTCCTCGGCGAGCCAGTGGATGAACACGCCCACGATCACGCAGAGGTCCTCGACCTCACCCTCCGGGATCACGCCGTCACGGACCGAGTCGACGACGCCTCGCGCCACCGCCGCCTGAGCGGGCCCGAACATGTGCCCCACCTGCTTCTCGCCCTTGATCGTCACCTTGTTGGCGATGATCGTGTCGGGCTTCGCGGGCAGGTTGGGTGCGACCACGGCGAGCAGGTTCGTGTGGCCCTCCTTCTGGTTCAGGAGCGCGCCCGCGAATGCCTCGCCGACCGGCCCGTCCTTGGGTCCGATCAACAGATCGATGTGGGCGACCTCGTTGCCATCGCCCACCAGGGACTCACCAACGGACAGCGGCCTGGCCATGCGCACTCCTCTCTCTCGATTCTCCGTGACTCCCGACGTCTCGGGCGGGGCGCGAGTGTAGCGCGGCGTACGCGTCCGGCGCGGGCCGGGCCGCCGCGCTGCCGCGGGTATGCTCCGGCGCGCTGATGCCTGAGTCTGAGCGCGCGGCGACCTGTGCCGGCTGCGGATGTGGATGCGACGACATCGAGGTCGCGGTGGCCGCCGGAGCGCTCGAGCGCGCGAGCGGCACCTGTCCGCTCGGCGAGGCGTGGTTCGCAGACCGGGCCGGCGAGGCGCCCGCGGTGGCCCGCGTCGACGGCCGCGAGGTGGACTTCGCCGATGCGGTCGAGACGTCGGCCGCGATCCTCGGCGAGGCCCGGCTTCCGCTCCTGTGCGGCCTCGGCCAGACCGACTGTGAGAGCCAGCGCGCGGCGGTGGCGCTGGCCGAGGCGGCGGGCGCCGTGATCGATCCCGCGGGGCCCCGCGACGACGAAGGCGCCGGCGCGGCCGGGCAGGCAATCGGGTGGAGCACGGCCACCTTCGGCGAGCTCCGAGACCGGGCGGAGCTGGTCCTGGCCTGGCGCGCCGACCCGGTCGCCTCCCATCCGCGGTTGCTTCCACGCCTGCGCCTCGATCGGGCGGGACGCCCCGCCGGGCGTACTTTGGTGGTCGTCGACGCCGAGCGCACGGAGACCGCCGGGGAGGCGGACGAGTTCATCGAGCTGCCCCTCGGGCTCGACTTCGAGTCCCTGTGGGCCATGCGCGCGCTGGTGCGCGACGTTCCCCTCGATCGCGACCTCGCCGCGCGGCTGCCGCTGGACGCCTTGGAGCGGCTCGCGAGCCGCCTCCGCGCGTGCGGGTATGGAGCGGTGCTGCACGGGCCCGGCGGGTCCGCCAACACCCTGGCGCTGCTCGCTCTCGTACGCGACCTGGCTCGGCGCGCGCACGTCGTGGCGCTGCCGCTGCGGGAGGACGGCAACGCGCGGGGGGCCGAGGACGTGCTCGCCTGGCAGACCGGCTACCCGGCGGCCGTGAGCTTCGCCCGGGGGCATCCGCGGGCGCGGCCCGGCGAGTTCAGCGCCGCGGGCCTACTGGAGCGAGGCGAGACGGACGCGGCGCTCGTCGTGGGCTTCGACGCACTGCGCCACCTCCCGCCACGGGCCGCCGACAACCTGCGCGGCATCCCCACGATCGTGGTCGACCCGCGCGCGACCGAGACCGCCGCGGCCGCGCGCGTCGCGTTCGCCACGGCCGCCGCCGGCGTGCGGCGCGAGGGCACCGCCCACCGGATGGACGGGGTGCCCCTGACGCTCCGCGCGCCGCTTCGATCCGACCGGCCCGGGGACGGCCGGGTGCTCGCCGCGATCCACGCGCGTATCGCGGGGGAGGGGAACTAGTTCGCATGCTGCGCATCGCGCAGGGGCGCGTCTACGACCCCGCCAACGGAATCGACGGCGAGGTGCGCGACGTCTGCATGGACGGCGGAACCGTGGTCGAGGAGCTGCCTCCGCACGCCCCACGCATCGACGCCCGCGGCATGGTCGTGATGCCGGGCGGGGTGGACATCCACTCGCACATCGCCGGCCCGGCGGTGAACGCGGCCCGCAAGCTCTCCCCGGAGGAGCACCGCGAGGACGTGCTCGACCGCACGGCGACGACGCGCTCCGGCACCGGCGGCACGGTGCCGTCGACGTTCGCCACGGGCTACCGCTACGCCCTGCTCGGCTACACGACGGTCGTGGACGCCGCCACCCCGCCGCTGGCGGCGCGCCATACGCTCGCCGAGCTGCGCGACACGCCCATCGTCGACAAGGCCTTCCTCGTGCTGATGGGCAACAACCTGTCGCTGTTCGAGCTCATCCGCGACGGCGGCGCCGGCTCCGTGACCGACGCCGTGGCCTGGTGGCTGGAGGCCACCGGCGGCTACGGCGTCAAGCTCGTCAACCCGGGCGGGGTCGAGATGTGGAAGCACGGAAACCGCAACGTGACGTCGCTCGACGACGAGGTGGAGGGGCTGGGCGTCACGCCGCGGCGGGTGCTGGAGGCGATCGCCGGCTCGGTGGACGAGCTGGGCCTCCCCCACCCCGTCCACGTCCACTGCAACAACCTCGGGGTGGCGGGCAACTGGCGCACCACCCTGGATACGCTCGACGCGCTCCAGGGCCGGCGGGCGCACCTCGCTCACCTGCAGTTCCACGCGTACGGCGGCACGCCCGGCAAGCGGCCCCGCTCGCGCGCGCCGGACCTGGCCGAGCACCTGGACGCGCATCCCGAGCACAGCGCCGACATCGGCCAGGTGATGTTCGGGCCCGCGACGACGATGACCGCCGACGCGCCTGTCTCCGCCCTGCTGCGCGAGGTCACCGGCGGCAAGTGGGTGAACGCCGACCTCGAGGCGGAGACCGGCTGCGGCATCGTGCCCTTCGCCTACCGCGAGCGCAACTACGTCCACGCGCTTCAGTGGGGCATAGGCCTGGAGCTGTTCCTGCTCAGCCGCGACCCCTGGCGGGTCGTGCTGTCGACCGACCATCCCAACGGCGGCTCGTTCCTGAGCTACCCGCGGCTCATCCGCCTGCTGATGGACCGCGAGTTCCGAAACGAGCAGATCGGGCGGGTCAACCAGAAGGCGATGCGGCGCACCGTGCTCGGCGACGACCTCGAGCGCGAGTACACGCTGGGGGAGATCGCGATCATCACCCGCGCCGGGCCCGCCAGGCTGCTCGGGCTGGCCGGCAAGGGCCATCTCGGGGTAGGCGCCGACGCCGACGTGACGGTCTACCGCGAGCACGAGGACCGCGAGGAGATGTTCGCCACGCCGCGCTACGTGATCAAGGCCGGACGCGTGATCGTCGAGGAGGGTGAGCTGCGCGAGACGCCGGCCGGGGACCTGCTGCGCGTGTCGGCGGACCACGACGAGACGATCGAGCGCACCCTGCGCCCGCTGTTCGAGGAGCTCTACAGCGTGCGGTTCGAGAACTACCCGGTCCGCGAGCCATGGCTTCTGGAGCCCGCGCGCCGAATCGCCGCCCGGCGGAGCGGGAACGGCCGATGAGACTGAACGGCACCGAGGTCGTCGACACCTTCGCCGAGGCTTTTCCCATGTGGGGGGCGCGGATCGTCATGACCGCGGAGAGCCCCGCCTGGGCACAGGAGGCCGCCCGTTCGCTGACCGGGTTCGCCACGTCGGTGATCGGCTGCAAGTGCGAGGCCGGCATCGAGGGCGAGCTCAATCCCGCCGACACGCCCGACGGGCGGCCCGGGGTCAGCGCGCTGCTGTTCGCCACCGATCGCGAGGGGCTGGCCAAGCGGCTGGTGGAGCGCATCGGCCAGAGCGTGCTCACCTGTCCGACGACCGCCTGCTTCAACGGGCTGGACGGCGAGGAGACCGTCGACGTCGGCGGTCAGCTGCGCTACTTCGGCGACGGCTACCAGGCCAGCAAGGTGCTCGACGGGCGCCGCTACTGGCGCGTGCCGGTGATGGAGGGCGAGTTCCTGGTCGAGGAGCGCTTCGCCGTCGCCGAGGGGGTGGCCGGCGGCAACATCATCATTCTCGGCCGCGACGTCGCCGAGGTGCTGCGCGCGGCGGAGGCAGCCGCCGCGGCGATGCGCGCCGTGCGCGGCGTGATCCTGCCCTTCCCCGGCGGCATCGCTCGCAGCGGCAGCAAGGTCGGCTCCCGATACGGCGGCCTGCCTGCCTCGACCAACGAGTCGCTGTGCCCCACGCTGCGTGCCCAGGTCCCGGACACCGACGTGCCGCCAGACGTGGGGTCGGTGCTCGAGATCGTCATCGACGGCCTGACCCTCGAGGCCGTGCGCGACGCCATGGCGCGAGGGCTCGAGGCCGCCGCCGGTGCGGGGGCCAGGCAGGTGACGGCCGGCAACTACGGCGGCAACCTGGGGCCGCACCACATCGCCCTGCGTGGCCTAGTGCCCGGCTTGCAGGACGTCTAGATGCCGCTGACGCTGACCCTGCGCGAGCCGCCTGCGGTGCCGCTCGAGACGGAGGGCCTCACGCCGGATCGCATGGCGGGGCGTTCCCGTGGCGAGATCGAGGCGCTCACCGTCTGGCACGGGAACCGGCGGGCCCGGCTCGCCGACTTCTTCGGCGTGTCCGGCGACGGGGACGACGACGTGCGGGTGGAGGGAGACCTGCGGCGCGTCAAGTTCCTGGGGGCGGGGATGACGTCCGGCCGGCTGATCGTCGCGAGCGATGCCGGGATGCACACCGGCGCCGAGATGCAGGGGGGCGAGCTGGTCGTGGAGGGCGACGTGGGGGACTTCGCGGGCACGGGCATGCGCGGTGGCCGGTTCGTCGTGCAGGGCTCCGCGGGCGGGCAGCTCGGCGCGGCTCGGCCGGGCGAGCGCGCCGGGATGCGTGGCGGTGAGATCCTCGTCCACGGCGACGCGGGCGACCAGGTCGGCGCGGGCCTCCGGCGCGGCCTGATTGCCGTCGCGGGCCGCGTCGGCGACGCCGCCGGGCTGCGCATGCTGGCTGGCACGATCGTGGCCCTCGGCGGGCTTGGCGTCCACCCGGGCGCGGCCATGCGGCGGGGCACGGTCGTGACCATGTCCCAGGTGAGGCTCCTGCCCACCTTCGCCTTCGCGTGCTCGTACCGTCCGCCCTTCCTGCGGATGTACCTGCGCCACCTGAAGACGCTGGGCCTGCCGCTGACCGACGAGCAGATCGAGGGCCGCTACGCCCGCTGGAGCGGAGACGGCCTCGAGCTGCGGCGCGGGGAGATCCTGATTCTCGAGGCCGCCAGCTGAGCGCCGGTCATCGGTTAGCCGCCGTCAGCTCACGACCCGTCTCTAGCGTGCCGCCGACGGCCTCTAGCAGGGGGCGCGCCTTCAGCAGCATCTCCTCGACCTCGGACCGGGGGTCGGACCCCGCGACGATCGCGCCGCCCGCGCCGATCGTGAGGCCGTCGGCGGAAGCCACCAGCGTGCGGATCACGACGCTCAGGTCGGCGGTGCCGTTGACGCCGAAGAACCCCAGGGCGCCCGAGTACACGCCGCGGGGACGGTTCTCGAGGCGGTCGATGATCTCCATCGTGCGGAGCTTCGGCGCACCGGTCATGGACCCGGCGGGGAAGGCCGCGCGCACGCAGTCGATCGCATCGGAGCCCTCGCGCAACCGGCCGCGCACCACGGTCACCATCTGATGGACGGTGGCGTATGGCTCCACGATCATGAGGCCGGGGACCTCGACAGTTCCCAGCGCCGAGACCCGGCCCAGATCGTTGCGGACCAGGTCGGCGATCATCAGGTTCTCGGCGCGCGTCTTCTTGTCGCGGCGCAGCTCCGCCGCCCGGCAGGCGTCCTCGAACGGCTCGGCCACCCGAGCCGCGGTCCCCTTCATCGGCCTCGACTCGACCACGCCGTTCCGATCCACCCGTAGGAACCGCTCGGGCGAGGAGCTAAGCACCGACTGCCCGCCGAGCCGCAGCAGGGCAGCGAACGGTGCCGGGTTGCGCGCCCTCAGCGCGCGGTAGGCCGGCACCGGGTCGAGGCTTCCGCCGCTGCGAAGCTCCGTGGTCAGGCAGACCTCGTAGGTCTCGCCCTCGAAGATCTCGCCCTTGCAGGCGGCGATGTTGGCCAGATACGCCTCGGGGGCGTCATGCAGCTCGAAGCGCAACGTGCCGGGCGGCGCGGGGGGCGGCGGCAGCGGCGGAGGCTCGCCCGCGATCGCTCGCAGACGCTCCGCGGTCGTGGCGAGCCAGGCGTCGGCCGCCTCCGCGCCGGAGCCGTCGGCCAGCGCCAGCAGGTAGACGTGGCGCTCATCGTGGTCGAACGCGATAAGCCGGTCGCATAGCACCATGGCGGCGTCCGGAAGTGGCGAGGCGTGCGCCCGCCGGGCCCCGCACTCGGCCTTCAGCTCGTAACCGAGGTAGCCGGCGAAGCCGCACGTGAAGTCGAACGGCAGCTCCGGAGCGTCGGTTCGCAGGCGCGCGAGCCGCTCCCGGCAGTAGTCGAGCAGGCTCACGGTCCGCAGCTCCCGCCCCGAGGCACGCTCGACCGCGACCGTCCGCGTTTCGACGTCATGGCGCACCACCTCGCCGAGCGGGCCGTCGGGCGCGCCCACGAACGAGAAGCGCGCCATGACCGGGCCTGGGGTCGCGCTGTCGAGCCAGACCGCGTGGTCGTGGCCGGCGAAGAGCTCCGCGAAGACCGCCTCGGGCTCGCACCAGGTCTCGAGCCGGCGATGGTGGACGCGCGCCCCCACGGCCTCGGCGCTCGCGGCGGGCCGTGCCCGGTGCCGCCGCCGGGCGGGCCGGCGGGTGGCGGGCACGCCTCTGGCGCGGGTGAGGTCGCGGAAGTTCTCGAGCAGGCGGCGGCCGTGCCGGGTGCTCACCGACTCGGGATGGAACTGCACGCCGAACAGCGGGTGAGAGCGGTGCTCCAGTCCCATGATCACGCCGTCGGGCGTCCAGGCGCTGACCCGCACCTCAGCGGGCACCGTGCCCACCACCAGGGAGTGGTAGCGCACCGCGAGGAAGCCCTGCGGGATCCCCGCGAACAGCGCGCTCTCGTCGTGGTGGATCGGGCTCAGGCGCCCGTGCATGACCTCGGGGGCGTGCTCGACCGTGCCGCCGGACACGTGGGCGAGAGCCTGGTGGCCGAGGCATACGCCGAGCACCGGCACCCCGGCACCGGACAGCGCGTCCAATGAGACGCCGACGTCGCGGGGATGCTCCGGCCGGCCGGGGCCGGGCGAGATCACAACGTTGTCGGCTCGCATGGCGACGAGCTCTTCCCACGGAAGCTCGTCGTTTCGCACGACCACGGGCTCGCACCCGTTGACCTCGCCCAGCAGGTGGAAGAGGTTGAATGTGTACGAGTCGTAGTTGTCGATCAGCAGCGTGCGCAACCCGGCCCATATTCTCGCGCCCATGAGGCGCCGGTGAGCAGACGCCGGTTGCGGGTCGCGGTTCTGGGGTCCACGGGGGGCTGGCACGCCCGCCGGCTGGAGCGGGCCCTGACGGCGCGCGGGCACGCGTGCTCCTTCGCGCCGGTGACGCGGATGGTGGGCCGCGTGGAGGGCGGCCTCGTCGTGCGCTCGCGCGAGCTGGCGCTCGACGACTGCGACGTCGTGCTCGTACGCGGCATCCCGCGCGGGTCACTCGAGCAGGTCGTCTTCCGGGTGGACGTGCTGCACGCGCTCGCGGCGGCCGGCGTGCGCGCGGTCAACAGCGCGCACGCCATCGAGCGGACCGTCGACAAGTTCCTCGCCTCGACCCTGCTCGCGCGCGCCGGCCTGCCCACCCCTCGCACGATCGCCTGCGAGCGGCCCGCCGACGCCCTGGAGGCGTTCGCCGAGCTCGGCGGCGACGTGATCGTCAAGCCGCTGTTCGGCTCGATGGGATTCGGCATGGTGCGCGTGGACGATCACGACGTCGCGCAGCGGGTGTTCCGCGCGCTGGAGCTCGAGCGAGCCGTGTACTACCTGCAGGAAACGCTGCCGCACGCCGGTCGCGACGTGCGGGCGCTGGTCGTCGGCGAGCAGGTGGTGGCCGCGATCGAGCGGACCGGCGACGGCTGGCGCACCAACATCGCGCGCGGCGGGCGCGCGCGCCCTGTGCAGCTCGACGCGCAGCAGGAGCGCCTGTGCGTGCCGGCGGCGGCCGCCCTGGGCGCCGACTACGCCGGCGTCGACCTGCTTCGGGCGCCCGACGGGCGCGACTACGTGCTCGAGGTCAACGGCATCCCCGGCTGGCAGGGCGTGGAGCGCGCGACCGGGGTGGACGTGGCCGGCGCGCTCGCGGAGCACCTAGAGACGGTGGCCGGGTGACGTCCGCGCGCGCCGCCGCCCCCAGGTTCGTGAGCGCAGAGGGCGATAGCGTTCGCGCATGGGCGGCGTAGTGGGCCTCGACGTGGGCGGGGCCAACACGAAGGCGGTGTGGCGAAACGGGACCGAACGGCGCGCAGCGGCGCGACCGTTCGAGATCTGGCGCGACCGCGAGGCGCTTGCGGCGGTGCTTCACGAGGTGGTCGAAGGCGTGGCGCCGGAGCCGGCGGAGGCGGTGGCCCTGACGACCACGGCCGAGCTGTCGGACGCGTTCCGCACCAAGCGCGAGGGCGTGCGATTCGTGCTCGACGCCGCCGAGGAGGCGTTGGACGGCACGAAGCTGCTCGCCTTCACGACCGCCGGAGACCTCGTCCCGATCGCGGACGCGCGGGCGCGGGCACCCGAGGTCGCGGCGGCCAACTGGCTGGCGAGCGCGCTTGCGGTCGCCGCGGTGTACCCGGACGCCCTGATGGTCGACGTCGGCAGCACCACCGCGGACGTCGTCCCGATCAGCGCCGGCCGGGTGATCGCCGACGGCCGCACCGACCTCGACCGGCTGCTGGCCTCTGAGCTCGTCTACACCGGCGTCCTGCGCACCAACCTGGCGGCGATCGCCCCGCGAGTGCCGGTGCGCGGCGGCTCGTGCCCCGTCGCCTCGGAGCTGTTCGCGATCAGCGCCGACGTGCACCTGATCCTCGGCCATCTCGCGCCAGATGCGTACACGTGCGCCACGCCCGACGGGCGCCCTGCGACGATCGAGTTCGCGCGAGAACGCGTGGCCCGGCTCGTGTGCGCCGACGTCGAGCAGCTGTCCGCGGAGGAGATCGACGCGATCGCGGCGTTCCTGCACGCGGAGCAGGTAAGCCAGATCGAGGCCGCCGTTCGCCGGGTGAGCGGGCGCTTCGAGGGCGAGCCGGCCGTTGTCCCGCTCGGGGCGGGCGCGTTTCTGGCGCGCGAGGCGGCCGACCGCCTCGGGCGCGCGGTCGCCGAGCTGCCCTGGGGGGCGGCCGAGCGCGACGCTGCGCCGGCGGCCGCGCTCGCCGACCTCCTGGCCGGCCGGCCGCGCCCGAAGTGCTGACCGTCGTGAAGGTCGGAGGCGGGCTCGCGCGCGAGGCGGGCGATGGCGCGCTACGGAGGCTGTGCCGCGCGATCGGCGACGCCGGCGCCCGTCACCCGCTCCTCGTCGTGCCGGGCGGGGCGGCGTTCGCGGACGCCGTTCGTGACCACGACAGCCGTTTCGACCTGCGGGCGGAGACGGCCCACCGGATGGCGATCCTCGGGATGGAGCAGTTCGGCTGGCTGCTGTGCGATCTGATCCCGGGCGCGGTCCCATGCACCGATCTCGGGGCCGGCCGCGCAGCGGGCTCTCGCGGCGCCACGCCGGTCCTCCTGCCCGCGGGGCTGCTCGCCGCGGACCCGCTGCCCGCCTCGTGGACGGTCACATCCGACTCGATCGCCGCCTGGGTGGCCGGCGCCGCGAACGCCACGCGCATGGTGCTCGTCAAGCCGGTCGAGGGCCTTTACCGCGACCGGCCTCCGGGCGGCGAGCCGCTCGCCCGCCTGAGCGTGGTCGAGCTCGCCGAGCTGCGGGCGGCGGGGCGCGCCGCGGGCGTCGACCAGCACCTCCCGGAGGCGCTGCGCGCGGCGGGCGTCGAGGCCTGGGTGATCGACGGCCGCGAGCCGGCACGGCTCTTGACGCTGTTCGAGCGCGGCAGCACCGAGGGGACGCTCGTGACGCCGTCGGGCCCGGCGGGCAGCAGTTAGCGTCAGGGGAGCCTGACGTCCTCGCAGCGGCGGGTGTCGTCGAGCCGGTCGACGATCGCCACGTCGCTTTGGCCGGGGCCGCAGTCGATCGTGTCGGCCGCGGCGCCGCGCGCCAGCACGAGGTCGTTGCCGCGCCCGGCGGCGACTCGGTCGCGGGCCCCGCCCGGGTTGACGCGGTCGCTGCTCCGGCCGCCGAAAAGCCGGTCGCGGCCGCGGCCGCCGAACAGCCCGTCGCGCCCGCCGCCGCCGACCAGACGGTCGGCGCCGCGCTCGCCGTAGAGGCAGTCGGCACCGGCCAGCCCGAGCAGCAGGTCGTCTCCGGCGCGTCCGAAGATGTTGTCGGTCAGCCTTCCACCGCGGCGTTTGTCGCCGCCGTTCGTGCCCCTGATCACGTTGCCGGCCAGCGGACAGCCCGGCTGCGCCGGCGCCGCCGGCGGCTGAACCACCGGCGGCTGCCCGGGGGCCGGCTCCGGCGGCGGGCCGAGCACGTCGCGGCGAAACACGTCCCGGATGAAGTCGCCGTCGTCGGGGTGCAGGTTCGAGGCGATGGAGCTGAACGCCACGAAGCGCCCGTCGGCCGAGATCGCAGCAAGGTCGGACCGTTCGTCCCCCGCGGCCCCCGCGGCGCCGGCGGCGCGGCTCACCAGTGTAGTGGTGTTCGCCTGCAGGTCGCGCACGAAGACGTCGACCTGCGTGCCGTGGTCGGGGTGCAGGTTCGAGGCGAACGAGCTGAACGCCACGAAGCGCCCGTCGGCCGAGATCGCCGGGTCGATGGAAAAGCTGTTTCCCTTGTCTCCGGCGGCGCCGGCAGCGCGGCTGACCAACGTGACGGTGTTCGCCTGCAGGTCGCGCACGAACACGTCGATGATGTTGTCGCCGTCGTCGGGGTGCAGGTTCGAGGCGCTGGAGCGAAGCGCCACGAAGCGCCCGTCGGCCGAGATCGCGGTCTCAAGGGAATCTCTGTCTCCCTTGTCCCCTGCGGCGCCGGCGGCGCGGCTCACCAGCGTCGTGGTGTTCGCCTCCAGGTCTCGCACGAACACGTCCACGATGAGGTCGAAGTCGGGGTCGTCGGGGTGCAGGTTCGAGGCGAACGAGCTGAACGCCACGAAGCGCCCGTCGGCCGAAATCGCCGGCTCGATGGAAAAGCCGTTTCCCTTGTCTCCGTCGGCGCCGGCGGCGCGGCTGACCAGCGTGATGGTGTTCTCCCGAAGGTCGCGCACGAACACGTCCGAGTTGTCGTCGCCGTCGTCGGGGTCGAGGTTCGAGGCGAACGAGCGGAACGCCACGAAGCGCCCGTCGGCCGAGATTGCCGGCTCCAGGGAAACGCTGTTTCCCTTGTCCCCGGCGGCGCCGGCGGCTCGGCTCACCAGCGTGATGGTGTTCGCCTGGAGGTCGCGCACGAACACGTCGTCGACGTCGTCGCCGTCGTCGGGGTGCAGGTTCGAGGCGGTCGAGCTGAACGCCACGAAGCGCCCGTCCGCCGACATCGCCAGCCCGATGGAGTGGCCGTTTCCCGTGGTCCCCGCGGGGCCAGCGGCGCGGCTCACCAGCGTGGTCGTGTTCGCCTGCAGGTCGCGCACGAACACGTCGAAGGCGTCGTCCCCGTCGTCAGGGTGCAGATTCGCGGCGGATGATGTGAAGGCCACGAAGCGTCCATCGGCCGAGACCGCGGGCAGTGCGGAGTCGCCGTTCCCCTTGACCCCCGCGGCGCCCGCGGCGCGGCTGACCAGGTCAGTGCCATCCTTGGCCGCCCAGGCCGGGGTAGCCAGCGCCGCCAGCCCCAGACACAGCGCCGCCGTGCCGCGCCGGCGCAGTGCCCGCCGCCTCTGGGCGAGGCGCTCGGCCTCCGTCGGGCCCATTCCACGAGCCGACCTTGCTTCCCTGCGCGTCACGGGGGTCCCCCAGGTCCGAGGCCACGTTTCCCGGCCCGCCAGCTGCGGACCGGCGCCGACGCTAGCCGTGATCGGAACACCCTGTCAACCCCTCTGGGTGCCACCATTCACCCACTCAGGGCCCCCCGGCCCGCTCCCGGTAGCCGCCCGCGCGGCGGTTCCGGCCGCATAGCTTCCTCGCCCGGCTTTGGCAGGTCTGGCCTCGCTGGGGCTGGGGAGGGGCGGGAGGTGGCGTCCGCGGGCCGCGCGCCGCCCGGCACGACGAGAAGGCGGTGGCGGGCACCGGCGTCACCGATCGTGCGACACAGCGACGCGAACGCGCTGCTCGCGAGCCCCTCGTAGCTCTCGGCGCACACGCCCGTAACACTCGGGCGCCCGGGCTTCACCGGAACTGCGGCAATAAAGGGGGTCCAACAAGTTGCGGCCATATGTTGGCCGGAAGTTGTTGAACCCCCCGTACGCGGCGGGTTGGCACTCCGCTCAGGGAGAAACCCGCACGATTCGCGCCGCCCTCATTGCTCGTAGTTCGTCCCGCCGAGCGCCCTCAGCCGGCCATCAACGCCTAACCCTCAAGCGCAGCGCGCAGCCGCCCGATCCGCTCGGGATCCAGGGGCGCCGTGCGCCGCCCGTCGCGGCATGCCGCCGAGCGCACGCCCGCTATGTCGGCGCCCGTCGTCCGGACCGCGCTCAGTTCCTCGGCCCGCAGGGCGCCGGCCAGCGCCATCTCGAGGCCCGCGGCGTGCCCCTCGGCCACCAGCGCCGCGAGTGCTTCAGGAGCGAGCCATTCAAACAGCCCGCGGCCGTCCTTGACCGCGGTGTCGAGCAGGCAGCCCCCGGCCCCGGCCCGGCGGGCAGCCTCGACCACGGCCCCTGGCGGCAGCGACCCGCTCGGCACGCGCTCGGCGTCGGCGTAGGCCCCGGCGATCACGACCGCCCCGCCGTCCAGGGCCTCGCGTGCCGCGCGCAGTACCGCCACGGCCTCGTCCGCGGTGGACGTGCCCCACAGGCCGATCTTCACGTACGCGGCACCCGACCGCGCGGCGCCCAGCGCCGCGAGCGCGGCGGTGCCGGGCAGGTTGGGCAGGTCGCCGATGGCGGCGCTCACCGGACGCTCGGGCGGCACCACCTCCCGGACGCGCTCGATCACGCGGGGGCCGGGGGCGCCCAGCGAGCCCTCGGCCGGGTTCTTGACGTCGACGATGTCGACACGCGCCTCGACGGCCACGCGCGCCTCGACGACGTCGGTGACGCTCACCAACAGCCTCATCCGGCCTCCACGCGCGCGCCACGATTGTCGAAGCTCACGAGCTCGACCCGTCCGCCGCCGGCCAGCTCCGCTTCCATACGGCGCGCCAGCTCGCGCCCCGCCTGCTCGTCTCCGACGATCCCGTAGACGGCCGGTCCCCACGAGCTCTGCCCGGCGCCGGCCGCCCCGAGGCGCAGCAGCGCCTCGACCAGGGCGCCGGCCCGCGGGTGGAAGACACCGCCCTGAACCGAGGCGAACGACTCGCCGACGAGCCTCTGCACACGCGTGAGCGCGGCGCCGAACTCGGCCAGGTCGGCCTCGGCGAGCCCGGGCAGCAGCGACGTCAGCACGAGCTGGGCGGTGAGCGCGGCCCGATCGGAGTCCGGCCGCAGCCGCGCGAACGCCTCCTCCTCCGCCTGCCCCGAGAGGCCCGGCTCGGCGCTGGGGATCGCGAGCACGCACCGCCATTCGTCGGGCATCGCGTGGCGGGCCAGCAGTGGGGCGGGCCGCTCGACGCCGGGCCGCACGCCGCCCTCCACCACCAGTCCGCCGAGGACGAAGGTCCACAGGCCCACGGCCGACCGCGCCCCGCGCCCGGCGGCGCGAGCGATCGCCTGAGGCTCGGGCGTCTGTCCGGCCAGCGCGGCCATGGCGGCCGTGACGGCGAGCGCGAGCTTGGTGCCCGAGCCGAGGCCGACATGCGCCGGGATCGCCTCGAGCACGCGTACGTGTGCCCCGCCCGCCAGCCCGAGCGCCTCCCGGCAGCGCCGAGCGACGGCGAGCGCCCGTTCGGCGTCGGGGCCCTCGGCGGTGACGTCGTCGTGCGGGCTCGCCTCCACCACCGCGGCGGGGCGGCTGAGCGCCACGCCCAGCCCACCGAAACGGCGAGCGCGGTCCCCGGCGACGTCGAGCATCCCCATGTGAAGGCGCGCGGGAGCCTCGACGCGGACCGAGGTCATCCGGCGCCCACCGCGGCGTGCACGTGCCGCCGCACGAGCTCCATCGCCTCGCGCTCTCGCGGGCCCGCCGTCTTGTCCACGAGCACCTGGAGCCGCTCCAGCTCCGCGCGGATCTCCGCAGCTGGCAACATGCGCGCGCGCGAGGCGAGGATCGACGCCTCGAGCACGGCGTGACAGGCCCGGTTGAAGCCCAGGAACTCGCGCCCGGCCCCCCGGCCCACGACCCGCGTGGTGACCCGCGCGCGCGGCCCGTTCGCTTCGATCGCCTCGACCGTGACCTCACGCCACGAGCAGGCGTCCGCCAGCGCGGCCCCGTCGATCGCCGCCGTGGGCCGCGTGGGCGGCCGCGGATCGCCGAGGGCAGCCTGGGTGAACAGCAGGATGTCGTCGGTGAGGTTGACCACCGCCGCTCCTGTCGCCCGCAGGTTGCGCAGCGTGCGCGTGGAGAGGTACGGCTTGATGACGATGGTCTCGTCACCCCACTCGACGCCCATCGCGGCGCAGTTGACCGTTCCGTCCGGGTTGATGGTCGTGGTGACCGTCTCGACGATCGCGGCCCCGGGCGAGCGGTCGCTCATCCCCGGAAGGACCGCTCGAGGACCCCGATGTCCACGCCCCCCGCGTGAAAGCTGCGCCCGCTCGACACGCTCACCAGGCGCACCTCGGCCGGGCTGAAGAGGAGCGGGTCGATCTTGTAGAAGTCCCAGTCGGCGCGCTCGAGCACGCTGCCGAACGGCTCGCCGTGGTCGCGCGAGGCCGACGCCGGCAGGCGCGGCACGAGCGCCTCGAGCTCCTCGTCCGGCGCGTCGACGGTCAGCTCGACCTGGCCCCCGTAGAGGACCGCGTCGTTCGTGCGGCCGATCGCCTCCGGGTCGGATCGGGCGACCGGCGGCAGCGGGCAGCTCCCGAAGCCGCTCACCACACGCCCGACGTCGAACTCGACCTCGTGGAGCTTGTGCAGGGCGGTCTCCACCACGCGTGCGGCCACCTGGACGCCGCCGGCCAGGCTCGCGGTCGGAGCGAACAGCAGTGTCAGATCCGCGGCGCTCACGCCGGCTCGCTCGGCCACGTAGCCGGCGACCGGCTCCGGCGGCGGGTCGCGCGTCTCGAGGCACAGCACCGCCGTCCCCGCGCGCTCGTCGACCTCGAGGTCGTCGTAGAGCTCCTCGGCCCGGATCAGCGCCCGGCCCGGGCCGCTGGCCATCGCGAAGTAGCCGTCCGGGTCGAGGCGCCAGCCGGCGTACTGGGAGGCGAGGCAGGCCAACGCCGGCCGGTCGGTGACGACCGCGAGCCCGGGGAGCCAGCGACCCTCGAGCACGAGCGGGGCGAACGACACCGTGCCCAGGCCCGCCATGCAGATCTCCGCGAAGCGCCGTCCCGCTTCGAGACCGCCGGCGACTGCGGCGCCGCAGTCGATCAGCCGCGTCCCGCCCGGCAGCGTCGTCACCGACACGCGCAGGGCGTCCGCCTCGCCGGCGAGGCGGTCGGCCAGCTCATGGGCGCGGTCGTTGAGCGAGAGCGTCACGAGGCGGCATGAGCATAGGCCCGTCAGGCGTGGGCGCGGATCCGAGCGGGCTCACGAAGCTCGTCGCGGAGCGTCGCGGCACGTGCCTCGAGGTCGGCGAGAACGGCCTCCGGGGAGCCCTGCACCGAGACGATGGTGCAGATCGGACCACCGGCGGCGATCCGCTCGCCCGGGTGCGGCACGTCGCGGATGCCACGCGCCGGCCAACCACCGGTGTCCCCGACGCGCACGTCGCGGGTGGCGTAGAGGATCGCCTTGCCGGCCGCCCGGGGCGGCGCCTGAGCGGGGGCGATCGACGGCAGGCGCCCGGCGCAACCGTCCAGGTGGGCGGCGAAGGCGCCCACGTCGTGGGCCGCCTCGACGCTTTCGAGCGACCCCGTGGGCCGGGGGTTCACCTCGACGACCCAGGCGCGCTCTCCATCCCACACGAGGTCGACGCCGAACAGCCCGCGCAGCCCGAATTCGAGCGCCAGATGCGCGCCGATCGTCCGCGCCGCAACGCCCAGCGCACGTCGCTGCCCCTCATCGAGCCGCGGCGGCACCAGGTTTCCGCACCACGCGTACCCGCGGCCGCCGAGCCCGCGGTGCCCGATCAGCTGCTCGCTCACGCCCAGCACGACGGCCGAGCGCCCGTCGGCCACGGCCGCCGCGGAGCACGCGAGTCCCGCGATGTGCTCCTGCACCACGACGTCCCCGCGGAGCGCCCCGCCGCGCCACTCGCGAATGCCGCGTCCCCCGCCGCCGCGGACCGGCTTGCGCAGCCAGCGGCGGGAGCGGTCGGCCCGGCGTGGCGCGTCCCGGGCGCCGAACGTCGGCGGATAGGCGAGCCCGGCCGCGTGCAGGGAGGGGCCGAGCACAGCGGGGTCGCGCACCCTCTCGAGCACCTCCGGCGGGCACCCCAGCAGTGTCCTCCCGGACGCCAGCCGGGCCACGAGTCGCGGTTGGTTCTCGAGGCCCGCGCCGTACGCCACGCTCGGCGCGGGAATCTGCTCCGCCGCGTCGACCAGCGCCGCCATGCCGCCACGTCCGCCGAGGTCGCGCAGCACCGACACGCTCGGGCAGAGTCGCTGCAGGTCGAGGTCGCCGAAGCGGTCGAGCGCCACGACGTCGTGGCCGGCTCCCACCCCCAGCTCGGCGAGCATGCGGGCGCTGACGGAGACCAGCAGGATCGGCTCGCGGGTCAGAGCACGTCCTCCAGCAGCGCCACGAACAGCACCGCGGTGACGAGATCGGCCGTGGTCCCCGGATTGAGCGCGTTGCCGTCTCGGCGCAGCGAGGCGTCGAATCCGGCGAGCGCGGCGCGGCCTTCGGCGCTGCGCACGCCGCCGGCCGCCAGCGCCTGGCGGGCGCCCGTCGAAACGTGGCCGGCGGCTTCGGCGCCGCGCTTGCGGGCGATCAGCGTGTCCGGCACGGCGGCGAGGAGGCGAAGCGCCAGCTCCACCACCGCGTCGCGCGCGCCCAGCCCGTCGCCCAGCGCCTGGCGGAGCGCGGGCAGCCCGAGCTCGAACGTGACCGCGTAGCCGTTGACGTACTCGCGCGCGATCGAGTCCCGCTCCGCGGCCGCGGCCATGGCCTCGCGCAGGGTCACGCGGGGCTCGTCGCGCACGTCGTGCTCGACGGGCTCGTCGAGGCCGCCGGCGCCCGCCAAGCGGATGGCCGCGTAGGCGCCGCGCGCATCGTCGACGGTGAGCCCGCGGAGCACGTCGCCGAGGCGCTCGCGCAGCGGCGCGCCCGCGAGCGCCGCGCGGGCGAGCGGTGCGAGGAGCAGCGCGATGCCGAGGTTGGTGTTGGCGCCGGCGGCGCCGCGCGAGGCCCGCACCGCGGCCAGCACGGTCTCGCCGACGCCCCGGTCGCCCGCGCGGCCGAGCTCGGGGCCGAGCGCGATCCCGCTGCGCAGCATGTCCTCGTAGGAGGTGTCGTCGAAGTCGTGGCTCGGCGTGACGTTGCCCGGCTTCTCCGCGCTCGCCTCGAGCACGCAGGCCAGCTGCGCGGCGCGCACGACGACGTCGGGGGCGAGACGAGCGTGACCGTCCGCCGTCTGCTTGACCGGCATTTGCGGGATCGTATAGCCGTGATGGCGGATGAGATGGCGCAGCCCGGCGCGCGCCGGCTCGACGGTGTCCGGGCCGTGGTCACTGGCGCGAGCAGCGGTATCGGCGCCGCTATCGCCGAGGCATTCGGCGGCGCGGGCGCGACCGTGCTCGTGCTCCACCGCGACAGCGCGGAGGGGGCCTCGGCGGTCGCCGAGCGGATCGCCCGCGCCGGTGGCCGAGCACTGGTCGCCCAGGCGGACCTGCGCACCCGCGGCGCCTGCGAGGCGCTGGTGGCGGAGGCCCGGGAACGGCTCGGCGGGATCGACGTGTGGGTGAACAACGCCGGCGCGGACGTGCTGACCGGAGAGGCGGCCGGCTGGGACTGGGAGCGCAAGCTCGACCTCCTGCTCGCGGTCGACCTCAAGGGGACCATCGCATGCTCGTACGCCGCCGGCGCGGTCATGCGCGAGCAGGCCGGCGGTGGGGCCATCGTGAACATGAGCTGGGACCATGTCACCGTCGGAATGGCCGACGAGAACCCAGAGCTGTTCAGCGCCGCCAAGGGCGGGGTGCTCGCCTACAGCAAGAGCCTGGCGCGCCGCCTGGCGCCCAGCGTGCGCGTGAACGTGCTGTGCCCGGGCTGGATCGAGACCGCGTTCGGGCGGGAGGTCGACCGGGACTTCCACCGCTCGGTCGCGGAGGCCACGCCCCTCGCACGCTGGGGCCGCCCGGAGGACGTCGCCGCGGCGGCGCTCTGGCTCGCGTCGCCCGAGGCGGCGTTCGTCACCGGTCAGGCCGTCAACATCAACGGCGGCGTTGTGATGTAGTGCTCCCGAAGGAGGAAATCGCCGTGGAAACGCAAGCAAAGCTCAAGCCGTACACCGACGAGGAGGTCGAGGCCAAGATCCAGGAGAACGGCCTCGACGGCTGGTACCTCGAGGGCGAGTGGCTGCGGCGCAAGTACAACACCGACGGCTGGCCAACGACCCTCATGCTCGTCAACACGATCGGCTACCTGTCCGAGGCGGCATACCACCATCCCGACCTGGCGGTGACATGGGGCAAGGTGTGGGTGAAGCTGCAGACGCACGCGAGCGGCGGCATCACCGACAAGGACTTCGCGCTGGCCCGCCAGATCGAGGACCACGTTCTGTGGCGGCCGGAGGCCGACAGCGCGCTCGAGGGGACGCCGAACAAGTTCGTCCATAGCAAGTAGAGCCGCGCCGCACCCGCACACGCCCGTGGCCGAGCGGCTCCTGTTCGTGACCGGCAAGCTCGCCGCGCCGGCGCTCCGCGACACGCTGGACCGCGCGGAGCTGCCGTTCGACTACGAGGTCGCGGTCATGAAGATCACGGTCGCCGCGCTGATGACGACCAGCTGGATCGGGCGCTTCCTCGAGCTCCCGGAGGCGGTCACGAAGATCATGATCCCCGGCCTCTGCGAGGGGGAGACCGACGTGCTCGCCGAGCGGTTCGGGGTCCCCGTCGAGAAGGGTCCCGCCGACCTCAAGCGGCTGCCGGCCTGGTTCGGGCAGGCCGACGCGCGCGCCAGCTACGGCCCGCGCGACATCCGGGTGTTCGCGGAGATCAACCACGTCCCGCGGCTGAGCCGCGACCGCATCATCGAGCTCGCGGGCTACTACCGCGACGCCGGCGCCGACGTCATCGACCTGGGCCTGTCGCTCGAGCGCCGCTGGCTCGACGAGGGCCCCGCGGTGATCGCCGAGCTGCGCGAACGCGGCTTCGCGCTCAGCATCGACACGATGGACCCGGACGAGATCCTGATGGCCGACGAGGCGGGCGTGGAGTACGTCCTCAGCCTCAACGGTTCAAACCGCGACCTCGCCGAGCGCCTGCGCGCGACGCCCGTGCTCATCCCCGACACGCCCGAGGACCTGGACAGCCTCGAGGCGACGATCGCCCATCTCGAGCGCCTCGGCAAGCCGTACCTCCTCGACCCGATCATCGAGCCGATCGGCACCGGCTTCGCCGCCAGCCTCGGGCGCTACCTCGAGGTGCGCCGGCGCCATCCGGCGGCGGAGATGTTCATGGGGATCGGCAACCTGACGGAGCTGACCGAGGCCGACAGCACCGGGGTGACCGCGATGCTCATCGGCTTCTGCCAGGAGCTCGGGATCCGCAGCGTGCTCACAACCGAGGTCATCGACTGGGCTCACGGCGCCGTCCGAGAGGCGGTGCTCGCGGCGCAGCTGATGCACTTCGCGCAGGAGCAGGGCACCCCGCCCAAGCACGTCGACGGCCGGCTGCTCACGGTGAAGGACGAGGACCTCCGTCCGTACGCGGAATCCGAGCTGCGCGAGCTGCAGGCACAGGTCACCGACCCGAACTTCCGCATCTTCGCCGACACCGACTGGATCTACGTCTTCAACGCCGAGCTGTTCGTCAAGGGCACCGACTTCAACGAGATCTTCGACCAGCTCGGGGTGGACGAGGCGACGCATGCCTTCTACCTCGGCAAGGAGCTGATGAAGGCCACGCTCGCGCGCGAGCTGCGCAAGAACTACCGCCAGGAGTCGCCCCTCGACTGGGGCTACATGACCTTCGAGGAGCCGCGGCGCGCGCGGGTCAAGCTCACAACAGGTCAGGTGACGGGCCGACGAAAAAAATAGTAATTTGCCGCAACCCCAAACCGCACCCAGAGGGAGGGACGCGTGGCCGAGACCGCCGAAGAGCTCTTGGACAAGCAGAATGGCGCAACCCTAGGTCGAATACTCGGGCGGGGAAGAGTCGAAGAAGCCGAGGAGGGATCGGACGGCAAGATGCGCGCCACGATCCGCATCCTCGAGGACGAGTTGGTGTACGACCCCGGGGTTCTTGTGCTGCCCCACGGGGGCGAGCTCGAGATCGAGATCTTCAACGACGACAGGAACACCCACTGCGCGGTGTTTCCGAGCAACGGCGACTACCAGTTCATCTGGCTGGTGAACCATTCGCGCGGGATCGCCAACCTCACGCTCGACGGCCCCGGGTACTACTGGTACGGGTCGCGGACCGGCAACGACGAGGGGCGCGGCCTGACCGGAGCGATCGTCGTCCAGGGCGACGCTCCCGAGGAGGCCCGCCTCGACCGTCCGCCGCAGCCTCGGCCGTAGCCGAGCCGACGCGCCAAATCACGATCGTCAGAGGAGTACGTGATGGCAACTGAGGAGTACGTAGACGCAGGGGTCGCCGTCGACAACTCGAGCCTGAGCGGCATAGTCGGCAGCGCGCCGCCCGCCGCCAAGGGCGTCAACTACGAGCGGATTCTCAACGCCCGCTCCGAGCCGGAGAACTGGCTCACCTACTACGGCGCCTACGACGGGCAGCGCTACAGCCCGCTCGACCAGATCAACAAGGAGAACGTCAGCCAGCTTGCCCCCGCCTGGGTCTTCCAGTGCGGCTCGGTGGGCCTGCACTCCGGCAAATCGACCTACTCGTTCGAGGCCTCCCCGCTCGTCGTGGATGGAATCATGTACGTCACGGGCTGGGACGGCTGGGTCTGGGCGCTCGACGCCCGGACCGGGAATATGCTGTGGCAGTACCGGCACGCGATCCCGTACGACGTGTCGCTCTGCTGCGGCAACGTCAACCGAGGGTGCGCTGTCGCAGACGGGATGGTCTTCGTCACCACCCTGAACGCGCACGTGATCGCGCTCGACTGCGAGACCGGCAAGAAGGTCTGGGACAAGACCTACGGCGATGTGCGGGCCGGCGAGAGCGCCACGGTAGCGCCCCTCGCCGTGAAGGACATGGTCATTGTCGGCAGCTCCGGCGGCGAGTTCGGAGTGCGTGGCCACGCCGACGCGTTCAAGCGCGAGACCGGCGAGCACGTGTGGCGCTGCTACATGGTGCCGAAGCCCGGTGAGCCGGGCTCGGAGACCTGGGGGGACGACTCCCAGGAGGCGTGGCAGCGAGGTGGCGCCAACTGCTGGGTCACCAGCACCTTCGACCCCGATCTGAACCTCCTGTACTTCGGGACCGGCAACCCGTGTCCCGATTTCGACGGAGACGTGCGTCCGGGCGACAACCTCTACACCGATTCCGGCGTCGCAGTGGACGTCGACAGCGGCGAGATCAAGGCGCACTTCCAGTACACGCCGCACGACCTGTGGGACTACGACTCCACGATGGAGCACATCCTGTTCGACCTCGACGGTCAGAAGCTGGCGGCCCACTTCGACAAGAACGGGTTCCTGTACATCCTCGACCGCACGGACATGTCGGCGGTCAGGGTGGCGCCGTTCGTCGATCGCATCGACTGGGGCGAGGTCGACGAGAAGGGCAACGTGACGCCGAAGGTCTTCCCCGACAAGGAGGGCGACCCAGTCCACTTCTGGCCCGGCCCGGCCGGCGCGAAGGAGTGGACGCACGCCTGCTACAACCCGAATACCGAGCTGCTGTACTGCCCGGTGCAGGACGTGGGTGCCACGGCCACGCGGCGGCGCCGGGAGTTCAAGGAGAGCATCCCGTACTGGGGAGCGGGCGTCGCGGTGGACCTCGAAGACATGGCGGGATCCATCAGCGCATTCGACCCGCGCACCGGCGAGGAGCGCTGGCGCTGGCGCAATGACATCCCGATGTGCTCGTCTCTCCTGACCACCGGCGGTGGCCTCGTGTTCGGAGGCGAGCCGACTGGCGAGTTCAACGGGCTCGACGCCGAGAGCGGAGACCAGCTGTTCCAGTTCCAGTGCGGCAGCGGCCACCACAGCAGCCCATCGACCTTCAGCGTCGACGGGAGGCAGTACATCGCCGTGCCGACCGGATGGGGCGCCTGGACCGAGGGGTTCCTGCCCGGGATGCTCGGGGCCGGCCAGGGGAGCTCCCTGTTCGCCTTCGCGCTGCCGGAGTAGCGCAGCAATGGCAAGCTCACCAACCAGCGTCTGGAGTTGAGAATGGGTTTCTTGCTTCTAGGTATTGACAGCCTGATCGCCTGCATGGCCATCGGTGCGATCGTCGACAGACGGTGGCGCTTGCCGCTCGTGGCGGCGTTCGGCGTCGCCGACGCGGGGGCATTCCTGATCGGGGCGGGCCTCGGTTGGACGATCTCAGCGGGGGTGACCGCGGTCCTGGAGATCGGGACGCTCGCCGCCCTGGGAGTCTGGCTGCTGGTCGTCGCGGCCGGGACGCGGCGGTTCACCGAGCTCTGGCCCGTGTGGCTCCTGCCGATCGCGCTGACGATGGACAACCTCGCGTACGGCGTGGCCAGCGACTACTCGGGCTCGCTTGTCGGGCACGCCGCCGAGCAGGCGTTGTCGAGCTCGCTGCTCGCCCTCGCCGGGCTCTTCGCGGCGGCCGTTCTGCTGCCGCGCGCGGTGCCGGTGCTGGAGCGTCGAACCGTCGCCATCCGGTTCGCCGGAGCCGCTTTGCTGCTGGCGACTGGCGGGTTGCTATTGCTGGGTTGATCGAGACAGTCGTGCCGCAATCGTTCGCTACATTGACGCAACGAGTACCCCAATTGGGAGGTCGTTCTATGACATGGATCAAGCCGGAGTTTGAGATCGTCGATCTCTGCACCGAGGTCACCCTCTACCTGTACAACCGGTAGCAGGAGCGGGATCGGGGTCGCCGCCTGCGCGTTTGCATCCTCGGCTCCGCCGCAGGCGGCGGGTTTCCCCAGTGGAACTGCCACTGCGAGAACTGCGAGGCCGCGCGCGAGGGTGTCCGGGCGCGGCCCCGCACGCAGTCCTCGCTCGCGATCCGCGGCGGCGAGGGGCCTTGGTTTCTGGTAAACGCCTCGCCGGACGCGCGCCAGCAGCTCGAGGCGCTCACACCCGGGCAGGTCGACGGCGTGCGCGCGCCGCCGGTCGCCGGGGTGCTTCTGACCGACGCGGAGATCGACCACACGGCGGGGCTTCTGCTCCTGCGCGAGTCGGCGACGCCGGTGCGCGTGTTCGGTGATGAAGGCGTCGAGCGCGCGCTGACCCAGGGGTATCCCGTACTGGCGATTCTGGAGCGCTACTGCGGGGCCGAGTGGCAGACCCTGAAGCCCGAGCGGGCGATGCGGCTCGAGGGGTCGAGCCTCGAGGTGGAGCCGTTCGAGGCGGGGGGCGACGCGCCGCGCTACCTGGACGGGTCGGACGTGGAGCTGCAGGCGAGCGGGTTCCTCTTCCGCGACCGCGTGAACGGCGCCGTGGTGACCTATGCCCCCGGTCTCGCCCGTCTGGTCGACGGCGTGCTCGCCCGGTTCGCCGCGAGCGACGTCGTGCTCGTGGACGGGACCTTCTGGCGCGAGGACGAGCTCGCCCGACTCGGGATCTCTTCCCGCAGCGCGCGGGACATGGGTCACCTGCCGCTCTCGGGCCCGGGCGGGACGCTCGAGGCGCTCGCGCGGCTTCGGCGGCCGCGCAAGGTGCTCGTGCACATCAACAACACGAATCCGATACTGCTCGAGGACTCTCCCGAGCGGGAGGCCGTCGAAGTCGCGGGCGTGGAAGTTGCCTACGATGGCCTCGAGATCGAGCTATGACCGAGACCGCCACGAGACCGACGAGCGAGCGCGTGCCGTGGCCCCCCGAGGAGTTCATCGCCCGCCTCCGCGCGCAGGGCATGCGCTACCACAACCTGCACCCGTTCCACAGACGAATGGACGCGGGAGAGCTCACGCGCGAGGAGCTGCAGCGGTGGGTCGCGAACCGCTTCTACTACCAGAGGTGCATCCCCTTGAAGGACGCGGCGATCCTGGCGAACTGCCCCGAGATCGAGGTCCGGCGGGAGTGGATAGGGCGCATCATCGACCACGACGGGACGACCGAGGGGACCGGCGGCATCGAGTCGTGGCTGCGGCTCGGCGAGGCGCTCGGCGTCTCGCGCGAAGAGCTGCTGTCGGAGCAGCGCGTCCTCCCCGCGGTGCGCTACGCGGTCGACGCCTACGTGAGCTTCGCCCGCCGGAAGCCGTGGATCGAGGCGGTCGCGTCGTCGCTCACCGAGCTCTTCGGGCCGGCCGCGATCCGCGTGCGGCTCGAGGCGCTCGAGCGTCACTACGGGTGGATCGACCCGGCGGGGCTCGAGTACTTCCGTGCACGGCTCGTGCAGGCGCCGCGCGACGCGCAGTACGCGCTCGACCTCACCGCTGAACGCTGCCGAACGCGCGAGCAGCAGGAGGCTGCTGTCGCGGCACTGCGCTTCAAGACCGAGATGCTGTGGGCGCAGCTCGACGCCATCGAGCGGGGCGACTCTCAGCCGCCGGGTCCGGACGCATGACTCGGCCCCGCCTCGTCACCGGCGCGCGGCTTCGATACGACGAGGTGCGCGAGGAGCATCTGCTGCTGATCCCCGAGGGGGTGGTGAGGCTCAATCGCACCGCGGCGGAGGTGCTCGAGCTGTGCGACGGAGAGCGCTCGGTCGATGAGATCGTCGGCGCCCTCTCCGCCCGCTACGAGGGCTCCGACCTGCGCGACGACGTTCAGGGCCTCGTCGACGGGATGGCTCAGAGAGGGCTCGTGGTCGATGCAGCCGGGTAGGCCGTCCACGCTGATCGCGGAGCTCTCCTACCAGTGTCCGCTGCACTGCCCGTACTGCTCGAACCCGCTCGACATCGGCCACCACAAGTACCGGCAGGAGCTCGAGACCGAGCACTGGCTCCGCACATTCCGTGAGGCGCGCGGGCTCGGCGTCCTTCAGCTGGCTCTGTCGGGCGGCGAGCCGATGCTGCGCCGCGATCTGGACGAGCTCTGTGCGGGCGCGCGCGACGCCGGCCTGTACTCGTCGCTCATCACCGCCGGGACCCTTTTCACGCGCGAGCGCGCGGAGGCGCTGAAGGTAGCCGGCCTCGACCACGTACAGATCTCGATCCAGAGCCCGGACGCAGAGGAGAACGACCGCATCGCGGGCAACAGGTCGTTCGACAAGAAGATCGCGGCCGCGCGCTTCGCGAGGGAGCTCGACTTCCCGCTGACGATCAACTGCGTCATGCACCGCCAGAACCTCGACCGGATCGAGGACGTGCTCGATCTCGCATTGGATCTCGGGGCGCAGCGGCTCGAGCTCGCGAACACGCAGTACTACGGCTGGGCGGTCGCAAACCAGGAGGCGCTCATGCCGTCGTGGGAGCAGCTCCGGCGCGGGGAGGAAGCGGTGCGGCGCTTCCGGGAGCGGGTCGGCCCCAAGGTCGACGTCCTGTGGGTGCTGCCCGACTTCTACGAGGACCTGCCGAAGCCGTGCATGGGCGGCTGGGGCCGGACGGCGATCGTGGTGGCTCCGAACGGCGACGTTTTGCCGTGCCAGGCGGCGTCGACGATCCCGGGGCTCGAGTTCGCCAGCGTCCGCGCGCACCCGCTCGAATGGATCTGGAACGAGTCCGACGCGTTCGCCCGCTTCCGGGGGACGGACTGGATGCAGGAGCCGTGCCGGAGCTGCCCGCTGGGGCGGCAGGAGGTGGACTTCGGCGGCTGCCGCTGCCAGGCGCTGCGGCTCACCGGCGACGCGGCGGCCACAGATCCCGTCTGCAAGTTCTCGCCGCATCACGACCGCGTCGTCTCGGCGCGCGAGTCGGCGCGGACGGACGAGTTCGTCTATCGCGCGATCAAGCGGCCGGTGCGCGCCTGACGGCTTGCTCCGCCGCGGCGTGCGGCTCGACCAGCCCGACGGCCGCCAGCCGGTGGTGGGGCAGGTCCGCCATGAACTCCCGCGTGGAGGCGGGAAGGACGTCACCCCAGGCCTCGGTGGCGTCCTCGGAGCGCGCCAGGATCTCGTCGAGGAGCTCCCGCGACGGCTGGCACTCGATCAGGCAGCGCAGGCCGAAGCCGACGTGCCAGCGCTCGTCGAGCTGAACCCGCTCCAAGC
>Ga0081538_10000396_pt1 | contig 49639 bp, 63 predicted proteins | sample TabmetS5T2R1_FD_71022 | JGI IMG/M metagenome (GOLD analysis project Ga0081538, IMG submission 71022) | Tabebuia heterophylla rhizosphere microbial communities from the University of Puerto Rico - S5T2R1 | ecosystem: Host-associated > Plants > Roots > Rhizosphere ... | reverse complement strand
TCGTCCCTCATCCCCACGCCCAGGTGGGGGGGGGGCTTGGGCTTCGCGTGGGCGGAATCCGGCCCCGAGCCGGGGAGCGCCGCGACAGATGCCGCGAGGAGCGGGAGGACGGCGGCCGGCGGGACGGCCCGCCCAGCCGTGCCCGCCGGTCGCCGCCCCCCGCCGGGGGGCGCCGACGGCCGCCCCCTGCCGGTGGCCGTCGAACGAGCTGATCCCAGCCGTTCCTTCATCCCCCTCGATCGCCCCTACAACACGCCGCACGGCGCGGAGTAGCGGCGGCGTCCGGGACTGCTCCTACGCTCCCGCACGCATGGCCTCCCTGATCAGCTTCGACGAGGCCCTCGAGCTCGCCGAGATCGCCGATCGCGACGAGATCGGGGACCTCGTCGAGCGCGCCTGGACCGTGCGCCGCGAGCGCTTCGACGACTCGACCGACATGTGCTCGCTCGTCAACGCGAAATCGGGCGGATGCGCCGAGGACTGCGGGTTCTGCGCCCAGTCGCGCTACGCAGAGGCCGACACTCCGATGCACGCGATGCTCGAGCCGGAGCAGATCCTCGAGCACGCGCGCGCCGCCGAGGCGGCCGGGGCGCACCGCTTCTGCATGGTCACCCAGGGCCAGGGCCTGTCGCGGCGCGACTTCGCGAAGATCGTCGAGGGAGCGCGCCTCGTCTCCGAGCACACGAACCTGAAGCGCTGCGCGTCGGTCGGGCACCTGTCCATCGACCGGGCCCGCGAGCTCAAGGATGCGGGAGTGCAGCGGGTGCACCACAACGTCGAGACCGCGCGGTCCTACTACGACGAGGTCACGACCACGGTGCGCTACGAGGGCCGCACACGCACGATCGCGGCGGTAAAGGAGGCGGGGCTCGAGACCTGCGTGGGCGGCATCCTCAACCTCGGCGAGTCGCCTCGTCAGCGAGTCGAGATGGCGTTCGAGCTGTCCGAGATCGACCCTACGTCGGTCCCGATCAATCTGCTCAACCCGCGCTCGGGGACCAAGTTCGGCGACAGGCCACTGATGGACCCGTGGGAGGTCGTGAAGTGGGTCGCGATCTTCCGCCTCATCCTCCCCGACGCGCTGTTCAGGCTGTGCGGCGGGCGGGTCGAGAACCTCGGCGACCTGCAGCCGCTCGCCGTCCGGGCGGGGCTCAACGGGGTGATGATGGGAAACTTCCTCACCACGCTCGGCGCCGAGCCCGCCGACGACCGCGCGATGTTCGAGGACCAGGGCCTGAACGTCGCCCGCCACGAGGACAACGGCTCCAACCCCCGTCCCGACAACCGATCCGGATGGCTCGGGGGGGAAACGCCGGACACGCCGATGGAGGAGCTGATCGACACCCAGGCGGAGGCGAACTTCTGGGATCCCGCCAAGCACCTGCGGGTGGTGAAGAAGAAGCGCAAGCCGCCCGCCTACCCGAGTGCAGCGCCCGCCGAGCCGCCCGGCTGGGGCGACTAGCCCCGTGGTAGACCCTGCCGAACGGCTCGCCGAGCTCCGCCGGTCGGGGCTCCACCGCAGCTTGAGGCTCGTCGAGGGCGCGCAGGGTCCTCGGATAACGCTCGACGGCGCCGACGTGCTGCTTCTGTGCTCCAACAACTACCTCGGGCTGGCCGAGCACCCGAGGGTCCGTGAGGCCGCGGCGGAATCGGCGATGCGCTGGGGCGCCGGCTCCGGGGCGTCACGGTTGATCTCCGGGAACATGACTCCGCACGCGCTCCTGGAGGAGCGCCTCGCCGCGTTCAAAGGCGCGCAGTCGGCGCTGCTATTCGGGTCGGGGTACCTCGCGAATGCCGGCACGATCGCCGCCCTCGCCGGGCGCGACGAGGTCGTGCTCTCCGACGAGCTCAATCACGCCAGCATCATCGACGGGTGCCGGCTGTCGCGGGCGGAGCGGTTCGTGTACCGTCACTGCGACACCGAGCACCTCGCGTGGGGGCTGCGCAAGGCGGGCGACCGTGCCTCGCTGATCGTCACCGATGGGGTGTTCTCAATGGACGGCGACATCGCGCCGCTGACCGAGCTGCTCGGGCTGGCGCGTCGCCACCGGTGCCGGCTGCTCGTCGACGAGGCCCACGCCACCGGTGCGGTCGGGCCCGGCGGCCGTGGCAGCGTTGCCGAGGCCGGCCTCGCCTCGGAGGTCGACGTGGTCGTCGGGACGCTCGGCAAGGCGCTCGGGAGCTATGGCGCGTACGTGTGCGCATCGCACGAGATCACCGAGCTGCTGGTCAACGCGGCGCGGCCTTTCATCTTCTCCACCAGCCTCCCGCCGCCTGCGGTTGGCGCCGCGTCGACCGCGCTCGAGATCCTGGCCTCCGAGCCGGAGCGCGTCGAGCGGCTGGGCCACAACGCCGACGCCCTGCGCTCCGAGCTGCGCGCGGCGGGCCTCGACCCCGGTGACTCGGAGACCCAGATCGTTCCGGTCGTCGTCGGTGAGGCGAGCATGGCGACCGCGCTCTGCGACCGCGCGCTGGAGCGCGGCGCGTTCGCGCAGGCGATCCGCCCGCCGACGGTTCCCGAGGGAACCTCGCGGCTGCGGCTCACGGTGATGGCGACGCACCGTTCGCGCGAGCTGCGGCGCGCCGCGCGCACGATCGCCGCCGCGGCGCGCGAGCTCGGGGTGCCCGTGAGCGGGCCCGAAGCGCTCGACCAGGCGGCCTAGGTGCCGACCGTCGACGCGCCCCGGGGGGTGTTCGTCACCGGGACCGGCACCGGGGTCGGCAAGTCGGTCCTCGCCGCGGCGATCTGCGCCGGCCTCGCTGCGCGCGACGAGAGGGTCGCCGCGCTGAAGCCCGCGGTCACCGGGCTCGACGAGGTGCCCGGCAAGTGGCCGCCCGACCACGAGCTGCTCGCCGCGGCGGCGAGCGCCGGGCAATCCTCGGAGGAGGTGGCTCGGTACCGCTTCGGGCCCGCCGTCTCGCCGCACTACGCCGCCGAGCTCTCCGACGCGTCGATCGACGCCGATGCGCTGCTGCGCGCGGCTGGGGATGGCGGAGAGGGCTCAGACGCCCTGGTCGTCGAAGGGGTCGGCGGCCTGATGGCCCCGCTGACGGCTGACTACCTGGTGCGCGATCTCGCCGCCGATCTGGCCCTGCCGGTCGTGATCGCGGCGCGCACCGGGCTCGGGACGATCAACCACACGCTGCTCACGCTCGAGGCCGCGCGGTCGTCCGGGCTGCGAGTCGCCGGCGTCGTGATGACGCCGTGGCCCGACGACCCCGAACCCATCGAGCGCTCGAACCGCGCCACGGTCGAGCGGCTTGGAGGCGCCACAGTCACCGGGCTCCCGCCGACCAATCCCGAGTCGCTCGCCGAAGCCGCCTCCCTGCTCCCGCTCGAAGAGTGGCTCAGCCCGGATCGATCCAGCGCGTCATGAGGTACAGGTTCCCGCCGGGCGGGTCCTGCAGCGAGTCGAATCCGAGGCTGCGGTACAGCGCCAGGGCCTCGGGATTGGCCTCGTTGACGTCGAGCTGGACCCGGCGGCAGCCGCGCTCCCGCGCGCGCTCGATCGCGGCCGCCGCGAGAGCGCGGCCGAGCCCGAGCCCGCGCGCGTCCTCCGTCACAAACACGTCCTCGAGCCAGCAGTCCGGCGCGTCGTACCACCACGCGTAGCGGTAGCGGAGCTGGCACACTCCGGCCGGGGCGCTGTCGTCCGGCGACGCCAGCAGGAACTCGGTTCCATCGTCGGCCAGCAGCCGCGCGACACCGGCCGCGGCGGCGTCGTCGGCGGGAACGTGCCGACCCCACCAATCGCGGAACGCGAGCATCAGCCGGGTCACCTCGGCCGCGTCGTCCTCGCTGGCAACCCACACTCGCACGCGACCGACGCTATCCGGTTCCGGCCGGGGGGGCCTCTATGGTCGCCGGCGGCACGATGCCAACGACCGGCGAGCTCGACCAGCGGCACCTGTGGCATCCGTTCACGCAGATGCTCGAGTGGTCCCGGGAGCAGCCGGTCGTGATCGACCGCGCCGAGGACACCGAGCTGATCGACTCCGAGGGTCGGCGCTACCTCGACGGGGTCTCCTCGCTGTGGTGCAACGTCCACGGGCACCGGCACCCGCAGATCGACGGCGCGGTCCGGGGCCAGCTCGAACGCGTCGCCCACTCGACGCTGCTCGGCCTCACGCACGAGCCGGCGGCCGAGCTCGCCGCGCGCCTGGTCGAGCTCGCGCCGCCGGGGCTGAGACGCGTTTTCTATTCCGACTCGGGCTCGACCGCGACCGAAGTGGCGCTGAAGATGGCGTTCCAGTACTGGCGCCAGCGGGGCGGCCAGCACGCCAGACGCACCTCGTTCGTGTGCCTCCGCGACGCCTACCATGGCGACACGCTCGGGGCCGTGTCCGTCGGCGGCATCGAGCTGTTCCACGGCGCGTACGGCCCCCTGCTGTTCGGCGCGCACCGCGTGGAGCCGGGGGACGTCGCGGACCTGGATCGCGCGCTCGACCTCCACGGAGAGGAGGTGGCCGCGGTGATCGTCGAGCCGCTCGTCCAGGGCGCAGCCGGAATGCGCGTGCAGCCGCCCGGGTACCTGCGCGCTGTGCGCGAGCTGTGCGACCGCCACGGCGTGCTTCTGATCTGCGACGAGGTCGCGACCGGGTTCGGGCGCACCGGGACGATGTTCGCCTGTGAGCAGGAGCGCGTCGCGCCCGACTTTCTGTGCATCGGAAAGGGGCTCACGGGCGGCTACCTCCCCCTCGCGGCGACCCTGACCACCGAGCGCGTGCACGACGGCTTCCTCGGCGCCCACGAGGAGTTCCGCGCCTTCTTCCACGGCCACACGTTCACCGGCAACCCGCTCGCCTGCGCGGCGGCGATCGCGAGCCTCGACACGTTCGAGCGCGAGCACACTCTGATCCGCGTGCAGCCGAAGATCCGCCTGCTCGTCGACCTGCTCAGGCCTGTCGCCGCGATGCCCGAGGTCGCCGAGGTTCGCGGGCGGGGAATGATGGTCGGGATCGATCTCGGCGACCACGACCCGGCGCTCAGGCTCGGGCACCGGGTAACCCTCGCGGCGCGCCGGCGCGGCGCGATCATCCGCCCGCTCGGCGACGTCGTGGTGCTGATGCCTCCGCTCGCGATCTCGAAGCGCGACCTCCGACGGCTGGTCGCGATCACCGCCGAGTCGATCGCGGCGGCGGTGGCATCGGCGTACGGTGGCGCGGGTCGGCCGGCGCCGCCCCAGGCGTCTCCGGCGAAGCTCGCTGCCTAGCCTCCGACCCAGCCGACGACGGCTGGGTAGGGCGGTGTTCGCCCCTCGGCAAGCGAGTGAAGCATTTGGTAGTCCATGGGCTACCAAACCGTTCACTCGGCTGGGGAATGCTGGGCGGCGGAGCGCGTTACCGTCTCGGGAGTGGCTGACGAGGCATCGCTCGAACGCGACGTGGACCGGCTTTACGGGCTGCCGCTCGACGAGTTCACTTCGGCGCGAAACGAGCTCGCGCGCGAGCTGAAGCGATCCGGCGACGCCGCGGCGGCCGAGGGGGTCCGCAAGCTCCAGAAGCCGACCCGCTCCGCGGGGGCGATCAACAGGGCGGTTCGACGCAAGCGCCGCGACGCGAAGCGGCTCCTCGATGCCGCGGCCAAGCTGGGCGAGGCGCAGGAGAAACTGATCGAAGGAGGCGAGCGGCGACTCGTCGATCAAGCGGTCGAGCGCGAGCGTGCCGCTGTGGAGGGGTTGATGGCCGATGTCGAAGCCGAGCTCGGGCGCGACGGCGAGCCGAGCGAGACGATGCTCGATCGCGCTCGCGCGACGTTGCATGCCGTAGCCACGAACCCCGAGCTCCGGGACGAGCTCGAGGCCGGCCGGTTCACGAAGGACCACGAGGCCGTCGGGCTGGGCGGGCTTGTGCCGGGCGGCCGCCCACGCGCGCCCCGAAAGCAGCGAGCCGCTGAGCGCGGAGACGCCAGACGCCAGGTCGAACGCGCGGAGCGCGACCTGGAGGCCGCGGAGCGAAAGCTGGAGCGCGCCGAGCGCGCGAAGGCACAGACTGAGGAGCGACTCGAGGCCGCGAGCGCGGCGCTTTCCGAAGCCGAGAGCGAGGTCGGGGAGGCGACGAGCGCGCGCGACAGGGCCCGCTCGGCGCTGAAGCGGGCCCGATAGGCGGCTACCGCAGCCGGCTCACTCCTCGTAGGGCTCGAAGTCGGCCTTGCGGGCCCCGCACACGGGGCAAAACCAGCTGTCCGGGATCTCGCCGAACGGCGTGCCGGGCGGGATCCCGCCGTCGGGATCCCCCTCCTCGGGGTCGTAGATGAATCCGCACGACGTGCAGACCCAGATCTGCGCGGTCTCGGTCTCGGTCGTCATGTCACCTGATGCTGCGAGCGCGCAGGTTACAGCCACCGGAGGGTAGATTCACCCGCGTGCCAGAGCCCGCCACGCCGCGACCGGCGGCGACGATCATCCTCCTGCGCCGGGGCGGCAAGCATGCACAGCGAGGTGTCGAGGTGCTTCTGGTGCGGCGGAACCCGGGGGCGCGCTTCATGCCGGGCGTGTGGGTGTTCCCCGGCGGCGTCGTCGAGGACAGCGAGCGCGCCGGAGGCGCAGGCGGCGAGCCGACGGTCGAGGAGGACGAGCGGGCGCACCGCGCGTGCGCCATGCGCGAGCTCGAGGAGGAGGCCGGGATCGCCCTCCCGGAGGACGCCGAGCTGCGCCCGTGGTCGCGGTGGATCACCCCCGAGGTGGTCCCATCCCGATTCGACACTCGCTTCTATGTCGCGCTCGCCCCTCCCCACTCCCCTCCACACCCGGACGGCGCGGAGACGGTCGACGCCCGCTGGTTCAGCCCGCGCGAGGCGCTCGACCGCCACGCAGAGGGAGAGCTCGAGCTGGTGTTCCCGACGATCAAGCACCTCGAGTCCCTACTGCCGTACGCGACCTCCCAGGAGGTCCTCGATGCCGTCGCCGACCGTGTCGAGCCGGTACTGCCCAAGGTCGTCGGCGAGGGCGCCGAGCAGCGCATCGTCCTGCCCGGCGAGCCGGGCTACTGACGCGCACGCGTCGATCTAAGATCGAGTCGACGTGACGAGCAGCCTCCCGCAAGAGGTGCGCGAGGTCTTCGAGCGCTTCATCACCTGCGAGTACACGACCGTGGACCCGCGCCGTCAGCCGATCGCGTGGCCGGTCACGCCCTACTACCGCTCCGGCGAGCCGACGATCGACATCACGACCGGGCTCGGCTACCCCAAGAAGGCGGAGGACGCACGGCGGAACCCGCGCGTGGCGATGCTGTTCTCGGATCCCACGGGGTCGGGGATCGAGGGCGGCATGCGAGTGCTGGTTCAGGGCTCGGCGTCGGTCGACGACCGCGACCTCGTCGCCAACCGCGAGCGCTACTGGCGAGAGTCGTGGGAGAAGCTCCCCGGGATCAGGGACACGCACCCGCCGCGGGCGGTCCGCGGCTTGTTCAACTGGTACTACACGCGTCTCTACGTCAAGGTCCGCCCGGAGCGGGTGTTCGTGTGGTCCGACGGCGACCCCACGAACCCCCCGTCGGTGCTCGACTCACACATGGAGGAGGTGCGCTCGGGGCACACCGAGGAGCCTCCAGAGGCCCACTCGCCGGTCACCGGCGGAGGCCTCGCGTGGGACCCGCGGATCGACGAGCTCGGCCACCGCCACGAGACCGCGGTCCTCGCGTGGGAGGCGCCCGACGGGTTCCCGCTCGCCCTCCGCGTCCCGGTCCGACCCGATCCCACGCGCCGCCGGGTTCTTATCGAGGCATCACCCGCGGGCCTGCCGCTGATCGAGGGTCGCGCCTGCCTGACGGCCCACGCCCACGCGCCCGACTTCAGGTGGCAGGAGAACTTCCAGATCCGCGGCGATCTCGTGCGCGAGAACGGCGGCTGGGCCCTGATCCCCCACCGCCTGCTCGGTGGCTTCGAGCTCCCGGATGAGACGATGGCCGAGCGCTACCGCCGCAATCTGTCGAAGTCGATCCGCTTCTGGCGGACGGCCCGCGACCAGCTCAGGCGGCGGAACCGAGCGGCCGGAGACTAGGCGGCGTTGACGAGATCGGTGCGCCCCTGCTCCTCGAGCTGTGCCTTGTAGCGCGGGAACACCGGCTTCGCCAACGGCACGAGCTTGAGGATCTTCGCCACGGGGCCCTTCGCCTTGATCTGGCCCCGCGCCATCGCGACGGTCACGTTCACCTGACCGAGCCAGAACTTGTGCGCGGTGTCCGCAGCCATGCTCATCACGACGTCCGGCTCCATGTCGGAGTCGCCGAAGTCGACGTCGCCGGGCCGATCGGGCTGCAGGCGAACCGTGACCTGCGAGTCGGGATCGTGGAACTCGTAGCGTACGATCGTGTCTGCCTTGCGGAACTTGGGACCCAGCTCGTCGTCCTCGGCGAGGTCGACGAACAGCTTGCCGATCGTGTCGTAGACGTCCTGGGCATCCTTGAAGTAGGCCAACTTCCTCCTCCCTCGGAGTGAACCCGGACTCTATTCCCTTCGATCATCGACAGCGCCCGCTACGGCCGCCGACTGGAACGCTGCGGCGCGCACGTAGATCGTGTACGCCGGCGCCGCGAGCGCGGCGAGCATGAGGCTGCTCATGCGTTTCCGTTGCACGTAATCTCCCTGCCGGAGCTCCAAGCCCGTGGCTCGCGCCGTCTCCACGGCGCGCGGTCAGAGGGTAGCCAGCCCGACGATGGATTCGCGGTCACGCCAACACGACTTCGACTGGCTCGTGGTCGGGTCCGGGTTCGGGGGCAGCGTGGCGGCGCTGCGCCTTTCCGAGAAGGGCTACCGCGTCGGCGTGCTCGAGTGCGGACGCCGCTACGAGGACGCCGACTTCGCGCGCACGGCATGGAACCTTCGGCGCTACTTCTGGGCGCCCCGGATCGGCCTCCGTGGGGTGTTCCGGCTCACCCTGTTCAAGGATGTGTTCATCGCCTCCGGGTCGGGCGTCGGCGGCGGGAGCCTGGGCTACGCGAACACCCTGTACCGCGCGCGGCCGGCGTTCTTTCGCGACCCGCAGTGGGGCGAGCTCGCCGACTGGGAGGACGAGATGCGCCCGCACTACGACACCGCCGAGCGGATGCTCGGAGTCGTCGACTACGAGGGCATGACCTCTGCAGACGAGCTGCTGCGCGAGTACGGCGCCGAGCTCGGCGTCGCCGACACGTTCAAGCCAACCCGGATCGGCGTGTTCTTCGGCGAAGCGGGCCGCGAGGTACCGGACCCCTACTTCGACGGCGACGGGCCCCCGCGGACGGGGTGCCTGCGCTGCGGGAGCTGCATGGTGGGCTGCCGCCACGGCGCCAAGAACACGCTGGTGAAGAACTACCTGTGGTTCGCGGAACGGCTCGGCGCGCGGGTGCTGCCCGAGCGCCACGCGACGGAGATACGGCCTATCGGCGCGCCGGATGGCTCGGGCGGCTACGTGGTCACGAGCGTGCGCTCGGGCGCGTGGCTGCGCCGCGAACGGCGCACGATGACCGCCCGGGGAGTCGTGGTCGCCGCCGGGCCGCTCGGCACGAACCAGCTTCTGGCGGACTGCAGGCATGCGAGAGCGCTGCCTCGCCTCTCGCCGCGCCTCGGCGAGGTCGTGCGCACCAACACGGAGTCGATCCAAGCGGTGACGGCCCCGGATGACAGCCGCGACTTCTCGCGCTCTGTGGCGATCACCTCCAGCATCTACCCCGACCCCGACACCCACATCGAGGTGGTCACCTACGGTCGCGAGGCCGCCGCGATGAGCGCGCTGTTCACCGCCCTGACCGGCGGGGGGACGCGCGTCACGCGCCCGCTGAAGTGGATCGCGGCGATGCTCAAGCACCCGCTGCGCACGATGCGCCTGCTGTGGCCGTTCAAGTGGTCGCGGCGCACAGTGATCCTGCTCGTGATGCAGTCGCTCGACACGGCAATGCGGCTCCGGGCGAGCCCACGGCCGCTCGGGCATGGGGTGCGCCTCCAGACCGAGCAGGACCCCGAGCGCCCCAACCCGACCTACATCCCCGCCGCCGAGGCCGCCGCGCGGTGGTTCGCGCAGCGCACCGGCGGGATCCCCCAGAGCGGGTTGATCGAGTCGTCGCTGAACATCCCCACCACCGCTCACATCCTCGGCGGGGCGGTGATCGGCGCGGACCCGTCGAGCGGGGTCATCGATGCCGACTGCCGCGCGTTCGGCTACGAGAACCTGCTCGTGTGCGACGGCGCCGCGGTGCCCGCGAACCCGGGCGTCAACCCGAGCCTGACGATCACCGCGCTCGCCGAGCGCGCGATGTCAAGGGTTCCGCCGAAGGACGGCGAGGAGCCGGCGGCCCGCGAGCTCCCCGAGGCCGCCCGCGCCGCCTAGCCGCTCGCGGCGCTGAACCGGCTCGCCACCTCGCCCCACCTGACCACGTTCCACCACGCGTCGATGTAGTCGGGGCGGCGATTCTGGTACTTGAGGTAATAGGCGTGTTCCCACACGTCGACTCCGAGCAGCGGCGTCTGTCCGTCGGAGACCGGGGAGTCCTGGTTCGCCGTGCTGACCACGGCGAGACCCGAGCCGTCGTGCACGAGCCACGACCATCCGCTGCCGAACCGGTTCACGCCCGCCGTCTTCAGCTCGTCCTTGAACGAGTCGAAGCTCCCGAACGCGTCGTCGATCGCCGCCGCGAGGTCGCCGTCGGGGGCGCCTCCCGCGTCCGGGCCCATGATCTGCCAGAAGAAGGTGTGGTTGGCGTGCCCGCCGGCGTTGTTGCGCACCGCGGTGCGGATGTCCTCCGGCAGGCTCGAGAGGTCCTTCAGGACGTCCTCGACGTCCGTGTCCGCCCACTCGGTGCCCTCGAGGGCGGCGTTCGCCTTGTCGACGTAGGCCTGATGGTGCTTGTCGTGATGGAGCTTCATCGTCTGCTCGTCGATGTGCGGCTCGAGCGCGTCGTAGTCGTAGGGAAGTGGTGGTACCTCGTAGGCCATGTGCTCTCCTTCGAGCCGCGCCAAGAGCAAGCTCTTGGCGCGGGTTGGCGGTTCGTCTCTCGACCGGTCGGCTGATACTACTCGCGCGCTACCGCCCACTTCTTCAGCTTCACCTCGACGGCGTCGATGGCCTCGGTCCCGCTCAGCAGGCGGGAAGCGGCGCGGGGAACGAGGTATTGAAGGTGTTGTTGGACCAGCAGTTGCCGGTCCCTTGGACGTCCCAAGCGAAATCCTTGGCGAAGATCGCCGGGACCGAGGAGTCGGGGGCGGTGCCGTTGCCGGTCACGGTGTTGGAGAGGACGCGGTTGTTGTTTGGCTGCGGGTCGATGTCGAGGCCACCCGAACAGTCGAAGCCACCGCCGACGCAGTAGTCGGCGACTGCGATCCCGAAGGAGTTGTTGTCGGTCACCTCGTTCTGCTCGACCGTGTTCGTGTCGGTCGCGAGCATCAGGATCCCCGTGCCCGGCGGTACCTCGCACACCGCCTCCTCCAACTCCAGGCAGGAGTTGGGGCGGTTGTTGCCCACCACCTCGTTGTTGTCGATCTGGTTGTCACTGTTCGCCTTCACCTCGAGATTCGGCAGTGCGAAGGAGAGGATCCCACCAGTGTTGCCCCTGGCAACGTTGTGATCAGCGCGAACATCGGAGCTGTTCTCGATCTCGAACCCGCTCAGGTTGTCGATTGCCGTGTTGTGGTCCATGCGCGCGTCGCGGGACTGGCCGATGTAAAGCCCCGTGTCGTTGGCGCCGCTCGCGAACGAGTGGTCGAGCCGCCCGTCCACGACGAAAAACGGAAAGACTCCGTACCCGAGGTTGTCTCTGGCCTTCACGTTGGTGACGCGCCAATCTTCAACGCAGCTGAGGATGACCCCGTTTACCTGGAAGCCGCTAACTTTGAACCCCTTCACCACCGAGCCCTGGATGCGCCTGGACCTGTCGCTCATGCAGGCCGGGTCCTCGGTCTTGCCGATGGCGATGCCGTCGTCCTGGTCGCCCTTCGCCTTCAGCTTGACCTTGCGCGACTCGGCAACGAGCTTGATGTCATCCCGGGTCACATTCACCGCGCAGGTCGCTTCAGGCTCCGGACGGCACGGGCGCGAGCGTTCCGTGTAGGTCCCGGAATGCACGACCACCTTGTCACCCGGCTTCGCCTTATTGACCCCTTTCTGGATCGAATCGCCCTTATGCACATGTACCGTGTTCGCGCCCACAGCCGGTGCAAAGACCAGAGCGGCGAAGGATCCGAGTGAGATTGCTGCGAGCGCGATCCTGCGCAAGTTCCTCTCCTTGTTTGACGGCGCGATGCTATCGCAGGTTTCACAACCCACTCTCGTCATAAGAGAGCAGAACCGCCGCTCGGCCGAGCTCGTGCGCGAGCACGTGCGCCTATGATCCACGACGATTTTGAGGGCAAGGACCGTCAAAGCCATGCTTGCTCCGCTCGCGGTCGCCGTGGTGTTCTGCGCGTTGGTCCCAGCGGGCGCGTCGGGGGTGGCCGATGTGATCAGGAATTTGGGAAACAGCTTCGACCGATCCACCTATTACAGCGATCAGGGCGACCTGGTCCAGTACCAGTACGTGGGCGCCGGCGCCCCCCACAACGTGAGATCGACCCAGTTCTCGGGTGGCGAACGTCTGTTCAGCAGCGACACGATCTCGACTGGCGCGACTCCGGTCGATGGCACCCAGGACCTGGGACCCGGCACCTACCCCTTCATCTGCACCATCCACCCATCCCAAATGGCGGCCGAGCTTGTCGTTCGCGAGGACGGCACGCCCCCGCCGGACGACGGCGCGCCCCTGACTCTCGACATGGCGGCGCGCAAGCAGGAGCTTAAGAAGAAGCTCAAGTTCACCGCCACTGCCAGTGTTGCGTCCACCCTGCTCGCAGAGGGCAAGAAGATCAAGGACGCCAGGGAGCGGCTAGCCGCGAACCAGAGGACCAAGGTGAAGGCGAAGCTGAAGCGCAAGGCCAGAAACCCCCTCGAGGAAAAGCTCGAGGAGAAGGGCCGGGCCGGGGTCAAGGTCACTGGGACAGCGACCACTCAGAGCGGCGCGGAGGCCACCGACACGATCAAGGTAAAGCTGACGGACTAAGGCTCACGCGGCCGGCGGTCGGGCTGCCTGATTTCCCCCTCCCGCTCGTCGAGCCATGCCCACGCTCCCTCGCGCTCAGCCCCAAAGCGCGCCCGCCTATGACGGGCTGGAAGTGCGTGTGTAGCGCGACCAGATCGCCTTAGCCCTTGACCACCCCGAGTGGCTTCAGCCGCGCGACCGGGCCGGCGAGGCCAGCGTGCTCGACGACGCGGACCACGCGGTCGACGTCCTTGTAGGCAAACGGGGCCTCCTCGGCGAGGCCGCGGGCGGAGGGGCATCGAACCACGATGCCCTGCGCCTCCAGCTCGCGCCGAAGCTGGCCACCGGTGATCTCGCGGCGAGCTGCGGTGCGGCTCATCCGCCGACCCGCTCCGTGGCACGCGGAGCCAAACGAGCGATCCATCGAGCCGCGACGTCCCACGAGCACGAAGCTCGCCGTGCCCATGCTCCCCGGGATGAACACGGGCTGGCCGACCGATCGGTACACGGCCGGGATCTCCGGCGACCCGGGGGGGAAGGCCCGCGTCGCCCCCTTGCGGTGCACGCACAGCGTGCGGTCGCGGTGCGGCTCGAACTTCGCCACGTTGTGGGCGACGTCGTACACCTGACGCGTCCGGTCCGCCGCCGCCGGTCCGATCGCCGCGGCGATCGCCTCGCGGACTCGGTGGGCCATCGTCTGGCGGTTCGCCCACGCGAAGTTGGCGGCGCATGCCATCGCCCCCAGGTACGCCCGGCCTTCGGGCGAGGTGACCGGGGCGCAGGCGAGCTGGCGGTCCGGGAGCACGATCCCGTAGCGGCGCAGCGCCGCGTCCATTCGCTTCACGTAGTCGGTGCAGATCTGGTGGCCGAAGCCGCGCGATCCGGAATGGATCAAGACCGTGACCTGGCCTTCGGCCAGCCCCAGGACGCCGGCCGCCGCTTCGTCGAGGACCCGCTCCACGGCCTGGACTTCGATGAAGTGGTTGCCGGAGCCCATCGTCCCCAGTTGCCCGGCCCCGCGCGCTCGGGCGCGCTCCGACACCTGCGCCGGGTCGGCGCCCGGGAGGCGGCCCCCGGACTCCGTGCGCTCGACGTCCTCGGGGGTGCCCAAGCGGTGGCGCTCCACCACCGCTCGCGCGCCCTCCCTCAACACGCGGTCGAGCTCGGCGCCGCGAACCGCGAGCCTGCCCCCTCTGCCTGCGCCGGCGGGAACCAGGCGCGAGATCTGGTGGACGAGCGCGGTTCGCCTATCGCCCAGCTCGTCGACGCCGAACGGCGCGGCGAGGAGCCGCACCCCGCAGTTGATGTCGTACCCCACGCCGCCGGGTGAGATCACGCCGTCTGGGGGTTCGGTGGCGGCGACGCCGCCGACCGGGAAGCCATACCCCTGGTGCACGTCGGGCATTGCCAGGACGGGCTGCACGATACCCGGCAGGGTGGCCACGTTTTGGAGCTGCTCGAGCGAGCGGTCGCCCCGGATCGCTTCGAGCAGGTCGCGATCCGCGAACACCCGCGCAGGTACGCGCATGTCGGCCCGCGCGCTGGCGGGGATCTCCCAGATCGCCTCGGCGGTCTCGTGCAGCTCCACGCCCTGCGGGGGCTCCGCCTGGACGGCGCGCGTCATCGTCAGTCTGGCTCCGGCGGCGGCCGGCGACGAGTCCGCGGGAGCGAGGAGTCTCCGTGCCGCCACTCGCCGGCACGGCGCTGCGTGGGCCCGCGCTCATCGTCCAGATGCCGGTCGACGAATCGCCGCAGCTGATGCTCCATGTGCTTGGCCAGCTCGTCGATCGCATTCCGCATCTCGACGTCGTCGACGCGGCCGCCGACGACAGGCCCGGTGAGGTCGATCTGGCACGCCGCGTGCGCCGGCCGCTCGATCCTCGGATTGCTGTCCTGCGTCAGGACCACGTGGGCGCGGAGCGCCCGCAAGCCGACATACCGATCTAGCGCCTCGTCGACCGTAAGCCGATCTCGAACTGCGTGCAAAAACGCCCTCAGCACCCGGTAGGCGGCCTGGCGGTCATCCGTTTCCAACTCATTCGCGAGGTCGTTTGGCCAGAGGTTGGTCTTCTCGACGTTTCGCTGGATGATGTCGGCGTGCTTCGCGTCGTGCGTCATCCCTTCGCTCCTTTCGTTCACAGCTTCGACCAGCGGCCTCACGAGCTGCTGCCTGTGCGCTCCTTCGCGTCGCGCTGCGCAGCTCGATCCTAGCCGTGGGCGGGACGACGATCACCGGCCATGGCGCCCTTCGGACCACGTCGCTCGAGACGCTTCCAAGGAGGAACCTCAGCAACCTGCCATAACCGCGCGTCCCGGTCACGATCAGATCCACCGCGCGCCGGCCCTTGCTGACCAGGATCTCCGCCGGACTACCGGAGACGAGCACCTTCTGTGCACCGACCTCGCTCGGGAGGGTCTCGATCAGGCGGTCCAACTCCTCCTCCATGGCTTCCCGACTGAAGCGCGCGTCCGGTTCCTCCGCCGCCGGCCGGTATGCGACGTCGCCGAGCTGGACGGGCTCGACGACGCCGAACACGCGCCGCATCGCTGATGCAGCGCGGGCGAGCTCCGCGGCGAATCGCACAGCGCGCCGCGCCTCCTCGGTGGCGTCGAATGCGACGCCGACGATGCGAGGTGGTTGCGGCTCCCGGTCCGCGTAGCCACGTGGCGCGATCGCCACCGGGCAGGGCGCGTCGTGGAGCAGCAGCTCACCGACGCTGCCCGGAAGCACGCGGCCCACGGCGCCACGGTGGGTCGAGCCCACGACGACGAGATCCGCGCCCTCGCCGCTCGCGATGTCGCGAGGCCCCGGCGATGGAGTCCGACTCGGGAGCGAAAGCCGTCGTGGAGCCCTCGTCGTCGACTCTCGGCAGCAAATGCGGGAAGGTCGTTGCAGGATCACGTTCGCGTCGATCCACTCCGCGAGCAACACTCCCCAGTGCGAGCGCATCGTGGGATTGCTCACCCCCGTCGTACCCGACGACGATCCGGGTCATCGTCGATCACCTCCGCTCTCGCCTATCCGGGGCGAAGGTATCCCGGTGAACATCGAGCACCATCCGTGAGGCTCTCTGAACCTCGCTCCGTAGCGACTAAGGAGAGCGACGGCATGTTCTGCCTCGATGACACCGCCCGCGCGCGGGCGTACGATCGCTGCGCAGGATTCCCGACCGAAGGGAGGATCCAAGATGAACACTCCGGAGCGTGCGATCGACCGCACTGCGCGGCACCTCGATGACGCGGGGATCGCCTACGAGATCGTCGAACACGAGCAGGCTTTCAGCGCCGCCTCGGAGGCGGTCGCATCGGGGGTGCGTCCCGAGAACGCGGCCAAGAGCGTCGTGCTCCACGATGGGGAGGGCTACAGGCTGGTGGTCATCCAGGCCTCGGATCGACTTGACCTGGGCAAGGTGAGCGACGTGCTCGACACCAGCAAGGCGAAGCTCAGGCTCGTGACCGAGGACGAGATGGCGGCGGACTTCTCGCAATTCGAGCTTGGCGCGATCCCGCCGCTTGGCGAGATGCTTCCCGCTCCCGAGATCGTCGACCGCCGGCTGCTCGATCACGACCGGATCCTGTGCAATGGCGGCGACCACACCCACTCGGTCCTGCTCGACCCGAACGACATCGTGCGCGCCTCCGACGCGCAGGTGGCCGACGTGTGCGAGGACTGAGGTCGCATGGGCGCCGGGAGCACTCGCGTGGGCCGCCTCGCCGGGATCCCGATCGGGATCATCCGCTGTGGCTCCTGATCGTCGCGTTGATCACGTGGTCGCTCGGGGGCGTGTACTACGCCGGACGAGGTAGACGGGATCGCGACGGGCTTCTCATACGCATCGTCTCTCAGCACGAGGAGGTCGAAGTGCAGCTCGTTGACCAGCTCGCGGAGCTCGAGGTCGGGCCGCTCGTCGGCGAGCTCGAGCACGTCGGGCGGCGAACTCGGTCAGCCGCTTCATCTGCAGGAAATGCAACGTTCACCCCTTTGCACCCCCTCCGACGCCAATCGGGGCGCCCGGATTTGAACCGGGGACCTCACCGACCCGAACGGTGCGCGCTACCAGACTGCGCCACGCCCCGAAGGGGGTCCAGTCTAGCCGGGACCCCGCGACGGCGGACGCGGAGCGGAGCACGTCGCGGGACTGATTTGGCGCTCAGCGCGGAGCGCTGACCTCCTCGACCGCGCGCTCGATCTGGTCGATCGTCGGCTCTTCCGTGAGCTCGTCGGTCCCTCCGGGCCCGTCGACGACGACCGCCGGCATCGCCGGAAACCGCAGCTCGGCGGCGAGGTCGGCGTCCGCTGTCACCTTGGCCTCGACCTCCGCCGACTCCTGGTCCTCCACCCACTGGTCCTCGTCGAACTCCGGCCCCGGCACGGCGGCGGCTACCCGCTCGAGAAACCGCTCGGTAACGCCCTCGGAGCGGACCTCGTCCACGTTCAGGAACACGAGGTGGGCGAACTGCCACTGTGCGCCCTGCTCGCCGGCCGCGGTCGCCGCCACCGCCGCGGCCGTGGTGCGGCGCGGTCCGATCGAGAAGTGCCGCAGCTCGAGCCGCGCGTCTCCCGGCCGCACCAGGTCCTCGATCAGCTCGGGCACGATCTCGAGCTGGTAGGCCCCGCACTCGGGGCACTGGAGGTCGTTGAAGATCGAGATCGTCACGGGAGCGTCGGGCGACCCGAGCGAGTCGCCGTCCTGCTCGAGCCCCCCGTAGAGGCGCTGCGCGGCCTGCGCTCCGTCTACCGGTGGCGCCGGGCCCTTCTCCCCCACCGAGATCGAGACGATCGCGGCCAGGATCGCAGCGCCGATCAACCCCAGCGCCAGCAGCGGCACCCATCTGCGCGGCATTCGGGGGGCCTACCCGGCGACGGCCTTGTAATAGCGGACGGCGAGCCCGGTGAGCAGTGTGCCGAAGCCCTCCTCCACCGAGATCTCGTTGGCGCTCGCGTACTCCGCGAGCCCCTGGCCCTCGATCGCCGCGCTGCGCGCGACGACCTCGTCGACCAGGTCGGGGTGCTCGTCGCAGAAGAACGCGCCCATGGAGTAGAGCTCGGTGTCCGTCAGCGACTCGAGGAACGCGCTTCGCTCGCTCACCGTCACATCCTAGTCCGGCCTGAGCGAGCGGCTGGGGGGTGCGCAAATAGCGATGAAACCGGTTGACACGTCAGGCCGAGTCGGTATACATCTGTAGGGAGATCCGAGAGAGGAGAAGGATTACGTGGCGAATCACTTGACGCCCACCGAGCTCGCCGACGAGGTCAACATGAAGCGGCGGGAGGTGATCGCCAAGTGCATGGAGATGGGGGTGCCGATCTTCAACGGCAGGATCGACAAGACGCTGTTCGTATCATCGCTCCGGCACCTACAGCGGCAGGGGAAGCAGCAGGCGACCGCTTAGGCCGAAGCGAAAGGGACCGGGGGCGGCCGGGGCGCCCGGTTGGCGGCCACCGCCGAGTTCGTTTGCGAGCTCGGCGTTTTACATAGACTCCCTCCAGGAGAGCGCCTTGACCGCCGGGTGAGCGGATCATCCGGTCGAGGGCAGAGGAGGAGAGAGATGGAGACAGCCACGGTCACCCCGCGCGAGCCGGCGACCCGGAGCACGACGATCGCCGAGCTCCTGCCGCGTGCCGTCGAGCGCTTCGGGCCCGATCCCGCGGTCCGTTTCAAGGGCCCGTCGGGCGACTGGACGTCGAAGACCTTCACCGAGGTCGGCGAGATCGTGCGGCGTCTGTCACTGGGGCTGATCGACCTCGGGATCCAGAAGGGCGACAAGGTGGCGATCCTCGCGAACACCCGGGCGGAGTGGACCTACTTCGACTTCGCAGCGCTGACAGCCGGCGCCACCGTCGTGCCGATCTACCAGACGAACTCCCCGGAGGAGTGCCACTACGTACTCGAGAACTCCGACGCCAAGGCGGTCGTCGTCGAGGACGAAGATCAGCTCGACAAGATCCGCAAGATCCGGGACTCGGCGCCGAAGCTCGAGCACGTCATCCGGATGACGGGGTCGAGCGAAGACGCGATCTCGATGGACGAGCTCTCGGAGCGCGGGGTCTCTCGCCCCGAGTCCGAGTGGGAAGAGCGATGGCGCTCGGTGACCCCCGACGACATCTGCACCTTCATCTACACCTCGGGAACCACGGGCCCGCCGAAGGGATGCGTGATCTCGCACGGCAACTACCGCTCGATGTGCGACATGGCTGAGGACGAGAGCGTGCTGGTGCAGGGCCGCACCACCTACCTCTACCTGCCCCTCGCGCACTCCTTCGCGCTACTGATCCAGCTGCTCAGCTTCGACGTCGGCGGAACGCTCGCGTACTGGGAGCGCGACCCGCTGAAGATCCTCCCCAACCTCGCCGAGGTGAAGCCCCACTATTTCCCGTCGGTGCCGCGGATCTTCGAGAAGATCTACACGGCGGCCACCGGCAAGGCGGAGAAGGCTGGCGGGATCCAGAAGCGGATCTTTTGGTGGGCGATCGGGGTCGGCAAGAAAGTGCGCGAGATCGAGCGCCAGGGCCGCCAGCCCGGGCCCCTGCTCAAGGCTCAGTACGCGCTCGCGGATCGGGCCGTGCTGGCCAACATCCGCAACCTGTTCGGCGGTCAGATCGTCGAGGCGGTCAGCGGCGCGGCGCCGATCAACCCCGAGATCCTGCGGTTCTTCGACGCGGCCGGGATCCTTGTGCTCGAGGGCTGGGGGATGACCGAGACCTCCACCGCGGCGACGATCGCGCGCCCGGACGACTTCAAGTTCGGGACGATCGGCAAGCCGTTCAAGGGCACCGAGATCAAGATCGCCGACGACGGCGAGATCCTCGTCCGGGGGCCGAACGTGTTCCAGGGCTACTACAAGAACGAGGAGGCGACGAAGGAGACGCTCGTCGACGGGTGGCTCCACACGGGCGACGTCGGCGAGATCGACGCGGACGGCTACATCAAGATCACCGGACGAAAGAAGGACATCATCATCACGGCCGGCGGCAAGAACATCACTCCGGCCAACCTCGAGGGCGAGATCAAGCAGAGCCAGTGGATCTCGCAGTGCGTCGTGATCGGCGACCGGCGGCCATACCTCGTCGCGCTCGTCACGGTCGATCCCGAAGAGGTCCAGAAGCTGGCGGCCGAGGACGGCGTCGCGAAGGACCCGTCGGCGTGGCCCGGCGACGAGCGGCTCCGGAAGCTGATCCAGGAGCACGTCGACCAGGTCAACCAGCGCTACGCGCGCGTGGAGCAGGTGAAGAAGTTCAAGATCCTCCCGCAGGACTTCTCGCAGGAGGGCGGCGAGCTCACCCCGACGATGAAGGTCAAGCGCGCCGTCGTCGCCCGCAAGTACGAGCCCCAGATCGAGGAGCTCTACGCCGGCTGAGCAACTACCGGGGTCACGACCACCGGCAAGTTCGCTTGCGAGCTTGCCGCGTTACTGGGACCCGGTCTGGCGCAGAAGCGCGCCGGTCGTCTGCTCCAGCACCCGGCGCCACGCGGAGGTCTCCTCCGGCTCCTGCTGCTCGACCTCGTCGAGGACGTGGCGCACGCGACGCGCCGAGATCTCGATCCCGTGGCGCTCGGCCGTCGCCTTGTAGCGGTCGTAGTCACGCGAGAGGCGGAGCGTGACCGACTCGAACCCGTGCCGGGCGATCCTCAGGCGCGCCGAGTAGTCGAGGATCGAGGTTCCGAACATCAACTCGTCGTCGGACTCGGGCTCGATCAGGATGATGTCGACGCCCGGGTAGGTCTCGTTCCACTGCTCCACCGCGCGATGGAGCCGATCGTGCGACATGACGCGGAACGCCTGGTTCCCGATTGCAGCGAAGCCCATGTCGGAGATCCGCCGCGCCCGGCTCCCGAACACGGTCGGGATCTCGGTCCTGAAGTCGTTGATGTAGGGGACGAGCGGATTGACGACGATGATGAACTTCGCGCCGCGCTCGACGGCGATGTCGATGTTCGTCGTCGAGCGGATGCCGCCGTCGAGGAACTGACGGCCGCGCAGCTCGACCGGCGTGTAGACCATCGGCAGCGCCGCCGACGCTGCGACCGCGCTCGAGATCGGAAGATCCTCCCACTCCCCCTCGCCGAGCACGACTCGCTCCGTGGTGTCGAGGTCGGTCGCCGGGAGGTAGAGCTCCGGGTCCAGCTCCCGGAAATCGTTCGTGCGGTCGGGGTCGGACAGCACCTCCTCGACATAGCGCTCGATCGCCCGGCCGTCATACAGCCCGGTCGGAAGCGCGGCCGACAGCCCGGTGACCACGTCCATGATCGAGACGTCGCCGATGTGCCCCGCGAGCTCGCGGGCGACTCCCACGAGCCTGAACGGGAACAGGGCGGCGCTGGAGGCGAAACCGCGGTAGTTCGGCCGCAGCAGCGAACCCTGATCCATCTCCGTGATCGGCGAGGGGAGCTGCCTGTTCAGGACCCGCATCATCTCCTCGGGGGTGACCCCGTTGGCGACCATGCTCGCGATGAACGAGCCGGCACTCGTTCCAACGTAGACGTCGAGCTCGTTGACGGTCCGGTTGACCGCGAGCAGATCTAGCGCGCGCAGCGCGCCGATCTCGTAGACGCCGCCCGTGAACCCGCCACCGCCGAGCACGAGCGCTGTCTTCGACGTGCGCCGCCTGCGCCGCCGTCCGCGAGCAGCCTGGTCCCGCTCGGCCTTGTCGAGCTCGACGACCTTCCCCATGCTCGCGGCGTTATACCAATTTGTACGGCCAGCCAGTTCTCGTGGGAGCCCGCTGCGCCCTCGGCTAGGGGAGGAGCCTGCGCAGACCCTTCTCGTCGAGGATCTCCGTGCCGATCTCCTGCGCCCTGGCGAGCTTCGAGCCCGGGTCGTCTCCTGCGACCACGTAGTCGGTCTTGCCCGAGACCGAGCCGGTCACCTTGCCCCCGGCGCGCTTGATACGGCGCGTTGCCTCCTCCCGCGTCAGGTCGGGCAGCGTGCCGGTGAGCACGAAGGTCTTTCCCTGCAGCGGCCCGCCCTCGGCGCGCCGCTCCTCCTTGGAGAGCTCGAACCGCAGGCCGCGGTCGCGAAGCCCCTGGATCAGCTCGAGGTTCGCGTCCTCGGAGAGCTCCCCCGTGAGCTGCTCGGCGAGCACGGGTCCGATCCCCTCGACCTCCGTGATCTGCTCGGCGTCCGCCGCGAGCAGAGCGTCGATCGATCCGAAGTGGTCGGCCAGGGCGTTCGCGTTGACATATCCGATCCCGGGCAGCCCGAGCGCGAACAGCACGATCCCGAACGGCCTCTCCTTCGAGCGCTCGATCTCGCCGATCAGGTTGCGCGCCGAGATCTCCGCGAACCCGTCGAGCTCGGCGATCCGCTCGGCGGTGAGGTCGTAGATGTCGGCGGGATCCCGGATCAGGCCCTCCGCGAGGAAGCGCTCGGCGTTCTTCTCCCCGAGGCCCTCGATGTCCATCGCTCCTCGAAAGTGCTTCACGAGCTGGAACGTCTGGCCGGGGCACCCGCGGCGATTGGGGCAGATCGTCCACACGGAGTCCTCGGGCTTCATCGTCGGGGTGCCGCACATCGGGCACTTCTTGGGCGGACGCGCCTTTCGCAGCCGCTTGCCCTTGCGCCGCTGCACAAGCGGCGAGATCACCTGGGGGATCACGTCCCCGGCGCGCGTGACCACGACCTCGTCGCCCTCGCGGGCGTCCTTGCGCGCGAGGTCCTCCTCGTTGTGGAGCGTCGCGGTCGAGACTGTGACCCCCCCGACGTGGACTGGCTCTAGCATCGCGAACGGCAGCAGCCTGCCGGTGCGACCCACGTTCCAAACGATCCGGTTGAGCTTCGTCGTCGCGGTGATCGGTGGGAACTTCCAGGCAATGGCCCAGCGCGGCTCGCGCCCCGCGACGCCGAGCTCGCGCCACAGCGTCCGCTGGTCGACCTTGATCACGACGCCGTCGATCTCGAAGTCGAGCCCCTCGCGGCGCTCCGCCCACCAGGCGCAGCGCTCGACCACGTCGTCCGCGCTCTCGTGGAGCGCGGTGTCACCGTTGACCTTGAAGCCCTTGTCGCGCAGCCACTCGACCTCCTCGGCGTGCGTCGGCAGGTCGAGCCCGCGCGCTCCGCCGATTCCGTAACACCAGATCGACAGCGGGCGCGCCGCGGAGATGCTCGGATCGAGCTGCCGGATCGAGCCCGCGGCGGCGTTTCGCGGGTTCGCGAACGCCGCCTCGCCCCGCGACGCGCGGGCCTCGTTCCACTCCTCGAACGCCGAGCGGGGCAGGTAGACCTCGCCGCGCACCTCGACGAGCTCGGCGCCGTCGTCGATCCTGAGCGGGATCGCCTTGATCGTGCGCAGGTTATGGGTCACGTCCTCGCCGATCACGCCGTCGCCACGGGTCGCGCCGCGCACGAATACGCCGCGCTCGTAGGTGAGCGAGATCGCGAGCCCGTCGATCTTCGGCTCCGAGACGAAGCGCAGCTCGCCGGGCTCGATGTCGAGCTGACGAAGCCGGTTGTGGAGCCGCGTCTCCCAGGCGCGAAACTCCTCGTCGCTGCGCACGGTCCCGAGCGACAGCATCGCCTGGTGGTGGCGCACCTGCTCGAACTTCTCGAGCGGCCTTCCGCCAACTCTCTGGGTCGGCGAGTCGGGCGTGCGGAGCTCTGGGTGCTCGTCCTCGAGCCGGCGAAGCTCGCCGAGCAGCTCGTCGTAGCTCTCGTCGGAGATCTCGGGGTCGTCGAGGACGTAGTAGGCGTGGTCGTGTCCGGCGATCTCACGCCGAAGCTCCGCGACCCGATCCGCAGCCGACTTCGTCTTCGTCTGCGCCATCACCGCGCGGCTGGCGCCCCGCCGGCGAGCGAGTCCTGGAGCATCGCGTCCAGGTCCCACGACCGGAGGCGGTCCAGGCCGCCGACATCGGTGAGGTCGAAATGGACCGGCGTAACCGAGATCCGGCCACGTGCGACCGCCGCGAGATCGGTCTCCGCCTCGTCCTCGAACGACGGCTCGAACCCGTAGATCTCATACCGGCGCCTGCCCTCGGCGTCCTCCTCCACCAGCCGCAGCTCGTCGTTGTACAGTCGCTTGCCGAGGCGGGTGACCTCGATTCCCGTGGGCTCGCCAGCGGGGCAGTTGATGTTGATCAGCGTCCCGGCCGGCAGCCGCTGCACGTCGAGGAGGGCGACGATCCGGGCGACGAGCCGTGCCGCCACCGAAAAGTCGAAGCTGCGCCCGAGGCGGAAGTCCATCTCACGCCCCTCCGATTGCTGCGAGACCGCGATCGCAGGAAGCCCGAGAACGATGCCCTCGAGCGCCGCGGCAACGGTGCCCGAGTAGGTGATGTCGTCGCCGAGGTTGGAGCCGTGGTTGATCCCCGACACGATCAGCTCGGGGCGCCTTCCAAGCAGTCCGAGCTCCGCGAACCGGACGCAGTCAACGGGCGTGCCGTCCGTCGCGTACCCCGTGCTGTCGTCCTCGAACGACACCTCCTCGACCCAAAGCGGGGACCGAGTGGTGATGCTGCGCGCGGTCGCGCTGCGGTTCGAGTTCGGGGCGATCACGTTGAGCTCCATCCCCGGCACGTCGACGAGCGCGCGGCGCAGCGCCTGCAGGCCCTGGGCCTGGATTCCGTCGTCGTTCGTGAGCAGAACCCGCATTCGCCCGATTCTAGAAGTCCCGTCCGAGACCACGGAGAAGGGGACGGTGGCGCTTCGCGGGTGTGGTTTCCTCAGCCCCCGCCGTAGACGACGACGAGGTCGGTGAGCGCACCGACCAGCAGTCCGAGGGCGAGCATCCACAGACCGAGCTCGCGGTGACCGAACCGGCGCACGCCCGTCCACACCTCGCCGATCACGTAAAGGATCGCGCCGGCCGACAGCGCGTAGAACGCCAGCTCGAGTGGCTCGGAGGTGACGTTGTAGCCGACGATCGAACCGAGGAACACCGGTCCACCGCCCACCAGCCCGGCTACGGCGAGCCAGGACCAGCTCGGGCGCACGTCGCCGAGCGGCCCGATGATGCCGAATCCCTCGGTGGCGTTGTGGAGCGCAAAGCCGACGATCAACACCGCAGCGAGGGTGATCTCGCCCGTGCTGGCGGAGACGCCGATCGCGAGCCCCTCGGCGAAGTTGTGCAACCCGATCGCAGCCGCGATGGTCATCCCGGTCCTCAGCGCGAGCTGACGGGAAGAGCTCCTGGAGTCCGCGACGGTGCGGGCCTGCTCGAGGGTCATCGCGTCCGATGCGCCGCCGGCGATCGGCGCGGGTCGAGCGCGTGGCGGTCGCATCCACCGCTCGATCATCGCCAGTCCCGCACTGCCGGCGGCAAAGCCGATCCCGAACAGGGCCAGCAGGCCGACGCCCTCGCCGATGCCCTGCTCGCCCGCCTCGTAGTCCTCGACCGCATGCTCGACGATTTCGAACCCGTGCACGAGCACCTCCGCGAACAGGAACGCGAGCACCCCCACCGCGAACATCGCGAGCGCCACCCGAGAGCGGACCGAGACCGTGGTCAGCCGCGCGAACGGGAGGCCGAGATAGATCGTGAAGCCGGCGAGGCCTCCCAGGATTATGGTCTCCGCAAACGACAAGACGGCGCGAGGATATCACGAATTAGGTCGCCCTAATTAGGGTTCCCAACGATCGATTGCGCTAGCGTCGCCAAGCGTGAGCCCGCCGCCGAGTCCCCAGGTATGGCGCGAGGAGGTCCGGGGCGGCTATCCCGACCCGCGGCTGCTCTCGCAGTCGGGCCGCGAGCGCCTCGAGACCTGGATACGCGGCCGCGCCCCGGCCCCACCGTTGAGCAGGCTGACCGGCGCGATATTCACCGAGGCGGGCTCCGGCACCGCGGGCGCCCGGATGCCAGCGAGTGGGTGGTTGCTCAACTCCGCGGGTGCGATCGGGGGCGGGGTCCTGGCGATCGTCGCCGACATCGCGTTCGGATGCTCGATCCAGACCGAGCTGGGCCCCGCGATCCCGTACACGACCGCCGAGCTGTCGATGAGCTTCCTGCGGCCCGCGAAAGTGGGGTGCACGCTGTCGGCCGGCGGCCAGGCGATTCACGTCGGGCGCTCCGTCGCCCTCTCGGAGGCCTTCGTGATCGAGGAGGGAAGCGAGCGCCTGGTCGCGCACGGAACCTCGCGCTGCTCCGTGCTGCCCGCGATCGAGTCGGTGCCGGAGCTTCCCGACGACCTCCCGATCGTCGAGCCGGATCCCGATGCCGATACCGACCCCTACCTGAGGCCGGCGCCGGCCGACAAGGTCATCCCGCAGGGGGTCTGGGATCGGCTCAGCGGCAAGGAGATCCTCGCCCGACAGCAAGAGGGGGAACTGCCGCCCCCGGCGATCCACTACCTCACCGGCATCCGTGTGGTCGCGTTCGGCGACGGGACCGCGACGATGCAGCTTCCCGCGACCGGGTGGCTGACCAGCCCGGTGCGAACCGTCCAGGGCGGGGTGATCGCGATGCTCGCCGACATGGCGATGGGGATCGCCGTCGAGACCACCGCGCCGCCTGGCACCGCGGTGGCCGGGCTCGATCTCAAGGTCAACTACCTGCGCCCCGCGCTCCCGGACGGCCGCGACCTCACCGCGCGCGCGTCGGTGATCCACGCGGGCAGGACCCTGGTGATCGCCCGGGCCGAGGTCGAGAACGCCGACGCGAAGCCCGTGGCGCTGGCCACCGGCTCCTCGATGTACCTGCCTGGCCGCCCGGCGAGCCTCGGCGAGGTCGAGCTCGCGGCCGAGGCGGACGACGCCTCCGAGCCGACTCAGTAACGAACCGCCGCCAGGTACAGCCCATGCGGTGGCGCGGTCGGCCCTGCCTCGTCGCGCGGAGCGCCGCCCAGCAGCCGCTCGAAGTTCGCGAGCGTGCGCCGACCGCCGCCGACCTCGAGCATCGTGCCGACGAGAACGCGGACCATGTGGCGCATGAACGCGTCCGCCTCGACCCAAAGCTCCAGCAGCGCATCGTCCTGCCGCCACTCGGCGGACAGGATGTCGCGCTCGAATCGGACGTGCTCGCTGTCGGTCGGGGTGAAGGCCGTGAAGTCGTGCGTGCCGACGAGCGCCGCCGCGCAGCGTTCGAGCTTTTCGACGTCGACCCGGTGCGGGCACCTCAGCGCCCGCCCCTCCTCGAAGGGGTCGCGGATCGGCGACGCGAGCACGCGATAGCAGTATGTGCGCGAGCGCACGTCGCGCCGGGCGTCGAAGCCGTCGGGGGCCGGCTCGGCCGCGAGCACCGCGATGTCGCGCGGCGCGACCCCGTTGAGCCGCCGATCGAGCCCCCCGGGAAGCTCGCCCGCGTGCTCGAAGCTCGCTACCTGGCCCCACGCGTGGACGCCGGCGTCGGTTCGCCCCGCGACCGTGAGCGCCGCGCGCTCCTGAAGTATCTGCTCGAGAGCGGAGCTCAGCTCACCCTCGATAGTTCGCAGCCCCGGCTGGGCCGCCCAGCCGCTGAAGGCGCCGCCGTCGTAGGCGAGCGTCAGCCTTACGACCAGTCCAGGCCTCAGACCAGCTCGAGGAAGACCATCTCGGTGGAGTCCGAGCGGCGCGGACCGAGCTTGACGATCCGCGTGTACCCGCCGGAGCGCTCCGAGTAGCGCGGCGCGACCTCCTCGAACAGCTTGTGGACTGCGAACTTGTCCTGACCGAGGGCGGACAGCGCCTGGCGCCTCGCGTGAAGGTCCCCGCGCTTGGCGAGCGTGATCAACCGCTCGACCTCGGGCTTCACCGCCTTCGCCTTCGCCTGGCTGGTCCGGATCCGCTCGTGCTCGAGCACCTCCTTGCTGAGGTTTCGCAGCAGCATGCGCCGGTGCGCCGCATCTCGGCTGAGCTTGTGGCGGGTCTGGCGGTGACGCATCGCCTATTAGTCGTCGCGCAGCGACAGCCCCAACGCGGAGAGCGCCTCCTTGACCTCGTCGATCGAGCGCTCGCCGAAGTTGGGGATCGCCTTCAGCTCGCTCTCGGACTTCTGCACGAGATCGCCGATCGTCTGGATTCCTGCCCGCTTGAGGCAGTTGTACGCGCGGACCCCGATCTCGAGCTCCTCGATTAGGCGGTCATCGCCCTCCGCCGCCGCAGGCGCGACCCCGGCGACCTCGGCCGCGCCGGCGCCGTCGCGGCTCGTCAGCTCCTCGACCCGATCGGCCTCGGTGAATATCGCGAGGCTCTTGATCAGGATCTCGGCCGCCTCGCGAAGCGCGGCACCCGGCTCGATCGACCCATCGGTCTCGATCTCGAGCCTGAGCTTGTCGAAGTCGGTGCGCTGGCCGACGCGCGCCGAGTCGACCGAGTACGCCGTGCGGCGGATCGGCGAGAAGATCGAGTCGATCGGGATCACGCCGATCGCCTGCTCCTCCGACTTGTTCTCCTCGGCGGGCGAGTACCCGCGTCCGCGGCCGATCGTCAGGTACATCTCGAGCTTGGTTCGCTTCTCGAGGGTGGCGATCGGAGCGTTCGGATTCAGCACCTCGACGCCGGCGGGGAGATCGATGTCCTTCGCCGCCACGTTGCCGGGGCCAGTCACGACCAGCGGCACCTCGACCTCGTCGGCGTCCGTGTGCATCCGGATCACGACGTCCTTCAGGTTCAGGACGAGGTCGGTGACGTCCTCCTTCACCCCCGGGATCGTCGAGAACTCGTGCGCGACGCCCTCGATCCTGACGCTCTTGATCGCGGCTCCACCGAGGGACGAAAGCAACACGCGCCGCAGGCTGTTGCCGAACGTGTACCCGAACCCCTTGTCGAGGGGCTCGATCACGAAGGTGCCGCTGACGTCGTCGGCGTTCTCGCTCGAGATCCTGGGGATCTGAAACTCGGTCAGGGCTGTCGTTGCTGTCGCTGCCATTGTGTGTCGTTACCTCATTTCTACGCGTACCCCGCGAAAGCGGACGCGAAGCGGAGCATTTTCGCGGGTATTTACTTCGAATACAGCTCGACGATGAGCTGCTCCTGCACGGGTGTGGAGATCTCGCTTCGCTCGGGGAGCCGCAGCACTTTTGCGGTGAGCGAGTCGTGGTCCGCCTGCAGCCAAGGCGGGACGGCGGCCGTCAGCTCAGTCGCGGAGCGTACGACGTCGGTGGCCTTGGAGCCGGCCTTGATCGAGATCACGTCGTCCGGCTTTACCTGGTAGGAGGGGATGTCGATGCGGCGGCCGTTGAGGAGCCAGTGGCCGTGGCTCACGAGCTGGCGCGCCTGGCGGCGGGAGGCGGCGAACCCGAGCCGCACCAGGACGTTGTCGAGGCGGGTCTCGAGCATCCGGAGCAGGTTCTCGCCCGTCACGCCCGGCTGGCGGCTCGCGCGGTCGTAGTAGTTGCGGAACTGCTTCTCGAGCAGCTGGTAATAGCGGCGGGCCTTCTGCTTCTCGCGCAGCTGCTGGCGGTACTCGGACTGCCGCATACGCCCGCGCCCGTGCTCGCCGGGCGGGTAGGAGCGCCGCTCGACGCCGCACTTGTCGGTCAGGCAGCGCGCTCCCTTGAGGAAGAGCTTCTGCCCCTCGCGGCGACACTGCTTGCACTGCGGTCCGGTGTCGCGTGCCATCAGCCGCTCAAACCCTTCGACGCTTCCTCGGACGGCATCCGTTGTGGGCCTGGGGGGTGACGTCCTTGACTGTCGTCACCTGGAGCCCCGCCGCCTGAAGCGAGCGGATCGCCGTCTCGCGACCCGAGCCCGCGCCCTTCGCGAGCACCTCGACCCGCTCGAGGCCGTGCTCCATGCCCTTTCGAGCTGCCGAGTCCGCGGTCACCTGAGCGGCGAACGGGGTGCTCTTGCGCGAGCCCTTGAAGCCGGCGCTTCCCGCCGACTCCCACGCGATCACGTTCCCGTCGGTGTCGGTGAGCGTGACGATCGTGTTGTTGAACGACGTCTTGACGTGTGCCTGCCCATAGGAGATGTTCTTTCTGACGCGGCGGCGCGAGCGGCCCTTCTTCGGCTGCGGCATCTAGCTTCCCCCCACCCGCTACTTCGGCGTCGGCGGCTTGCGGCGGCCGGCGATGCTGGCCCGGCGCGGCCCCTTGCGCGTACGGGCGTTGGTATGCGTCCGCTGGCCGCGGACGGGCAGCCCGCGGCGGTGGCGGAGACCGCGGTAGGAGCCGATCTCGGACAGCCGCTTCACGTTCTGGGATCGTTCGCGGCGCAGCTCGCCCTCGACCTCGCGCGACTCGACGGCCTCGCGAAGCTTCACGACCTCGTCCTCGGTCAGGTCCTTGACCTTCGTGTCGGGATTGACGCCGGCCTGCCGGACGATGTCGCCCGCCGCGGCGCGCCCGATGCCGAACACGTACGTAAGGCCGACCTCCACGCGCTTGTTGGTGGGAATGTTGACCCCGGCGATTCGAGCCATCCGCTAGCGGTGCCTCCTTCCGCGGCAGTGCGACTCAGACGGCGAAAACCGAGCCAGCCAAGGACGCAGCGAGCGTGGCGCACTTGGAAAGTGTGCGAGCGAGCGAGGACGCCGGCTGGCGACGGTTTGCAGCCGGCTGAGATGCGCTGTCGTGGGAGGAGTCACCGCTTAGCCCTGCCTCTGCTTGTGGCGCGGATTCGAGCAGATCACGAGCACGACGCCATTGCGCCGAACGATTCGGCACCTCTCACACATCGGCTTTACGCTCGCTCGAACCTTCATCGCGTCAAATCGCGCTCGTATCCAGATCCTTGATCGAGGAGGCCCACGGGACCCCAGGAGTCGGGTCCCGGGCACACAAAAACGGCCTTGCGGCCAACGGAAAAGGTTAGCAGCCAACATCATTCCCGCGACGTGCTCCGCTCCCGCTGGGGGAGGCGCCGGGAAACGGCGCCGAGGGGGCGAAGCCCCCATGCACTCACATCACCGGCAATCTTGCTCGCTCGCTCCCGCGTCCGCCGTCGCGGGGTTGGCGGTGACTTAAGCTTGGCCGAGGACGACTCCGATCACCGCGACCCCCGCTCCCCCGGCGGTTACCTGGACGAGTGAGCCGCCAAGCGACACGCGCAGGTAGCGCTTCCGGACCCATGCGATCGCGCACAGCTCGAATGCCACGACCGCGTACGCGATCGGGAGCGCGGTGCCGACGTCCGAGATCAGGAACGGGAGCGCGTGCGCGGACCCGCCGACGAACGTCGTGACCCCGGTGATCACCCCGCGCGCGAGCGAGCTCCCGCGGCCCGTCAGCGCCCCGTCGTCCGAGAGCGCCTCGGAGAGCCCCATGCTGATCGCGGCGCCGAGCGCGGCCGCGAGGCCGACGAGCAGGGCGGCCCGCGACCCGGCCAGGTAAGCGGCGGCGAAGATCGGCGCGAGGGTCGAGATCGTACCGTCGATCAGCCCGATCAGGCCGGGCTGAACCACCTGGAGCAGCCGCTCCCGGTCGTCCGCGCCGCGCCATGTCCTCAACACCGACTCCACAATTACGCTTATAGCAAATAGTTTAAGATTAGGACTACCTAAGAACCGCTAGTTAGGATCACCTAAAATTCGACCGATGAAGGAGGCCGCTCCCGCAACCGAACCCGCCGCCGCGGCGCTGAGGGCGAGTGGATACCGCGTGACCCCGCAGCGACTGGCGATCCACCAGACGCTGCGCGAGCTGGACCGCCACGCCAGCGCCGATGACGTCCTCGAGGCAGTCTCGGGCCGGCTTCCGAATGTCTCGCTGCCGACTATCTACGCGGGGCTCGACGCGCTGGAGGAGGCGGGCCTCGTGCGGCGCGTCGCCGCCGGCCGCGGGGCGGCGCTGTACGACGCCCGCGCCGTCGATCACCATCACATGGTGTGCCGGCGCTGCGGAGCCGTCGAGGACCTCGACGCGAGCGTTGAGCTGGCGCGCGTGATGGGCGCCGCGTCGAAGCGTGGGTTTGCCCCCGATGACGCCGAGGTCGTCGTCCACGGCCTGTGCGCGCGCTGCGCAGCCGAGTAGACGACGTCACTGGCCACGCACGTCGGGTTGGGCCTACTCCTCGTGCCAGGGAGTGAGGATGCGGGGTCCGTCCTCGGTCACGGCGATGGTGAACTCGAAGTGCGCGGCGAGCGAGCCGTCCTGCGAGTACACGGCCCAGTTGTCGTCGCCGACCCGCACGAGCGCCGAGCCTGCATTGACCATCGGCTCGATCGCGAGCACCATCCCCGGCTCGAGCTCGGGGCCGCGCCCGGGCTCGCCGTAGTTCGGGACCTGGGGGTCCTCGTGCATGTCCCGCCCGATCCCGTGGCCAACCAGGCTGCGGATGACCGAGAGCCCGTCCGACTCGACGCGGCGCTGTACCGCGTGTGAGATGTCGCCGAGGTGGTTGCCGGGGCGGGCCACGTCGGTGCCGGCGAACAGTGCCTCGCGCGTCGCCTCCAGGAGCTTGCGGGCGCCGGGGTCCACCGGCCCGATCGGCAGCGTGATAGCCGCGTCGGCCACCCAGCCGTCGTGGATCACACCGACGTCGATCGACAGCAGGTCGCCCCTGCGCAGCTCGTATGAGCCGGGTATCCCGTGCACGACCATGGAGTTGGGTGAGGTGCAGATCGAGCCGGGGAAGCCGCGATAGCCCTTGAACGCCGCCTCGGAGCCCCGCGAGGCGATGAAGCGCTCCGCCGCGGCGTCGAGCTCGGCCGTCGTCACGCCGGGTCGGGCCTTCGAGGCCAGCATGCGCAGGCATCGGGCCTGGATCGAGCCGGCGAGCGCCATCTTGGAGATCTGCTCGGGGGTTTTGACGATGATGCCGCGATACATCAGATCTGTTCCTCCATCTGGAGGGTAGCCAGCAGCGCGCGGATCCTGTCGGTGACCTCCTCCGGCGGATGATCGCCGTCGACGCGGCGCAGGATCCCCTTCCCCTCGTAGTAGGAGACGAGGGGCTCCGTCTTGGAGTGGTACTGCTCGAGCCGGTGACGGACGACGTCGGGCTCGTCGTCGTCGCGGACCACGAGCTGCCCTCCGCAAATGTCGCACACACCTTCCCTCTTCGGCGGGTCGAAGTCGACGTGGAAGATGTGCCCTCCCTTCACGCACGTACGCCGACCGGACAGGCGGCGTACGACCTCCTCGTCGGAGACCTCGATCTGGATCGCGGCGGTCAGCTCGCGGCCGAGGCGGTCCATCGCGTCGTCGAGCGCCTCCGCCTGAGCGGTGGTCCGTGGAAAGCCGTCGAGAATGAACCCGTCGGCCGCCTCGGGACCCTCGATTCGCTCCGCGATCACGCCGATCATCACCTCGTCGGGGACGAGGTCGCCCCGGTCCATGTACTCCTTCGCCTCGCGGCCGAGGTCGGTTCCGTCGCGAACTGCCGCCCGCAGTATGTCGCCGGTGGCGTAGTAGGGCAGCCGGAAGTCGGCCTGGAGGCGCTCTCCCTGCGTCCCCTTCCCCGACCCGGGCGGGCCGAGCAGAATCAGGTTGAGCTCGGACACGGCCTCATCGACCCCGGATGCGCCACCGTCATTTCAGGAATCCCTCGTAGTTGCGCATCATGAGCTGCGCTTCGAGTTGCTTGACGGTGTCGAGCGCGACTCCGACCACGATCAGGATCGAGGTGCCGCCGAAGAAGAAGTTTGCCGACGTCTGGCTGATCAAGATGGTCGGCAGTGCGGCAACCGCGCCGAGGTAGAGCGCGCCGGGGAAGGTGAGGCGGGACAGGATCCGGTCGAGGTACTCAGCAGTCGGCCGTCCGGGGCGAACGCCCGGGATGAAGCCTCCGTACTTCTTCAGGTTGTCGGCCTGGTCGACCGGATTGAACGTGACCGCCGTGTAGAAGTAGGTGAAGATGATGATGAAGAACACCTCGCCGACGACGTAGGCCCACCCGTTGGGGCTGAAGAAGGCCGCGAAGTCGAGCGCCGCGGGGGTGTTGAGAAGCTGGCCGATCGTCGGCGGGAACGCCATGATCGATGCGGCGAAGATCACCGGGATCACCCCGGCCATATTGACCCGCAGCGGCAGGTAGGTGGACCCGCCGGTCGTCATCCGCCGCCCCACCACGCGCTTGGCGTACTGCACCGGTATCCGGCGCTGGCCCTCCTGGACGAAGACGATCCCGACGATCACCGCCAGGGCGACGAACGGCATCATCACGACGAATACCTGATCGGGATTGGTCCACCACGCCTGAATGCCGCTGGGGAGGCTCGCTACGATCGAGGCGAAGATCATCAGCGAGATCCCGTTGCCGATCCCACGCTGGGTGATCAGCTCGCCGAGCCACATCAGCAGCGTGCAGCCGGCGGTCAGCGAGATCACGATCAGAAAGACCTTCGCGAAGGTGAGCTCGCCGACGACGCTCGTCCCCGCCTGGTCCTGGAACGACTGGAACAGGAACACGTACCCGACCGACTGCCCGAACGCGAGTGCGACGGTCAGGTAGCGCGTGTACTGGGTGATCTTCTGCTGCCCGACCTCGCCCTCCTTCTGGAGGCGCTCGAGCTGGGGCACCACGACCGTGAGCAGCTGAAGGATGATCGAGGCCGTGATGTAGGGCATGATCCCGAGCGCGAACAGCGACAGCCGCGACAGGCTCCCGCCCGAGAACAGGTTCAGGAAGCCGAGGATGTTGGAGCCGCTGAAGTTCTGCTCGATCTGCTCGACCGTGTTGATGTCGACCCCCGGCGCCGGGATGTAGGCGCCGAGCCGGTACAGCGCCAGCATCGCTGCGGTGAACAGCAGCTTGCGCTGAATCTCGGGGACGCGAAACGCGTTCCCGATCGTCCTAAGCATCGATCACCTCGCACGTCCCACCGGCGCCCTCGATCTTCTCGCGAGCCCCGGCGCTGAACCCGTGCGCCCGGACGGTGAGCTTCTTGCTCAGCTCGCCGCGGCCGAGGACCTTTACGGGGTCGCTGCGCTTCGCCAGCCCGGCGGACCGCAGCGAGTCCGGCGTCACCTCGGCGCCGGCGTCGAAGCGCGTCTCGAGGTCTGCCACGTTCACCGGTTGGGTGCGGGTTCGGAACTGCTCGAACGGCATCGACATTTTCTTGTTCGGGCCGCGCAGCTTGCGCATCCGCATGTGGATCGGGTTCTGGCCGCCCTCGTAGCCGGGCTTGCGCTTCGTGCCCGACCGCGACCCGGCTCCCTTGTGGCCGCGACCGGATGTCTTCCCGACACCCGATCCCTCGCCCCGCCCGACGCGCTTGCGGGAGCGGCGCGAGCCCGGCTTCGGGCGCAGGCTGTGGAGCCCCACCTCCTCCGGGCGCAGGCGGCTCACTTGTCCTTCACCTCGACCAGGTGCTCCACGGTGCGAAGCATGCCGCGCAGCTCCGGCCCGTCAGAGACCGTCGCGGTTCGCCCGATCCTGCCCAGCTTGAGCGAGCGCAACGTGTCGCGCTGGCGCGGGTTGACGCCGTTCGAGGAGCGGACTTGAGTCACCGTAAAATCAGCCATCGCTCGGTTCCTCGGCGGCCGACGCGGTCTCAGGGCCCTCGGGCTTCGCCTCCTCGACCTTGGCGCCGTTCGTCGGCGTCGGCTCCTTTATCCCGAGCACCTCGCGGACGGTGAGGCCGCGGAGCTTGGCCACATCCTCCGGCCGGCGCATGCTCTCGAGCCCGTCCATCGTCGCCTTCACGAGGTTGACTGGATTCTGCGTCCCGATGCTCTTCGCGAGCACGTCGCGGATCCCACCGAGCTCGAGCACGGCGCGCACCCCGCCACCGGCGATCACGCCGGTACCTGGGCTCGCCGGGCGAAGCACGACGTGACCGGCGCCGAACCGGCCGATGATCTTGTGCGGCAACGTCTGCCCATACTTCGGCACCCGGATGAGGCTCTTACGCGCATCCTCGACGCCCTTCTGGATCGCGAGCGGCACCTCACGCGCCTTCCCGTAGCCGATCCCGACCACGGAGTTCTCATCGCCCACGGCGACGAGCGCGGTGAACGAGAACCGGCGTCCGCCCTTGACGACCTTGGCGACGCGGTTGATCTCGATCACGCGTTCCTGGAGGTCCAGCCCCTGGGGGCTGACTGTGTCAGCTTGCGTGCGCATCGAGCCCCTGAAAGTAGCGAACCACTGTTTCCGGCCTCACAGCTTCAGCCCGCTCTCGCGCGCGCCGTCGGCGAGCGCCCGGACGCGGCCGTGATAGCGATACCCGGAGCGGTCGAACACGCACGTCTCGATCCCCGCCGACTTCGCGCGCTCGGCGAGCGTGGCGCCGGCGCGCTTCGCCTGCTCCATCGAGTCGAGGCCGCGCAGCTCGTCCTCGGTCCAGCCGACCGAGGCAACCGTCCGGCCCGCGTCGTCGTCGATGAGCTGGGCGAATATCCCGCGGTTCGATCGGTGCACGGACAGCCGCGGGCGCTGCGCGGTGCCGCGGATCTTCGCCCGCACGCGGCGGCGCCGCCGGGTGCGCCTCTGCTGCTTGGTGAGCACGCTCATGCCCGCTTCCCAACCTTCCTCCGGACGTACTCTCCCGAGTAGCGGACGCCCTTGCCCTTGTAGGGCTCCGGCGGCCGCTGCTTCCGCACGCGGGCGGCGATCTCGCCCACCAGCTGCTTGTCGATCCCGCGCACGACCACCTCCGTCGGCTGCGGGACCTCGAACTCGATTCCGTCCGGGGGGGAGATCGAGACGGGATGGGAGTATCCGAGCGTCATCTCGAGCGCCTTGCCCTGGAGGCGGGCGCGGTAGCCGATGCCCTGGATCTCGAGCCGCTTCTCGAAGCCGTTCGTGACGCCCTCGACCATGTTTGCGACGAGAGTCCGCGTGAGCCCGTGCAGCGCGCGATGCTCGCCGCGATCGCTCGGCCGCTCCACGGTCAGCGTTCCGTTGCTCTGCTCGATCCGCATCGACGGGCTCACGGACTGGCTCAGCTCGCCCTTCGGCCCCTTGACGCTCACCACGCCCGCGCCGATCTCGACGGTCACGCCGTCGGGGATCTCGATAGGTCTGCCTCCGATTCGACTCATGGTTCCCTCGTCAGTTGTTCCTCACCAGATATAGGCGACGACCTCGCCGCCCACGCCCTCGGCGTTCGCCTCGTGGCCGCTCATCACGCCGCGCGAGGTGGAGACGATCGCCGTTCCCATTCCGCCAAACACCCGCGGTACCTGGGTCCTGTTGACGTAGCGTCGCCGGCCCGGCCTCGAGACGCGCTCCATCCCGCTGATCACGGGCTCGCGATCCTGCGTGTACTTGAGCTCGATCCGGATCGTCTCGCCCACGGGCATCGGCTCGACGGCGTAGTCGACGATGTAGCCCTGCTCCTTGAGGATGCGGCTCATCTCCTTCTTGAGGCGGGAAGCGGGAACTTCGACTTCACGGTGCTGCGCGCGAAGCCCGTTGCGAATCCGGGTCAGGTAGTCGGAGACCGGGTCCGAGAGTGTCATCGGCTGCGGTGCCTCCTTCCCCGGCCGAGGAGTGCTGGCGTGGGAGGAGTCACCGCTTACCAGCTCGACTTCGTCATCCCGGGGATGTAGCCCTGATGCGCCGTTTCGCGCAGGCACAGCCGGCAGAGCCCGAACTTGCGGTAGTAGGCCCGCGAGCGACCGCAGCGCCTGCACCGGTTGTACGCGCGGGTGCGGTACTTCGGCTTGCGCCGCTGCCGGACCCTCTGTGAAGTCTTCGCCATCTACTCCTCGTCCTTCTTGTCGCCTTCGCCTGACTCTGGCTTCTCGCCCTCGGCGGTGGGCTCGCCCTCCGCCTCGCCTTCCTCCGCCTCCTCGTCCTCGCGCGTCTTTCGCTCGTAGGCCTCGGGGTTCTCCTCCTTGAGCTGCTCCAGCGCTGCCTGCTCGGCCTCCGCGCGCTGGCGTGCCTCTTCCTTGCGTCGCTCCTCCTCCTCGGCGGCTGCGACATCCTCCTCGCCGGGGCGGCCTTCCGCCGAGAACGGGAGCCCGAGCGCCAGAAGCAGCTCGAACGCCTCCTCGTCGGTGTCGGCGGTCGTCGTGATCGTGACGTCGAGACCGCGGACCTCGTCGATCGAGTCGTAATCGATCTCGGGGAAGATGAGCTGCTCGCGGATCCCGAGCGAGTAGTTCCCCCACCCGTCGAATGACCGCGGGTTGAGCCCCCGGAAATCGCGGATGCGCGGGATCGCGATCGAGATCAGCCGATCGAGGAACTCCCACATCCGGGCGCGCCGCAGCGTCACCGCGACGCCGATCGGCATCCCGGCGCGGATCTTGAACGAGGCGATCGACTTGCGCGCCCTGCGAACGTTCGGGCGCTGGCCGCTGATCGTCGCGAGCTGCTCGGTCGCCGCCTCCAACGGGGTGCTCGAGCGGGTCGCCTCGCCGACCCCCATGTTGAGGGTGATCTTCTCCAGCTGCGGCACCTGCATCACGGTGCCGTACCCGAACCGCTGCATGAGCTCGGGCACCACCTCCTGGCGGTATCGGTCGCGCAGCCGCGGAGGCGGGGCCGCCTGCGCCTGTAGGGTCCCGGTTTCCATCAGCCCTCCAGCTCCGTTCCGGTTCGCTTCGCGACACGCTTTCGCTGCCCGCCCTCGCGCACGATGCCGACCCGCGTCGGCTTGTTGTCGCTCGGGTCGACGAGCATCACGTTCGAGATGTCGATCGGCCCCTCCTTGTCGATGATCCCGCCGGCCTCTCCGCCGCGCTGCGTGTCCTTCAGCGACCGCGGGCGCTGGTGGCGCTTGACGATGTTCAGGCCCTCGACGTAGACGCGACGCCGTTTCGGGTCGGTGCGCAGCACGCGACCCGTCTTTCCGCGGTCCTTGCCGCCGATCACCACGACGCGGTCGTCCTTTCGAATCCTCATCCGCTTCATCGCTACAGGACCTCCGGCGCGAGCGAGACGATCTTCATGAAGTTGCGCTCGCGCAGCTCGCGCGCCACCGGCCCGAAGATACGAGTGCCGCGCGGGTTGTTCGTCCCATCGATCAGCACTGCGGCGTTCTCGTCGAACGAGATATACGTGCCGTCCGAGCGTCCGAGCTGCTTGCGGGTGCGCACGACCACGGCCTGAACGACCTCGCCCTTGCGCACCGCGCTGCGCGGCGTCGCCTGCTTCACGGTCGCGGTGATCACGTCCCCGACGCCGGCATAGCGACGCCGAGCGCCGCCCTTGACGCGTATGCACAGGATCTCCCGCGCACCGGAGTTGTCGGCGACCCTGAGCTTTGTCTCCTGCTGGATCATTAACCACTCCTGCTCTCCCTCATCGGGCCCTCTCGACGACCTCGAGCAGGCGCCAGCGCTTCGTGCGGGACATCGGCCGCGTCTCCACGACCCGCACGACGTCGCCCTCGCTCGCCTCGTCGCGCTCATCGTGGGCATGCACGGTGTTCGACCGCCGCACGATCTTCTCGTACCCGGGGTCGCGCCGCGCGCGCTCGATCCTCACCGTGATCGTCTTCGCGCTGCGGCTCGAGACCACCGTGCCGAGTCGGACCTTGCGCTTCCCGGGGCCGCGCTCCGCCGCGGCGGTGCCGGAGCGGCGCTCTCCGCGTCGCTCGCGGCGCTTGCGGCGGTAGCGACCGCGCTCCACGGCGGCCCGCCGGCGACGCTCCGCGCGCTGCGATGCGCGCTCTTGCGGCGACCGCTGCGGTCCGGCTGGGCCGCCGGCCCGGGAGCGCTCGAGCTTGCGCCGCTGCTTCGGCGTGAGCTCCTCCTCCACGGGCGCTTCCTCGGCAGATGCCTCCTCGGCCTCCTCAGCCGGGGCTTCCCCGGCTTCCCCCGCCGGCGCCTCCTCCTCGGCAGGGGCCTCCTCTTCCTCGGCGGCAGGGGTCTCCTCCGGAGCCTCCTCGGCCTGCGGCTGCTGCTCTTCCTGCTCGTTCTTGTCTTCGTCAGCCATCACCGGCTCAGCTCCGTATCGAGGTCGATCCCGCGCTCGCGGGCCACAGTGAGCAGCCGGGCGACGTCCCGCCGTGCCGCCGACAGCCGGGCGGTGTTCTCGAGCTCGCCGGTCGAGTGGCGGAAGCGCAGGCTGAACTCCTCGTCGCGCGCATCCTTGAGCCTCTCCACGACCTCGTGGTCGTCGAGCGCGTGAACCTCGGAGGCCTTCACTCGGCTCCCTCCCGTCGCACGATGCGCGTCTTGATCGGCAGCTTGTGGCCGGCGAGCCGCATTGCGTCGCGGGCGAGCTCCTCTTCGACGCCGGCCAGCTCGAACATGACCCGGCCGGGCTTCACGACGGCGACCCAGCCCTCGGGATTCCCCTTTCCGGATCCCATGCGCGTCTCGGCCGGCTTCTTCGTGTACGGCTTGTCGGGGAAGATGTTGATCCACACCTTCCCGCCGCGCTTGATCTTGCGGGTCATCGCGACGCGCGCCGCCTCGATCTGGCGATTGGTGATCCAGCCGCGCTCCAGCGCCTTGAGGCCGTACTCGCCGAACGCCACCGTGGTGCCGCCCTTGCTGTTGCCACGCATCCGGCCGCGCTGCTGCTTGCGGTACTTGACCCGCTTCGGCATCAACATCAGCGATGCCTCCTTCCGCGGCGGTGCGACTCAGCGGGCGAAAACCGAGCCAGGCAAGGACGCAGCGAGCGTGGCGCACTTGAAAAGTGCGCGAGCGAGCGAGGACGCCGCCTGGCGACGGTTTGCAGCCGGCTGAGGCGTGCTGCCGTGGGAGGAGTCATCGCTTACCGACCGCCTCCTCCGCCTCGGCGTCCTCCGCCGCGGTCGCGCGTGTCGTCGCCGGCTCCGTCTCCGTCGGCGTCCTTGTAGCCCTTCGGCATCACCTCGCCGTTGTTGATCCAGCACTTGACCCCGATCCGACCGGTGGTCGTTCGCGCCTCGTGGAAGCCGTAGTCGATGTCGGCGCGCAGGGTGTGGAGTGGAACGCGGCCGTCCGAGTAGCCCTCGGTGCGCGCCATCTCGGCCCCGCCTAGCCGCCCCGAGACCTGCACCCGGACTCCCTGGGCCCCGGAGCGCATCGCCGAGGTCAGGGCGCGCTTCATCGCGCGCCGGAACGCGACGCGGTTCTCGAGCTGCTCTCCGATCGACTGGGCGACGAGCTTGGCGTCCAGCTCGGGGCGCTTGATCTCGCGGATGTTCACCCGCACCGGCTTCTGCGTCAGCTGGTGCAGATCCCGCCTCAGCGCATCTACCTCGGCGCCCGACTTCCCGATCACGATCCCCGGACGCGCGGTGTGGATGTCGACCGTGATCTCGCCGCGCTGCTTGCGGATCGTGATGTCCGAGAGGCCCGCGTGGGCGAGGCGGCGCTGGATGTGTTCGCGGATCTCGAGGTCCTCGAGCAGGTAGTCGGAGAACTCGCGCTCGTTGAACCAGTTCGACTTCCATCCGTGGATGTAGCCGACCCTGAAGCCCTCTGGGTGGATCTTCTGGCCCACGCTCGCTCTACTCCTCCTCGTCCATAGGGGTGAGCGCAACGGACAGGTGGCAGGTTCGTCGGTCGATCCTCGTCGCGCGACCCCTCGCGCGAGCCCGCCAGCGGCGCAGCGTAGGGCCCTCGTCGACAAAGATCTCGGCGATCTCGAGATCGTCCGCGACGAGATCGTGGTTGTTCTCGGCGTTCGCGGCGGCCGAGTCGATCACGTTCGCCACGTCGCGCGCCGCGCCCTTCGGGGAGAACTGGAGCAGCGCCCGCGCGTCGTCGATCTGCAGGCCGCGCACCTGGTTGGCGACCTGGCGCACCTTGCGGGGGGACGAGCGCAGATAGCGGGCGCTCGCGCGCACGACCGGTTTGTCGGAAGTCTCCGCCATTGCGGCGCTCACCGCTCCTCTCGCCTGTCGGTTCCCGAGTGGGCGCGGAAGGTCCTGGTAGGGGCGAACTCCCCGAGCTTGTGGCCCACCATCGACTCGGAGACGAACACGGGCACGTGCTTGCGGCCGTCGTGAACGGCGATCGTGTGCCCGACCATTTCCGGGAAGATCGTCGAGCCACGCGACCAGGTCTTGATCATCTCCTTCTGGCCGCTCTCGTTCATGCGTTCGATCCTTCTCAGGAGGCGCTCCTCGGCGTGCGGTCCCTTCTTCGTCGAGCGGCCCATCGCTTATCGACTTCCTCCCTTCTTGCGGCCCCGTCGTCGACCGCGGACGATCAGCCCGTCGGAGCGCTTGCCCTTCTTGCGGGTGCGGTATCCGAGCGTGGGCTTGCCCCACGGCGTCTCCGGATGGCCTCCGGGCGTGTGGTGCGCCTCCCCACCGCCGTGCGGGTGGTCGACCGGGTTCATCGCCACGCCGCGGGTCTGCGGTCGCTGGCCCATGTGGCGCTTGCGGCCCGCCTTCCCGAGCTTCACGTTCTGGTGCTCGGCATTGGAGAGCGCTCCGACGGTCGCGCGGCACTCCGCGCGCACCATCCGCACCTCCGAGGAGGGAAGGCGGAGGCTGACCATCTCGCCCTCCTTCGCGACGACCTGGATCGCGCTCCCGGCGGCACGGCCGAGCCGGGCGCCCTGGCCCGGAACGAGCTCGACGTTGTGGACCACGGTCCCGGTCGGGATCGTCGCCAGCGACAGCGCGTTCCCCGGCCTGATGTCCGCGCGCTCGCCGGACTCTACCGTCGCGCCGGGCCGAAGCCCCTGCGGGGCGAGGATGTAGCGCTTCTCGCCATCGGCGTAGTGCAAAAGAGCGATGTAGCAGGTCCGGTTCGGGTCGTACTCGATCGTGGCGACCTTCGCCGGGACACCGTCCTTGCGGCGCTTGAAGTCGATCCGCCGGTAACGGCGCTTGGCGCCACCACCACGGTGGCGGCTGGTGGTCCGACCGCGCGCGTTGCGGCCACCGCTCGACGACTTCCCTTCGGTGAGCGGCTTATGCGGTTGCTCGGATGTCAGCTCCTCACGCTTCTGGAAGGTCGCGAAGCGGCGACTCGGGGTAGTGGGCTTGATCTTGCGCGTCGCCATCACCCCTCCACCGCCGCGCCCTCGAACACCTCGATCCGCTCGCCCGCTGCGAGCTGGACGACGGCCTTCTTCCAAGAGCGGGTGGTGCCCGAATCGAGGCCGCGTCGCTTGGGCTTCGCCCGCACGCGCGAGGTGCGCACCTCCGCGACGCCGACGCCGAAGATCTCCTCGACCGCGTGCGCGATCTGGGTCTTGTGGGCGCGGTCGTTGACCCGGAACGTGTACTTGCCGTCGGCCATCAGGGCGTAGCTCTTCTCCGAGATGACGGGCTCGATGATCACCTGTCGTGCGTCCACCGCTTAACCCTCCTTCGCTCGCTCGGCCAGCGTGTCGAGCGCGGAGTTCGAGACCACCAGCGAGCGGGCGCCGACGATGTCGGCAACGCCGACGCCGTCCGCCTCCACGACGGTCACGCGGTGGATGTTGCGAAAGCTGCGCAGCGCCGCGATCTCGTCGGTGTCGAGGACGACCAGCGTCGGCCCCTCCGCTCCCCACTTCCGCAGCGCATCCGCGGCGCGCTTCGTCGAAGGCTCGTCGAATCCCGCTCCGTCGAGAAGCGCGACCGTGTCGCGCGCGGCGTGGACCGAGAGCGCGGCGCGCAGCGCACGCCGACGCGCCTTTCGGTTCACCTTCACGGCGTATCGCCGCGGCTTCGGGCCGAAGGCGGCGCCGCCCCCGCGCCGGTGGGGCACGCTGAGCGGCCCCGCGCGCGCACGCCCGAGCCCCTTCTGGCGCCACGCCTTCGCGGTGGTCATCGCGACCTCGGCGCGCGTGAGCGCCGAGGCGGTGCCGCGGCGGCGCGCCGCGAGGTCCGCCCGCGCGGCCTCGTGCACGAGCGACTCGTGGAAGGGCTCGGAGAACACCCCCGACGGAAGGTCCGCCTTCGTGGTCTTTCCGAGCACGTGTGCCTTCGCGCTAGCCATCGCTACGCACCTCCACGGTCCCGTTGCGGGGTCCCGGCACCGACCCCTTTACGAGCAGCAGGTTGCGATCGGTGTCGATCTCGACCACCTCCGAGCGCCGCTGGGTCACGCGCCGCCCGCCCATCCGGCCGGGAAGCCGCGTTCCCTTGAACACGCGGGCCGGGTCCGCGCTGGCGCCGATCGAACCCGGTGCGCGGACGTTGTGCGAGCCGTGGGTCGCCGGTCCGCGGCGGAAGTTGTGCCGGCGGATCGTCCCCTGGAACCCCTTGCCGACCGAGACCCCGGAGACCTTCACCTTCTGGCCGGGCTCGAACGCCTCGACGGTGACGACGTCGCCGACCTGATGCTCGCCCTCGTCGCGAAACTCGATCAGGGTGCGCATCGCGCCGGCGTCGGCCTTCTTCAGGTGCCCCTGCTCGGCCCTTGACAGCCGGTCCTCGTCGGTTTCGCCGTGGGCGAGCTGGACCGCGGCGTAGCCGTCGCGCTCGGGATCGCGCACCGCAGTGACGGGACAGGGCCCAGCCTCGATCACGGTCACCGGCACGGCCGTGCCGTCGTCCCGGAAGACCTGGGTCATGCCGACCTTTGTTCCGATGATGCCCGCCATCTAGCCGCTTCCACCTAGAGCCGAATCTCGACGTCGACCCCGGCCGGCAGCGTCTCCATCCGCTGCAGCTCGTCGACGGTCTTCGGCGTTGGCTCGTGGATGTCGATCAGCCGCTTGTGGGTGCGGATCTCGAAGTGCTCGCGGGAGTCCTTGTCCTTGAACGGGGAGCGGATCACGCAGTACACGTTCTTCGAGGTCGGCAGCGGGATCGGGCCGGAAACCCGCGCACCGGTGCGCTGCGCCGTCTCCACGATCTCGCGGGCGGCGCGATCGATCGCCTCGTGGTCGTACGCCTTGAGGCGAATCCGGATCTTTGTTGCTCCGATTGTTGCCATTTGCCGTTACTCGATTGCTCGGTGTGCGTGATTCGTTGCGCCCTCTTCGCGCAGTTGGGGCGCCGCCCGTGTGGAGCGCCGCCCCGGTCGTATGTGCTTGACGTCCAACGCGACGGCGGCGCCGCCGCGAAAGGGCCGGCCTCGCGGCCGGCCCCGGTGCTACTCGTTGATCTTCGTCACGATCCCCGAGCCGACGGTGCGACCGCCCTCTCGGATCGCGAAGCGCAGACCCTCGTCCATGGCGATCGGCTGGATCAGCTCGATCGACATCGTCACGTTATCCCCGGGCATCACCATCTCGGTGCCCTCGGGAAGCTGAGCGACCCCGGTCACGTCCGTGGTCCGGAAGTAGAACTGGGGCCGGTATCCGGAGAAGAACGGGGTATGGCGTCCGCCCTCCTCCTTCTTGAGGCAGTACACCTCGGCCTCGAACTTCGTGTGCGGCGTTATCGACCCCGGCTTGCACAGCACCTGCCCGCGCTCGATCTCCTCGCGCTTGGTGCCGCGCAGCAGGCACCCGACGTTGTCGCCCGCCTGTCCCTCGTCGAGGATCTTGCGGAACATCTCCACCCCGGTGACGACCGTCTTCGCGGTCGGCTTGATGCCGACGATCTCGACCTCGTCCCCGGTGTTGACGACGCCCTGCTCGATCCGCCCGGTCGCCACCGTGCCGCGCCCCGTGATCGAGAAGATGTCCTCGATCGGCATCAGGAACGGCTTGTCGAGCGGGCGCTCCGGCTGGGGGATGTAGTCGTCCAGCGCGTCGGCGAGCTCGAGCACCGACTTCTGGGCCTCCTCGTCGCCCTCCAGCGCCTTCAGCGCCGAGCCCTTGATCACCGGCGTCTCGTCGCCCGGGAACTCGTACTCCTTGAGCAGGTCGCGGACCTCCTCCTCGACGAGCTCGATCAGGTCGGGGTCGTCCACCATGTCGGTCTTGTTCAGGTACACGACCATCGAGGGGACGTTCACCTGGCGCGCCAGCAGAACGTGCTCGCGCGTCTGCGGCATCGGGCCATCGGCCGCCGAGACGACCAGGATCGCCCCGTCCATCTGCGCCGCCCCGGTGATCATGTTCTTGATGTAGTCGTGGTGGCCGGGGCAGTCGACGTGCGCGTAGTGGCGCTTGTCGGTCTCGTACTCCACGTGCGAGGTCGCGATCGTGATCCCGCGCTCCTTCTCCTCGGGAGCGTTGTCGATCTCATCGAACGTCTTCTCCTGGGCGCCGCCCTTCTCGGCGAGCACCTTGGTTATCGCCGCGGTCAGCGTCGTTTTGCCGTGGTCGATATGACCGATCGTGCCGACGTTCACGTGCGGCTTGTCTCGTTCGAACTTCTCCTTCGACATCTTGCTCCTTTGGCTCTTGCAGTCCTCTTCGTTGTTTGCGGGTTATTCGGAGAACCGAGGAAATATAGCCGTCACGACACGGCCGCCACGGGCTCCGCCGGGCCGCCCTCGGTGATCCGCTCGGCGACGCTCTGAGGTACCTCCTCGTAGCGCTCGAATTGCATCGTGAACGTCGCGCGCCCCTGGGTGGAGGACCGGAGGTCCGTTGCGTACCCGAACATCTCGCCGAGCGGCACCATTGCCTCGACGGCGAGCGCGTTGCCGCGACGCTCCTGCCCCTCGACCTTGCCGCGGCGCCTGGAAAGGTCGCCGATCACGTCGCCGAGGAACTCCTCCGGGGTCACGACCTCGACCGCCATCACGGGCTCGAGCAGGACCGGCTTCGCGCGGCGTGAGGCATCCTGGACCGCCATCGACCCGGCGACCTTGAACGCCATCTCAGAGGAGTCGACGTCGTGGTACGAGCCGTCGACGAGCTCGACGCGAACGTCGACCATCGGATACCCGGCCTTCACCCCCGACTGGAGGGCCTCCTCGACGCCGGCCTCGACGGCGGGAATGAACTCGGTCGGGATCCTTCCGCCCTTGATCTCGTTGAGGAAGTCGAAGCCCTCTCCCGGCGCGGGCTCCATGTTGATCACGACGTGGCCGTACTGGCCACGGCCACCGGTCTGGCGCACGAAGCGCCCCTCGACCTTCTCGACGCGCTCGCGGATCGTCTCCCGGTAGGCGACCTGGGGGCGGCCGACGTTGGCGTCGGCGTTGAACTCCCGCAGCAGGCGGTCGACGATCACCTCGAGGTGGAGCTCGCCCATCCCGTGGATCAGGGTCTGGCCGGTCTCCTGGTCGGTCTCGACCTGGAAGGTCGGATCCTCCTCCGCGAGCCGCGAGAGGCTGGTCGCGAGCTTCTCCTGGTCGGCCTTGGTCTTGGGCTCGATGGCGACGGCGATCACGGGCTCGGGGAACTCGATCTCCTCGAGCTCGATCGGCGCGTCGGGGGCGGCAAGCGTGTCTCCGGTGCCGGTGTGCTTCAGCCCCACTCCGGCGCAGATGTCGCCGGCGTAGCACTCCTCGATCTCCTCGCGATGGTTCGCGTGCAGCATCAGCAACCGTCCCACCCGCTCGGTGCGGCCGTTGGACACGTTGAGCACCCGGCTGCCGGCCTTGAGCGTCCCCGAGTAGACCCGAAAGTAGGTCAGCTTGCCGACGTAGGGGTCGGCCATCACCTTGAACGCGAGGGCGGCGAACGGCGCGTCATCGCGTGGCGGGCGAGTGGCGGTCTTGCCTGCGCCGTTGGACCCCTTCCCGGGCGGCTCGACGCCCTCGACGGGTGGGACCTCGAGCGGCGAGGGGAGCAGCTCGACGATCGCGTCGAGCAGTGGCTGAACGCCCTTGTTCTTGAAGCTCGATCCGCACAGCACGGGAGTGACCTTGATGTCGAGCGTCGCGCGGTGAAGCGACCGCGCGATGCGATCGTGGGGGATCTCCTCGTCGTTGAGGTAGGCCTCCATCACCTCGTCGTCGTAGTCCGCGCACGCCTCGATCAGGTGGGTGCGGTACTCCTGCGCCCGCTCGACGAGCTCATCGGGGATCTCGCGCTGCTCGATCTCGGTGCCGAGCTCGTCGGTCCAATACAGCGCCTTGTTCTCGATCAGGTCGACGACCCCGGTGAACTCGCTCTCCTGGCCGATCGGGAGCTGGATCGGCAACGGGTGGGCGCCGAGGCGCTCGCGCATCGTCTCGACTGCGCCCATGAACTCGGCGCCCGTTCGATCCATCTTGTTCACGTACGCGATCCGCGGAACGCGGTACTTGTCGGCCTGGCGCCACACGGTCTCCGACTGCGGCTCGACGCCGGCGACCGCGTCGAAGATCGCGATCGCGCCGTCGAGGATGCGCAGCGAGCGCTCGACCTCGACGGTGAAGTCGACGTGGCCCGGGGTGTCGATGATGTTGATCCGGTGGCCCCGCCACTCCGACGCGGTCGCGGCCGAGGTGATCGTGATCCCGCGCTCCTGCTCCTGCTCCATCCAGTCCATGACGGCGGCGCCCTCGTGGACCTCGCCCATCTTGTGGGTTCGCCCGGTGTAGTAGAGGATGCGCTCGGTCGTCGTCGTCTTCCCGGCGTCGATGTGCGCCATGATCCCGATATTCCGGGTTCTCTCTAGCGGGAACGTGCGTGGCATTTGTGCGTAAAGTCTCTGGGTGCGTTGGTTGAGTCGGAGTGGTCGTCCCGGCGGACGAGACGAGGAGGAGAATCGGCCCGAGGCGTTATCGGCGCACGAAAAAGGCCCTCGCGGGCCCCAGCGTCAACCGCCTAGCTGGCCCAACCGACAGTTATGTTCTGCGGCTCCCCAATGGAATGGAACTCCCGCCCGGACGCATGCGTGGCCCAGGCATGAGCGAGTCGCGATGTTAGCAGAGGGATGATGCCCTCAAACCAAGGCGGGGAGCGGCTGAAACGGGATCAGGCAGCGGCCGAGAGCCGAGTCGAGCGAGCGGCTGACGCAGAGTCGAGCGCCCGCGCGCTGCAGGAGATCGTCAAGGCGGTGGTCGCGGCCGGCGAGGCGATCGGCCGGCTCGAGCTCAAGGCGGCGCCGGCGCTTCGAGGCCCGCTTCGCAAGGTCCCCGAAGGGACCAGGAGCGCCATGCAGGTCACGGGACGCGTGGTCACGCCGTCGCGCGCCGTCGCCGCGATCTCGCTGCTCGCCGTCGTCGGGATCGTGGTCAGCCTCTTGATCGACATCCCCGCCGGCCCCGACGAGGGCGAGGCCACCCTCGGCTTCGAGGGAGCCGAGGCGATGCTGGTCGAGGGCTTCTGGGTCCAGCTCGCGTCCTCGGTCGTTCTCGTGGTCACGGGGCCTCTGCTCGGCCGCTACGTCCGTCTCGAGCACGGATCCGCGTCGCCGCGGGCGCGTCGAAGTCGGATCCTCCGGCGGCGGCGGGGCACCGGTCGGACGGCGGGGGTGCGCGCGTGAACAGCGCGCGATCGCTCATGCGTGTCGAGTACCTGCTCCCGATCGCCTGCGCGGCGGCAGCGCTGTGCGTCGGAGCATCGGAGCTGATGAACACATTCGAGTTCGATCTCGGCACGAGCGGCGAGACGCAGCAGACAATCGCCGCCGCGGACCGGCACTCCTTTGCGCTCCTGGTGCTCGCGATCTTCGCCCTCGTCGCACTCGCCGTGGCGGTCGTCGCGGGGTCGCGGCCGGCCGCCATCGCCGTCGCCCTCGCCGGCGGGTTGTCGCTGCTGTTCTTCCTCGTCGTCGACCTGCCCGACGTGGGCCAGCAGGGGACGGTCGACGAGCCCTCGCGGGTGTTCTTCTCCAGCGAGGCCGAGCCGGCCGACGGCTTCTGGCTCGAGCTCGTGGGCTCGGTTGCCCTTGCGGTCTCCGGAGCGGCGCTGGCGACGCTGCGACCCGAGCAGCTCAAGATGTTCCCCTGGAGTGGTCCTGCCCAGACGCGCGAGGAGGAGACGATCCGGCGACCACTCGAACGTCGAGCCGGCCATGAGGGCCGCGCGCGCCGCCACACCAGGAGTCGTTAGCCGGCCGGTTCTACCAGCGGTAGTGCGCGAATGCCTTGTTGGCCTGAGCCATGCGGTAGATGTCGTCCTTGCGCTTCCACGCGCCACCCTGCTGGCGGGTCGCATCGAGGATCTCGTTCGCGAGCCGCTCCTGGATCGACTTCTCGCGCCGCTGGCTCCCGCACTGGACAAGCCACCCCACCGCGAGCGGGCGGGCCCCGCGCGCGGGGACCCCCCCGGGCACCCGGGAGGGCGCGCCCCCGGCCCGCCCCGCACCCCC
>Ga0081538_10000395_pt1 | contig 49714 bp, 53 predicted proteins | sample TabmetS5T2R1_FD_71022 | JGI IMG/M metagenome (GOLD analysis project Ga0081538, IMG submission 71022) | Tabebuia heterophylla rhizosphere microbial communities from the University of Puerto Rico - S5T2R1 | ecosystem: Host-associated > Plants > Roots > Rhizosphere ... | reverse complement strand
TGGCTCAGAGAGATCTACCACGACTTAGAACAAGCCCTGCTCGACATCGTTCGGGACACCGACGCACCGGCCGATGTGAAGCAGAAGGCAGAGTTCGGGGTGCAGTTGATGATCGACGCGCTGGCACCGACGAATTTCATTCCTGGCAATCCAGCAGTGATCAAGAAGGCCCTCGATACCGGGGGTCTCTCGCTCGCTAAAGGGGCCCGCAACTTCATCCACGATGTGCGGACCAATCGGGGAGTGCCACGTCAAGTGGTTCCTGGGGCACACACTGTCGGCGAAGACATGGCTCTCACCCCGGGCAAGGTGGTGTTCCGAAACGACCTGATGGAGCTGATCCAGTACGCGCCCAGCACCGCCGAAGTGCACGAGATCCCCTTGCTCTTCAGCCCACCCTGGATCAACAAGTACTACATCATGGACCTTGCTCCGGGCCGCAGTCTGGTGCAGTGGGCCGTTGATCACGGCCACACCGCCTTCATGATCAGCTATCGGAATCCCGATGAGCAGATGCGACATGTCAAGATGGACGACTACTTGATCTCGGGCCCGATTGCGGCTCTTGATGTGATCCGCGACATCACAGGTGCCGAAAAGGTCAATCTCCTAGGGCTCTGCCTTGGTGGCACGCTCACCATGGCGACCTTGGCCTATCTCGATGCCGTCGGCTTGGACTTGATCAACTCGGCGACGTTCCTGAACACACTGATCGACTTCAGCGAGCCTGGCCTGCTTGGCGTCTTTACCGACGAAGCATCCGTCCGCCGGCTTGAGAGGACGATGAAGCGGACTGGGTTCCTGCCGAAGGAGGAGATGCAGCGCTCGTTTAACCTGCTTCGGACCAACGACCTGATCTGGAACTATGCGGTGAGTAGCTGGCTGATGGGAGAGGAACCGCCGGCCTTCGACCTGCTGAGCTGGAACAACGATTCCACTCGGATGCCCGCTGAAATGCACAGCTTCTACCTGCGCAGTTGCTACATGGGGAACGAACTCGCCCGGGGGGTCATGGAACTGGCCGGACAGCGACTTGATCTTGAGAAGGTTGATCAAGATTTGTACTTCCTAGCTGCCGAGCAAGATCATATTGCGCCGTGGCGGAGCTCGTACGCCGGTGCCCTGCTGCCGGGTGGGAAGGTACGCTTCGTGCTCTCAAACTCCGGCCACATCGCAGGCATCGTGAATCCACCCAGTCCGAAGTCGATTCATCATGTACTGGAGGGGGACCAGCCGCTGCCGGACAGTCCAGACGAGTGGTTGGCAGCGGCGACCACGCATCCGGTGACGTGGTGGGAAGACTGGGCACATTGGATCGGCGCCAGGGCCGGAGGGATGCGCAAGCCGCCACGGATGGGCAGCCGTAAATATCGGCCAATTGCCGACGCCCCCGGGACGTACGTGCTGGAAACCTGAGTCTTCCCGTTCACCGCTAAGGACTAGCGGGGTTCCGCCAAGCTGACGAATTGGTAGCCGTGCGAGCGGTAGTCGTTGATGATCGCTGGCAACGCGGCAACGGTTGCCGCTTGATTACCGGCGCCATCGTGAAGCAAGATCACCGGACGCTCTTCCTTGAGCCCGGTTGCGGCTCGGCTCCGGATGACGGGTGCGAATTCCTTGTTCGGTGGAGCCGACCAGTCACGAGTGTCAACTGACCACATGATCATGGAGAGGCCGGCCTCGCGGGTAACCGCCCTGGCGCCCTTGGTGATTCCCCCGGGAGGTCGAAACAGGCATGGCTCCCGTCCGGTGGCGTTGAGGATTGCTCGACGAGTGCGCTCGATCTCCCGGTTCAGCGTGCTCACTTTCCAACCGGCTTTCGCGCTCGGAATGTGGTGCGACCAGGTGTGATTGCCCAGGGCATGACCCTCTGCAACGATTCGCTGCAGCATTTCTGGCTCAGCGGCCGCATTTCGGCCCACCACAAAGAAGGTGGCAGGGACGCCATGCTGCTGCAGCACGTCGAGCACTTCAGGAGTTGAGGGGCCCGGGCCGTCGTCAAAGGTCAATGCCACTGTCCGCTGTAATTGGTCCGCCGGGCCGTGCCTGACCGGAGCCGTCCGAATGGCACCGGATGCCGGAGACGGGCACGCCGGGTGCGTGTTGACCTCAGGCGGGGCCGCCGCAGCCTGAGTTGGTGTGGATGGCACCTCAGGGGGCTGGGTCGCTGCTGGTGCCTCGGGCGCCTGTGTCGCCGCTGGTGGCGCCTTTGGAACGTTAGTCGCTGCAGGTGGCGGCGCAACGGCTGCGAGATTGTCCCGTATCGCAACGACGAGGGCGTGCACGAGCACTGTCACGAGCACGATCATCAAGGCGACAAGCACATTCACCCGATCCCATCGGACCCGCAGCGGGGGACGGCCCACCGGCACACGTTGTTTAGTTTTCGGGGTACGGCCAGGCTGCGGCGTCGAGGCCATAGCTCATCTTGCACTGCTGATCTCCACCTACCCGGGACTCCAACGCAGCATGTCGCGAGTGGCTCGAGAGTCGGCTTGAAGAGTCGAGTTTAGGGTCGAGGCATGAGGGAGTCGCAGCACATCAGCATCTACATTGAGCGACCGGCAGCCCAGGTCTATGCCTACATTGCGAATCCGGCAAACCTGCCCAATTGGGCCGCAGGACTGAGTGGCTCCATTGAGCAACGGGACGGACGCTGGTTCGCCGAGTCACCAATGGGCGAAATCGAAGTGATCTTCGTGCCCGAGAATCCCTACTTCGTACTCGATCATGACGTCCGGCTCTCAGACGGCACCATGTTCAATAACCCGATGCGAGTGATCGATTACGACACAGGCTGCGAGGTGGTGTTTACGCTTCGTCGCCAGGCTGGCCGGCCTGAAGATGAGTATGAGGCGGATGCCAAGGCGATCCGTACTGACCTGGCAACCTTGAAGCGGCTCCTCGAGAGATGAAACCCGACGGTCCAGACCCATTGGCCTTATGGACCAGCAGTGCCTTCGTCGACGAAGCCCGGGCCTGGGTAGCGGCAGAGCTAGCACCGCGTGGCATCCGGCTTGCCGGCGAGTGGGAGCAGCCGCACGCCCGCGTCTGGTCGAGCACCATCCGGTTCGAGACCACCGAAGGTCGGTTCTGGTTCAAGGTAAACGGCAGCGGGACGGCGTACGAGGCCTCGCTGGTAGCCCTACTCAGCGAGCTATACCCGGGCTTGACCCCCGAGGTGCTGGCGTACGACAGCGCGAAGGCGTGGTCGCTTACCCGGCATGCCGGCCCAGTGATGCGATCGACAGCAGCGCCGGACGCACTGTGGTCGCGGTGGGAACGTCTGCTGCCCCGGTACGGCCAGGCGCAGCTGGATCTGGCCGGAGCTCGGACGCAGCTGCTTGCGACTGGCGCTCCGGACCGTAGTCCCGCGCGACTGCCGCTGAAGTACCGCCGGCTGCTCGGTGAGCTCGCAACCCGAGCAGTTGAGGATGGTGGGCTGACGGCTGAGCAAGTTTCCGCCCTTGAGAGCGCGCTCCCGAGTTACGACGACAACTGCGCCGAGCTCGCCGCGTCGCCGGTGCCGAACAGCATTCAGCATGATGACCTGCATTCAAACAATGTCTGTTGGCCCGAGGAGATGGACGACGTGACCTCGGTCCGCATTATCGACTGGGGTGACGCGTCAGTGGGACATCCGTTCGGGACGATGCTGGCCACCCTGAACTCCATCGCGTTCCATGCGGGATTGCGCTCCGGCTACCACATGATCAACGAGCCACGTCTGCTGCGGATTCGGGACGCTTACCTGGAACCGTTCAGCCGACTGGGCGGTCGCGCCGAGCTGCAGCGTTGGGTGATGCTTGCCCGCAGCATCGGCTGCCTGACTCGTGCGCTGTCTTGGGAACGAGCGCTCCAGGACGCGCCGCCCGCCGTTGCTGCGGGGCAGGAGTTCCCGGTACGGGCCTGGCTCTTGGAGCTATTGGCGAGCCGCTGATCTTAGAAGTGCATACACGCGGCCGAAATTGATGCTCCATCCCACTCCGAAAACTCGCGGTGGAAAGAGTTGAGGGTTATCCGGTGCCCACAGACTGTCTCGCAGGCGCGCCCACGTCGGCACTCTGAAGTCGTACGGCACGACCCGCCAGACCTGTCCCTGCCAGCTGCGTTCTTCAGCCGGCTTCGATAGCTCCTGCCCTATGGCACTGATGACCATCGCGAAACTGATCATGCGAGCAAGTCGTCGCACCGGCGATCTCCGCTTTCCAGCGGTTGAACGGTCCTTTGATCGGCTCATCATGAGACCAGTTTCCCCGCCGGCGACGTGCCTGCCTTAGTTACCCGTGCGGGTCCGCACCGCGCGGCCGCTGATCTTGCGCGGCTTGACCTCGATGAACAAGTTCCGAACTCCATCTGCCCAGGGTTCCGGCCCGGTTTCCCAGGCCGATGTCAGCAGGTAGTTGTGCGCCATCGCCTCGGCGAATCCAAGGACCAGCACACTCCAGCCAGACTTGTTCTGCTCGTCAATATTGTCGATCTCGAACGCCACACTGGTTCGCCGGACGAGTCCGGACAGGACTCCAACAGGAGAGGTGCGGAAGACCACGCTGCCATGGCGGAACTGGTAGGTCACCGGCAAGATCTGGGGGCCATCGGCCGCCATGAAGCCGATCCGACCAGCGGTGTGCTCTGCCAGGAGCTGCTTGCATTCAGCCTCGGACAGTTCAATGAAGTTGCCGATCAAAGATCTCTCGTCTGGCGCTGAGCTCATAACACGTCAACTCCGTTCATCGATGTATTGGCACGGCCACCAGCCAGCCGGGCGCTGCTCATCGGGGGCGGTGAAGGTCGCCAGCGTGAATGACGTGACTTCACCGCCCGCATTTCAGGGTGGATCCCTATCGGTGTGCTACCTAGGGTCCAAGGTCCCGGAGAGTCCCAAATGTGGGCCCAAGGACCGGCAGATGTGTCGAGCCGGATGTCTTGGGTATGCGAAATATTGCGACATGGTGGAGAGATAGACAACAAACAACCGGAGATGAGAGGAGATCCGATGAGCACGCAGCCTGAGTCCGGCACACCGCAACCTGAGTTCGGGACACCTCAACCGGAGTCGATGGGGCAGCCCGAATCTGGGCAGCCAGGCGAATCGAAGGAGGGCAAGTCGTCAGCGAGCCTGAGTTCTCGTTGGTCGTGGCCGAGGGATCTGTCAGAGCTGTGGACCGGCTGGCAGCCTTTCGGCGCAATGAACTGGCCATTCCGCGACATCCGGGTCGAGGAGTTCATCGAAGGCGACCAGCTCGTAGTTCGAGCTGAGGTCCCAGGTGTCGATCCGGAGCGGGACATCGATGTTTCGGTCGAGAACGACGTCCTGACGATCTCGGCGGAGCGTCGAGAAAGCAACCGTGAGAAGTGGGGCGACAGGGGTTTTCATAGCGAATTCCGCTACGGCAGTTTCGTCCGGCAGATACGGCTGCCGGCAGGTACTTCACCAGAAGTCGTCTCTGCGACGTACAAGGACGGCGTTCTGGAAATCCGGATGCCAAAGCCATTGGGTGAAGGAGTTTCGCGCCGCATTCAAATCCAGCGAGGCTAGTCGGCGTCGTTAAGGACTTTGGTCCCGCGCACGGGCTCTCCTTGGGCCCGTGCGCATTTTGTTGCCGGTCGACCAGAGTTGGCTCATTCATATGGAAGGGTGATCATGTCTCCGATTGCCGACAACTCCTGGTGGTCTCTGCTCGACCGGGGCGGACGCCTCGAGACCCTGGACCGCGACGAGTGCCGCCGCCTTCTCGACTCGATGAATATCGGCCGCTTGGCGTACTGCACCGATTCCGGACCTCGGATAGTGCCGATGAACTACACGCTGATCAGCGAGCGGCTGATCTTTCGCACCGGCATGGATACTGAGGCATCCGGATACTTGATCAATCGCCCGATCGCATTCGAAGTTGATCAAGTAGACGAATTTCTGCAGACCGGCTGGAGTGTTTTGGTCGTTGGTAACGCGGGCCCAATGGATGAGGCCTCATTGCGTCTTCTCGATTACCGGCAGTCGCCACAGCCGTGGCCGGAGGGCAGACGATCATTGGTCATCCAACTGCCTTTGACGACGGTGACAGGCCGTCGAGTTCACCCGTCCTGACTTCTTCGAGGGCATGGCATGAAATATTCGGGTCGTCGTAATGTGTTCGGGATATGGCTGCTAAAGGCGGAAACGGCGAGCCCGGGCCCGCGTTTTCCACGGATCCCGACGAGGATCCCCGGCTGACTGTCGAATTGCTGATGAGTCAACTCGTCGATCAGGCATCGGTGATCATGACAGCTCAGCAGCGGTTGCGGCGCCTGTTGATTGCCAACCGTTCAATCGTTCAGGAGCTCTCACTTCCTGCCGTACTGCGCCGCATTCTCGACACGGCAAAAGATGTCTCGGGTGCCAAGTACGCGGCGCTGGGAGTCATCGGTTCCAACGGCTTGCTCGAGGAGTTCCTGCATCTCGGTCTGGATGAGGAGGCTGTCCAGACGGTTGGTGGATCCCTGTCGGTACCGTGTCATAACCTGCCCAAGGGACGAGGCCTGCTAGGCGCACTCATCAACGATCCTAAGCCCATCCGGCTGAGCAGACTCGCCGACGATCCACGATCGGCAGGCGTACCGGAGGGCCATCCGCAGATGACCAGTTTCCTGGGCGTTCCCATCCATAGTCGAGACACCGTCTTCGGCAACCTATATCTGACAGATCGCGTCGATGGCGGGCCTTTCACCGCTGAGGATGAGGAGCTCATCTTGGCGCTTGCCGCGACGGCTGGGATTGCCATCGAGAACGCCCGACTTTATGAAGAATCACGCAGGCGCCAGGAATGGCTGAGAGCCTCCGGCGAGATCAGTCGGCAACTTCTCGATCCGGAAGCTGACTACTCCGAGACGCTGCGCCACATCGCGACCAGCGTGAAGCGCCTGGCCTCCGCTGATGTCGTCAGCCTCGTTAGACCGACCGATGATGATTCGACTCAGCTAGAGGTCATCGTCGCGACAGGCGCCGCGGAACGCGAATTCATCGGACTTCGCTACCCGACCTCCAACAGCATTGCCTGGCAAGCCATGCGGCAGGGTCACGGCGTGCTCGTGCAGTCTGTTGATCAACATCCGGATGTCTACCTCCACCTGCAGCCCTATCTGCCGATAAGCCATGCGATGGCCCTGCCGCTGCGTGGCGAGGCCGGCCCACGTGGCGCGATTGTGGCGGGTCGCAAGCTACCGCGCGCGCCGTTCACCGACTCCGACTTGGATATGGCCGAGACCTTTGCTGGCCAGGCCGCGATCGCCCTGGAACTCAGCGAGGCCAGAGCTGATCAACAGCGACTCAGTGTTCTAGAAGATCGCGATCGCATTGCGCGTGACCTTCATGATCATGTGATTCAGCGGCTCTTTGCAGCCGGACTCAGCCTGCAAAGCATTGCCCCGACGATAAACGACCGGGCTGTTGATCAGCGTTTGACGCGTACCGTGGAGGAGCTCGACGAGACGATCGGGCAGATCCGAAACACGATCTTTGCGCTCCAGGAAGATTCCTCCCGATCGTTACGTGGCACGGCTCTTGCCGTCGTTGATCAGCTCGCGCCGCTGTTGCCGGCCCGTCCAGACCTGCAGCTGGTTGGACCGCTGAACACGATTTCTGACGACGGGATTATTACCGACATTGAGGCTGTCTTGCGGGAATCGTTGACCAACGTCGCCAAGCATGCGCAGGCTACGCACATCCGGATACGGCTACAAGCCGACAAGCAGCGGCTGGATCTGACCGTGATTGACAACGGAAAAGGTCTGGGTCGAAGCACGCGCCGTAGCGGCTTGGCAAATCTCAGCCGGCGAGCCGAGCGCCATGGCGGCTACCTTGATGTCAGTAACGCACCGGAAGGAGGGCTCCGGCTGCAATGGTCGATTCCGATTCGACTGTGACCAACGAACGACCTATCCGGGTCTTCATTCTTGATGATCATGAGCTGGTTCGGCGAGGGCTTACCGACCTGCTGACCACGACCAGCGATTTGATCATCGTCGGCGAGGCGGCAACAGCCGCTGATGCGTTGCATCGTATTCCCGCCGCGGCACCTGACGTCGCGCTGTTGGACGCCAGGTTGCCCGACGGCAGTGGCATTGACGTGTGCCGAGAGATCCGCTCCTCGTATGAGCACGTTCGTTGCTTGATTCTTACCTCCTACGACGATGATGAAGCGCTCTTTGCTGCGGTGATGGCAGGCGCCTCGGGATATCTGCTTAAACAGATTGGCGGCAACAGCCTGATAGAGGGCATCCGGCAGGTCGCCGCAGGTCGCTCATTACTGGACCCGGCAGTAACCGAGAAACTGCTGGACCGGCTTCGGCATCCTCTTGAGCCAGATCCAGTGGCCGGCAAACTGACCGCTCGGGAACGAGAGATCCTCGATCTCATTGCTGACGGCTGTACTAACCGCCAAATAGGTGAGCGACTGTTCCTGGCCGAGAAGACGGTGAAGAACTACGTGTCCGGCTTGCTTACCAAGCTCGGGATGCAACGGCGGACTCAGGCGGCGGTGTATGGGGCAACGCTGCGCCGACGTACCGGTGGAGCATCGCCAAGCGACTCCGGGCAAAAGGGCTGAGACGTTGGCACGGGGCCATGCTTATCTGCGGCGGAGATAGCCCATCAGGTTGGAGAGCAGCAAGGCCAGCGCGCCGAAGATCAGTGTGACGGCGATGGCGAGTCTCAGGTTGGTCACCGCAAGGTAGATCCCGGCCAAGATCAAAAGCAGAATCACCAGGCTGGCCAGGAATGGCAGCAGTCGGCCACGGAACGTAGCTTCGATTGCTGCAACGGCGGCGATGATCACAATGAGTCCGACCAGCATGGCAGAGGTCGTTCTATAGAGGATCAACCATGCCATCGCCAAGAGTAGGACGGACACGGAGATGGCTGCCCAGAGGCGCAGCGTCCAGTGTGCCGGTCGCTGCGTGTCTTGATCAGGTAGCGCGCGGTGCCGCAGGTGGGCATGCACCGGTTCCGGTGGTGGCGGTTTGATCAGTGCTTTCGATACCGCTTGCTGCTCGGCCATAAGGCCTGCGATCTCGTCGCGAGTGGCATCCACTGCTGCCTGGGTAGCAGCGTGGTCGACTGCCGCGGGCGCACCGTCGGCGGCGAGCGCGCGGGTGGCTTCATGCCTCGACCGCAATCGGTCGATCTCATCAGCCAGCCGCAGCTGCGCAGTATCCAGCTCGGCCTCGAGGTCGGCGGCCCGCCGCTGTAGTGCTGACACCTCATCAGTCGGCGTCGGTGGCACTTTGTCCAGGCCAGCCCAGGCAACCGGCCGATCCCACGCCCGCCTAATCGAGCCGTTGCGCTCATAGCGTGGACCGGCCGGCGCCCGTTCTCCGCCAAATGGATCGCGAGTGTCGTATCCCCAAAGCCCGCGATACTCCCGTACCCAAGGCGTGTCATCGTCGATCACCACCGGCGTCCAGCCCTGGTCGGTGCCCGGGCCTACCGATGGACCATCCCCACGTCGGTAATCAATGAACGGCAGACCGATGCCGGAGCGCTCCTGCCGGGTTTTCCCGCCAGGCCTGATAAAGCGGGCGAAGCGGCGCCACCACTGGGTGAGTTTCTCCAGCGCTGGAGGAGCCGCGGTAACGATGTAGTCACCGGGCAAGTAGGCGCCGCTGTGTGATCCGGCCCCGGCATGGACGACTGGGTGTGTTCCGTCCACGAGCTGCAGATCGGGGTCGTCGACCCGCCGCCGTAGATCATCTCCCACCTCGTCATGAGCTGAGAATGCGACCCAGGCCAGCTGTGGCTCGCTGCTGTCCGGTTCGGTCAGGAACAGGGTGATCTGTTCCCAGTCGCCTTCATGATCGTTTACGCCGCCGAACGTTGATCGCCAGTCATTCATTGCGTAGAAGAACCAGTACTGCAAGACCAGATATCCGGCATCCCGCACGGCCCGCACGTAGTAGGTGGGCGCGGGCGGTCCAGACGCTTGGAACCTGATATGGGCTGCCGCAGCGAAGCCCCCGGGCACCTTGCCGCGCATGATCAACGAAAATCTCATGATCGAGTCGATGATGCGGCCGAACATGCCGACCATCGCGAACGGGCTGCCACCCTGAAATTTGGGCCGATCCGGCCGGCGCCGCCAGCGGCGGTACGCCGACCGACTCAACGGTTTGTCGACGAAGTGGAGTTCTAGGTTGACGCCGCCGCGTTCGCCGGCGTAACTGATCAAGGTCGAGAGGTTCAGGGTGCCGGAGGGTGCCAGCAGCTCGGGCGGCTGCTTCTCAGGCGTACGACGGAAAAGAGCAGCGGCTTCCAGGTAGCGCTCTACCGGCATTGGAAAGAACAATTCCCCCTTGGTATAGCGCAGCACTGGTTCGAATCGCCGTGCCAGGGTGACTGCATCTGATACCGGGGATTGCACGAGCAAGTCGACGGAATCCATGACCCACCTTCTTACAAGATCACGGTTGCCCACCACGTTGGGTCTGGACGGAACCGTGCCGCTGGCTGACCGGTGGCATCAGTCTCGAACATGTAGACCAGCCCAGCCTCAGGCTCGGCACGTCGCCGTTCGTCCGTCCAGTTTTCCGTGGCCGTCGTGACATACAACCGGTGCAGTCCGGGGCCTGCGAACGCGCAGCAAGTGGTTTGCTCGGCTGGCACGAAGAGCTCCTCGCGCAGCCGGCCGTCCGGTGCGTAGCGCTGAACCCGTCCACCTCCATAGATCGCCACCCAGAGGTCACCGGCGGCATCCACTGTCAGCCCGTCGGGCGATCCAATCTCATCCGGCACGTCCACCAGCAGCCGGTCCTCAGAGATCGTGCCGCGTTCGGGATCGAATGCGAAGGCATGGATGACGCCTGGGCCGCTGTCGGCGAGATACATCGTGCGACTATCTGGACTCCAGCCCAGTCCGTTGGAGATCGTCAGCTCATCGAGCATGAGCTCGGCACGGCCACCGCGGTCAAGCCGATACAGTGATCCGCCTCCCGGGCGCTGATCATCGGCAAGGGTGCCCGCCCAGAACCGGCCTTGCGGATCGCAGGCGGCATCATTCATCCGAGTCCCTTCCGGCGCAACCTGGGCGATGAGGCGCAGCTCGCCACCCGGATGTAAATAACTGATGGTCCGGCCGGCCGCGAGCAGCCATCCCTCGTCATTCTCAATTGGCGCAATCGCTCCAACCGTTCCCGGGACTTCATGGATCTGAACTGGTGAGAGCGCACCGTCGTCGTTGATCTTGTGACGAAAGACGCGACCAGCCAGTATGTCGACGTGAAGCAGCTCCTGATAGCGGTCGTCCCAGCGAGTGCCCTCACCGAGTTGGGTTTGATCGGTGGTGCGGACGACTGGGCTTAATGGAGTCATCGTCTCTCTCCTCTCAGCCGGAAGCTGGACCCCAGCTATGCATATGGTGTGATGTGAGCCGATCCGCCCGGTACACCCCGATTGGGTGATTTCTGCCGCGACGGAGGTAGAGGTACGCCGCGGATGAACCGGCACCACACATTTCAAGCGACGAATCGCCAGCTCACAAACAGCGCGCAGAGAATTAATGAGACAGCAGTGCTCAGCAACAACCACCCTGCGAAGAGCAGTTTCTTCGTGGCCAGGTGCCCCATCACAATAAAAATGGGAAATGCAACTAGCACGTACCGCGGAATACCCATCAGCGGAATCTCTGGCGTCCCAAAGAGTGCAGGCGGCACGACGAGCAGCAGGCTGTAGATGGTTAGGGAAAGGGGCAACACTCGGATACCGGCAAGCAATACCACCAGGGCGAAGACTAGAAATGCCAAGTTGTACGCAGAGTTGGCGCGCTCGAGATGATCAGCGAAATTCTGCACAGCGGGATGGGCCCAGAGTCCCGGGTCGCGGAGGATGTCGACGCCCTCCACGGCCGTCTGCCATGCTCTGGTTGCAGTAGCGAGCGGCCCGGTGGCCTCACGTTCCCAGTACTTCTGACTGGAGTAGAAGAGCAGCGGATCACCAAACTTGAGCCACAAATATCCCATATAGAGAACGAGTCCCGACGGCACTAATGCCAGATATAGTCCACGCCACATCTCCCGCGGCTGCTTTATGCCGCCTTGTTTTACCCACTCAAACAGCAGCGGCACAACCAGAAAAATCCCTACGTTTCTCGTCGCGGTCGCAAGCCCAGCAAATATACAGGCAAGAAGCAGGTTCCTTCTTACTCTGATGGCCCACAATGCCCCGGCAGAGAGTGCGAGAAACAGGCTCTCGGTGTAAGCCGCATTGAGGAAGAACGTGGTTGGAAAGAAAGCTAAGGTGAGGAGAGTTCCCTTCGCTACTCGCTCACCCCAACCGTTACGCGCTATCTCGTATATGAAGTAGAAGGCGAACGGCAAGAAAAGCAGGGACAAAACCGGGCCCCAGAAGGACACCGCCTCCTTAGACGGGGAGCCGTCAAAGAATTCCGAGAGCGACCGGATAAGCAGCGGATACAGCGGAAAGAATGCCGGAGACACATACCTCGGAGCCTGGAAGTAGCCATCCAGAGCGAGCGCGACGTAATGCTCACCATCCCAATATGACCAGATGTTCAGAGTCCCAGGCGGCACGTCGGAGGTGCTGAGCTGGTGGCTAGAGGTTGGCACCAACCTAGCGAGCAGCAAACCTGAGATTAAGTAGAAGATGCGGCTCGTGGCATAGACAGCAAGTACGAACCAGACACCGGTGATTTGCCTGCGCGCCTGCTTCACCACCGACTCAGTATCCCGTGGAAAACAGGACCGTCCTGATCAGTCTTGCCAGGGAGGCGTGCGATCCATCTTGCGGTAGTACTTCGCGAGGTGGCTTTTGACTCGATCGACATCTGACTTTGGAATGTCGACGCCGCCCCGAGCGCCCTGCATTATTCCGCCGGCTGCCATCACCGCACGTGGCACAGCGACAAGTTTGCCTTTCACAACATCACAAATGAGCAGCTTGTAGGCGGTGAAGTTTTCCTTATTGTCGGCGTCGTACCACACGTGCGCATCTCGATACTTCTGATTCGGCTCCTCTTCTGCGTCGGCCCACTTGCGGACCCTCTTGTCGGCCGCGTCACCGTCCCATTCGCGGTCCGCATCGGCCAGATTGAAGTCCTGGAAGCTAGTGACTGCCATTGAGACCTCCTTACGCTTCGCATCGCGCGAAGTCGGACTAGGCTCCCGCCGTCAAGCGCTTGGCCAGTAGCTTCTTTCCCTCTTCGGCCCCCTTGCGACTTTCGTGCTGGGCCTTGCGGAAGAAGTCAGCGAGTTCATCATCTCCGGCAAGCGCGGCGTCTTCGATGTAGGTCTCCAGCCGCAGCACATTGCTGAGACACGTTTCGGTGAACCAGATGATGTCGTAGTCCTTGTCCTTAGTGCCGGTGACATTGCCAAACTCAGGGTTGCGGGTCATAGCTCACTCCTTTCTCACTGGAAATGCGCCTCGGCGATTCTCGCTAGGTCAGCTAACTCCAGATAAGACCAGGATGACAAGGCGATTTGCACAAGTGGTTTCGGCAGCACTCGCTGCCGAGGGGCTGCCGTGGCAGTAAAGTGCGCGACTGCGCCATTGGCTCCCTCATCCACCGCGAGACAACAGCCGACATCACCGATTCCGGGTACGTAGTGGTACCAGTGCACCGCATTGCCACGTTCCGATTCAGCGATCCGACGCCAGTGCTGAATCCTGTCGAACGCTCGCTCGTCACGAGGTTTGTGCCGCAGGTAGGCAGTTTCCAACACGACCGACGCCGAGCTTCGAATGAACCGGTGCCTAGTCATGGGTTGCAGAGCTCCTGACCGCGCGGAGGCATGATGCTGCGGTTTTTGCGACTTGCTGACGGCCGGTGGATACCCGAGTCAGCCGCCCGGAAACACCGGCAGGGGTCCGCCACTGTTTCGCGACCACCGGCTCGGGTACCTGACAAGCATGTTGTTAGTGCTGTGCGCCCTCACGGCCGAATAGCCCTTGCCGTGAACAAAGACAGCAGTGGTAAGCGCCCTGTGCGCCCGCGGTTCCACAAGGCCTACTCCTTCGGTCTGGTGACCGGCGCATTCTTCCTCGTGTCCTGGCTCGGGCAGTTCTTGTTCCAGATGTTTGTGGTACGGAACGAAGCCGAGCAACACGGCCAGGGGTTCACCTGGTCAGAGTTTCTCCCGCAGTTTTTCTCCTCGACGTTTGAGAACTGGCAGTCGGAGTTTCTGCAGCTGGTGTGGCAGGCGGCTGGTCTGGCGCTCTTCTACTTCTGGGGCTCCTCCCAGTCCAAGGAGAGCGATGAGCGGCTCGAGGCGAAGATCGATGCATTGCTCAAAGAGCGCGACATCGATCCGATGCAATTCGAATACGAAGAAGAGGACAAGGCCGAAGGTCAGCAATCAGGCGGACAGCGGCGTACCGGGAGCGACAGGCAAGCGTCACACAGCGACGGTTAATCACCGCGATGATCCAATCCGGGACCATGATCAGGACGGCCCTGGATCATACCGGCATGTAATGCCAGTCCGTACCGTGCGGTCCAGATGCGTGCCGAGCTCTGGAAGCGCTTCGGAGATGCGGCCAATGGCGTCACGGATGCGTGCAGTAACCGCCTTCCGGGCGCGTTCAGCGGTTGTGGCACCTAGCGGGCGGGGCTGTCCGTCCGGTCTCGTAGCCCGACGTAACTCGACGAGGAGCTGTTCACGTTCATCGGTTACGCGTTCTTGAGCCGCCAGGTCGTACCGCTCCTGCGCGACAGTGATCTCCTCATCCAGCTCGGCGAGCCGCTGTCGGTACGCCACCAGCGCCGTACGGTCTAGCGTCGCGTCAGCACCATCCGGGCTCATTCGCACGCCGGCCAGCTCCATGGACGACAGGTCAACCCCTGGGTGCTTCAGCAACGCTGCCAAGTCGTGAAGCCCCTTCATGTCTCCCAGGTAGGCACTCTGGCCCCGATAACTGGCCTGCCACATATCACCAATACGCACCAGCTGAGGCGCGGCACTCTGCGGGCTGGAGACATCGGCGCCCAGTTGCAGCGCACCGCGCAGCGCGGCTGCCCGCTCGCCATGGAGCTGGGCGTCATCACCGCCCAAGCGAGCCAACTCGGCGCGCTGCATCAGATGCTCGCCGGCTTGTCGGAATCAGAACGGGACGCAGCCTGGAGCGAGATTGGTGAAGCGTTGCGGCCGTTTGAAGGCCCGGCTGGGTTTGTCGGTCCCTGCGAGATGCTGGTGATCTCTGGCTGCATGGTTTCGTCACCGGGGAGTGGGACCCTGGTGGCGCGTATGCGGTCTGGATACGGTGATCCGGTGAACCTGCCGGGTGTGGACGGAGCGCCGTTCAGCTATTCGGCTCCGGTTCTGGCCGACCGTGCGGTCCGGGTAGTGTTCGGGCCGGGAAACCTTGATCAAGTGGCAGCCGAGGCTCGTACCCTCGGCACTCGGATCATGATCATCTCGGGCCGTCATGAAGCCGACGCCGCGGAGCAGGTAGCCGCGCAGCTGGGTGATGATCTTGCTTGGCGGATTCCAGAGGTCGCTCAGCATGTGCCGGTCGACGTTGCCGCCCGGGCCATCGCGGCAGCCCGCAACGCTAGGGCCGAAGTCTTGGTCGCTGTCGGCGGCGGGTCTGCAATCGGACTTGCCAAGGCTGTCGCCCGAGACACCGGCCTACCCATCCTTGCCGTGCCAACCACGTACGCCGGCAGCGAGATGACTCCGATCTGGGGGCAATCCGATCAAGGTGAGAAGATCACCGGACGCGACCCGAAGGTATTGCCACGCACCGTCGTCTACGATCCGATCCTCACCATCTCAATGCCGCCCGAGCTCACCGCAGCGAGCGGCATGAATGCGCTGGCGCATGCACTGGAATCGTTGTACGCGCCGGACAGTACCGCACAGTCGTTGGCGGTGGCCGAGGAAGCTATGCGCGTGCTCTCGCGGGCATTACCGCGTACCGTCAGCCAACCGAGTGACCTCGCAGCACGTGCCGACGCACTTCGCGGTGCCTGGCTCGCCGGCTGGGCACTTGGCAGTACCACCATGGGTCTACATCACAAGCTCGCCCATGTACTCGGCGGCAGGTATCAGCTGCCCCATGCCGGCACACACAGCGCATTGCTGCCGCAGGTTGCAGCATTCAATGCGCCGGCTGCTTCCGGTCCCTTCGGTCGGGCGGCGCGCGCCCTGGGCGTACCCGGTCCTGATGCGGTTGCTCCGGGGCTATTCGACCTCGCCACCCGGCTCCAGGCACCCACCTCCCTTTCCCAGCTGGGCTTGGAATTTGACGCCATCGAGGCGGTCGCCGAGATCGTCGCCCCCCGAGCTGGCAGGGCCCCGGTTCGCAATCCGAGGGACTTCACCGAGGAAGATGTCAGTTACCTGTTGTTGCAGGCGTACTCGGGGAAGAGGCCGCTGTCAGAGAGGAATTAATGATCATGACACAGGTCAGCCCGCACGGCTTACACCACGTAACCGCGATTGCCACCGACCCGCAGTCGAATGTGGACTTCTACACCAAAGCGCTCGGCCTGCGGCTGGTCAAGCAGACAGTCAACTTCGACGCGCCGGACACCTATCACCTGTACTACGGAGATGAGAAGGGCAGCCCGTCAAGCCTGCTTACCTTCTTCCCGTGGCCGGGCGTACCGCAAGGCCGACAGGGCGCCGGGATGACCACTGCCACCGCATTCAGCGTGCCCGGCTCGGCGATCGGCTGGTGGCAAGAGCGGTTCAAGAGGTTGCGCATCGACTTCGATCCGCCGCGTACCCGCGACGAGGAAGAGGTCCTTACTTTTCGTGATCCCGATGGCATGGTGGTCGATCTTGTGGCCTCAGAAGGTGATCATCGCTCAGGTTGGGACGGCGTCGCCGACATCCCGGCTGAGCACGCGGTCCGTGGCCTGCACGCGATCACCTTGTCGGAGCGGCAGCTGGATCCGTCGGCCACCATGCTGACCGAACTACTCGGCATGAAGCTGACCGGAGAGGAGGGCGATCGGTCGCGGTTTGGCATGGCCGGCGGCGGTACCGGTGCCCTGGTGGATGTCTTTGCCGGAGTTCGTGACCGCGGCTGGCAGGCCGGCGGCACCGTCCATCACGTGGCGTTCCGCGCTCCAGACCTGGCCACCCAGTCGCTGTGGCAGCAGGAGTTGAGAGCCCGTGGCGTCTCGGTGACCGATGTTATTGACCGGCAATACTTCAAGTCGATCTACTTCCGCGAGCCCGGAGGTGTGTTATTCGAAATCGCGACCGACGCGCCGGGCTTTGCGGTCGATGAGCCGCTGCTCGAGCTAGGTCGCAGCCTCAAGCTGCCGCCTTGGCTGGAACCCAACCGCGAACAGATCGCCGCCGCCTTACCGCCGCTCCGGCTCGACATGGATATCCCGTGAACCGCCAGGAGACAGGGCTGGAACGGCCCCATGTCTTCCTGCAAGCCGATGATGCGGCGGCTAGACCTCCGCTGCTGCTGTTGCACGGCACCGGCGGAAACGAACATGATCTGCTGCCGCTACGTGATCATCTTTCGCCCGGTGCTGCCGTGCTGTCGGTGCGCGGCACGGTCTTGGAGAATGGCATGCCGCGGTTCTTCCGACGGATACATGAGGGAGTATTCGACGAGGTCGACTTACGACGCCGGGCTGATGATCTTGCCGAATTCGTGGTGGCGGCAAGCGCGGCGTACGGCATTGCGGAGCGCTCACTGATCGCCGTTGGCTTCTCCAATGGAGCCAACATCGCCTCGGCAATGCTGTTACAGCGGCCGGATTTGCTGGCGGGCGCGGTGCTGCTGGCGGCCATGGTGCCCTTCGCCAAACCTCCAGCTGCTGATCTTGGCCGCAGCTTAGTGATCATTTCCAATGGTGATCGAGATCCCATGATCGCAGCCCGGGTGACCCAACAGCTGGGCAGCCAGTTGCGGGAGCGTGGTGCTGAAGTGGTAGAACTGCCGCATCCGGGTGGTCATCAGATCTACCCGGAAGTCCTTCCAGAGATCCGCCGGATGATCGCTGACCTGGCGGCGCATCCGGCCGGTCCCGACGTAACAAGGAGCACCGAATGAAGCTGGCTCATTTACCGCTACGCCTCGCCACCGGCGCATACATCCTCAACTCAGGCCTGAACAAGCAGAACCTGGAAGGGCAGGCCGCGGAGGGCCTGCACGGCATGGCGTCCAATGCGATACCGGCGCTGAAGAAGATGACGCCGGAGCAATTCGGTCGCATTCTGTCCACCGGCGAGATTGCGCTCGGGGCAGCGTTGATCATTCCCTTCGTGCCCTCAGCCCTGGTGGGAGCCGCACTTGTTGGGTTCTCTGCTGGGCTGGTCCAGCTGTACCTCAAGACGCCGGGCATGCGCAATGAGGGCAGTATCAGACCTACTCCAGACGGCTTAGGACTCGCCAAGGATGTCTGGCTACTCGGCGCTGGAGCCACGTTGGTGCTTGACGGCTGGCCAAAGCGGGCCCGCCTACAGAAGCCAGACGCGTAATCGCAAAGTTCAACCGACGTGGACGTGGGGCCGCTGGTCCCGATCTGGTTCTGCCCGGCGGATGATCTCCCGAGTAACGGGTGCGACTTCTCCCATACCAAAGATCAGGAATCGGAACAGATTCACTGCGGGATTGCCTTCTGTCCATTCGAAGTAGATGTGGGGCAAACGCTGAGTGTTGTCGCGCACGGTCAGCAGTAAGGCAGCTAGTGCGTTCGGAATGCTCGGACTGCTGAACGTCAGGACTCGGTAGCGCTCATGTTGGACTTCACCACGCACCTCCAGTCGACTGGCAAACTCTGACGGGTCGGTGAGAGTCACCTCAACGAAGATCACGTCGTTGGGGTCGGCCAGGTCGTTGTCCCGGCTGACCTGACGAAGTTTGTCGCTGTAATCGGCCCGGTCATGGCGATCCGGCTCCTTGGCAATGAACCTGATTGTGCGCCGGGCCGTGTCGCGGATAAAGATTTGCGCAGTGCGATCAAAGGTGACCTCGGACACCCGCAGCTCGAAGGACCGGGCGAACCGGGAGGCCAACGATACGGCTAAGATCGCTGCAATGAAGACACTGGCGATCTTGACCCCTTCGGGCCGTTCCAGGACGTTGTCGATCGTTGTGTAAATGAAGATCGCAGTGATCAGGCCGAAGGCGATAGTGAGCCCGCGTTGTCGAGCGTGCCAGGCGGCCAGTGTGACAGCGACGGCTGCCGAGGTGATCAAGACCAGCACTCCAGTGGCGTAGGCACCGCCCTGCGCATCCACACTGGCATCGAAGATGATCGTAATGAGGAATGCGCCAAGAATAAGGATCAGGACCAGCGGGCGCACCGCACGAGCCCAGTGGGGCGCCATCCCGTACCGCGGCAAGTAGCGCGGGATCAGGTTCAGCAGGCCGGCCATCGCCGATGCGCCGGCAAACCACAAGATCGCGATAGTGGATGCGTCGTACACGCTCCCGAACGTGCTTCCGAGGTACTCATGGGCGAGGTAGGCGAGCGCCCGCCCATTGGCGTCACCGCCAGGCTGGAACTCGGCCGGCGGAATGAGCAGAGTGGTCACCAAACTGCTGGTGATCAAGAAAACGCTCATAGTGATCGCTGCCGCGGTGAGCAGCCGTCTGGCTCCCCGAATACGACCTGCCGGATTCGCGTAGGTGTCATTAGGCCCGCCGTTGATATGCGGCATTACTGCCACACCTGTCTCGAAGCCCGACAGGCCCAAAGCTAGCTTCGGGAAAACCAGCAACGCGATGCCGACGACCACTAACGGATTTCCATGTTGTTGAGTCAGGGCCGTACGCCAGTCGGTCCACAGCGATGGCTCGGCCACGACATGTGCCATTGCGTCGGCGATGACCACAACGTTCAGGGCCAGATAGACCGCGACCAAAGCGACCGCGACACTAATGGCTTCGGTGAACCCGCGAAGGAAGACTCCGCCAAGCAGCGCCAGCAGGACCAAAGTGATGATCACCTGATGTCCTTCGAGGAACCGCTCGAGGTGGGGATTCTCCACCAGATGAGCGGTGGCATCGGCGGCCGACAAAGTCATCGTGATCATGAAGTCCGTTGCGGCGAAGCCCAGCAGCACTAGGACAAAGATCTTGCCTTTCCAGAACGACATCAGCCGCTCCAACATGGCGATCGACCCTTCGCCATGAGGACTCTCGGCTGCCACCCGCCGGTACACCGGTAGTGCGCCAAGGAGGGTTAGGGCAACCAGTACAACCGTTGCGATCGGAGAGATCAGGCCAGCGGCGAGAGCCGCGATGCCTGGCTGGTAGCCAAGCGTTGAGAAGTAGTCGACGCCGGTCAGACACATCACCTGCCACCATTTGTGCGTCTTCTCTGTCTTCTCCGGAGCCGGATGGGGTCCGAGGTAGGATCGGGAGTCCTCGCGGACCCCCTTCATCAACCATGACCGCAAGGCAGGAGCTGCGGTCCGCGCCTCCTCAGTCCTGGTCACACCGCTGCTCCTTGATCCGGCCGCTATTCCTGGGCTCGTGGCACGGAGAAAACGGCCCGCTCCAAGTGAACCGTCCAGGAGGTCGTCTGCACCACTCCCCGACGGGATTTGGTTACGGCGTCAGCAGGGCAAAGTGGGCGTGCGGTGTCGGGTCAGCTCGGCTGGTCGCTGAGGAAATTCAGCACGACTGCGGCAAAGAGTGGCGAGACGGCAAGGTTGTAGTGGGTCGAACCCGGCAAGATCGCGAGCGCGTGACCACCCTTTGGCCGGCCCTCGCCGTTCCAGCCGCCATCCCGGAGGCCGCCGTCAAGCAGCTTGAACATCTCGACGTAGTGGCTGGGCGGTGCCATGTCGGCGTCGGCTGCCACTAAGAGTGTCGGCACCTGGAGGCCGCGGACCTCCTCGGTGAAGTCGAAGTCCTGGGCCATTGACTCGCCCATCTTGTCCAGCAGCCGCGGGAAGTCCTCCGGCCGCGGCGCGACCCGCTGGTAGAGCTCGTACATCGGCGTGTCCTTAAGGACCTCGGCGGCGGCCGCGTTCACCTGAGCCTGCTGAGCGAGCATCTCGGGCGGAATAGCTTTGCGCCAGGCATGCGCTGATGCGGCGACCAGCCGACGGACTTTGTCTGGGTGCTTCACTGCCGTGAAGAGCGCGACCCCACCGCCGAGTGAATAGCCGACAACATCAGGCCTATCCAGCTTCAGATGGTCGATGAGCGCTGCGATGTCATCGGCCATAAGGCGGATGTCGATCGGTCGGTCAATGTCGGCCGTGCGACCGTGTCCCTGCAGATCGACGGTGATGACTTGATGCCGCTCGGCGAGCTTGGGAAGCGTCGGCCCGAACATCTCGCCCGAGCCAAGCCCGCCATGCAGCAGGATGAGCGGCCGTCCAGTCCCGTGAGTCTCGAAGTAGAGATTGATGCCATTGACCTCGGCGTACTGGCCCGCGCCCTTCGTATCGGTGGTCCAATCGGCAGTTGTCACGGTTACTCCTCAGCGATCAGTAGTTGAATGTCTCGCTGATTAGACCAGAGCTTCCGGCTGGATTAATCGGCCGGGATAAATCGGCCTGGACAAATCGGCCTGGATAAATCGGATTTGTGGCGCGGCAACTCAGCTTCCACCGATGCCAAGTGCGCTGAGCAGCACCAGCACAACGGTGCTGACAGCGAAGATTCCGTGCAATACCACCGGCGCGCGCGGGATGTGCTGCTCGGCAAGATCAACTCCGCTGGCATCTGCCCGGAACGGCCCGCCCGTAGTCGCAGCTTCGGCCATGGCTGCTCGGCCGTCCTTTGCCCACTGCATCACCATCACTAGCCCGATGCTGGCAACCACCACAAGGTCAACCAATGCAATCCAAGCCAGCAATGTGTTGTCAGTGAGGAGATAGACGATCCACAGCACCAGACCCGCGGCGGCGAGACCGAAATGTGTGAAGACCCGGTACGGCGGAAGGTGTGTGCCTTTTCCTTCCGCACGTCGCATGCCTCCGCGTGTTGCCCAGCGGATCAACATGAAGAATCCGAACCCGGCAGTGATGACCCAGGTGATCAGTGCGGCGGTCGACATTCAATGCTCCCTCAAAGATGACGTTCTTGCTCTATCGGATACTCAGATCGACGTTAGACCCTGATATCGTCTATCGTCAATACATCTCTCCGTTAGTAGGGAGCGGTATGCCGGGCCTGGTCGGAAATATCACCGGCATCGGCGCGCTTGCCGATCCGGTACGTCGCCGGCTGTACGAGTTCGTCTGCTCCCAAGATCAACCGGTGAGCCGCGATCAAGCGGCACGCGCCGTGGGAATTGCCCGCCACAAAGCGAAATTTCATTTGGACCGACTCGAGGTAGAAGGGCTGCTACAGGCCGATTACGTACGGCTGACCGGGCGCAGCGGCCCGGGTGCTGGCCGTCCCGCCAAGCGCTATCAGCGAGGTCGTCAGGAGTTTGCAGTCACTCTTCCGGCGCGTGACTACCAGCTAGCCGGCCACATCATGGCCGACGCCATCTCAGAATCGACCCGCGCCGGCACGCCGATCCTCGAAGCGATCAAGGATGCAGCTTTGAGACGCGGTGCCATCCTGGCCAACGCGTCAGCCCAGCGCCCGCGTGAAGCCGAAGCCGCTCTCGACTTCGCCGTGCGCATCCTCAGCGAACACGGCTACGAACCGCACCGCACCGATCACACCATCATCATGGCCAACTGCCCGTTCCATGCTCTCGCCGCTGGCCACCCGGAGCTGGTCTGTGGGCTGAACCACTCCATGCTGAGCGGGTTCGTTGACGCTGCCGCACCGGGCCTGCTCGATGCCCGTTTGGAACCCGGTGAGAAGCGCTGTTGCGTCTTGCTGGCCGCGCTTCCAGGTCACCAATCGGTTCCGTGACGCCCTTCTCACAGAATTTCGACCGGGAAGCGCACAGCTCCTCCGAACTTGCCCAGGCCATATGGTGAGAAGCATGGCCGGAAATGATCAACGGTCCAGATGGCTGGCTTCCGACGAAGATCGGGAGGAAGCACTTCGAGCACTTCGCCAAGCTTTGGTCGAGGGCCGGATTACCACTGAGCAGCACGGCGAGCGGGTTACGAAGGTCTTAGCGGCCAAGTATGTAGCGGAGCTGGAGGACCTCACGGCGGACATTCCTCCAGCTGATCGACTGCCCGCCAGAGTTGATCATGAACTGGTTCCGGCCGGCGGCCGGCGTACCCACGGCATTTTGCGGAGCGTTTCCCTGAGGCCCAAGGGCGGCGTACCGAACCGGATGCGTTCTGGCGCTCTCGGTGGTAACGCCGAGATAGATCTGCGTGACGCGATCATCCCAGCCGATGGCTTGGACATCAATGTTTGGGCGTACCTCGGTGACATCACCGTCGTGGTGCCTCCCAATGTCCAGGTATTGCTTAGTGCGACCCCCGTGCTCGGGCGGGTGGAGCAGGCCATAGCCAGTGGTCCGGGTGGTGCGCCGGTGATCCGAATTCGAGCGTTGGCGATGCTTGGTGATATCAGCGTTCGAACCGAAAATCCGTCTAGCCCCGCAGCCAGGGAGTGAGGTGCTGGGCGACTACTCTTCCCGGTCCGCCGACTGCCGGGCGACGTCAAGCCTGCGGCGCGCGGCTGCCAAAGCGTTGACCGCGTCGCGTTGCCGCGACTTAGCCTCAGCGAGATGCCGCTGAGCCGTGACCTTGTCCCGCCGGGCTTCTATCCGCCTCGAATCAAGCTCGTTCAACGCGTCCTCGGCAGCCTCTACGGCCGCCTCGGCATCAGCGAGCTCGAACTCCGACGTCCAGTGTGCGGCCTCGGCGGCGGCAAGGTCCTCTTCCGCCTGGTGCAACTCACGGAGTGCTGTTGGTTGATGGCCAGCGGCTGGAAGTGAATTCTCCTTCGTGTCCGCATCATCAGTCACCTCAACAAGTTCGACGGCCTCCTCGACGTAGGCGCGCTGCCTGGCAACCGAGCGCCGCGCTGCCAACTCATCGGCAACCGGAGGCTGCTCGATTTCCGCGACTGGCCTGGTCGGTAGTTCAACCGGTCGCAGCTCAGCAGCTGAGCTGATCTGTGGGACGTTGACCCGTGGCCGCGGACCGAAGCCGCTGTGGGTGAGCGGACGTACCAGGCGACCGTTGCGAACGGTCATTGCACCAGCAAGATCAACAAGGGCGGCCTGCAGCGTGGCTTGAACCTCCGACAGCACGGTAGGAGTCAGGCGTACCCCAGCCTCATCGGCGTAAGCCTGGGCCCGGTCCATCAGGTCGGCGATCAAGTGCCGCCGCTGCTCGGCAAGAGTCCGCAGTTCAGCACCAGCTAGCCCGGTCTGGGCATCACGTAACTGTCGGCCAAGGGCCGCGAGGCGCTGCATCGCCGCCGCATCGCTAGCCAGCACATTCACCAGCCAGGCGCTGCGCGTGGGACGGCGTAGCTGTTGCAGCCGTTCGGCGATTTCTCGGCTGCCGGCCGCCCGGGCTCGTCGCACCAACTCGTTTCGGGCAGCGATGAAGTCGGTGGGTGGTATTGCGTAGAGCTCTCGGACGATTTCGTCCAGCTCACGCCCCGTCATTTTCCCCGTCATACGCACAGTCATCCGACGGCCAATCTAGCGTGGCCGCTGGCGGGCGGTGCAAGTCAGGACGCGGCTGGCAGGTCCGTTGCTTCATCGACGACACAGCAGCCGCCGAGCACCGCCATGCAGTCGATGACGAATTTGTGCCGCAGGAGCTCCGGAAGCTCGCAGGCGGCGTCGGTGCACTCAAGGCTCCGGTCCCGGTGCACGACCAGTGTGCCGTGGCAGTGATCAATATAGGGATCGATATCGGGGTCGACATTCAGGCCACAGTCAGGACAACTGCTCATGCGGTCTTAGTAGCAGTTCCCAGCCTCAGAAGCCGGTATTGCGTTCGGCGTGTTCAACCTGTGTATGAAACTTCCCGGACACTAGCCGCGTTTCTTCGGCGGGCCCGCCTCACCTCCGGCTTCTGCCGACTTCTTGACCTTCTTCTTCGCAGCGCCACGTCCGCCGTTTCCGGTCGACCGGCGTTGCTTGGCCGCCTCAATGCTGGCCCGCAGCGCACTCAACAGATCGGGCGCTGGCGCTGCGCCTGGCGCCGGCTCCTCGCTTGTCACAGTAGTGCGCCCGGTCGCTTTGGCGTCGATCAGCGCGGTCAGTGTCTCCCGGTGCTCGTCGCGGTATCTGGCCGGATCTAACTGCTCATCCGACAGCGAGTTGATCAGCGCCTCGGCCATGGCCAACTCCTGGCTGGGCGACAACCACTCATCGTCCTCCGCCAGGAAGGGGAAGCTCGGTTCCCGCACCTCGTCCGGCCAGAGCATCGTCGCGAGCAGCAGCACGTCGTCGTGCACCCGCAATACCGCGATGATCTCGCGATCCCGAAGCGTGACCTTGGCGACCGCAACCCGACCTAGCTTGCGCAGCGCGTCCCGCATCAGCCGGTACGCCTTGGCGGCCTGCGGTTCTGGCTCCACGTAGTAGCTGCGGTCGAAGTAAATAGGGTCGACGGCACCGGCCGGGAGGAATGAGATCACCTCAATGGAACGCGATGTCTTGGCCGGCAGCATGGCCAGATCGACGTCATTCAGCACGACCAGCTCGCCGGTTGTCGACACGTAGCCCCGGCCGATCTCCTCGTACGGCACCTCGGCGCCGTCGATCGAGCAGACCCGCTTGTACTGCACCCGGCCACCGTCGGCGACGTGGATCTGGTGTGAGGGAACCCGCTTGCTCTCTGTCGCGAGGTACAGCCGGACAGGAATCGTCACCAAGCCGAAGGAAATGGTGCCTCTCCATACCACCCGCATCGCCGCATTCCTCCGACCGTGTCAAGTTTGTGCACTGCTCGCGCAGCCGACGCTCGCAGCGCGTACCCGTCGTGCCGGGTTACTTCCATTGTCACAGTGGCAGAACTCTGGTATTGCTCGCCCCAAGTGGCTTGAGATCGACACCTCAGAGAGGAGAGCAGCGTGTCGCGCGTACTGGAGATGGTGAGGTCACACCCAAAGGGCTCAGTTGGATTTGATCAAGCAAAGCTCGTCGAATGCATCGAGGCGTGTTTCGAGTGTGCTCAGACCTGTACGGCCTGCGCGGATGCGTGCTTGGCGGAAGGCATGGTTGCCGAGTTGGTGAACTGTATTCGGACCAACCTCGACTGCGCGGACGTCTGTGCGACAACCGGCGCCGTGCTCTCTCGGCCTGGCTCCGATGTCAGCATCACAGAGGCACTTTTGGAAGCATGCCGGGCGGCGTGTCAGACCTGCGGTGACGAGTGTCAGAGGCACGCCAGCATGCATGAGCACTGCAGAGTGTGCGCCGACGCATGTCACCGGTGCCAAGCAGCTTGCGCCAATCTGCTCAGCGATCTCGGGTAGATGTCTTCGGCGAGCAACCGCCTATGACTGAGAGACGGGCGCCCGGCGCAGGTCTTCTGCCTCGTATCTCGCGGCAGTGGCACTGCGACGTAGCAATCGCTCCGCCTGGTCAGCAGTGCGGCCGGGATAGTCGTTCCATCTCGTGAGGTCCTGAACGCGGTGCTCGCGCACAGCAGGGGCGGGCGTCCTGCGGACCAACTCGGGCCGGGTGTTGAACAGCGTGTGCCAGGTGAGATCCAGCGCGCGCTGCACCACTTGGGTTCTGACCCGAGGAAGGCCTCCGCCAGCTTGGACGATGGCACCTACCAGGCAGGCGCCCACCACCGGGTGGCCCTGCATCTGTTTGACGTCGTAGGCATTGACCGGCCTGATCCGTCCGGAGTCGTCTTCATAGGCAAACCAACTTTCCTGCAACCAGCCGGCGCGTACCAGGTCGGCGGCGTCGTTGAGAACGCAGGAGATTTGATCAAGCTCGGCGAGCCGCGCGCTGATTTGATCGCGGAGCCGAAGCTGTCGTGTTTGTCGCCGCCGGGCCCTCCAACTGTGAACCTCGACGATGTCGGCGCCAGGAGCTGGGGGCGCCGAAATGGTAGCGGCCGTCATTTGCTGACTGTACCTCCGCACGCCCGGTAGAACGAGTCCCGATTCGACTGAACCAGGGCTCCCATTACCATCTGACGAACATATGACTGGACGCGGTGAAGAACTCGATCCTGAGGCCGATACCACCGATAGGGCAACCCGTAAGTGGGCGGCCAGGCACGACTTGGTGCTGTACTTCGCGCTGGCCTACCTGCTGTCCTGGGCACTCTGGCCATTGGTGATCTTGAATCCGAACAGCAGCCCGCTGGTGCCGTTCGGACCGTTGATCGCGGCAGTAGTCGTTGCGCTTTGGGCAGGCGGAAAGCGCGAGTTGTCGGCGTTGCTGAAGCAGTTGGCCCACTGGCGAGTGCACCCGATCTGGTACGCCATCGCGCTGCTTGGCCCGTTCCTTATGGCTGCTCTTACGGCGGTACTCGCCGTTGCGGTAGGGGTGCCGATGCGCCGTACCGGTGCGTACACCGATTGGCAGGCGATCGGTTCCTTCTTCCTGTTGACCAGCGTCTTGGTTGGGCTGGGGGAGGAGGTCGGTTGGCGAGGATTTGCGCTGCCCAGGCTTCAGCTTCGCCTCAATGCCATCTGGGCGGCATTGGTTCTCGGCGTCCTATGGGCACTGTGGCACCTGCCTGAATTGATCTCTGAACCGACGGGTCAGCGGCCTCCGGTGCAATTCGTGCTCTGGGCGCTGGCACTGTCGGTGATCTTTTCCTGGCTCTATAACAGCACGAACGGCAGCCTGCCTATTGTGATCATCTGCCACACCGCGATTGATACTGCTGGCCGGTTCATGCTGCCTGAGTTCGTCGGCGAGGGCTATCAGGTGCTGTGGTGGTTGATGGTCGGGTTGTACCTTCTGGTAGCCGTCGTCGTGGTTATGGTCGCCGGACCTAAGCGGTTGGCGACCCCAATCCCTCGATGATCTAGAGCGTTACGCTGCTCAGCACCGTAGTGCTGTTGATCTTGAGGCGGCCACCGTCGTTGACAAATCCGTACGCGGTTCGCTCGCGTACCACACGGCCGTCCTTGAAGTAGTACGTCAGTGTCGCCTGTGCCGAATCTGGCGGTACGCCCCTCACATTGGCGACGGTGACTCTGTCGATGGCATCCCAGAATCGCTGGTACGCCTGCCGTCCGCCGGCATGGTTGGTTTGGTAGGACGCCGTCATCCGCGGCCACGCAGCGTCGGTGTTGCCCGGCATCAACGCGTAGTAGCTGGTGATCGCCCGCCGGAGCTCGGCTGCAGTGGGCGTGCCGCGAGCTGTCGGTGCGGTCGTTGGTGATGGTGCTCGGGTTTGCCTACGAGTTGTGGTTTGTGGTTCTGGTTCCGGTGCTGGACCTTGCTGCGGTGCGGATGCTTCCGGAGTCGGCGATGGTGGGCTTGTGGTTGGGGACCCGGGAGGACTCGTCGTCGCGGGTGCAACGGCCGAGCTCTCATCTGACCTGGGCGCCGGATCGGCGGCTCGGCGGTCGTTCACGAGCAGGGCGGTTACCAGAATCCCAATGCCGATAAGGGCAACGACGGCCAGAGCGGCCGCCAGGCCGCGCCGCCGCGCTGGCGCCGCCGGTGAGTCGGGCACTGCGGTTGGCGCAGGGATCGGAGTGGGTGAGCGGTCAGTGGCCTGGTCGGAGGCCGCAGCTGGCGGCAGCTCCGCCACTGGCGGCTCCGCGACTGGCAGCTCCGCCACTGGCGGCTCCGCCGTACGGTCCGGTGCTGTCAGCCGCGCCAGACGGTCCGCAACTGTGCGCATCGACGGCCGGGCTTCCGGGTCGCTGGAGAGCATGTCCATGATCAGAGGCGTCAACGGACCACTGTGCTGCGGAGGCCGGAACTGACCGGAGGCCACGCGATGCAGCAATGCCATGGTGTTGTCGTCAGTGCCAAACGGCGGACTGCCTTCCAGCGCGCTGTACAAGGTGGAGCCAAGCGAAAACACATCGGAAGGGAAGTTGGCTTCATTTCCTCGGGCGACCTCAGGAGCCAGATAGGCCGGCGTGCCGTGGATCATTCCGCTGCTGGTCAGTGTCGCGTCGCCCAATACCCGAGCAATCCCGAAGTCGCTGATCAAGGCCGAACCATCCTCGGCGATCAAGATGTTGCCTGGCTTTACATCCCGGTGGACGATGCCGACCGTATGGGCGGCGGCCAGCGCCGACCCGACTTGTGCGCCAACCTTCGCTGCTTCGTCCGGTTCTAGCGGTCCGGCCTCTTGCAATAGGGCGGCAAGGGTGACAGAAGAGACGAATTGCATGACCAGCCAGAGCTGGCCGTCCTGCTCCACAGCATCGAAAACCGCGACCGCGTGCGGGTGCTGGAGTTGCGCGCTCAGCCGCGCCTCACGCATGGCACGCTGGTTGGCTACCTCCGCTTCTCGTGCTGAGGCTCCTGATTGGCGATAGAGCTGTTTGAGTGCGACCCGGCGTTCCAGGCGCTCATCCCAACCTTCCCAGACGATGCCCATGCCCCCGCTGCCTACGCGGCTCAGCAAGCGGTATCGATCGGCAATGAGAGTCTGTTGTTCCGCCATCGAACCTCTCTCAATATCGCGCGTACCGCACCAGCCAGCACCGTCAAAGGACCACTTACCCCGTGCGGCCTAATTCGATTGCCGGTGATTCGACGCCGTAATGGTCTGCCGCCGAGGTGTCTAGCCACTAAGTGGTCAAAGCCGACTGGCTAGATCGATTCAGAGGTGGCCGTTTGTGACCACTTCCGGCTCTGGCGCTTGCTTCCTTGCTTAGTCGAGGTGCTTGTCGAAGAAGTCGGCCGTTCGCTCAATCGAGCGCTGCCACTGGCCCTCGAATGTGTGGCCCTCGCCGCGGTACTTGACGAACGTGACATCCTTGCCAGCCGCCTTGAGCGCTTTAACTGTGGCTTCGGACCAGCGGATCGGGCAGGTGTCATCCCGGGTGCCGTGGTGGACCAGCACCGGCTCGGTGATCCGATCAAAGTGGGGTCGCGCCGAGGCCGCGCGCCAGAATTCCGGTGACTCGTCCGGCAGCCCGTAAGTCCGCGCCATCCTGCGGTTGGTTCGCGACCGGTCTTCGGATGGTCGATAGAACTGCTTCCAGTTGTCGGCGGCCAGCGAGCTCACCGATGCGTAGATGACAGCCGCATCGACCAGGCCGGGTTGAGCCACCAGTGCGGTCAAGGTAACGCCACCGCCCATGGAACGCCCCAGCCAGCCGACCCGATCTTTGTCGAGAAACCGCAACTTGGAGGACTTGACTGCCTTGACGGCGTTGATGGTGTCGACCGCGTACGGCAGGCGGAGCTCGTAATCCACATTCGCGTCATTGTCAGAGGAGGCATGACCTCGATAGTCGGTGTGCAGTACCACGAAGCCGTGTCGCGCCAGATAGTCGTGTTCTCGCGGCATGCCCTGGCCTGGGAAATACGTGTCGGGGTCGATGTAGCCATGGTTGAGCACCAGAACTGGGAATGGCCCTTTGCCATCCGGCACGTTCATCACCCCAGAGATCTTCAGCCCGTCACCTCGGTAAGTGATCAAGTAGCGCTTGTACGAGCCGTAGTCGGCTAGCAACCGACCGAGCTTGAGGTTGCGCCCGTCGTACTTCTTTTTGATCAATGCCGGTACCGAGATGGGATGCGGCTTGGGCGCCTTGGTTGCTTTGGGCGGTGAAGCACTGGGCCGAGACGCGGTAGCGGCGGATGCTGGTGCCGTCGCTGACGCGGCAGCCGGAGTCGGGGCCTGCGGCGTACGGGCGGTGGTCGGCTGGGCGGGGTTGCAAGCCGACAGGACGAGAGCGGCCAGCAACCCCGACAGCGCCTTCACACTGCCAGTATGGTCGGGCTGAGTTCTGTCGGAGGGAGTACCGAATGGCCGCGATCACTGGAGCGACGGCGGCGAACGCCGGAACGGTTGACATTGGCGGTGCCATGACGGTCAACCGGCTGGGCTTCGGAGCGATGAGGGTCACCGGTCGAGGGATCTGGGGCGACCCGCCGGATCGCGACCAGGCCCGAGCCGTACTGCGCCGGGTCGTTGAGCTCGGCGTCAACTTCATCGACACGGCTGACTCCTACGGCCCCGACGTAAGTGAGGAGCTCATTGCCGAAGCGCTCCATCCGTATCCGGAGGATCTAGTGATCGCCACCAAGGGTGGACTGCTACGGCCGGGGCCTGGGCAATGGCATCCTGACGGACGGCCGGACCATTTGCGTCAGGCATGCGAGGGCAGCCTACGGCGGCTGCGGTTGGAGCAGATCGCCCTGTACCAGTTCCACCGGCCCGACCCGGCAGTGCCTTTCGAGGACTCCATCAGCGCGCTCGTCGCTCTGAAGGACGAGGGCAAGATCGGCCATATCGGTCTGTCCAACGTCAACGAGAATCAGCTGCGGCGAGCGCAAAAGCTGACACCGATCGTGTCGATCCAGAACCGGTACAACCCGGGCGATCGCTCATCGGAGTCACTGGTCGACCTGTGTGCCGAGGAAGGGATTGCCTTTCTGCCGTGGGCGCCGATTCAGAATCTCGACCGGCTTACAACGGTCATCGACATTGCTGGGCGGCGCGGCGCCACGACTCAGCAAGTGGCGCTGGCATGGCTGTTGTCGCGGTCGGAAACCATGCTGACTATCCCCGGTACCGGATCGATCGACCATCTCGAGGAGAACGTGGCCGCGGCCGGCCTGCGTCTCACTCCGGAGGAGATCAGCGCGCTAAACGATCTTGGCTGATTCAAGACCACCAGTGGTCATAACGGCTGGTTGATCAGCCATGAGCCGCTTTCGGGCTGCCGTTCGTGATCTTGGATCCATTTGACGATCTGGCTTAGATCCAGGCCGTACACGGGCCCGCCGGTGGTCGCGTAGGTCTCCAAGCGTCTCCGAGCTCGGCCGATGAGGCGCAGCGCTCCGACCCGGTTGCCCCGCTCGGCATGTGTAATGCCTACGCAGAGCTGGGCCAGGCCTTGCCATAGTTCCCGTTCCGAGGCTGGGCCCGCTTTCCAGCGCGCCTCGTACACCTCATGAGCCGAGAACGGTCGGCCTTCGGCCAGCAATTCGTGCGCGTACGAAATCGTCGCCAATGGTGGTAGAGGTTCCTCTGGCACCGCCTCAACACCGACGCTGCCGTAGGGCAGTGGCCGACCGAGCCGATCCCGGGGGCGCGCCTGCTTTGCCCGGCCCTGTGGATCTCGATCACGGTCCCGAGGTTCTTGATCTTGACTGCTGCTGGTACGCCCGGCCAGAAACTGAGTAAGGCGTGGATCGGTGGCTACGAATCGGTCGGCCTCTTCACCGTCGTCACAGCGGTACAGACCGACGGTAACCGAGTTCTGATCTTGATTGAGCACCCGCCACACGCCGCCAGCGTCTTCCCATCGGCGCAGTACGTCGACAAAGTCCGTGCGCTCCATGGCACCTGTATACCCCTGGCTGCATTTGGTCGAGTACCAGGCAGGATGAGGAGCAATGGAAACAACCCACGCCAATCAGCCATCACCTGATGTCACGCTGCGACTCATCTGGCCGCAGTGGCAGGGCGGTGGCACATCAAGCGTGAAGCAGCTCGCATCCGAGTTCCCCTTCGACGTCGGCCGTCGTGGCTACGCGGTTGGATCGGCGGTCCTTGCGGCGGTTCTGCCGCCGCACGATGGCCCAACCGCGACCGCGCCGGTCACCATGGCCGATGAAGGCCTGGAGGAATGTGACGGTGTGGAAGCCAAAACGATCGTCGTGGAGCAGCTAGCAGGCGCCCTGGTGATCATCCGGAAACACAGCCCGAACCGGATTATGACCCTCGGCGGCGAGTGCTCAGTAAGCGTCGCGCCGTTCTCGGTGCTCGCAGACCAGTACCGGGAGGACCTCGCGATCGTCTGGATCGACTCTCACCCCGATGTGGGAACGGGCGACAGTGAATATCCCGGCTATCACGCCATGGCAGTCTCAGCGATCATCGGGCGCGGTGACGCCGACGTGCAGGCGGCGCTTCCCGCGACAGTTCGTCCGGATCGCGTCGCCCTAGTCGGGCTGCACTCCTGGACCGATGACGACTACCCGCACGTGGCCGATTGGGGCCTTACGGCTTTCAGCCCGGATGAGCTGCGGGAGTCGAGTACGGCGCTGCTTGACTGGCTCGCCAGCACCGGATGCTCCCGGGTTGCTATCCACTTCGACTCGACACCATCGATAGCAATGAGATCGTGCTCGGCCTCGGCGCCGAGCCGAACGGCTTGACCAGTACTCAGGTACGACGCATCGTCGCTGACCTGGATCAGGCCGTTGATGTTGTCGGATTTACGATCGCCGAGTTCATTCCTCGGCAGGTGATGCATCTGCAGCAGATCCTCAAGGATTTCCCTCTTATCGAGGCGTCTTCCAATCGCTAGTCATAGCGGCAATGCAGGCGGTGACTGGAACTCGACTTTGGCAAACACTCCGTTGTGGTCAGTTGCATGAATCGGGAGGGCAGTCGAGTCGGTCAGCATGATGGCACCCGCGTACGGCTTGACGTGAGGGGAAGTCAGGATGTCATCGTTCCACCTACCTTCACGCTTCGTGATCTTCCAGCCGTTGAACGTGTTGTGTGTCTTGCGCGTGATTGCTGACAGCTTGGCGCGTAGGTGCTTGTAGCCGGCATTGCTGGCGATCTTGCGAACTGATGAGTTGGTGGGAATCGAGTTGAAGTCCCCAAAGATGATCACCCGCTCATGGTCAGGCCGTTCCTCGAGATGCTTGATCACTAACTTGATCTGCCGCTGCCGGATAGCTTCTTCGTTCGCAATGTTCACCACTAGGTGGGTACTGACGAACCAAGCGAAACCTCGAGTCTTGATCGACATCAGTTTCAGCATGGTAAGTGGGCGCGCCTTGGAGATGCCAAGCTCGGTGAATGGCAACCCTGCTTCGAATTGATCAAGCGCGATCCACTTCGTGGAATCCCAAATGATCTTGGCCGTACGCGACCCCCAGAATGTCCAGTTCGGTCCGAGACCGTTAATGATGTCGGCAGCCATACTGTTGTTGGTCTCCTGCACTCCGAGCACTGAGGGAGCGCAGTTGTTGATGAATTCGATCAAGACTGGCAGTCGCCGATTCCAATGCCGGCTTGGGAAGGGGATGTCGGCAACAGAGTTTTTGTTGCGACAGTTGATCGACAAGGTACGCGCACGAGTAGTCAGAGGCTCCACGCGAATCAAAGGCTGGGTTGTGATCTCGCGTTGCTGTCAGCGACCGCCTGCCGCCACCGTGAGCTGACATGCTTCCGCCCACGCGGAGTCGTCGACCACGACACTGGATGCCGCCTTGCCAGTCCACGGGGTGCAGATGTCAATTGATTCGGCGAGCATGCTGCGCAACGTGGCATCAGGATCCGGAATCAGCGCGTGTGCTGCACCCTCGACCGCGCCGCGGACAGCGTGTGGTGCGGCCTGCCGCCGGAAGGCTGCTAGCCGGGGATTGAAGTTACTGGTGAAGCGTTCGGCCCATTGCCTCGCATGGGGCACTGCGTCCAGCGCGCGCGCGCTTTCTGCCGAGAGATTGTCGCTGCGTCCATCGAGTTGTGCCAACACCCTCTCGCAGACCAGAACCGAGACCGCGAGGACTCGCTGTCGATCCGCTGCTGCGATCGGCAGCGCGATCGTCGTGCAGCGAAGCGTGATCAAAACATCGATATGTGGATCATCGCCGGTCAGCCCGATCACTGATGGAATCAACTCGCCCAGGCGCGGGCGGCCCTCGTCGGAGGTGTGATCGTTGACTAGACGCGCCACGAATGCCAACAACGGATGCGTGCAGGCCGGATGATCGCTCCATCGTTCACCGGCAAGATAGGACGCCAACTCCATGAAGCAGGCACCCTTACGAGGATTACGGTGCTTTCCACGCGACAGCACCGGCATCATGTCGGGCAACTGAGGCTGGGCCTTATACATGGCGAACCTCCCGGGACAGTCAGACGTCAATACGACCAGTCTGCACCCAGTCCCGATGATTTCCGTCACCGAGGAGGGTCATTAATTTGCAGGAGAGGAGAACTCAATGACGGCCACGCTGATTGCCCAGATAGTCGTGTCCCTTGACGGCTACATCGAGAACGAGGACCACGAGATCGACTTCGAGTTTATCGACGCCGAGTACGACGAGTTCATCCTGCAGACACTGCGCTCACTGGACGCCATGGTGTTTGGTCGCAAGGCCTATGAGCCACTGTCGCAGTATTGGCCAACCGCGGCCGAGAACCCGGACGCCACGCCGGTCGACCTGGAGCAAGCCAGACTTATGCATGAGCTGCCCAAGTACGTCGTCTCAACCGCGCTAAGTGAGACCGACTGGCACAACACACACATCCTTCATGACGTGACCGAGCTCGAGATGATCAAGACACAGCACGACCGCCCTATCGCGATCTTCGCCGGCGGTGGGATCATCTCCTCAGCAAGTGATCATGGGCTGGTCGAGGAGTACCGGCTCACCGTCAGCCCGGTGCGCCTGGGGTCCGGTACGCCGCTGTTCCGCCGGTCCGCAAAGCGAGTCCCGCTGACGCTGATCGATTCTCGAGTCTTCGGCTCGGGAGCCGTGCTGCTGACCTACCGGTCCGCCGCCGCCTGAGATCACGCAGATGGGCGGTTGCGGTCAGCCGATGATCACTTTGCCGATGACGCCGGTCGCCGAAAGCAGCCCGATTACGGTCAACGCCGCGGTCGCCGCGACGGCAGTGCCGACCCACCAGCGGCGTCGGCGACCGGGACCCAGGGCAATCCATGCCAGCGCCCCGAAGCCGAGCCCCTCGAGCAGGAACCACGGTTCGTTGAAGAACAGGTCCTGCAGATCGGCGGCTCGGTGATCAATCGAGGCCCACACACTCTCCGGGTAGTCGATGATCAGCAACCCGGCGAGGCTGAGAATCCGCTCGATGCTGTCGATCAACGCGTGCATGATGCAGCCCACCGCTACCAACCAGCAGACCGCGAGCAGCACCGGCCGTACACTCGGTCGTTGCCACAGGGGCAACATCGCGATTGGCAGGATGGCAGCGATCACAAGGATCGCGGTGGCAGCAGCGTTAATGAGCTTGAAGAGGCTGGGGTCTGCTGGCGTTCCGGGCAGCAGGAGCGTGCCACCGAGTGCGTAGTAGCCGCGGTAAAGCGCGTAGCACAAGCCCCATACCGCAACCGCGACACTGACCACAGGCAATGGCCGCAGGTCCCGCCGCACGGCGGTGGGTTCATCCCTGCGGTGCAGAGCTTCCATCGGTCCCACCGTAGGTCCACTGCATGATTTGAGCACCCATGGTTCGCCGCGGCTCTGGCCGCCGGTCTGCTGACACGAGCCGAATCGGTGGCTAAGGCGGCATGACGCAGCCGGGATGACACCGGGTTTCCCCGGCGTGACTGCCTCAGTTAGCGTTTCTGAGGAGACGCGATGGGATGCCAGGGAGTCAGCTGAATCGATCCGTAGTGCGCTGGTCAAGCGGGCTGCTGGCCAGTGTCGCGATGATCGCTGCTCTGACTGGTGTGGTCATCCTGCTCGAGCGGTACCTTCCGCTGTTGAGCCTCCTGGTGCTGTATGTGCTTCCAGTGCTGGTTGTCGCGATCTTCTGGGGATCGTGGCTCGCAGTATTGACCTCGATCATCTCTATTGCGGCCTTCGCGCTGTTGCTGCCGCCACGCGGCTCGCCTCATCTTGCCGATCCCAGAGACCTGGCAGCACTAGCGGTCTTTCTAGTAACCGCCGTTGTGGTTGGTGAGCTGGCAGCGCGGTCCCGGCGCGCGGCGCTGGAATCTGCTCAGCTGTCACGTGAGCAGTCTGCGCTGCGACGCGTCGCAACCCTCATTGCCCAGTCGGCACCGCCATCGGCGGTCTTCGAGGCCGTTACCCGCGAGGTCGGAACGTTGTCCGGCGCCGACCTAGCACGCATGGAGCGTTATGAGCCAGATGAGACCGTAACCGGCGTCGCGGCCTGGAGCCGCGTGCCGGCACATCTGGCTGTCGGCACCCGGTTGTCCCTTGACGGGTCCAGCATTGCCCGCGATGTCCGGCAGACCAGTGGTCCGGTGCGGCTGGAAAGCTTCGCCGGCGCCACGGGCGCTATCGCCAACGAAGCCCACACGGTGGGCATCCGCTCCTCGGTCGGTTGCCCGATCTTCGTGGCTGGTCAGCTGTGGGGGGTGATCGCTGCCTCGACCAACCGCGACGAGCCATTTCCACCAGACACCGAGTCACAGATTGCGCGGTTCACCGAACTCGTCGCGACCGCCGTGGAAAGCGCCGAAGCTCGGAAAGAGCTGCACCGCATCGCCGAGGAGCAGGCCGCGTTACGGCGGGTAGCAACCCTCGTCGCCCGCGGCGGAGAGCCCGACGCGGTGTTCGAAGCTGTGACTGAGGAGATCCACGCGCTGTTCCAGGCGGACGCCGCTGCGCTGATCCGATTCGAATCGAACGGAGACGCCACGTTCCTTGGAGGCCGCGGATGGTCGGGACAGCGGCTGCCGGGATCACGGTTCCAACCACTTCCGGGCTTCGCCTTAGCCTCAATCCAAGAGACTGGTCGCGTCGCTCGCTACCGCATCGACGATTCGGCTACCACGCCGCTGCCCGAGCAACTCCGCCAGGAGGGAATGCGCTACCTGCTTGACGCCCCCATCACAGTCGAGGGTCATCTCTGGGGCGCGATCAACGTCGCTTCCCGGCGGGAACCACTTCCTCTCGACATTGAGCAGCGAATCGTGGATTTCACCGAACTCGTCGCGACGGCAATCGCGAACGCCGATGCCCGCACAAAGCTGACTCAGTCGCGCGCACGCATCGTGGCCACCGCGGACGCAACCCGCCGCCGTATTGAGCGAGACCTCCACGACGGAGCCCAGCAACAGCTCGTCTCACTGGCACTTGAATTGCGCCTCGCGGAGGAATCGGTGCCCGCAGAGCTCCCAGCGCTCCGGGAAGGCATCGGTCAAGTCGCGGACGGGCTGACCGCAGTCTTGGAAGAGCTCCGCGAGATCTCGCGTGGGATCCATCCCGCGATCCTGTCCGAGGGCGGGCTCGGCCCGGCACTCCGTACACTGGCTCGGCGCTCCCCGATTCCGGTCGAGGTAGACATCCAGGCTGACTCCCGGTATCCCCCGTCGGTAGAGGTAGCCGCGTATTACGTGGTTTCCGAGGCGCTAACCAACACGGCCAAACACGCCAACGCATCACACGCCGACGTGGCCGTATGGCAAGCAGACAGCACCCTGCGGCTACGGGTGTCGGACGCGGGCGTGGGCGGCGCTCAGCCGCACCAGGGCACCGGTCTGACGGGCCTACGCGACCGGGTCGAAGCCTTGGGCGGGTCAATTGAGGTCACCAGTCCGGTCGGCCAGGGCACAGTGCTAGACGTTTTTCTTCCTATTGACAGCTCGGACTGATCAACGTCGACGGGCACCTCGAACGTGTCGTGGCATCCATTGTTGGAGTCGATGCCGCGTGCGGCACCACGGCGTACGGCGTTTATATGCTGCGAGTCAACCAGGCGATACTGGTCGTCGCCGGCCCACACATCAGTGCTGACTGAGCCGTCCATGCCTGGAGCAGTCGGCACGACGCCGAACCGGCGATCTCCCCTTGAGAAAGCCCAAGTAGGGCCCGCTACCGGGAATCCGGGAATTCCTGTCAGCACCAGTGCATCTTTGCCGCTGGCAGTGATGCCGCAGAAGGTGAGCGCGACAAGAGTGATCGCGTGACTACCTTTACTTCGACCTGGACAGGCATGGTCCCTATCGAGGACACAGCCCTGGCCGTCACCGACACTCTCGCGGCCCTGGCCGTCCCATCGTCTATCTGAACGGCTCCTATGCCTCCCAGCGGCCATGGCGGCCCGTGATCGCCGAACTCGGCACCACCTGGCGACACATCAGCTACGACGAGCGGGCCCGTGGCCGATCGAAGCGGTCGGCGGATTACTCCTTCGAGGCGTGTCTGCGAGATCTCGATGCCGTTCTCAAAGCGACCGATGTGGACCTGCCCCTGCTTGTCGGCTGGTCCTACGGTGCCGCGCTCGCCATGAGGTCCGCTGAGCGCGACTGCCGGCCCGCCCCACATTCGTGCGTTCACTAGGAGAGATCGTGACCACTACCACCCAGTCCCAGACCAGTCTCGATAGCGTGGCCGAGCTGGCTGCACAGCTGCGGGTGGACTCGATTCGCGCCAGCACGAGTGCCGGGTCGGGGCATCCGACATCAAGCATGTCGGCGGCGGATTTGCTCGCGGTGCTGGTTGCCAGGCATCTGCGCTACGACTGGGATGATCCGGACTTGCCAGCCAATGACCACCTGATCTTCTCTAAGGGCCACGCCTCCCCGTTGCTCTATTCGGTGTTCAAGGCCGTCGGAGTCATCTCCGAAGACGAGCTGATGAGCGGCTACCGCCGCTTCGGGCAGCGCCTGCAAGGTCATCCCACCCCGGTGCTGCCCTGGGTCGACGTCGCCACCGGGTCGCTGGGTCAGGGCCTGCCCGACGGAGTTGGTATTGCATTGGCCGGCAGGTATTTAGAGCGTCGGTCGTACCGCGTCTGGGTGTTGTGTGGTGACAGCGAAATGGCAGAGGGCTCGATGTGGGAGGCGCTAGACAAGGCCGCCTACTACCGGCTGTCCAACCTGATCGCCATCGTCGATGTCAACCGTCTCGGGCAGCGCGGACCGACGGAGCTGGGCTGGGACCTTGACGCTTACCGTCGCCGTGCCGAGGCCTTCGGCGCCCGGGTGATCATCGTCGATGGCCACAATCTTGCTGCGATCGACGACGCCTTGACCGAGGCCGAGTACACCGCTGTGGGGCAACCGACGGTGGTCCTGGCCCAGACCGTCAAGGGTCGCGGTTTCTCTGAGGTCGAGGACCACCCAGATTGGCACGGTAGACCGTTCCCGCCCGACATGGCCGAGCGAGCGATCACCGAGCTGGGCGGTATCCGCGACCTCGTGCTGCGCGGTCCCCGCCCGACCGGCAACGTCGCAGCCGAAGCTGCCGTACCGGCTGAAGACCGCGCCCGGCCTACGGGCAGTGAGGCAGCGACGGCGGCCGAGCCGATCACCTACGCCCTCGGACGGCAGGCCGCTACCTGCAAGGCCTACGGCGATGCTTTGGTCGCTCTCGGAGCCCGAGACCACCGGATCGTCGCTCTTGACGGCGAAGTGAGCAACTCCACCTACGCCGTGGAATTCGCCCGCGCGTACCCGGACCGCTACTTCGAGATGTTCATCGCCGAGCAGCAGATGGTCGGTGCGGCGACCGGACTGGCCGCGCGCGGCTATAGGCCGTTCGCGTCCACCTTCGCCGCATTCCTCACCAGGGCTTACGACTTCATCCGGATGGGTGCGATTTCCGGCGTCGACCTGCGCCTGATCGGCTCCCATGCCGGCGTCGAGATAGGCGCCGACGGCCCCTCGCAGATGGCGCTGGAAGACCTCGCCATGATGCGCGCCGTGCACGGTGCTACGGTGCTTTATCCCAGCGACGGCACCAGCACCGCAGCGCTGGTCCAGACAATGGCAGACACGCCAGGCATCAGCTACCTGCGCACCACTCGAGGCGCCTATCCCGTCCTGTACCCAGCGGGCGAAACGTTTCGGATCGGCGGCTCCAAGGTGCTCCGCTCAGGCCATTACGACGACATAACCCTCGTTGGCGCCGGCGTCACCTTGCACGCCTGCCTCCGCGCCGCCGACATACTGCGGAACGAGGGCATCCAAGCCCGTGTTATCGATTGCTACTCCATCAAACCCATCGACAGTGCGACCCTCGCTGCGGCGGCGGTCGCGACCTCCGGCCGCATGGTGATCGCCGAGGACCATCACCCCGAGGGCGGACTGGGCTCCGCCGTCACCGAGGCCCTGCTCGCCGCCGGACAGTCCGATCTGAGGCTCGCTCACCTGGCCGTTCGCGGCATGCCCGGCTCTGGATCCGGCGCCGAGCTTCTTGCATGGGCAGGCATCGACGCCGACCACATTGCCGCAGCTGCCCGCAAGCTGATGGACCCTGCCCAGGCGAATCTTGACTGGCCTCGGTTATCGGGCCGAGATCTGCGATGAGAGATTGTCCAGCTAGCCGGAATGTGCCGCCTGAACCAATTCGGCAATCTTGATTCATGCTGCGGTTGGTGATCGTCGATGACAGCTCAAAGTTCCTCGCAGCTGCACGTTCCTGGCTCGAACGCCAGGGAATGACCGTGGTCGGCGTTGCCTCGACCGTGGCGCAGGCGCTGCGACAGGTGGCGGAGCTGCATCCGGACGTAATGCTGGTCGACATTGATCTGGGTGATGAGAGCGGCTTCGAGCTGGCCAATCAGCTTCAGGGTGATGCCAGTGTGGATTCCTCGCGAGTGATCTTGATGTCGGCATATGCCGAGGAGGACTACGCCGAGCTGATCGCGGCCAGCCCAGCCGTCGGGTTTCTCAGTAAGGCCGACCTATCGGGTCAGAGAATCCGCGATCTTGTCGGAGAGGGAGCTGGCAAGGAGGTTTAGCCGGCTCTGTCTTTACTGGGCCTGCAGAAAGGTAACCACTGCGAGGACCCGGCGATGATCTTCCTCGGCTTCCGGCAGATTCAGCTTCGCAAGAATGCTACGCACGTGCTTTTCAACAGTTCCCTCCGTGACCCACAACTGCTTAGCGATGCCCGCGTTGGAGCGCCCTTCTGCCATCAGCGCGAGCACCTCACGCTCTCGCTCACTCAGCACGGCTAACGGGTCAGTGCGCCGGCGAACGGAGACGAGCTCTTGCACCAGCGCAGGGTCGACGACTGAGCCTCCCTTCGCGATGCGTTCGAGCGTGTCGACAAATTCTGCTACATCGGTGACGCGGCTTTTGAGGAGATATCCAACCCCCCGGCCGCTCGCCAGCAGCTCCATGGCGTGCTCCACCTCGACATGCGCCGACAAGACCAAGATGCCGATTTCTGGATGCTGCTCGCGGATCTCCCTGGCCGCCTCCAGCCCCTCCCGGGTACGCGTGGGTGGCATACGGATGTCAATCACCACAAGATCAGGCGAAGTGTTGCCAACCAGCGCAAGCAGTTGGATGGCGTCGCCAGCCTGTCCCACGACCTCGAGGCCGGAGCGTTCGAGCAGACTCGCCATCCCCTCGCGGAGCAGTAGCTCGTCTTCTGCCAGCACTATGCGCATTGTCGGTCGATCTCGCCTCCCCCGCTCTCCATCGTCATGGTCAGCATTATCGGCTCGTACGACTTGGCTTGTCCGGTGCGATCAGACTCGAGCGGTGTCGCGGCGGAAACGCCATGCCGCACCGGCTATGAATACCGCCGCCCAAAGGACCACGTTTATGACTGCGCCGAAGCTGAGTGCGTCGTGCATGAGCGGCGCGTGTACCAGCTGGTTGAGCCCGTACATCGGCGTGAATCGTGCGAGGGTTCGGAAGGGCTCGCCAAGTACGTCCAGCGGGATAAACAGTCCGCCGAGGAACGCGAGCAGCGCGAGGACTGGGCCCAAGATTTGCATGACGTTCTCGGAGGGCAGCAGATACCCCATAAATAACCCAAAGGCCGCAAACACCAGCGAGCCGATCCAGGCGATCAACGCCGTCTCCACCCATACCGAGACCGGCATGTGAGCTCCGGTAATGGCACCGGCTAGATAGACGGCCGCAATTGAGGCCAGTCCGACGAGGGTTGCGGTGAGGACCTTGATGACTATGTAGGCGACCGGCTTCAGCGGAGTGAGACGCAGTTGGCGACTCCAGCCCTGTGCCCGCTCTACTGAGACCATTGCCCCGGTAGCGGTGGTGCCGAGCATCGCGCCGTAGACGGCCATACTGATCATGATGAAGGCCTCGACGTTACCGGATCCTGCCCTCTCACTGGAGTAGCTCTGATGGGCGCCGAAGATCAGGAAGAACACCACCGGCAGCACCAGCGTAAAGATCACCGTACGGCTGTTGCGCAATAGCCGGCGTATCTCCAAGGCTAGAAACGTCAGATTGAAACCGCCGAGCGGCGGAATACGCCGGACCGGGACGATCATGGTTGTCATCGCTTACCCTCCCCGACGGTGACGGTGGATGCGGTTTGGCCGGATGGGTCCCGCTGTGAGCAGCGCGCGGGGCTCGTCGAAGCGTCAGCGTTGGCGGCCTCGTCAGCCGTGAGCGCGAGGAACGCGTCCTCCAGGTTGCGGGCAGTGATTTCAAGATCGCGCGCCGCGGTGTGGTTTAGCAGGTAGCGGGCCACGTCGTCGGAGTCGGTGGCGTGCACCAGGATTGTGTCGCCGCGCACCTCGATGCTGTCCGCGCCCGGCACAGTCCGGAGCGATGCTGTCTCTGGACCAGTGAGGGTGGCTCTCACTGTGCGACCAGCCGCTAGCGCTTTGACTTGCGCGGCTGTGCCGTCTGCGACGATGCGCCCGCGGCTCAGCAGCACTATCCGGTCGGCGTACGCGTCGGCCTCCTCTAGGTAGTGCGTCGCGAAGAGCACGGTCCGTCCACGCTCTGTGTCCTCCCGGATCGCCGACCAGAACTCGCGCCGGCCTTCGACGTCCATGCCTGTGGTGGGCTCGTCGAGTATGAGCAGCTCGGGATCAGGCAATAGGGCGAGAGCGAAGCGCAGCCGTTGCTGCTGTCCGCCGGAACATTTGCCGACCCGGCGGTTCGCGATGTCGGCGATGCCAGCACGGCTTGGTACCTCGTCGATCGGACGGGTGTCAGCGAACAACGTCGAGACCAAGCGCACGGTCTCAGCCACGGTGAGGTCGCGCAGCAGCCCTCCGGTCTGCATGACTGCTGTGACCAGCCCGCGTGACACTGCATCCGCGGGTGGCATGCCATAAACCTCGACATTGCCGGCATTCGGCCGTGCCAGCCCCAAGATCATGTCGATGGTGGTGGTCTTTCCGGCACCATTGGGCCCGAGAAATGCCACTACATCTCCTGCGTCAACTGTTAGGTCGATCCCGCGCACAGCACGCACCGGACCGAAGTTCTTCTGCACCCCCCGAAGCCGAATCGACGGTAGGACATGATCTTGTGCCGAATTCGGTCCGTTCGTCGGCTGGCCGTGCCTGTTGATCACAACGTGCTCCTGGGATGGGTCGAGCCACCTACGTTCCAGCACGACTCAGAGCCGCATTGGGAACGGAGTTTGGTACGTCGGGCGTGGGCTTATCGGTTCGCACCTGTCGGCCTGCCAGGATGAGAATCCCAAGCGCTAGCAGCGCAAAGACCGCCTGGCCGATGATGTCCAGCACGTCGTGCGGCGCCTGCACGAAGCCGTACCAGGCGTAGGTGAGCAGTGCTCCTGCGGCGAGCGCAAATCTGTGTTCGGCGTTCCAGCCGATCCGCCTCGACCAGCGCCACACTGCGAACACCGCCAGCCCGTAGAGCATCAGGTAAACCAAGATCAAAGCTGCGGCGGGCAGCTGCAGCGTGTACGCCAGCCTGGTGATGGCCATGAAGGCGCTGGTCAACACAAATGCGGTACCGCCTACCACCCACGGACTCGGTGCCCGATGCGAATCCGGCGCTTGAACTCCGCGTTGTGGCAGTATCAGGAACGCCACGGTCACCAGGCCGGCTACGAGTAAGCGCGAGAGGGCAGCTTGTCCGGCTGACAGCTGATATCCCTGGCCGCCAACGAAATGGACTAAGACTGCCCCGAACCCGAAGGCGAGCCCTGAGACCACCAGGCCCTTTCTGGAGAGCCATGGGTTTGGGCCACTACTACGGGCAAACAATGCCTCGGCAAGAGCGATCGAAACACCGATGCTCCACACCGCGTGCAGGGTTAGCACGAAGAACCACCACGGCCAGCCGATGCCGAACAGGTTGCCGTAACTCAGCAGATGCTGCCCCAAGAAGTTGGGGTTGAACAGGCTCAGATCGGCAAGCCCTTCCTCAACGACGCCGTACGCCAACCCCAAGATCAAGATCGTGGGCCAGCCGCGTCCGGTGCGGCGGCTGAGTTCGCGAATGAATAAGGCGCCGAACCCGTACATCGGGAGCACCAGGAGGTAGCCGAATATCAATCGCACCGGCGTATTTCCCAGCAGGAGTTCGCCGACGAACGGGGCAAGGAAAACCAGCACCAGCGCTGGAGCAAAGCGACGGGTCACCTTCGTCATGTCCCTTCTTTCCCCGCCAAGCATCGTCTGCAGGCGATTTCAGCGCATCCTGGCCAACCGCAATCCCTGATACCTGCCAGCCGCCATCGGGTATGAGTGCTGGCTGCGATGCATCGGTTCGTTCATGACGACGTCGCATTCATCCGGCCTGGTGATACCCAGAAGTTTCCCGCTACCCGGTAGGCGAATTGGCCGCTGGCCATGACGACAGCGGCACCGCAGTCGTGATCCTGTGGTGAGGATCCGAGCGTTAATGCGAAGGCGGTCTGGATGTCGTCGATCAACCTGCGCACAGGAGCAGTTGTGACCAGCCTCGACCATGCACAGGCGGCACCTCCCGCCTTGCGGTCGTGGTTGATGCAAGACGTACGCGAGGAGGGCCGGACTCACACCGGACCGCATGCAAGTCCCCAACATATGGAGAAGACTCGATCTTGGTGGCAGGTCATGTGCCTGACCGGCGTCGACTACTTCTCCACCCTCGGGTACCAGCCCGGCATCGCAGCCCTAGCCGCCGGAGCAATCTCCCCGCTAGCAACCGGGGTCCTGGTCGTCCTGACACTCGTCGGTGCGCTGCCGGTATACCGACGTGTGGCCGCAGAGAGTCCGAACGGCGAGGGATCGATCGCGATGCTGGAACGGCTCATGTCGTTTTGGAAGAGCAAGATCTTTGTCTTGGTGCTGCTAGGGTTCGCCGCCACCGACTTCATGATCACTATGACGCTGTCCGCCGCCGATGCCACCGCCCATCTAGTGGAAAACCCGCACCTCGAGCCGTTCCTCAGTGGCCACCAGATCGTCATCACTTTGATACTGCTTGCACTGCTCGGCGGCGTTTTCCTTCGTGGCTTCAAAGAAGCCATCGCCGTTGCGGTCCTCCTGGTGGCGGCCTACCTCACCTTGAACATCGTGGTCATCACCGTCGCCTTCGGGCAGCTGGCAGCGGAGCCGGTCCTTGGGTCGGACTGGGCAACGGCCCTCACCCAACAGCATGGAAATCCCTTTGTTGTCGTTGGCATCGCACTGCTGGTCTTCCCGAAGCTGGCACTCGGCCTCTCCGGCTTCGAGACCGGTGTGGCGGTGATGCCGCACATTCATGGCGGCCCGGATGACACGCCGGCTCATCCGGTGCGTCGTATCCGTGGCGCCAAAAAGCTGCTCACCACGGCTGCTGTGATCATGAGCGCTTTCCTGATCACAAGCAGCGTGGTAACCGCGTTGCTTATCCCACCCGCGGAATTCCAACCCGGTGGAGCGGCAAATGGACGCGCGCTGGCTTACCTAGCTCACCTGTACCTTGGAAACACCTTCGGCAGCATCTACGACGCCTCCACGATCGCGATCTTGTGGTTCGCAGGCGCCTCCGCGATGGCAGGCCTACTGAACCTGATCCCGCGCTACCTGCCGCGCTACGGCATGGCCCCACAGTGGGCCCGCGCCGTTCGGCCCTTGGTGCTGATCCTCAGCCTTGCCGCGTTCATTATCACGATCATCTTCCGTGCCGACGTAGATGCCCAGGGCGGCGCCTATGCCACCGGAGTACTGGTCGTCATCTCATCTGCAGCCGTGGCCGTCACCCTCGCTGCACGGCACGCTCGGCAACGCGGGCTCACCATCGCCTTCGGAGTGGTAACACTGATCTTCGCGTACACCACGGTCGCAAATATCATCGAACGCCCCCAAGGCGTCAAGATCGCGGCCGTGTTCATCGCTGCCATCCTTAGCCTGTCCTTGGCCTCCCGGTTCGCCCGCTCCTTCGAACTGCGCGTCACCGACGTCACCTTTGACAAAACCGCCCAGCTCTTCATCCGCGACTGCGCTCGCCGGACTATCAGATTCGTCGCCAACAAACCCGAGAGCCGTGATCGGGCCGAGTACAGCGACAAACTCCGCCAGGTCAGCCGCGACAACGACCTGACCGATCCCAACGACGTGATCTTCATCGAGGTCACTGTCAAGGATCCGTCCGAGTTCGCCGGCCATCTCCGTGTGACTGGTGAAACTCAACACGGCCATTACCGGGTCCTGACCCTCAGCAGCTCTACCGTCCCGAATGCCCTTGCCGCCTTATTGTTGGCGGTACGAGATCGCACTGACCGTCTGCCGCACATCTATTTCGAATGGACAGAAGGCAATCCCGCAGCGAACCTGGTTCGCTTCTTGATCTTCGGTGTGGGCGAAGTCGCACCCGTCACTCGTGAGGTGATCCGGCGGGCGGAACCTGATCGGAACCACCGCCCGCATATTCACGTCGGGTGATAGCTGACTGGCGTCCGTTATCGCCTCGTGTAGGGGGTGAGCAGCTGATCGACAGGGGCGTAGTCGTCAGTCAGCACGGAGGCGTCGCCAGTCCAGGCAGCGAGCTCTGCACCGGTGATCACCTTCCACTCCGCGCCGCGCTCTACCAAGCGGCTGGCGATCGAGGGGACATCGAGAGGGGCGTCGGAGGCGATCACCACCAGGTTGCCGCCGGCCTTTTCTCCGTGAGTCAAAGTGTCGATCTCTGTGGCAAGCGCCACATGATCAAATACTTCGGCGAGTGTCGCCACCTCGGCACGTGCGAACCCGAGCGGTCCGTAGTCGAGGAGATTGATCACATAGATTCCGTCCGCGGTGAGCACCCGATCTACCTCGCGCACTGTCTCGAGTGTGGTGAGATGCCACGGCACGCTAACACCGCCGAAGGCGTCACCCAGCACCAGGTCCCGGCTGTCATCGGCGAGCCGGCCTAAACCGAGCCGCGCATCTTCGACGCGGACCTCGATACCGTTGTCCATCTTGAGCTTCAGCTGCTCGGTGTCGATCTTGACGACGCCCGGATCGATTTCTGACACCAGGCTGGATGTCCCGGGGCGCATTCGTTCCAAGTAGCGGGGCAATGTCAGCCCGCCGCCACCGATGTGATACACCCGCAGCGGCTGACCTTCCGGGTACTCGGTATCGATCACCGACCCGACGGCCTTGGCATAGTCGAAGTGCAGATAAGTCGGGTCGTCGAGGTCAACGTAAGAATGCGGGGCGCTATCGAGCATCAGCACCCGTCCGGACGCTCGGTCCGGGTCGCTAAGGACCACTGCGCAGTGGTAGATCGTCTCCACGTCGCAGCCACCCGGTGCGACTGCGACCGCGCTGCCGCTAACGACGACAAGCACCGCCGGAGCCACTGCCGACCGCCAGCCGCGTACCCGCCACTCAACCAAGGCCGCGGCGATGACGAGCAGGACGCCGAGTCCGATCATGATGCCGCTGACGGGCACGCGCGAGATCAGCACGAAACCAGTCACGACGGTGCCGACGATTGCCCCAGTAGTGCCGATCGCAGAGAGTCGACCGACAACCGTCCCGGTCTCGTTGAGGCTAGTCAGCCGCAGCTTCGTCACCATAGGTGTCACTGCTGCCAGGAGGGTGCCAGGCACCATGATCGCCAATGTCGACACGATCATCAGCGGCAAACCATTCTGGAACACCCCGGCAGCCCGGACGGCGAAAGGAGTTGCCGCCACGGCAACCCCAGACACCGCAAGCAACGGACCCAACACCCGGCGCGGCGGCACCATGTCGGCAACCCGGCCGCCGAGCCAGCAGCCCATGGCGATGGCAGCCAGCGCAACGCCGATCACCAAGGTGCTGGTCTCTAACGTCAAGCCGAGGTACGGCGCCAGCAGTCGCAGCGCCACAATCTCGACGACGAGCACGCTTGCCGACGTGCCGAAGACCAATGCCGCGGCAGCGTACCGACCGAGCTCGGGCGACTTCGGAAGCACGGCGACGATCTCGCCTGATTCCCTGCTCATCGCTGGATCATGACACGTTCCCGCGGGAACGCACTTCGGTGCTCGTCAGCCTGAACTGCCGGTGGGTGCTGGGTTCGGCGGCTAGGCATCGCAATCATGATCGCCGATCCTGGTGCAGGCGCACATCCCCGTTAACTGGAAGGTGTTCCCGTGCAATCCATAGACGACAGACGGTTTAAGGGCTTGCCGCTGCCGCCCGGCGTGCCTGTGTCGGGTTTCGGCGATCTGGGGTGGAATGCCCTTCGAGATGTGGAGTATCCGGTTCTCGTGCTTCATGAGGAGCAGCTGGCCCACAACATCACCACGATGGCCGACTATTGCCGCCGGCATCGGGTCGAGCTGGCTCCACACGCCAAGACATCACTGTCGCCGCAGCTGATCCGGCGGCAGATGGACGCGGGAGCCTGGGGGGCAACGGCCGCGACAGCGGCGCAGGTGAGGGGTCTGCTGGCGATTAGAGTGCCGCGCATTCTGCTGGCGAATCTGCTCGTCGATCCGGTGGCGATCCACTGGATTGTGATCAATGTGCTCAGTGCATCTGAAACCGGTTTCTGTTGCTACGTCGACAGTCTGGCGTCGGTCGAGCTGCTTGATCGGAAATGTGGCGAAGCCGATCCGGACAGCTTGCTGGATGTGCTCCTTGAGGTGGGATACGTAGGCGGTCGCACCGGTGTCAGAAGTCTCGAGGAGGGCCTTGAGGTGGCGCGGGCAGTCAACCAGTCCGAGCACCTGCGTCTTGTCGGCGTGGCTGGCTTTGAAGGCTTGATGCCCGGGGCGGCGAGTGGTGAACCGGCTGACTTGGAGGCGTTTCTGGATTCGATCGCTGAGACGGCTCGTCAGCTGAATGCGGCGGGCCTGTTCGCGGCCGGCCAGGTGCCGCTGATCAGCGCCGGTGGCAGCTCGTACTTCGACAGTGTCGTTGATCGTCTCGGTCCTGATCGCTTCAGCTTCCCGGTGGAGGTCGTTTTGCGAAG
>Ga0081538_10000394_pt1 | contig 49767 bp, 48 predicted proteins | sample TabmetS5T2R1_FD_71022 | JGI IMG/M metagenome (GOLD analysis project Ga0081538, IMG submission 71022) | Tabebuia heterophylla rhizosphere microbial communities from the University of Puerto Rico - S5T2R1 | ecosystem: Host-associated > Plants > Roots > Rhizosphere ... | reverse complement strand
CCTTTTTAAAAAGGGTGGTCCCGGCCCCCCCGCCGCGCCCGGGGGGGCCGGGGGGGGGGGGGGGGGGGCACGCCCTCCGGGGGGCCCCCCCGGGCGTCGCTCGATCCGGCTTCACCGGTCGAGCGACCGGAGATGAGTGCCGCCGTCAGGCGGCGCCGATGACTCGGCGAGCAACCTCTGGTTGCGAGCCGAAACACCTACATCTCGACGGGGTAGGTCGGGGCGCGGCCCTCGGCGATCATCTGGGGGAGCTCCGGCGAGCCGTTCTCCCAGACCAGCAGCATCGACCGCTTGGGGGCGTAGCCCTGATGGCGGATGTCGGCGGGCATGGCGGCCACGTCGCCCGGCCGCATCACCACCCGGGCGCGACGCGACCCGCTCTCCTTGTCGGCCACCTCCCATTCGATCTGGTCGGAGAGCTGCACGAACCACTCGACCCGGTCGTTGCCGTGGACGATGGGCAGGATGTACTCCTCGGTCGTCGGGCAGTAGAGGCTGTCCTTGCAGACCGACACCACCGACGGGTTCCACGTGACGTCGGAGCGCGACAGGTACGCGAAGAGGTTGAACGCCGCCACCTCGTCCTCGAAGCCGGGCTCGGCGTGGATCTCCGGCTCGGACTGATCGACGTCGGCGAACATGCGGTTGATCGGATGGGTGGCGTCGCTGCGCAGCGGCTCATCGCCCGGCACCCCCACCATGCGCTGGGCGGTGACCCGCTTGCGGCTGACGGCGGCCGTGTTGCTGCCCGCCTTGTCACCCCAGGGGGTGCCGGTCTCCTCGGGGGAGGCGAACGGATCGAACCCGGCGTTGGTCCAGTCGTCGAGCATCGCCACGAAGGTTGCGAAGATCTCTTCGTGGGGGAAGTTCTCGAGGTGGTCGACCTCGGCCCGGCGGTAGGCGTCGTTGAAGGTGCCGGCGAACAGGTCGACGTTCCCGTAATGGTTGATGGTGCCGACCACGTCGTCGAAGTTGACGACGCCGTAGAAGAACTGCCATGCCACGTCGCGCTGCGTGGCCCGCAGGAAGCCGTCGATCGACATGACGTGGCTCCCGGTGGGCCAGGTCACATGTGCGAAGTACTCGTCACGGCTGAACGTGAACTCGCCCAGCGAGTAGGTGCGGTAGCCGTGGGCGTTGGGCTCGCCGGCCCGGACCCCGGCGGCACGGGTCGTGGTCTCCGTCATGATCGTGATGCCCTCCGTCAGCCCGTCTGGATGATCTCGGCCCAGCGGTAGATGGTGTCGTCGCCCTCGATGGTCTGGAGCAGGATCACACCCGGCTCGTCGGCCTTGAAGCGGTAGGCGGCGCCCGCCGGCAGGAGCGCCATGTGCCCCCGCCCGGCGACGATGCGCCCCATCGCCCGACCCGTGGGCTCGCCCTCGATGCGCACGGACCCCCGCTTGTCGGCCGGGAGGTCGGGGTGGTCGAGCTTGACCAGCTCGACGGTGACGGTGCCGTCCATGACCAGGGCGGTCTCGTCGTGAGCGGCGGTGCGCCACTCGGAGGTGCCCTCGGCCCTGATCACCTCGAGCACGTACTCCTGGTTCTTGCCGACCGCCACCTTCTCCCACGCCTTGGCGTTGGCCGCCACCTCGAACATGTTCGAGAACGCGTAGTGCTCGGGTTCGTCGTCGATCGCTTCGACGCCACCCTTCTGGTAGTCGAGCAGGCTGCCGAACCGGGTCGTGTACTGCGGCATGGGCTTTCCCCCACCGTCGGGTTCATCGAACGTGCATTGAGCGGGGCGCCTCGACCGCCAACTCGCCGCGCTTCGATTGTGGCATACTCCAATCGCATAGTGAACAACTGTGCGCATAGCGAACACAGGATGGGTGTGTCGAGCGACTACGTCCAGTCCCTCGAGCGGGGCCTCGCAGTGATGCAGGTGTTCTCGCGAGAGCATCCACGCCTGACCCTGTCCGAGGTGGCGCGGCTCACCGGCCTGACCCGGGCCACGGCGCGGCGGGTCCTGCTCACGCTCCAGCATCTCGGCTACGCGCGCTCCGACGGCCAGGGCTTCGAGCTCACCCCCAAGGTGCTCGACCTCGGCTATGCGTACCTGTCGTCGCTCGACCTGGCGAGCATCGCCGAACCGGGGATGGAGGCGCTCGTCGAACGCACCCACGAGTCCTGCTCGGCGGCGGTGCTCGACGGGCACGAGATCGTGTACATCGCCCGCGTCCCCACCAAGCGGATCATGACGATCTCGTTGGGGCTCGGCTCCCGCCTACCGGCATACGCCACGTCCATGGGGCGCGTGCTCCTGGCCGAGCTCGACCGGGACGAGGTCGACGAGTTGGTCGGCCCTGGCCCGCTGCCGTCCATCACCGAGCGGACGATCACGAAGCCCACCGACCTCCATGACGAGCTGGCGCGCGTCCGCCGCCAGGGATGGGCGCTGGTCGACCAGGAGCTGGAGGCCGGGCTGCGGTCGATCGGGGCCCCGCTGCGCGACCGCCAAGGCACGGCGCTCGCCGCCCTCAACGTCTCCACCCACGTCGGTCGCGTGAGCCTCGACGCCATCCGCAAGGATTTCCTCCCCGCCCTCCTCGACACCGCCGGGCAGATCAGCGAGCGCCTGGCGCGCCGGTAGGCGACCGGGCCGCCGTGGACGCGGGATCGACCCCGCTACCGGCCGGGGACGCCCTGGTCGCCGTGGTCCTGGCGTTCGCCGACCAGCTGCGGACCAGCGGCGTCGAGGTGCCGACCAGCGGCGTGGTCGACGCCGTGGCTGCGCTGGAGCAGGTCGACCTCGCGTCCCGCAGCCAGACCCGGGTGGCCCTGGCCACCACGCTGGTCAAGCACTCGGAGCACCTGGGTGCCTTCGACGCCGCGTTCGAGCGCTGGTTCGGGCCGCCGGCGGTGCCTCCGCCGACGGCGGCGGACGACGACGCCCTCGACGGCGCCGAGGACGCCACCATCCGACGACGGCTCGCCCAGGCCCTCGCCAGCGGCGATGTCGACGCCCTGCCCGCGCTCGCGGCCCAGGCGGTGCGGCGCTGGGCGGGCTTCGGCATGGTGGCGGGTAGTGATCGGTACCGCCTGCACCGCCTGCTGCGCGGCCTCGACCTGTCGGCGGTCCGCCAGGATGCCGTGCGCCGGGGACGTGGTGCGGGGCGGCGCACGGCGCTCGATGAGCGGCTGGCGCAGGCCGACGTCGAGGCCCTGCTGGACCGCTACCGGCAGATGCTCGCGGCGGAGATCCGGGCCGGCGGCGCCGAGGTCGGGGCGCCGGCCACCCCGTCGCCGGACGAGGTCGACTTCCTGCGCGCCTCGACCGGGGAGCTGCGGGACATGCGCGCCGCCGTCCGCCCCCTGGCCCGCAGGCTGGCCGCCAAGGCGGCCCACCAGCAGCGGCGCAGCCGGGGCGGACGACTCGACATGCGCCGCACCCTCCGGGGCTCGCTGCAGAGCGGCGGCGTCCCCCTCGACCCCGCCTACCGGCACCGGCCGCGGAGCCGGCCGGAGCTGTGGGTGCTGTGCGATGTCTCCGGGTCCATGGCCGAGTTCTCGCGCTTCACCCTGGCCCTGGTGTACGCCCTCCACGAGGAGTTCTCGGGCCTGCGGACGTTCGTGTTCGTCGACGACGTCCACGAGATCACCGACGTGCTCGATCGCCGGCTCCACGACGTCGACCCCTACGCCCTCCTGGCGCGGGCGTCAGCGTCCCGGGCTCGCCACCGGAGCGACTACGGCCGGGTCCTGCGCAGCTTCCTCGACCAGTACGGGGGCCAGCTCAGCAGGCGGGCCACGCTGGTGGTCACCGGCGACGCCCGCAGCCACCACGGCGACCCGGGCCTCCAGGCCCTGCGGGAGATCCACCGCCGAAGCCGCCGGATCTGGTTCCTCAATCCCGAGCCCCGCGACCGGTGGGACGAGGGCGACTCGGTGGCGTCGCTCTACGCGCTCGCCTGTGACCGCATGGCCGAGGTCCGCAACCTGCGTCAACTGGGCGCCTGCGTCACCGAACTGCTGTGACCGAACCGCCTGACGAAGGGGCGAGGGAGGTCTGTTCCGGGGCCGCCCGCTCGCCCCCGGAACACTGACCTCCCCACCCGCCCGCAGAGCGCTCGCCTAGCCTCGCCCGTGAGGTAGCCAACCCGCCCGTTGGCCGACGATGCGCCTGCCTGCTCCCATCCACGCACTAGACCGCGCAGGCATGGCCATGCGTTACACGCGGTGAGAAAAAAGTGCCGACGCCGTAACCGGGGCGGACTCAGCCGGCCGGAATGGGCTCGGTGCCGGCTGAGCGAACGTCCCCTGCGCCGCCCTTACCGATGCCCGCGGCGGTGGTGTCCCCGCCACTCGACCCGCCCGTCGGCGCGTCCAGCGGCTGGGGCGCCGCCAGCTCGGCCGGCTGGGTGGGCACGGTCGTAGAGGTAGTCGTGGTCGTGGACGTGGTCGTGGTGGTCGGTGGCTCGGTCGTGGTCGTGGGATCCGGTTCCGGCGCCGGCGGCGGTTCGGTGACCGTCGTCTCCGGCGGTGTCTCGGGCGGAGGCGTCACGGCGGCGTTCGGGTCGGCGACCGTGGTCTCGGTCGCCGTCGCGCCGTCAGCCCCTGAAGTCTCGTCGGGGGTCGGCGTGTCGGCGGGAACCCCGGTTGCCTCCTCCACCTGGTCCAGCAGACAGTTCAGCTTGAACATGCACGCGAGCTGCTGACCGCCCGGCAGTGTGATGACCATCTCGCTGGGTATGTCGCCCCAGTCCCCGTCGTCGACCCCCCCGGAGCTCTCGCCCGACGACTCGCTGTCCGCTGCTCGCCCAGCTTCCTTTGACGGCGGGAACTGTTTCTCGTGGTGGCCGGTGAGCGCCGGCACCACCACGGTGGCGACGATCCCGGTGGTGGCGGCGGCGGCGGTGACGCCGATGGCCACCACGGTCGTGACCGCGGCGGCCTTGGCGGCCACGATCCGGCCGACGACGCGGGCCCCGTGGCGCCGGGCGCCGTCGCGCCCCCCGGCCGCAGCCCGGAGGTGTCGGGGACGATCGGCGTCGCCGGCGCCGACGGCCTCGGCGCTGGTCCGGAGATCGAGGATGGTGGCCTGCATGCGGGACACGATGTCGGGCTCCCCCGCCAACTCGTCGTCAGGGGCCGGATCGAGGATGGCGGCCTGCATGCGGGCGACGATGTCGGACTCCCCCGCCAACTCGTCCTCGGTCGCAGGGGCGGCGGCGTCGCGGATCAGGGTGGCCACCCGTCCGTACCAGGCGGGGGCGTCCTCGACGTCGGCGGACCCGGCCCAGACGCGCTTGGCGTGCTCGGCATCGAACCGTGTCCGGTCGATCCAGCGCTCGTCGGGGGTCATTCGGCCAGCACCCCCTCCGCCTCCGTCGCCGGGTCGCTGAAGCGGTTGGCCAACCGTCGGAGCGCGCGATGGCACATCACCCGGACGGCACCGGGGCTGCGCTCCATGATCTGCGCGACCTCGGGCACCGCGAATCCACCGACCACCCGCAGGAGCACGGCCTCGGCCTGCTCCGGCGACAGGTCGGCGATCAGCATCTCGATGGCCTCCTGCGCGGCCAATTGGTCGAGGACCAGCCACGAAGGATCGCCGCCGAAGCCGTGCTCGACCGCCCCGTCGAGCCGGTCGTGCGGCATCGGGTCGGTGCGCCGACGGGCGCTGCGCCGGCGGTGCTCGATCAGCCGGCAGCGCCCGATCGTGAACAGCCAGCTGCGGAAGCCGGCCTCGTCGCCCTCGAACCGCGCCAGCTGCTGGGCCACCGCCACCCAGACCTCGCCCGCCAGGTCGTCCGCCATGCCAGGCTCCTGGGCGCGCAGGTACCTGAGCAGTGGTGGCTGGTATGCACGGAACAGCTCGGTGAGCGCCCAGTGCTCACCATTGCCCGCCGCGCACAGAACAGCCGGGAAGCTGAAGTCTCGGATGGGTTGCGCAGCCGGCACCCTAGTCGCGTCGACGGGGTCGTGGCGTGCTCAAGTCCCGGACGTTGTCGTGGAGCACCATCCGGCGGCCGTCGGCGTCGAGCACCTTGGTCTCCCGCAGGTAGTCGAGTGGCCGGGGCAGGCCCTCGATGTGCGGCCAGTCCGAGCCGAACAGCACCCTGTCGGCACCCATCCAGTCGACCACCGACGCCAGATCGTCCTCCCAGAACGGGTTGATCCAGACGTGGCGGCGGAAGACATCGACCGGATCGTCGGCGAACCACCCCCGCATCTTGCGGTCCACCGACCGCAGCTTGCGGAACAGGTCGGGCAGGAACTCGGCACCGTTCTCGACCGACGCCAACCGCAGGTTGGGGAACCTGCGGAACTGGTTCTCGAGCACCATCGACAGCAGGAAGTCGTGCACCGCCCGTTCGATGGCGAAGTTCCTGATCGATGGCTTGTACCCAGCGGAGAAGGTGGCGGCGAATCCGTCGACGGCGTAGCCATCCGACGACACCCCGCTGTCGCCCGCGTGCACCACCACGGTCACGCCCGCCTCGTCGACCCTCGCCCAGAACGGGTCGAACATGGCGTCGAACGGCGAGCGGCGGCCGAGCGCGGTGGTGGGCGCCGCGGGACGCATGACCAGCAGCCGCGCGCCCTCGGCGAGCGCCCACTCCAGCTCCTCGACCGCCCACTGTGGGTCCGCCAGCGTGAGGTAGGGGGCGGCGAAGATCCGATCGGCGTGGACGAACCCCCAGTCGTCCCGGAGCCAACGGTTGAAGGCCCGGAAGGTGTGGCACACGGCCTCGGGGTCGTGGCGGAGCGGCTCCTCGTAGATCATGCCGAGGGTCGGGAACAGCCAGCACCCGGCCAGGCCCTGCTCGTCGAGCCTGCGGAGTCGGGCGTCAGGGTCGCGGTACTCGGGCCGGATCGGCTCGTGGTCGCGGAGGCGTTCCAGCGGGTTGACGCCGGCGGCGTTGCCCCGGAAGTAGTCGTACAGGCACCCCGGCTTCGACACGGGATCGAACGTGGCGTTGCTCACCGCTCGGCTGACGCGGCCGCCCAGCACGTGGTAGCGCCTGCCGTCGATGGTCGCCCACTGGACGCAGCGGGGCCCGAGGGCGGGGTCGAGATGGCGGGTGAAGGCGTCCTCGGCCTCGTAGTAGTGGTTGTCAGCGTCGATGACCGGATGGCCGAGGGCGTCGGGGTCCATCGCCCCAGGGTAGAACACGTTCTCGCGTGACCCACAGTGGGTGTTTTCGGGCGCAGAAGTGGGTGATCAGCAACCGATTCGGCGCCAGGAACGACACCGAGTGCCGGCCCGCTAGTCCAAGGTCGACACGGCCTCGTGGCGGGCGGCGTCGTCGAGGCCCGGGAACAGCAGATCGAGGGCGATGTCGACGGGCAGATGCTCGACGGCTGCGAGCTCGGCAGCGCTGAGAAGCCGCCCGAGTGAAGCCGCGGCCAGCGCCTGCCAGCCTTCGTGGTCGGCGGGAACGACGGTGACGCTGGTGCGGTCGGGGGTGAGGGGGATGGTTCGAGCGGTGGTCGTGGCGGTCACGACGGTCTCCTTGTGCGGGTTCTGCAGCTATCTACTTGATCGATTCAGACAACCCACTTTCGCGCCGTCGACTGAATCGGTCAAGATATTTCGGTGACGTCCCCCACGCTCGCCGATGTCGCCCGGGCGGTGGGCGTCTCCCGCACCACCGTCTCCAACGCCTACAACCGTCCCGACCAGCTCTCCCCCGCCCTGCGCGAGCGCATCATGGCGGCGGCCGAGGAGCTGGGTTACGCCGGGCCCGACCCCGTGGCCCGCGGGCTGCGGCGGGGGCGCACCGGCCTGGTCGGCCTGGTCTACGACCAGCCGCTGTCGTACCTGTTCACGGACCCGGCGATCCTGATGTTCGTGGCCGGCATGGCGTCGGTGTGGGACGACGCCGGGGTGAGCCTCGCCCTGCTCCCCCGGCTCGAGGCCGACGATGCCGGCGCCTCGGTGCTGGCCAACGCGGCGGTCGACGGGTTCGTGTCCATCTGCGACGTCGCCGACGACGCCCGGCTGGCGGCCCTCAAGGGCCGCCGCCTGCCCTTCGTGGTGGTGGACCATCGGCGCTCCGGTGCGCGCTGCCAGGTCGTGATCGACGATCACGGGGGCAGCCGGGCAGCGACCGAGCACCTCCTGGGCCTGGGGCATCGGCGCCTCGCGGTGGTGGCGCTGCCACGGTCGCCGGGGGCCCCGGGCGGCGCGCTGGACCCGGCCGATCCCGGCCCCATCCGCTACACGATCATGGCCGACCGGCTGGGGGGCATCCGCGAGGCGGTCGAGGACGCCGGCATCGCCTGGGACACCCTGCCCGCCATCGCGGTGCCCGACGACCAGTCGCCGCGCCTGGCCGCACGCGAGCTCGCGGGCACCCTGCTCGAGCGCCCCGACCGGCCCACGGGCGTGGTGGCCATGAGTGACGAGCTGGCGGCGGGCGTGGTGGACGCCGCCACCGCTCGGGGAATCGAGGTGCCCCGCGACCTGTCGGTGGTGGGCTTCGACGACACGCCCACGGCGACCTCCACGGCACCGCCCCTGACCACCATCCATCAGCCGCTCGCCGCGCGCGGGCAGACGGCCGCCCGGCTGCTGCTCGAAGGCGCACCGGCGACGTTCGTGGAGTTCCCCACCGAGCTGGTTGTGCGCTGCTCCACCACGACGGCCCCCACCTAGCAACCCAGTGGCCTCCGGGCTTGGAAGTGGTTGGCCGGGCAACCAATTTGGCGCCAGCGGACCTGCCCATCCCGCTAGCCGAAGCCGAGAATGGGCGTGATTCGGTGAAAGTGACCGTAGAGTTGTCCGCCTGCCCACCGGGAGGGAGTCAGCGCTTGGCAAAAACTAAGGACGACGCCTTCGTGCTCGAAGGCCGAACAGACGAGGCACTCAAGGGAGGCGTGTTCCGCATCTCCCTCGACAACGGCCACACGGTGCTCGGGCACCTGAGCGGCAAGATGCGCAAGAACCGCATCCGCATCCTGCCCGGCGACCGGGTGCAGGTCGAGGTATCCGCCTACGACCTGAACAAGGGACGCATCACCTACCGCTACAAGTAGGGTTCGCCCCAACACCAACCGGGGGGGCCACAAGGGTCCGCTCGATACCGAAGAGAGAGTCAATTGGCAACAGGGACCGTGAAGTTCTTCAACGCCGAGAAGGGCTATGGCTTCATCTCGCGTGAAGGCGCCGACGACGTGTTCGTCCACTTCTCCAACATCCAGGGCGAGGGCTACCGCACCCTCAACGAAGGCCAGCAGGTCGAGTTCGACGTGGCGCCCGGCCGGAAAGGTGAGGAGGCACAGAACGTCCGTGTGATCTGACGGTCTGTCCCAGGCGTCAGACGACTTCATCGAGCCGCCGGCATCGTGCCGGCGGTTCGTCGCGTCGTGACCCCTATCGTGGGCGGGTGGACGCACGCGTCGCGCTGAGCCGGCCCGCTCGCCGGCTGCATTCCGAGATGGTCGACGACGGCGTCGTCGTCGAGGCCGAGGAGGGCGTCCTCCAGATCGTCCTCGACGAGCTGGAGTACGCGCGCCGGCCACCGCTCTTCGAGCGGCGAGCCCCGATCTACGGGTCCATCGTGGTGCCCGGCGACCGGTCGCTGATCGAGTCCGGTGAGCTGGTCGACCTGATCGCCATCGACGCCATGCCGCTGGACGTGGCCCGGCGGTTCGCCGACGGGCGGTCGACGTACCTCGTCCGGCAGGTCGACCAGCCCCTCCAGCTGGCCTGCTTCCGGCGCAGCGTGCAGTACGAGGCCGACCTCGTCGAGATCCAGGCCGACATCGGCGCCATCATCGTCCAGCGCACCGCCATGGGTGTGACCCGGGCGTTCACCGAGACTGGTGCGGTGGAGTGGTCCGGCTACCGCTGGACGAACCGCCCCAACGCCCGCAGCCAGCACGAGGCGCTGCAGCCGCTGCTGCCGGGCGTCGACAAGCCGGTGCTCGCCGGGGTGCTGGAGCTGGCGGTTCACTGGCTGAGCCCGTCGCGGGTCGGGGCGACGCTGGTGCTGCCCGGTGACCACGGTGAGTCCGGCATGGACCTCGAGCACTCGGTCGTGGCACCGGCGCTCACGGTCACGACGCGCTACCACTACCCGGCGCTGTTCGCCGCCCTGATGCAGACCGACCTGGCGACGATCGTGGCTGCGGACGGGGCGGTTCTCCGGCTCGCGGTCGGTCTGCGAGCCACGCCCGAGGCCGGCTCCGCGATCGACCACGAGCGGGGGATGCGGCACCGCTCGGCGGCCCGCTACACCTACGACCAGCCCGGCGCGCTGGCCGTGGTCGTGAGCGAGGACGGCCCGGTTACCGTGTTCCTTCACGGCCGTCCCCTTTCCAAGTGCGTCGCCGGAACCCAGAACGGCGGGTGACGAACCGGTTACAGTCGGGGCGTGTCCGATCGCCAGCTGGGGGGCGAACGATCGCCTTCGTTCCTGCGCCTGATCATGGTCATGGCGCTTGCGTGCCTCGCCCCGGTGGTGGCGCTGGGGCTGGTGGGCCTGCCGAACGAAGATGACGACAACGTGACGGCCGCCGGGCGGACGGAGTCGACGACGACCATCGCCGACGCTGCGACGACGCGAGCGTCGACGACCGCGCCGGCGACCACGGCCACGACGACCACCACCACCCCGACGACCACGGCCAACGCCGAGTCGGCGACCACCGCCGCCGACTCCGCGACCACGACGACCGCGCCACCGACGACGGCGGCACCCCCGACCACGGCTGCGCCGGCACCGCCACCGACGGTCGCGTCGGCGCCGACCGCCGCCGAGGTTGTCGTCTACCTCGTCAACGCCGAGCGGTCGTCGCACTGTGGTCCCGTGGCCGTCGACGACCGGTTGGCGACCGCCGCCCAGCGGCACAGCGATGACATGGCCGCGCACGACTACTTCTCCCACACCAGCCTGAACGGCGACACCCTGGCCGACCGGGCGGCGGCGGCTGGCTTCACCGGCGGCCTCCTGGGCGAGAACATCGCCGCCGGCCAGCGCACGCCGCAGGACGTGATGGCGGCGTGGATGGCGTCCGCGGGCCACCGCGCCAACATCCTCAACTGCGACTACACGGTGATCGGCGTGGGCCTCAACCAAGACGGTTGGTACTGGACCCAGATGTTCGGCGCCGAGTCGTAGATTGGCGCGGATGGGGGGATCTGGCAGACGCCTCGGCGACGACGACCGCTGGCTGCCGATCAAGTTCGGGCCCGTGTCGAACGGCGAGTTCCACCCGGTCCCCCACAGCCCGTTCCTGCGCGAGGTCATCCGGCGCACGCACCGGCTGGCCGACGAGCGCTCGCGTCGCCTGGGCATCAGCCGCCGGGACTTCCTGACCGGCGTCACGGGCGCCGCCGCCACGCTGTTCGTGCTGGGCGCCTGTTCCAAGGAGGAATCGGCCGGCCGGGGCGAGTCACCGGGGGGCTCGTTCGACGTCTCCGAGGACGCCACCACCGACACCAGCGCCGCCCTCGAGGACCTCGGGGGCGAGGAGTTCATATTCGACGTCCAGACCCACTACGTGAACTACGACCTCGGGGCCGTCGAGGGCGACTGGACCGCCATGTTTCCCCAGGCAGGCTGTCGTGCGGGCGAGACCGAAAGCGACGCCCGGGCGTGCTTCACCGCCGACGCCTACTTCCGTGAGGTCTACGTCAGGTCGGACACCTCGATGTCGATCCTGTCGGCGCTCCCGACGCCCGAACTCCAGCTCGCTCCCGACGACATGGTCCACGCCATCGACGTCGCCACCCGGATCGGCTGCGACGGTCGGGTGCTCATGCACGGCGGCGCCTACCCGCACCGGGGGCCGATCGAGGCGGCGCTCATGGGCATGAGCGACCTGCGGGACCGGTACGACATCGCGGCCTGGAAGATCTACACGATGACCCCCAGCGACGCGCACTTCTACTTCGACGACCATGACCCGAGCCGGCCGCAGATCGGGCAGCGCTTCATCGACCACGTGCGGGAGATCGGTCCTCCCATCATCTGCACCCACAAGGGCATCTCGTCGATCGTCGGCTCGACCCCCGAGCTGGCCTCCCCGACCGACATCGGTCCCGCCGCCGCGCGCAACCCCGACGTTTCCTTCGTCGTCTACCACTCGGGGTTCGAGCCGGGAGCGGGTGGGACCGGCCCCTACGACCCGAACGACCCGGCGCCGCAGGGGATCGACCGGCTGATCCGCTCGTTGCAGGAGGCAGGCGTCGAGGCCAACGCCAACGTCTACGCCGAGCTCGGCGGCACCTGGTGGTTCGTCATGCGCGATCCCACCGCCGCAGCCCACACGCTCGGCAAGCTGTTGCGCTACGTCGGCGAGGACCGGGTCGTGTGGGGGACCGATTCGATCTGGTTCGGCACCCCACAGGACCAGATCCAGGCGCTGCGAAGCTTCCGGATCAGCGAGGAGCTCCAGGAGCGTCATGGCTACCCGGCCCTGACCGAGGAGCTCAAGGCCAAGATCTTCGGGCTCAACTCGGCCGCGCTCTACGGCGTCGAGCCCATCGCCGGTGCGTGCGACCTGAGCGCCGAGGATGTCGAGGCGATACGCGCCAGCCTGCCGCCCGCGCCGACGTACGGGCCCACGACCTACGCCGAGGCGGCGGCAATGATCGCGGCGCACCAGGGCGGCCAGCTGGCGTAGGGCCGCCCGTGGGTCGCCGACGCGGGCGTGTCGCATTCGTACAAGACCCGACCCGCACCGGTCCGGGAACCTGGGCCCCATGAGCAACACCAACCCGGTGCACAGGTACCCGACGATCACTCCCCACCTGGGGGTGGACGATCCCGCCGCCGCGCTCGACTTCTACAAGCGGGCCTTCGACGCGCAGGAGCTGGTGCGGCTGGCGCTGCCCGACGGGACGATCGCGCATGCCGAGATGCTGGTCGGTGGCGCGCTGGTCACCCTGGGCAAGGCCACCCCCGAATACCACCTGGTGGCGCCCTCGCCGGACGAGCCGGTCCAGGTGTCGATCACGTACTTCACCGACGATGCCGACGCCGTGTACGCCCGGGCGGTGGATGCCGGTGCCAGGGCGGTGACGCCCGTCGCCGACCAGTTCCACGGCGACCGGGTCGGCTCGCTGCGGGATCCATTCGGCCACCGCTGGATCGTCGCCACGCACCTGGAGGACGTGCCCTACGACGAGCAGCAGCGCCGCCTGGCGGAGATGATGGGCCGGGCCTCGTCCGGGTAGGCGCCGCCGACCAGGTCCCGGTCAGGCCACCGGACCGGCGCTGACGGGGGTGCCGGTATCTTGCCCACGTGGCCGAGACCGGGGCGCGGGACCGAGGCGACATCCCGCCGCAGGCGCTCCGGGGGCCGGCACGCGAGAACTTCGACCTCGAGTACCGGGAGCCGTCGCCGGGGCTGGAGGACATCGTCGACTACCACTGGATCGTCGAGTGGTCGGTTCCCGCCGGCGCGGAGGTGGAGCAACCGGTCGTGACCCACCCCAGCATCCACCTCACGGTCGAGGGCGATCGGGCCACGGTGACGGGCGTGGTCACCCGCTGCTTCCGGCGGGCCCTGGTCGACAGCGGCAGGGTGCTGGGGGTGCGCTTTCGGCCTTCTGGCTTCGCCGCGCTGTCGGCCACGCCCGCGTCGCGACTCACCGACGAGGCGCTACCCGCCGGCGAGGTCCTCGGCGCCGAGGCCGACGGCGACCTGGCCGGCGTCGGGGCGGGAGACCGCACCGTCGGCGTGGACGAGGCGGTCCGGCGCATGGAGGCCGTCCTGCGGAGACACCGCCGCCCCCGACCGCCGGGCGCCGAGCTCGTCGACGGGGCCGTCGATCACATCCTCGCGGAGCCGGACGTGACGCGCGTCGCGCAGGTCGCCCGTCATTTCGGTGTCAGCGCACGGACGCTCCAGCGGCGCTTCGAGCGGTTCCTCGGCGTGGGACCGAAATGGGTCATCCAGCGACGGCGCATCCACGAGGCGCTAGAGGAGATCGAGCACGGGCGCGCCATGGACTGGAGCGCCTTGGCCGTCCGACTCGGCTTCTCCGACCAGGCGCACTTCGTCCACGCGTTCACGGAGCTGGTCGGCCAGCCCCCGTCGGCCTACGAGAGACGCTAGGGGTCCACCGGTGGGAAGGGTCCACTAACGTCGAGGCCAGGAGGCGGACCATGGCGAGGTACAGAGCGGGGCTGCCGCAGGTCGACGACGGCGTGTTCCTCACCGATTCGGGGATCGAGACCGTTCTCATCTTCCATCACGGCTACGAATTGCCCGACTTCGCGGCGTTCGTGCTGCTCGACGACGAGGCCGCCGTCGAGACGCTGCGCAGCTACTACCGGGCCCACGCTGCGATCGCCCGCGACGCGGGCACCGGGTTCATCTTCGAGTCGCCCACGTGGCGGGCAAGCCCCGACTGGGCGGCGCGGCTCGGCTACACCGACGAGGCGCTGGCGGCCGCCAACCGCAAGGCGATCGACATGCTGGTCGAGATCCGCTCCGAGCTGGACGGGGCTGGCCTGCCGATGGTCGTGAGCGGCTGCGTCGGTCCCCGCGGCGACGGCTACCGGCCATCGGCGCTGATGACCGCCGACGAGGCGCAGAGCTACCACTCGACCCAGATCGGAACCTTCGCGGCGACGGAGGCCGACATGGTGACCGCGATCACGATCACCTATCCGGACGAGGCGCTCGGGATCGTCCGGGCCGCACAGCACGCCGGGATGCCCGCCGCCATCTCGTTCACCGTCGAGACCGATGGCGTCCTGCCGGACGGCAGCTCGTTGGAGCATGCCATCGCCGTGGTCGACCACGCCACGGGGGCCGGACCCGCCTACTACATGGTCAACTGCGCCCACCCCACCCACTTCGACCACGTGCTGGAGTCGGGGGGTCAGTGGCGGGATCGCATCCGAGGGATCCGGGCCAACGCGTCGCGCATGAGCCACGCCGAGCTCGACGAAGCGGACGAGCTCGATGACGGTGATCCCCGCGAGCTCGGCCAGCAGTACGAGCAGCTGCGCGCCAGCCTGCCGGCCATCAGCGTGCTGGGGGGCTGCTGCGGAACCGATCTCCGGCACGTCGAGCAGATCGCGGCGGCCTGCGTCCGGCCGGGGTGACGTCGCGGCGCGACCCGTTCGCCCGGCTGCCACCCGACGCCCGCCGCCGCCTGCGCGCCGCCCCGCACCCTGCGTGGGTCGACCCGATGCTGGCCACGCTGACCGACCGCCGCTTCGCGGACCCGCGCTGGCTGTTCGAGCGCAAGCTCGACGGCGAGCGCTGCCTGGCGTTCCGGGACGGCGGACGGGTGCGCCTCCTGTCACGCACCCGGCAGCACCTCGATGGCACCTATCCCGAGGTCGCCGATGCGTTGGCGCGCCTGCCGGTCGACGACTTCGCAGTGGACGGCGAGGTGGTCGCCTTCGATCGCGGCCGCACCAGCTTCGCCCGCCTGCAGCAACGCATCGGCATCTCCGATCCGGAGCGCGCCCGCCGCAGCCCGGTGGCCGTCTTCTATTACGTCTTCGACCTGCTCCACCTCGACGGCCACGACACGACGGCCCTGGCGCTGCGCGAACGCAAGTCGCTGCTGCGCGACACGCTCTCGTTCCGGTCACTCGAACTGCGCTACACGACGCACCGCAACGCCGACGGCGAGGCGCTCTTCGCCGCCGCCTGCGCCCGGGGCTGGGAAGGCGTGATCGCCAAGCGGGCGGACGCGCCCTACGTGGGCCGTCGCTCCGGCGACTGGCTGAAGTTCAAGTGCAGCGCCGGCCAGGAGCTCGTCGTCGGCGGGTTCACCGAGCCGGCGGGCAGCCGTGTGGGCCTCGGGGCGCTGGTGGTGGGGTACTACCAGGGCGACGACCTCGTCTACGCCGGCAAGGTCGGTACGGGATTCTCGCAGGCGACGCTGCACGAGCTGCGGCGCCGGCTGGACGCCCTGGAGACGCCCGACCCGCCGTTCCGCGACCGAGACGTCGGGCGCGCCGCCCGCGGCCCCGGTGGGGCGGCCGTCCACTGGGTGCGCCCGGAGCTGGTCGCCGAGGTCGGGTTCACCGAGTGGACCACCGACGGCAGGCTGCGCCACCCCCGGTTCGTCGGGCTCCGAGACGACAAGCGCGCCCGCGACGTCGTCCGCGAGTCACCGCCCGCAGGGCGGTGACGTCACCTCCCGCCGACGGCGGGCGGGCCGTGCACGGTGTCGAACAGCGATTCGATCACGCGGGTCGGCACCGCAAGGTCGTTGGACTCGGCATACAGCAGCAGGCTCAGCAGCCGCCGTGGCCCGGCCGCGCGCGCCCGCTCCAGGACGTAGTCCCAGTCGAGCTCGGCGCTCGCGATCAGCGAGAGGGCGTCGTACCAGTGGCGTGTGGCTTCCTCGCTGGAGGCCAGCGCCTTGATGACCACCAGGTCCTCGGGGCACATGATCGTCGTGTCGGTGCCCCGGTATGTCTGACGCCGGCCCCGCCGCAGCATCTCGTGGTCGAGGAGGACGTCGCCGGCCGACCGGTAGATCACGTCGACCAGTACGCCGTGGCGAAAGGCCTTGTGCAGCCACGTGAGCTCGGTCCTGGTGGTTTCGAACCCTGCGGCTTCCAGCACCTCGAGGACGCGGTCGGCGTCGTCCACGCGCACGAAGATGTCGATGTCGTCCGTGGCGCGGTCCCGGCCGAACGTGACCGTGCCGGCGCCGCCCATCAGCAGGTAGGGAATCCCCTTCCCCTCGATGGCACTGACGACGTCGGCCAGGGTGCGTTCGATGTCCTCTTCGGAGGGCTCCATGCCCCCGGGATAGTGCGACATCTACCGCCCCCGGTCATCGGTGTGGGGGTCGCGCGGCGTGGTGCCGACGGACGGACGGCCGTCGACGTCCCGTGTCTCACCCTCGAGCTCGGGCTCGCGCCCACCGAGGTAGAGGGCGGCCCCGGTCCCGCCGGCGAACGCCCCACACAGTGCCGCCAGGCCCAGCCGCCAGGGCAGCGGGATGTCGCCCCAGCCGATCAGCCCCAGCGGCAGGAACAGCAACGCCCCGCACAGGCCGCCGAGGATGGCTCCCAGGACCAGGCCCTTGACCTGAGCGTCCGTCATGGCGCCGAACCCGGGCCCGGCCCAGGCCTGTGCCGCCTCGTCCTGCTGCTCGCGCCGAAGCTCGCGCCGGTCGGGGCTCTGCACCCGGGGACCAGGGGCGTACTTGCGCTCACCCGGCGGTGGCGCGGTGTGGTCGTCGATGGTCTCTTCGGTCCGTCGCACCCACCTGGGTCGATTGGTCACGGGTAGGGGGCTTCCCGTGACCCACCCGGCTCAATCAGGGAGCCGCGGACGAGGCAACCCCCCACCCTGCCTGGCCATCCGCGTCGACGGCGCGCCGGGATCGTGGTTCGCGGCGGTCAGGAGCCGTTCGTCGACCAGTGCCACGCCTCGCTGGGCAGGTTGTACAGCCCGTAGTGGGCGGCATGGTCCGCCAGCCATCGGTAGCACGGGTTCGAGTGGGAGCGGATGAGCATCCCGTCGCAGCTGAAGTCGATGGCGTCGCCACGCTCGTGCATCGACGTGCCCGGTCGGGCCGTCGGCGGCGAGCAGCGACTCGCCGGCATCTGGTAGATGGCGTAGTCGCTGGTTCCGCAGTGGGCTCGCCGGAGTGCGATCTGGCGGCCGTGATCCCGGTAACCGTGGCCGGTGAGGCTGATGCCGTCCGCCTCGGCCGCCGCCAGGAGTCGATCGATCTGGTCGGCGATCGCGGCGTTGACCGTGATGTCCCGCACCGTTCGCAGCTCGAGGTCGGACGGGTTGCCCGGCGGCTGCCCTCCGCCCCCGCGAGCGGATTGGTTGTCGGGCCCAGGGTCGCTGGGCGTCAGATCGGGGTTCTCGTGGAGACCGACGATGTCGCCCCGGTCGCTGATGCCGAGCACGACGGTCTTGGGTGCCCCGGGAAAGCTGATCGGGGTGAAGGGGCCGTCCGGTCCCTCCTCGAGCAGGAAGCCGCGGGCGCCGGTCTGGTCGAGGTCATCGGCGGTGTAGCCCACGATCCGGCCATCGTCGTTGATCCCGAACGGGACGGTGGCCGGGGCGCCGGGCGCGGTGATGGTGCGGTAGCGACCCTCGCTCAGCAGGAACCCCTTGGGGGCCCCGGCGGCGTCGAGGTACACGCCGACCACGTCGCCACCGTCGTTGATGTCGACCGGCGTGGGTGCCTTGGCGCCGGGGACATCGAGCGTGCTGAAGCCGCCATCGCGCCAGACGAAGCCGTGGGTGGCGCCGCCGGAGTCCACGTAGTAGCCGACCACGTCACCGCGGTCGTTGATGGCGGTGGGCAGCGTGTGGGCGGCCCCCGGCACGTCGATGGTCGTGGTCTTGCCGCGGTCACGGACGTACCCGCGCACCCGGGTGCTGTCGTCGACGAAGGGAGCGTCCTCGCTGTACCGGCCCACGATCTGGCGGCGATCGTTGATCTTCACGGCCTCGGTTCCCTTGGCGCCCGGCACGTCGAAGGTGGAGATCCTGCCGCGCGCGTCCCTGACGAACCCGGACTCGCGGTCGGGTCGGATGTACTCACCCGTCACGTCGCCCTCGCCATTGATGCCGCTCGGGAAGAGCTCGACGCCCGGGCTCGGGGCCTCGAACTGCCGATAGCGGCCGTCGCTCAACACGAACCCCGGCGTTGCGCTGCGGGGCCGCGCCGCGCCCGACGCGTCCACCGGCACGGGGGTCGCCACGAGGCCGGAGACGGCCGTCACGACCGCGAGGGCTGCGACGCCTCCCGCAGCAAGACGGGCCCTGCTCCAACTGCCGCACCGGGACACGACGGGACTCCCTTCCGGTCGAGCGGGTGTCTCGACTCGCGCGTGTTCGGAGCCGCGCGCCGTCGTGGATCGAACCGAGCCACGTGCTGCCAGCTGGCCCGCCCGATTACCGCCGTGCCGACCGGGTAGCAGACGGCCGCATGAGTGATGACCAGCTCTCGCAGCACGAACGAACGGTGCTCGAGGTCCTGGAGGAGGGGTTGGCTCTCGATGACCCCGCCTTCGCGGAGCGGTTCGTCGCCGACGCTCAGGCTTTGGATGGCGCCCGTCGCTGGTGGAGCCCGCTGTGGTGGCTCAACCACTGGCACAGCCGCAACCTGGAGCCGTAGGCCCACTCCAGGCACTCACGGTCAGTCCGGCCCTGTGCCGCCCGGGAACGCGCCGGACGCCCGGTGCCCGACCGGTCGTTGCGGCCAGGCATCCGGGCGTCCGGGTGCGGCGGTAGGGATCTAGTGCTGCCGCACGACCCGGCGGCCGTAGCCCCGGCGGCGCCGGGTGCGGTCGACCGTCACCATCGGTCGCGGCAGCATCAACAGGACCGCGAGGGCGGCCCCGCCGGCTGCGAGCGCAATAGCCCACCAGCGCTCGATCGCCAGCTCGGTCTCGAACCTGGCGGGGTCCATCGCCGCAACTGCGGCCGCAACGGCACCCACGAGGCAGACGAACGCCGTGAACAGGCGGACCCCGAGGAGGCCCAGGATCACCAGCAGCGCACCGACGCCGACCTCGATCGCGGCGAGGAGCGGGGTGTGGTCGATCCGGGCGACGGTCTCGACCGGGGTGTACCACGTCTCGTTGATCTCGGTGCGGATCAGCGCCACGATGCCGAGCGCCGCCAACGCGACACCGGCGAGGACCACGAGCACGTTGGCCGGGCTCCACTTGTACTGGACTACCTCTTGGGGGTAGGCCCGGCCCTCGTCCACGGTGTCGCCGCGGATGTCGTCGTCACGCGTCGGGGTGGTGCGGATGTCGTCGTCACGAACGTCGCTGGCATGCAGGTCGTCACGGACATCGTCGTCATCCCGTAGGTCACGTCTCCGAGTAAGCAGACGCATGGCGATTCCTCCTTGACTCACGCGGCCTTCTACCCGCTGCTGACCGGCGCAAACGGGGGTTGCGTGGGCTCAGGGGGCGTCGAGGAACGCCGTCGTCGCGGCCGCGAACCGCGCCGGGTCCTCGATCATCGGGTAGTGGCCGACGCCGTCCAGCACGGTGACGTCGGCGTCGGACCGGCGCTCCCGCAACCGGTCGACCATGGCGACGACTGCGATGGGATCCCGGTCCCCCCATACCACCGCGAGCGGTGACGGATGGCGCTCGATCGCCCCGGTGAAGCGGGCCTCCTCGGCGCGCCGATCCTCGATGTAGCGGATGGTGCGCGGCAGCAGGAGCTGCCCACCGCCCCGGGCGATCAGGGCCCATTGGGCCTCGAGCTCACCCGGGTCGGGCGGGCTGTCGGGGGAGAACGTAGCCGCCAGCGCCGCACGCATTGCCTCGCCCTCGTCCGGCGGCGCCCCGGCCGGCCGCGGTTCGAGCCGGGCGTCCGGGAGGTCGAGCAGGAAGAGCTGGCCCGAGGTCAGATGGGCCAGCTCGAGGTAGATCGAGCCGTTGGCGAGGACCCGTCTGGTGATCTCGAGGTCGAGGTCTCCCGCGAGGTCCCGGGCCAGCAGCTCACCGCCGATGCTGTCGCCCATGTCGTGGGTGACGAGAACGATGCGGTCGAGCCCGAGGGCGGCGCACACCGCCTGGGTGACGTCGGCTTGACGGCGGAGGCTGTAGCGCTGGTCGGGCTTGGCCGACAGCCCGAACCCGGGGAAGTCGAACAGGACCACGCGCCGACGCCGGCTGAGCGCCGGTAGCACGTGCCGCCAGTCGTAGGAGCAGGTCGGGAAGCCGTGGAGCACCAGCACCGGTTCGAGCCCGGCCCCCTCGGTCGCCGGCTGGTCGAGCACCCACACGTCGCCGCCGGGCAGGGACAGGACGCGGCCGCGCGCCGCCCAGTCGGCGACCGCAGCCGGCTCGCCCGCAGCGTTCACGGAGCCTCCAGCAGCGCGTGCAGTGTCCGGCGGACGACGGCAGCGGTGGCCTCGGGACCCAGCCCGGCGTGGGTCCGCAGGTAGTCGACGTTCTCGATGCTGGCGGTCGCCTGCAGGGCCGCCGCCAGCTCGCTGCGGGCCTGTCCCCGCGGGATGCGGAGCTCGGGGGCGAACAGCTCGACGACCTGGTCCCCGAGCAGCCGTCGCCGAGCCCGCAGGGTGGAGGCCACGACCGGCGACGAGGTGGAGAGCACGGCGGCGGCCCGGGCCACGCCGATGTTGGCGCCGTGCAGCCGCAGCCGCTGGCCGACGAGGGCGGCCACCCTCGTGTCGCGATCGCCCTCGTGCGGGGGCGCGTCGAACAGCCGGTGGACTCGTTCCCACTGGCGATCGATCGCGGCCTCGGCCAGTCCCTCGAGGTCGGCGAAGTGACGGAACACCGAGCGGGGGGACACACCCGCCCGGGCCGCGATGTCGGCGACGCCGGGCCGCACGACGCCATCGTCGTAGAGCGATAGCAGGGCGTCGACGACGGCGGCGCGGCTGCGCTCGGCACGACGGTGGCGCCCGTCGACGTCCCTGACGTCGGCGTCGCTCTCTGCATCGATCTGGGCGTCGCTATCGGCGTCCGCCTCGGTGTCGCCGTCGCCATCGCTCGCGCTCATGCCGACGAGAGGGTATCTATTGACATTCTAAGTGTCAATAGATTAGTGTCACTATAACTGCCAATATCGGCTGGAGGAACGGCATGGGCCGCAACATCCTGTTCGTCACCACCGACCAGCAGCGCTACGACGCGCTGGGCTGCAACGGCGGCGCCATCGCCCGCACCCCCGTCGTCGACGAGCTCGCCCGCACCGGGATCGTCTACCGGCGGGCCTACAACCAGAACACCGTGTGCATGCCCGCGCGCTGCACCATGCTCACCGGCCAGTACCCCCGCACCCATGGCGTCGTCGCCAACGGCATCGCCCTGCCCGCCGACGCCCCCAGCGTCGCCGGGTACCTGGCCGACAAGGCCGGATACCGCACGGCCCTCACCGGCAAGGCGCACTTCGAGCCCGGGTTCGATCCTGACCTTCGTTGGGAGGAGAACGCCCGCGCCGCCCGCGGCGACACCGGGGCATGGCGCGGGTTCGAGCACGCCATCAACGCGGTCCATGTCGCGGCGTACCGGGGCCGGGCCCTGTCGCACTACGGACGATGGCTGGCAGAGCACCACCCCGAGCACCTCGAGTCGTACGCCTCGCTGCTCGGCGCCGAGCCCGGCGGCGACACGGCCGCCCCCGAGACCAAGCACAACGCGATCCCCCGCGGCTGGTACCACACCGATTGGGCCGCCGATCGCTGCATCGACTGGCTCGACAAGGTGGAGGACGGCGACGACTGGTTCTGCTGGCTGAGCTTTCCCGATCCTCACCATCCCTGGGACCCGCCCCAGTCCGAGATGCACCGGGTCGACTGGCGCGAGCTCGACCTACCCCCCGGCCACCCGGGCGACGCCGACCAGGTGCGTAAGGTGCTCGCGGACAGGCCCGCGCACTGGCTCCGCTGGTACGAGGGCACGTTCGCCAACGCCGAGGGCGGACCGATGCTGTTCTCCCCCGGGTCGCTCACGCACGACCAGGTACGGGAGATCAACGCCCGGGTCCACGTCATGAACGAGCTGATCGACGAGGCCGTCGGTCGCGTGCTCGCGGCGATCGACTCCCGGGGCTGGACGGCCGACACCGATGTGATCTTCACCACCGACCATGGCGAGCTCCAGGGCGACCTCGGGCTGCTCTACAAGGGACCGTTCCATGTCGACGCCCTCATGCGGCTGCCGCTCGTGTGGCGGCCGGCCCCGTCGGCGGCCGTGCCACCCGCCGACCTGGCCGTGCCCGTCGGGCAGGTCGACCTGGCCCCCACCTTCTGCGCCATCGCCGGCATCGAACCGGCGCCGTGGATGCAGGGGCGGCGGTTGCCGACGACCGCCGACGCCCGCACCAACGAGCGGGTGCTGTGCGAGTGGGACAGCCAGTTCCCCGGCTACGGCATGCACATGCGCTCGATCTACCGCGACGGCTGGCTGTGCACGGTGTACGAGGAGAGCACCGACGGCCGGCCCAACGGCCTGGAACGCACCTGGGGCGAGCGCGTGCTGACGCCGTGCGGCGTCCACTACGACGGCGGCGAGGGCGAGCTGTACCGGGTGGACGAGGATCCGTACCAGTGGCACAACCGCTGGGACGACCCCGCCTGCCGGCCCCTCCGGAGCGACCTGGTGGCCGACCTGTACGACTCGCTGCCCGCGGAGCGCCGAAAGCTCCCGGTCGACGCCCCGGCCTGACGACACATCGGAGGACCCGTCAATGGACACCCTGCGCACGCCCGACAACCGCTTCGCCGACCTGCCCGGCCATCCCTTCGCACCCCACTACGCCGACATCCCCGACGGCGACGGCGGCAGGCTGCGGGTCCACCACGTCGACGAGGGCGACGCCGACGCCCCCGTCGTCCTGCTCCTCCACGGCGAACCCTCGTGGTCGTACCTCTACCGGCACATGATCCCGGTGCTCGTCGGGGGCGGGCTCCGGGCCGTGGCGCCCGACCTCGTCGGCTTCGGTCGGTCCGACAAGCCGGCCAAGCGCGACGACTACACCTACGCCCGGCATGTGCGGTGGCTCACGGACCACGTCGAGGCTCTGGACCTGCGCGACGTCACCCTCGTCGGGCAGGACTGGGGCGGGCTGATCGGGCTGCGCCTCGTCGCTGCCGAGCCCGACCGTTTCGCCAGGGTGGTGGCGGCCAACACCTTCCTGCCCACAGGCGATCGCAACCTCGGCGACGCGTTCTTCGCCTGGCGGCGGTACAGCCAGGAGGTCCCGGAGCTCCCGGTCGGCCGGATCGTCAACGGCGGCTGCACGACCGACCTCGACGCCGCGGTGGTCGCCGCCTACGACGCACCGTTTCCCGACGAGTCCTACAAGGAGGGGGCGCGCCAGTTCCCGACCCTGGTGCCGGCCGCGCCCGACGACCCGGAGTCGCAGCCCAACCGCGACGCCTGGGAATCGCTCCGTCGCTTCGACAAGCCGTTCCTGTGCGCCTTCAGCGACTCTGACCCCATCACCCAGGGTGCCGACCGACCGCTGCGCCAGCTCATCCCGGGCGCGGCCGGGCAGGCGCACACCACGATCGAGGGCGCCGGCCACTTCCTCCAGGAGGACCGCGGCCCGGAGCTGGCCCGGGTGATCGTGGACTTCGTCCGCTCGACGGCGTGACCTGATCCCTTCCGGCTGTGGCCGTGCGGTCATGCGCCGTACGGCGACAACCGGTTGGCGGGGCGGCCGATGCTCTAGTGCGCATCGGCCGCGGCCCGGATCCACTCGACCACCTGCGCGAGCCGGGCGTGGTGGGAGCCGCGCCAGTAGATCTGCCCGCAGCTGCGACAGCGGCGGAAGGCGTCGAAGTGCTGTCGGGTGAGGGGCTCCAGCCGATCCACGATCTCCGCCTTGTCCACCGGCGCCAGCTCGCCCCCGCATCTCAGGCAGCGGGTGAACGGCGCCAATCGGTTGGCGAGATCGAGGCGGTGCACCACCTCTGCGGCCTGCTCGATCGGGCGCTCGGCGTGCACGTACAGGCCGTGCGTGACGCGTCTGCGCTTGAGCAGGCCGCGGTCACGCGTCAGCACGACCCGATGCTCGGCCTGCCCGATCGCGGCCAGCGTCTCGTCGTCGAGGTCGTTCGACCAACGGACGTCGAGGCCGAGCAGGCGCAGGAGCCGGGCAAGGCGGCCCAGGTGGACGTCGACCACGAAGCGGACGTCGCGCAGCGGCTGGGGACGCAGGCGGTTGACGGGCCCGATGTCCAGGGTCTCGAAGACCGGGTACACGGCGATGCGGTCGCCGCTGACGGGGCGATGCGAGAAGCCGACCGGCTCGCCGTTCACGAGGGCGAGGTCGACCTCGGTGTGGGGCACGCCGGCCGCCTCGATGACGTCCTTGACGGTCTGATGCGGCCGGAACGGCCGCCGCATGACCCGGCCCCGCCACTCCGGGGCCACGAAGTCGTTGAGCTCCGCGTAGAGCCGAACGTCGACGTGGCCACTCGCCGGCGCCGGGTCCGACCACACGCCCACATCTTCGATCATCGGCGGCCACCGCGAACGCCAGACTGGGCCAGGTGGCACCCGGCGATGCGATCAAGGACGCCAAGCAGGCCTGGCGCAGCCGCGTGTGGGCGACCATGAGCGAGGCCCGCGTCGCCCGCTTCCCCGGCGCCCGGGGCCGCATCCCCAACTTCACGGGCGCGGAGGACGCCGCCGACCGGCTGGCCCGGCTGAAGGTCTGGGAGCGCACCACGGCGCTCAAGTCCAATCCGGACCTCCCCCAGCTACCGGTCAGGGCGGCTGCGCTCGCCGCCGGCAAGCTCGTCGTCGTGGCCGTGCCCCGCCTCCGCACGGCCGAGCCGTTCCTACTGCTGGACCCCGCCGTCCTCGACGTCCCGCCGCGCAAGGCGGCGTCGATCGCCGGCGCCGATCGCCACGGCCGGCCGCTGGGGGTGGATCTCGTGCCGTGCCTGGACCTCGTCGTCTGCGGATCGGTGTGCGTCAACCCGGACGGGGTGCGCATCGGCAAGGGTGGCGGCTACAGCGACCTGGAGATGGCGCTCGGTATCGACGACGGGTGGATCGACGACGACACGACGATCGCGACCACGGTCCATCCGATCCAGGTGGTCGACGCAGATCTCCCGGAGACCGACCACGACTTCCGGGTCGACCTGATCGTCACGCCCGACGAGGTGATTCGCAGCCCCCGCCGGCGGCGCCCGCCCGGAATCCTGTGGGATCACCTGGACCCGGAGAAGATCGCCGCCGTGCCGGCGCTGGCCGGGCGCCGACCCGGCTGATCACCGGACCAGGCGGAAGAACGATCGGACCTCGTCGACGAAGATCTTCGGCTGCTCGAAGGCGGCGAAGTGCCCGCCCCGGTCGAGCTCGTTCCAGTAGCGAATGTCGGTGAAGCGCCGCTCGGCCCAGCGCCGCGAGATCCGGGGGATCTCCTTCGGGAAGATCGAGCAGCCGGTCGGCGCGTCGACTGTGTCGCCGGTCGAGCGGCTGAACCGCTCCGACACCTGCCTGAAGCTCTCCCAGTACAGCCGGGCCGACGAGGCGCCGGTGCCGGGCAGCCAATAGAGCATCACGTTGTCGAGGAGCTCGTCGCGCCCGAGGACGTTCTCGGGGTGGCCGCCGGAGTCGGTCCAGGCCTGAAACTTCTCCACGATCCAGGCACACACGGCGACCGGGGAGTCCACGAGCCCGTAGCCCAGCGTCTGGGGCCGAGTCGCCTGCTCGATGGCGTATCCCGATTCGGACTCCTGGACGCGCTCGAGGTCGGCGAGCGCCGCCCGTTCGGCCGCGGTGAGATCGTCGAACGTCGCCGCGTCCGGGGCCGCCAGCGGGGGGATGAGGTGGATGCCGACCACATGGGCGGGATCCTGCTGTCCGATGCTGGCGGTGATGCTGGTTCCCCAGTCGTGGCCCTGGGCGCCGTAGCGGTCGTAGCCGAGCCGGGCCATCAGCTGCGCCCAGGCGGCGGCGATGCGCTCCACGTTCCAGCCCGGCGTGGCCGGGCGGTCGCTGAAGGCATAGCCAGGCAGCGACGGACACACGATGTGGAACGCATCGCCGGCGTCGTCCCCGTGGGCGTGCGGGTCGGCCAGCGGACCGATCACCTTGAGGAACTCGACCACCGAACCCGGCCACCCATGCGTCAGGATGAGCGGGAGTGCGTCGGGCCGGGGCGAACGCACGTGGACGAAGTGGATCCCGACCCCGTCGACGGTGGACCGGAACTGCGGCAGGGCGTTCAGCCGTGCCTCCGTGGCCCGCCAGTCGTACCCGTCGGCCCAATGCGCGCACAGCTCGCGCATGTAGGCGAGGGGCACACCCTGCGACCAGTCCTGGACGGTCTCGCGGTCGGGCCAGCGGGTGCGCGCCAACCGCTCGCGCAGGTCCCGCAGGTCGTCCTCGGGGATCGCGATGCGGAACGGGGTCACCTCTTCCGGCACCGCGCAGAACCTACAGATCGCCGTCCCCGTGTGGCCTCGACGCCCCGGCGCCGGCGTCATGGGCGGGCGCTGCTGGTTCGATCAGTCGCCTTCCTCGGACCGCGCGTCGGCGACTTCCACCGCGCCGTGGCCGGCGATGAACTTGATGAGGTCGTGCGAGTGGGTGACGGGGATCCGGCCGCCCTCGAGCTCGATCCTCGAGCCCGTCTCGCGGTCGATCAGCTCGAGCACCCGCACGTTCACGCGCCCGTGCACCTTCACGTCCAGCCGCTCCCGCGGCACCTGGAACAGGAGGTCGTGCGGCTCGTGGCGCCGTCCGCCTCTGGCCATGGCGAACCCGTAGACCATCGAGTCGGACGCGCCGACGAGCATGTGCATCGGCAGCCCGCTCGCTTCCCGGTTGGCGGCCATTCCGCCCAGCGATCCGGCGGCCAGACCGATCGCATCGCCGACTTCCCCGAACGCCCCGCCGACCTCACTGCCGATCATGCCGCCCGCGAAGATCGACCCGACCGTGCCGCGCGGCTCGAACTGCCCGACCTCGCGGACGGTGTCGTCGATCCCACGGTGATCGAGCGCCGCCTGAACCGCCCTGATCATGTCCGGTTCCGCCATACGCGCACGGTAACGGTGGCGCGATTCGACGACAAGGGTGCCCGAACCGCGGCCGGCGGCGCGACGCGGCACCTCGTCAGGACGGGCGCCGGGAGCGGAACAGCCTCGTGCCCTTCGCGTCGTAGAGCGCCCGGTCCGCCTCCTGCATGACCTCCGGTGGCCGTCCCGTCGCCAGGCCGGCGCTGGCCCCGACCGACACCGTCAGGCTGCCGACCTGGATCGGGCTGCCGATCGAGTCGACCACTCGGCCCATCGATCGAACCATCCCCTCGGCGGGCGTGCCGGCGGCGAACACGACGGCGAACTCGTCGCCGCCGAGCCGCACGACGAGGTCGTCCTGGCGCACCGCCCCGACGATCCGTTGGGCAACCACCTGGAGGACGGCGTCGCCCGCCTCGTGGCCGTGGGTGTCGTTGACCGACTTGAAGCCGTCGAGATCGATGATCGCCACCGTGAGCGGATCGCCCGACGCATCGAAGCGGGCTTGCAGCGCCGATCGATTCGCCACCCGCGTGAGCGGATCGGTGAGTGCCTCGTGGCGCAGGGCGTCGAGGCGGCGTTGCTCGCCGATCACCAAGCCCGCCAAGCGCTCGGCCTGGCGGAGGCCGGTCTCGTTGGTGATGTTGGGCTCGGCAGCAATGCGCACCCACACGACCAGGCAGCCGAACACCTCGTCGGCCACGTCACACAGCGGAAGCACCCACGTGGACCGGAAGCCGGCGTCACGCGCCCGGACGGCGAGGTCGTCGGGAAACCCGGCGTGGTCCATGGCCGTGCGGGGCCGGCCGTCGATCAACGTCTCGCGCCACCAGCGATCGTCGACGCTCAGCCGCTCGGCCGCGGTGCCCGCAGGCGCACCGACCACGGGACGGCCATCGCGGATGCCAACGACCGCCGCCGACCCCAGGTACTCGGGCACGAGGCGGGCGCAGGCGGCGAGCACCTCCCGCAGGGGCGCATCGGCCACCAGCAGGTCCACGACGCGGCCGACGCCCTCCACCTCGCCGCCGACCGGCCGCACGACCGCTACGAGACCGTGCACCACCGGGTCGTCGAGCAGGTTGATGACCAACGACTCCAGCACGAGCCAGCCGCCGTCCGGGCGCTCGACCCGGAACCGGAGCGGCTCGACCACCCGGAGGCTGGGCGCGTCGGCAGGCGCGGCGGCCTTCGCCTGGGCGAGGCCGTGCAGCAGGCGGGGGACGTCGTCGGGGTGGACACGGGTGAGCGGCTCCTCCTTCATCGCGGTGTCGGGATCGTCACCGACGACCCAGGCGACGGAGCGGCTCACCCAGAGGTTCCGCAGGTCGTCGCTGACCAGCGCCACCACGGTCGACGGCGAGGTGTCCAACGCCCGCACCAGCCGCGTCGCGATGTCGGCCGGCACGCCGTCTGGTCCACCCGGATCACGCCCCTTCGTCATGAGGCATGCACGATACGTCGTGATCACGCGCCCGGGCGCCGGGCGGCCGGAGGCCAGGCGACAGGACGCGTGTCGGGGCTCCGCCCCGGCGCAGGCCTTGCGCCCCGTCGGCCCGGCCCCGGTCAGCCGACCAGCGCAGCCCGCACGACCTTGCCCATCGCGTTGCGGGGCAGCTCGTCGACGAAGCGCACCTCCCGGGGCCGCTTGTAGGGCGCGAGCCGCTCCGCGGTCCACGTCAGCAGCGCCTCGCGCGTGGTGCCGTCGCCGGCTTCGCCGGTGACGACGCAGGCGACGACCCGCTCACCCCACTCCGGGTCGGGGACCCCCACGACGGCGATATCGACGACCGCCGGGTGTTCCCGCAACACCTCCTCCACATCGCGGGGGTAGACGTTGAAGCCGCCCGTGATGATCAGCTCCTTCGAGCGACCGACGATGCGCAGGTATCCGTCGGCGTCCGCGCGTCCCAGGTCGCCGGTGCGAAACCACGAGTCTGGGCCAAAGGCATCGGCATCGACGCCGCCGAGGTACCCGGCGAACACGTTCGGGCCGCGCACCAGGATCTCGCCCGCGGGCTCTCCGGCCCGACCCCCACCCGTCGCCCCGTGATGGCGTCGGCCTGGCGACCGACTCACCACATCCGCGCGCTCCTCGAGGCGGACCTCGACGCCCGGGAGCGCCAATCCCACCGAACCTGCCCTGCGGTCGCCTTCGTAGGGGTTGGAGACCAGCATGCCGGTCTCGGTCATGCCGTAGCGCTCGATCACGGGAGCGCCGATCCCCGCCCCGAGGGCGGCGAACGTCGAGGGATCCAGCGGCGCCGACCCGGAGACGCACAGCCGCAGCGCGGCCAGCTCCCGCAGCCGGGGGCTGGCCGCAAGGCGCACCCACATCGTCGGCACACCGAACATGAGGCTCGCCCGGGTGGCGGCGACGGCGTCGAGCACGGCGTCGACCTCGAAGCGGGGCAGGATGACCGCCGACGCCCCGGCGAGCAGGGTCCCGTGCAGCCCGACGCCGAGGCCGTGGACGTGGAACAGCGGCAGGGCCAGCAGCAGCCGGTCCGCCGGAGTCCAGCGCCATGCGATCTCGACCGCCGCCGACGTGGCCAGCAGGTTGGCGTGGCTCAGGGGCACGCCCTTCGGGGTGCCGGTCGTGCCGGACGTGAACACCAGCAGCGCCGTGTCGCCCGGACCCGCGACGTCGAGGTCGGGCGCCGGCCCGTCGGGCAGATCGACCCCTGACCCGGTGGAGGGGACACCGGGGAGCCGTCCCGGATCGTCCAGGATCGCCAGCGCCGGGTCGGCGGCGGCGGCCACCGCGCCGATCTCGGCGGCCCCGAAGGCGGTGTTGACGGGGACGACCACCAGCCCGACACGCAGGGCCGCCACGTGGGCGACGGCGACGTCAACGGACGCGGCGGCGCTGACCAGCAGCCGGTCCCCGGGTCGGAGCCCGGCCGCCGCGTACCGACCGGCGACGCTGGCGGTGCGCTCCTCGAGCTGGGCGGCGCTCAGCCAGCGCCCGTCCGGACCGGCGAGGGCCGGGGCGCTCGGCGCGCCCGCCCACCGGGCCGCCCAGGCCCGGGGCAGCGTGCCGGCGGCGAGCAGATCCGATGCGACCCCCGAGAAGCCGTGCTGCCCCCAGGCGTCGGCGGGCGCCATCACCTGGCCGGCGTTCACGGCGCCGCCCCGGTCCCTGTCCCGGCCGTTCCGGTCGTGGCCGTGCGGTGCCCCGCATCGCCACCACCAGTTCGATCGGCGTCGTCCACCGCGGCGTGCGTGGCGCCGCCCGCGAGGACGGGATAGCCGGGACCGCGATCGAACATCGCCGGCCGGCCGCGCTCCGCGGCGAGGCGAGCCCGGAGCTCGCGGGTGGCGGCAGCGTCGACCGCAGGATCGCCGTCGTCCCCCCGCAAGACCACGCCGTAGTCGTCGCGGGCGGCCGACCGGCTGACCTTGCCCTGGACGACGTCGAGCGCCACCCGGGCGGGGTCGCGCTCGAGCGGGTCGCCCCAGCCGCCGCCGCCGGTCGTCTCGATGCGGATCAGCTCGCCGGCGGCGACCGGCTCCCAGTCGCACAGGCCGGGCATCACCCGTTCCGCAGGCCCGCCCGGGTCGATGGTGACGCGGAACGGCGTGCCGGCCCGGCCGCCGCGCACGCCCCAGCACGACAGGATGGAGCGGTCGGCGACCGACATGAAGCTGGCGTCGTGGAGCACCCGGATCTCCTTGCGGTAGCCGAGCCCACCGCGGAAGGTCCCGGCGCCGCCCGAGTCGGTGGCCAGCGCCAGGGCCTCGACCCGCACCGGGAACCGCGTCTCGACGAACTCGACCGGGAGGTTCCGGGACTCGGGCACCACGTGGATGGTGTCGCTGCCGTCGGCGTAGTAGCGGCCGCCCGAGCCGCCGCCCAGGATCTCGCGGTTCAGGTACCAGCGCCCCTCGGCGTCGTGGCCCGAGATGCCCGTGTAGCGGATCGTCTCCTGGTCGGCGGGCATGTAGCCGTCGACCGCCTTGGCGATCACGCCGGCGAGGACGCCCAGCAGCCGCAGGATCACGAAGGTCCGCGCGTTGGTCGGCGCCGGGAACTCCGGCGTCACCAGGGTGCCGGGCGGCGGGAAGCGGATGTCGATCAGCTCGACCACACCCTCGTTGACGTCGAGCTGGGCCATGCGCTCCGGCGTGTCGGCCAGGTTTCGCAGGATCGGGGCCAGCCACTTCTTCAGGAAGTTCCCGTCGGCGTAGTTGCCGGCGTGGTTGATCGGGCCCTTGGCCTGGGGGCTCGTGCCGGTGAGGTCCAGCAGCAGCTTGCCGTCCGTCTTGGTGAGCGTGATGCGCTGGCGGTGCAGCCGGGGCTCGTCGACGCCGTCGTGCTCCGCGTAGTCCTCCCAAGTCCAGGTGCCATCGGGGATCTTGGCCAGCAGCTCCCGGCGGAACGTCTCGGCGCACGACGCCACGATCGCGTCGAAGCAGGCGTCGACCGCCGGACGACCGTAGCGGGAGAACAGGTCCGCCTGCCGGGCGGCGCCCATGAGGCACGCCGAGCATTCGGCGTCGAGGTCGCCGGCGATCGAGTCGGGCATGCGCGAGTTGCGGGTGAGTATGCGGATGACGCCGTCGTTGGGCACGCCGGCGTCGTAGAGCTTCACCGGCGGGACCATGAGCCCCTCCTCGAACACCGAGGTGGCGTGCGACGGCATCGACCCGGGGACCGACCCCCCGATGTCGTCGTGGTGGCCGAACGCCTGGACGAAGGCCACGACCTCGCCGTCGTGGAAGACCGGCACGGTGACGCACAGGTCGGGCAGGTGGCCGATGCCGCCCTCGGACAGGTAGACGTCGTTGTGGAAGTAGACGTCGCCCGGCCGCATGGCGTCGAGCGGGAAGTCGCGGACCACCGGGTGCACGAGCGCCGAGTACGACCGCCCGGTCAGCTTGCGGAGCCGCGCGTCGTGGATCCCGGCGCGGAAGTCGTGCTGGTCGCGGATCATCGGGGATCGCGACGTTCGCCCGATCTGGTCCTCCACCTCGGCCTCGATCGACGCCAGCGTCCCCTCGACGATCTCGAGCAGCACGGGGTCGACGTCGGTCACGCCGGCGAGACCCGTTCCGGTCGTGGCTGTGCGGCCATATGCCCGCATGGCTACGACCAGTTCACACCGGCGGTCAACCAAATCGCCTCGATCGGCGTCTGTTGGTTGTCCAATCGGCGGAACAAGTGAGGGACACGAGATGGCGACGGAACGCACGACCCGCAACCAGCGGCGCTTGTTGGTCGGGCTCCTCGTGATGACGATGAGCCTGGCGGCGATCTTCGGGATCGTCGCCCTGCACGACGGTGGGCAGGGCCAGACGACGAAGGCGGCGGCGCGGCCAGCGACGACCGTGCCGAGCGAGACCGTTCGATCGGCCCCCACCCGGGCGACGACGACGGACGCCCCGAGCACGGTGGCGACGACCACGACCGAGGCACCGGTCGGCGTGAACACGTCGACCGTGGCACCAGTCGCCGTGAACACGTCGACCGTGGCGGCCAGCGGCGACGACCCGGAGCCCGCTGTCGGCTCCACCGAAGCGTGCCGGGCGGACCCTGGATGCCTCTCGTCGGAGCACCGGACGGGCGACCCGTGCGGCGCAACGCTGATCGTCGACCAGGCGGGCTATCTCGAAGGACGCCACGATGCCGAGCAGGGCCTGCCGTACCAGATCGACGGCGCCCCCGCCCCCAGCCCGGCGGACGACGATGACGACGACGCCACCGTCGGTCCCCAGACCGCCTACCGGGCCGGCTACGTGCAGGGCTGGTGCGACGGCGGCGGCGAGCAGCCGGCCTCGCCCTGAGCTCGGCCCCGTCTAGCGGGTCCAGCGCCGGACGACGAGGGCGCCGAGGCGGTCGACCACGACCCGGGCCCCGGGCGGCACCGGCAGGGTCGAGCCGTACTCCTCGACGATCGCGGGCCCTCGCACCTCGTCGCCGGAGCCGAGGTCGCCCCGCCACACGACCGGCGTGTCGTGCCAGGACCCGTCGAAGAACACGGGCCTCACGCCGCTGGTCGCCACCTTGCCGGTGCCGGTGGCCACGGGTGCGATGGCCGGGGCCTCCAGCGGCCCGACACCGGCGAGACGGACGTTGACCCACTCGACTCCGTGGTGAGGCCGGTCGCGATAGCAGTAGCCGTAGAGCCGTTCGTGCTCGTCGTGGAAGCGGCGGAGCACGTCCGTAGCCCAGTCGTCATCGATGGGACCGCCGGGGAGCTCGACGCGGACCTCGAAGGCCTGGCCGTCGTAGCGCAGGTCGGCCGAGCGCAGGAACCGCTGGTCGGCGACGTCGAACCCCTCCGAGGCCAGCGTGGATGCGGCCTCGCCCTCGAGCTCGCCGTACACGTCGGCGAGCGCCAGGAGGTCGAGCTCGGCGTGCCTGGCGACGAACGTCCGGACGTCGTCGATGCGGACGTCGACCGTCAGCAGGCCGAAGGCACAGAGGTTGCCGGGGTCGGGCGGGACGACGGCGGCGGCGATTCCCAGCACGTCGAGCAGCCGAGCGGCCTGCAGTGGCCCGGAGCCACCGAAGGTGCACAGCGCCAGGTCGCGCACGTCGATCCCCCGGCGGACCGTGACCTGGCGAATGGCGTTGGCCTGGTTCCACGCCCAGATCTCCAGGATCCCCTCGGCGCACGCCTCGGGCGAGAGCCCGAGCTCGCCCGCCAACGCGGCGATGCCCGACCGGGCGGCGTCGTGGTCCAGCGGGATCTCGCCGGCGAGGAGGTGGCCCGGGATGCGCCCGAGCACGAGCGCGGCGTCGGTCAGTGTGGGCTCGGTGCCGCCCCGGCCGTAGCACATGGGCCCGGGATCGGCGCCCGCCGAGCGCGGGCCCACCTTGAGCGTCCCCTCGGGCGACACCCAGGCGATCGATCCGCCGCCGGCGCCGACGGTGACGATGTCGATCATCGGCACCTTGGCGGGGAACCGTCCGACGGTCGCCTCGGTGGTGAGCGAGGGCGCGCCCGAGCGGATGACGGCCACGTCGGTCGAGGTTCCGCCACCGTCGAGGGTCACCACGTCGTCGAAGCCCGCGGCATGCGTGACCGCGGCGGCGCCGAGCGCCCCGGCGGCCGGGCCCGACAACACCGTGGTGATGGGCTTGCGGGCGACCTGGTCGGCGGACGTGACGCCCCCGTTGGACTTCATGACGAAGAAGGGCACCCCCTCCCCCGCTCGCTCGGCCAGGTGCGCCGCCAGGCGTTCGACGTACCTGGCGACCGACGGCTTCACGAACGCGTCGACCAGCGTGGTGACCGAGCGCTCGTACTCCCGGTACTCGCGCAGCACGTCCGAGCTGATCGAGACCGCACATTCGGGGTACTCGTCGGCGAACAGGTCGCGCACCCGCAGCTCGTGCGCCGGGTTGGCGTAGGCGTGCAACAGGCAGACGCCGACCGCAGCGACGCCGTGGTCTCGGAACCACCGTGCCTGGGCCACGGCGGCCTCCTCGTCGAGCGGGCGGAGCACCACGCCGTTCGCGTCGAGCCGTTCCGGCACCTCGCGCACCAGGTGCAGCGGCACGATCCGATCGGGCTTCACCCAGAAGTAGGAGTTGCCGTAGCCGTCGGGCACGCTCTGCCGCCCGATCTCGAGCAGGTGGCGGAACCCGGCGGTGGTGAGGAAGCCGAGCCCCGTCACTCCAGCCCGACCCCCACCCTCCGGCCCGACCCCCACCCGCCACCCCGTGGTGGCGTCGGTCTGCGACCGACTCGTGACCCCGTGATCGCCTCGGCCTTCGGCCGACACGTCAGCCTGGATGAGCGCATTGGTGGCCACCGTCGTGCCGTGGAACACCGACGCCACCCCCAGCCAGGCCGCCCCGGCCGCCGCCAGTCCCTTCTCGGCGCCGGCGAGAAAGGCCGCGGAGTGGTCCGCGGGCGTCGACGGCGTCTTGGTGGTGGTGAGCGCGCCGGTCGCCTCGTCGAGCACGACCACGTCCGTGAACGTGCCGCCCGTGTCGATCCCCAGCCGCAGGCGGCGTGCCGTCATTCCCTCTCCGGCAACGGGAACGCCGAGCCCCCCTCGGCCTCGAGCACGTCACGGTGGCGCCGGTACAGGGGCAGGTTGCGCTCGGCCAGATGGTCGAAGCCCTGGCGGACCGACGACCCCGGGCTGATCGCCGCCATCGGGTCGAGCCCGAGGGTCGCCGACACCCAGCCCGGCTGGCTCGTCCCCCGGGCCAGGACCTCGCCGGTCGGCCCCACGATCAGCGAGTTGCCGAAGTAGACGAACCCGCCGGGGTCGACCCCCACCGCGTTGGGGGCCACGACGTAGACGTGGTTGTCGTAGGCCCGCGCCCGGGTGGTGAGCTCCCAGATGTCGGCGGCCCGCAGGAACGCCGAGGGGCGCACCACGACCTGCGCCCCCATACCGGCCTCGATGCGCATCAGCTCGGGGAAGTCGCCGTCGAAGCAGATGATGCTCCCGAGGCGGGCGAGCGGGGTCGGGACGACCAGCACGTCGTCCCCCGCCGTGGCCCATTGCCGCTCGCTCGGGAACAGGTGCGTCTTGCGGTAGGTGCCCAGCACCTCCCCGTCGGGACCGATCACGGCGGCGGCGTTGTAGACGACGCCCCGGTCGGTGCCCGCCTCGTAGGTCGGCCACACGAGCAGGACCCCCAGCTCGGCGGCGAACGCCTGGGCCGCCTCGGTGAGCGGCCCCGGGATCGGCCCCACCAGGTCCCAAAGGTCGGTGGCGCCGACGCCCGGCGCGAACCCGGTGGTGACGGTCTCGGGGGCGACCACGAGGGCGGCGCCGGTGGCGTCGACGCAGCGGTGCGCCACGTCGAGGCCGGCCGCGATGTTGGCCTTGATGCTGTCGGCCGTCAGGGGGCCGGCCGCAGGCGCCAGCTGCAGGGCGGCGGCGACGAAGGGCGTCATCCGGCCCTCCCCCGCGCCCGTCGCCGGACGACGGCGATGACGACCCCGACCAGCGCCGCACCCCCGACCCCACCCGCGGCCCAGCGGCGCCCCTTGGCCCCTGCGGCATCCGAAGACCCGCCGGTCCCCCGCGTGCCCGCGGCATCCGGAGCCCCGCCGGTCCCGCGCGTTCCCGAGGCATCCGGAGCCCCGCTGGTTCCCCGCGTTCCCGAGGCAATGGGTTCCGCCGACCCCCGGTCGAGGTCATGAGCTCCGGATTCGGAACCCATGACCTCGGGCTCGCCCTGGTGGGACCCACCACCTCGGGAGGACGGGCCCGGGCCGGCAGTCTCGGCGCCCAGCAGGTCCTCGGCCATCCGCCTGACCGCACCCGCCAACACCGCGGCGCCGACGGTGCCCAATGCGCCGTCGACGGTGCCCTCGACCGCGAGGCTGGTGCGCTCGGTGTCGGCCCGCACCACCAGGTCCACGGTGCCCGGCGCCCCCGACCCCCGGATGCGCACGGCATCGGCGTCGACGGCCGCCACGGTGCCCGCCCACAGCCCGCGCACCGACGCCACGGCCACCTCGGTCACGACGTGGAGCGTGCCGTCGCCGCCGGGGTCGCGGGTGACCGACCGGCAACCGCGCAGCGCCGCCGCGAGGCGCTGCGGGTCGGCCAGCGCCGCCCACGCTCCCGCCGGGGCCGACATCGGGAACGTCGTTCTCACGAGGCCGCCCCCTCGCCGAGCAACGCCCACAGCTCCGGCGGCGAGACGGGCATCCGATCGATGCGCACGCCGACGGCGTCCTCGATGGCGGCGGCCAGGCACGCCGAGCCCGGGATCACGCCGGCCTCGCCCGCGCCCTTGATCCCGAGGGGGTTGAGGGGCGACGGCGTCTCCACGTGTCCGACGACCGGCGTGGGCACCTCGCTGAGGTACGGCATCAGGAAGTCCATGAAGCTGGCGTTGGTGAGGTTGCCGGCGCCGTCGTACGCGAGCCGCTCGTAGAGGGCGCCGGCCACCCCCTGGGCGACCCCCCCGTGGATCTGGCCCTCGACGATCATGGGGTTGATCAGCGGCCCGCAATCGTGCACCACCGCATAGCGCAGCACGTCGACGTTGCCGGTGTCGGGGTCGACCTCCACCACGGCGGCGTGCATCCCCGAGGCGAACGTCGAGCGCACCGGCGAGTAGTAGTCGCGGGCCTCGAGGCCGGGCTCCTCGTCGTCGGGCACCGGCGGCACATCGGGGTCGGGCGGCGCTGCGAACTGGGTGGCGGCCTGGGCCTCCTTGGAGAACGCATAGCGCAGCGGGTTGGACAGCACCGCGACCTGCGCCAGGGGGATGCCACGGCTCGGTGCGCCCCGGACGTGCACCACCCCGGACTCGATGTCGAGGTCGTCGGGGGCGGCCTCCAGCGCCTCGGCGGCGATCCGGATCGCCTTGGCCCGCACCTGGCGGGCGGCGAGCGCCACCGCGTTGCCGCTCATCACCGCCGCCCGGCTGGCGTACGTGCCGACGGCGTAGGGGAACCGCCGCGTGTCCCCGGTGGTGACGAAGACGTTGCCCACGTCCACGCCCAACTCGTCGGCCACGATCTGGGCGAACACCGTCTCGTGCCCCTGCCCCTGCGACGTGAGCCCGGTGGCCACCATCACCCGGCCGTTCGTCTCGACGTGGACGTGCGCGCCCTCGTAGGGGCCGACGCCCGTGCCCTCCACGTAGCACGCCAGGCCGATCCCGAGGTGGCGACCCTCGGCGGCAGCCGCGTCCCGCTCGGCACCGAAGCCGTCCCAGCCCACCAGATCCCTCAGGCGCTCGAGCACCGCGGGGTAGTTGCCCGAGTCGTAGATGAGGGGCCGGCCGTCCTGGAACACCATGTCGAAGTCGTAGGGGAACTCGTCGGGCCCGATGAGGTTGCGCGCCCGCACCTCCGCACGGTCGAGCCCGAGCTCCTCGGCGATGCGGTCCATGGTCCGTTCCATGACGAAGCAGCCCTGGGGCCGTCCCGCCCCCCGGTAGGGCGTGCAGGTCACCGTGTTGGTGTAGAGCGACGTGAACGTGACGCGGTAGTGGCGGTGGCGATACGGGCCGGGAAGCTGGGTGGCGGTGATGATCGGCAGCACGATGCCGTAGGGCGTGTACGCACCGGTGTCGTGCCAGAACTCCACCTCCATGCCGAGGATGGTCCCGTCGTCGTCGAACCCGACGCGCACGTGGTGCTCCTGGCCCCGCTCGTGGGTGGCCGACACGAAGTGCTCGTAGCGGTCCTCGACCCACTTGACCTCGCGTCCCAGCGTCCGCGCCGCCCACGGGACCAGGACCTCCTCGGGATAGGGATGCACCACCTTGGTGCCGAACCCGCCGCCGACGTCGGGGGTGACCACCTCGACGGCCACGTCGGGCAGGCCGAAGATGTTCGCCACCGCGGCGCGCACGCCGGTCGACGTCTGCGTGGAGGTTCGGATCCGGAGGCGCTGGTCGTCCGGATCCCAGCGTGCGTGGACGCCGCGTCCCTCGAGCGGCGAGGACAGCGAGCGTTCCATGGCGAGATCGAACTCGAGGACCCGCGGCGCAGCGGCCAGGGCGGTACGGGCATCGCCCAGCTCCTGGGTCGTCACCGCCGCCACGTTGCCGGGAACGTCGGGGTGGACGAGGTGCTCGGCCGCCCGGGCGGCACCGATGCCGACGACGGCCGGCAGCGGCTCGTAGTCGACCACGACGCGTTCCGCGACGTCCTCGGCGATGTAGCGGTCGGCCGCCACCACCATGGCGACGGGCTCGCCGACGTGGTTGACCTCACCGCGGGCGAGGGCGTACTGCGTCCGTGGCTGCGTGAGGTCGGGGTGGGGGATCAGCAACGGCAGCGGATCCGCCAGGCGTCCCGGCAGGTCGTCCCAGGTGTAGATGGCCACGAGGCCGTCGATGTCGAGGGCGTCGGCGACGTCGACGCCGATGACGCGGGCGTGGGCGTGGGGGCTGCGCACGAACGCCACGCCCAGCGCGTCGTGCCCGGCGTCGTCGAGGAACCGGCCGGCGCCCGCCAGCAGGCGCCGGTCCTCCCGGCGCTCGACCGCCTCGCCAAACCATTGCGTGGTCACGAGGGTTGCTCCCTCGCCAGCTCCGCGGCGCGCCTCACCGACCGCACGATGTTGACGTAGCCGGTGCAGCGGCACAGGTTCCCGCCGAGCGCGTCGACGATCTCGTCGTCGGCCGGCTCGGGGCTGCGGGAGAGCAGCTCGGTCGTGAGGAGGAGGAAGCCCGGCGTGCAGAAGCCGCACTGCAGCCCGTGGCACTCGCGGAACGCGCGCTGCACGGGGCCGAGCTCGCCGTCGGGACCGGCGAGCCCCTCGACGGTGGTGATGCGGGCGCCGTCGACCATCACCGCGAACGTCAGGCACGAGCGGATGGGCTCCCCCTCCAGCAGGACCGTGCAGGCGCCGCACACGCCGTGCTCGCAGCCGACGTGGGTCCCGGTCAGGCGCAGGTCGTGGCGGAGCATGTCGGACAGCAGCCGGCGTGCGGGCACGCGTGCCGACCGGGTGACACCGTTGACGGTGACCACGACCTCGTGGAGGTCGGCGGGGCTGGACGTGCGGGGGTTTGGGCTCATCGTTCCGCACCACCATCCGAACTTGCCGCAGTTGGCGCTGCCATGGCATCGCTAACTGCGGCAAGTTCGGGTTGGGGGGGTTGGGTGCCGGTGCGGGCCCGTGAGAGTGCCCGGTCCAAGGCCCGCACGGTGAGCGTGGCGGCGAGGTGCCGGCGGTAGACGGCGGTGGCATGGATGTCGTCGGTCGGGTCGAGCGACGAGGCGACGAGGTCGTACACGGTCGCCGAGCCCGCGCCGCCGCCGCCGCCCCCCAGCGCCGGACCGATGTCCACCACCACCGGCGTGGGCGCGCACGACAGGTAGGCGGCCCGGCCGGACGTCGGCTTCCCCTCGCCGTCGACAGTGACGGTGAGGACGATGCCCGCGAGCGCGTAGTCGCCGTGCCGGCGCGCCAACTCCTCCACTGCCCAGCCGGTGCCCGCCGCCAGCGTCGGGAAGTACGCCGCCACCACCAGCTCGTCGACCTCGAGGGTCGTCTGCAGGGGTCCGGCGAACAGCTCGGCCGCCGGCACCCGCCGGGACGCCTGGGACCCGCCGCGCCAGGACACCGCCTCGACGCCGCCGTCCAGCAGCGCCAGCACCGCCGGGAGCTCGGCCGCAGGGTCGGCGTGGGCCAGGGAGCCACAAACGGTGCCGCGATTGCGGATCACCGGATGGGCGATCCACCCGGTCGCCTCGACGAGCAGCGGATGGGCCGCCGCCACCTCCCGCTCGCGCAGCAGCCGGGAGTGGCGCACCGTGGCCCCGACTTCGACGGCCCCGTCGGCCCAGCCCAGCCGGTCGAGGCCGGTGATGCCGTTGATGTCGACGAGGTGGGCGGGGGCGGCCAAGCGGAAGTTGAGCAGGGGCACGAGGCTCTGGCCCCCGGCCACGATCTTGGCCTCGTCTCTCAGCTCAGCCAGGAGCCGGGTGGCCTCCTCCACCGACGCGGGCCGGTGGTAGACGAACGGCGGGGGCTTCACGGCCGGCCCGCCCGGGCGGATTCGGCCAGTGCGGCGAGCGCCGCGGTGAAGCACTCGAGCGGGGGCCGCACCAACCCGGCGCCGACCTGCCCGGTCCCGGCGACCCGCCCGGCGATCCCCGTGTTGATGATCGGCACCACGCCGGTGCGCACGACGCGCAGCGCGTCGATCCCGAACGGCACGCCGCGAAAGCCGAGGGGCGGAAGCGTCCAGGTCGGGTGCTCGGCCAGCGTCAGCTCGTACATGAGCTCCGTCCATCCCCGCGCGTCGTCGACGTCACCCCCCACCAGCTGGACGATGGCGGGTGCCCCCGCCATGGCGAAACCGCCCAGCCCCACGGTCTCGGTGATCGCCGAGTCACCGATGTCGGCGTTGGCGTCGTCGGGACCGAATCCCCCCAGGTAGAGCCCGTCGGGCACCGCGGCCGGGGCGGTGAACCAGCGCTCGCCGGTGCCGGCGATCCGGATGCCGAAGTCCGTGCCGTTGCGGGCCATCGCCACGACGACGCTGGAGCCGGGGACACCCGCCCCGGCGTCGGCGACCAGCTTGGCGGCACCCATGACGACGTTGAGCAGGAAGTGGTCGTTGGCGTCGATGAACGCGAGCACGTCGGCGACGTCACCGGCCCGGTTCCCCGCCTTCCCGTCCTCGACCGTGCGCACGAGGTCGGGCGCCAGGGCCCGCACCAGCAGCGATGTGCCCGCCCGGTTGCGGTTGTGGCCCTCGTCGCCCATGGCCACCATCGAGGCGATCAGCGCGCCGAGGTCGACGGGGCCGTGGCGTCGCAATCCCGACGCCAGGATCGGACCGAGCACCCGCTCCATCCAGCGCAGCCGCTCCGTCACGGTGTCGCCGAACGCGCCGTAGCGGAGCACCTTGCCCAGGCCCTCGTTGAGCGTGCTCCGGCTGGTGCGCCCATCGGCCGCCTCGACCACCCACATCGGCATCGAGGGGCTCACGATGCCCGCCATCGGACCCACGCTGGCGTGGTCGTGGCAGGGCGACAGCTCGACGGCGCCGGACCCTGCGATGCGTTCGGCGGCGTCGGGCGTGGCGGCCCAACCCTCGTAGAGGCAGGCGCCGATGATCGCGCCACGCAGGGGGCCGGAGGCTGCGCCCCACTCCACCGGGGGGCCCGCGTGCAACAGCTGGTGGCGTCCGATCCCGACCAGCTCGGCGGCGGTCCGCACGTCCACGAGCCGGGGACGAGCCCCCGCCATGCGGTCGATCGCGGTGCGGTTGGCCTGGGCCAGCCGCTGGTCGGCGGTGACCTCGGCCACGGCCGCAACCGAACCCGCCGGCGGCGGGCGCCACTCGACCGGGACCGTGGGCACGCCCTGGGCGGCCAGCGCCTCGTCGAGCGTGGGGGCGCCCACGGTGATGACGGCCTCGGGAGCCACCAGCAGGTCAGCGAGGGGGCCGGCGCCGGCGCTCATGGTCGGCTCGACCTCGTCCCCACCGGCTCGGCACCGGCGCCGGTCACCAGCGCTGCGGCCTGCTCGGCCCCGCGCGCGTTGCTGCGGTGGACGATCGCGCCGGCGTCGGTCAGCGCGCGGGCCTGGCGGTCGAGGCCCTGCGGGTCGCCGGCGGTGCCGATCAGGACCGCCACCGGGGCGGCGCCGGCCGCTCCCGCCGCCGACAGCGCGGGGGCGAGCTCCGAGGCCGGGTCGGGGTGTGCGCCGTGACCCAGCACGACGTCGACAAGGACGACGCCGGCTCGCCCGTCCGCATCGGCCGCAGCCCGCACCCGGTCGGCGACGACCGCCGGCTCGATCATCGGGTGCGGCCGCCCCGCCGTCAGCTCGTCGTTGCCGAGGTCGAGCACGACGTGCGCGCCGCCGGCGGGATCGCATGGCCCGATCCGCCGCGAGGGCTCGGCGTGCACGTTCGAGCGCACCGGGCCCAGGCGCTCCTCCAGAACGACGAGCGCCTCGGCGGCGTTCGTCCCACCGCTGAACAGCCCGAGCACGGGCCCGGGGCGGGCCGGGCCCGGTCCACCCGCGGGTCGCCACCACTGCGGCTCGGGGAACGGCGTCCCCAGGACGGCGGCGATCTCGGCGGCCGCCCCCGTGACCGTGGGGCGGTCCGGGCCGACCAAGGCCAGCACCACGGGCGTCCTGCAGCGGCCCGCCGCCGCGGTCACCGCCTCCGCCACGGCGGGGTCCGGGGGCTTGGACACCACCCCGATGACCCGCACCGCCGGGTCGTCGTCGAGCGCCGCCAGCGCCGCCAGCGTCGACACGCCGCCGACGTCGGACGACAGGTCGCGGCCGCCGACCCCGATCACGTGGAGGACGCCGATTCCCGCGCCGTCGAGCAGTGAGCACAGCTGCTGGGCGCCGGTCCCCGACGCCGCGACCAGCGCGACCGGCCCCGGGGCAACGACGTTGGCGAAGCCGAGGCCGACGCCGTCGAGGATGGCGGTGCCACAGTCGGGCCCCATCACCAGCCGACCGAGCGCGGTGGCCTCCGCCTTGAGCGCGACCTCGGCGGCGACGTCGACGCCGTCGCTGAAGACCATGACATGCCGGCCCGCCCGCAGGGCCGCCATCGCCTCCACGTAGGCGTGCGGACCCGGGACCGAAACCACGACGACGCTGGCGTCCGGCGCCCCGGTGGCCGCCGACTCGACGGTGCGGGGAGCGGCCCGGCCCCGGTCGCCGCCGGCCGATGTCGGGCGCTCGGCCAGCTCCCGGTCGATCGCGGCGACGGCCGCCTCGGCGGTCGCGGGGCCGTCGGCGGACACGGCGACGACCAGGTCGTCGGCTGTGGCGTCGGGCTCGGCGAAGCCGGCCTGAACCAGCAGGGCGCAGTTGAGGTCGGTGCCCATGGCGGCGACCACCGTTTCGACGCCGGGGATGTCCCGCGCCGCCGCGCTCGCCCGCATCAGCGTGACGGAGTCGTGGTACCGGCCGCGCTCGATGCGCACGGTCTCGGTCACGACGCCACCCCCGCGTGCCCGCCGTTTCGAGCCGGCGCCCGCAGTCCCCGTTCCGATGGCCGCAATCCCCGTGCCGGCGCCCCCACCCCCCGAACCGGCGTCCCCAGCCGCCGAACGGGCCTCCCCAACCGTCGGAATCCGTCACCCGCGACCGCCGGAGCCCGATCGGGCGGCCCCGCGCCGGCGTGGGTGACGCCGAGCAGCAGCCCGGCCGCCAGGTGCCAGCCGCTGGTGTGGCCGAGGTCCACCAGGCGCTCGGCGGCGGTCTCGACGTCTCCCCCACCCGCGAGGGCGCGGAGCACGCCGGCGGCCTCGGGAACCAGGCCGCCGACGTCGGCGGCCTCCAGCAGCGCAGCCGACAACCGGGTGGTGGCGGCGGGTGCCAGCGCCCGGGCGGCCGCCCCGAGCGCGTCGGCGGCGGGCGAGCCCAATGCCCGCAGGGTCGCCAGCGCACCCGCCACCAGGTCGTCGCCGGCCGGCGTCAGGCCCGTCCCGCGGCCCAGGAGAACCGAGACGGCACCGGCGGCACCGGCGGCGCCGCTGGACAGGCCGGCGGCGAGCCGGTCCGGCGCGTCGTCGGGCAGCAGCGCGTCGACGCCGCCACGCGACCGCACGACGTGCGCGAGGCGGGCCACGGCCGCACGATCGACGCCCGCCAGGCGCACGCGGGGATCGAACCACCGGCGGATGGCCACGAGTCGGCGGCCGTCCTCGTACACGGCGCCACGCCCGACGGCCAGGCGGGACCGGGCGGCCGGGAGCCGGCCGCCGGCGGCGAGCATCGCCGCGCACGGCAGCCGCACCCCGCCGGCGGCCACGATCGCCAGCACCTGCCCTCCGGCCTCGAGGTAGGTCGCGGCCGGCGCGGCGGCGAGGACCGTCGCCGGGCGCACGGGCCCGGCGAGCAGGTCGTGCAGCAGCACGCTCGCGGCCGCGGTGCCCGTGCCGGATCCGGGCGCGTCGGTCATTGCCACGCTCCTACCGTGGCGTTCGAGCGCGTCACCTGCGTGCCCGACCGTCCGTGGAGCACGTCGGCGGCGCGCTCCAGCGGCCCGATCGTGGCCGAATGCCCGGTCGCCTCGACGAAGCGCAGGACCGCCTCCACCTTGGGCGCCATCGACCCCACGCCGAACGTCCCCTTCGCCGCCATCTCCCGCAACTCCACCGTGCCCATGCCGTCGAGCCAGCGCTGGCTTGGCCCACCGAAGTTCACCGCGACGCCCTCGACGTCGGTCAGGATCACCAACCGGTCGGCACCGAGCTCCACCGCCAGCAGCGCCGCCGCCAGGTCCTTGTCGACCACCGCGTCCACGCCCACCAGGCGGCCGTCGTCGTCCTCGACCATGGGGACGCCCCCGCCGCCGTTGGCGGTGACCACCGCGCCGGCGTCGAGGAGCATCCGCACGGTGTCGGCCTCGAGGCTGCGGATCGGTTCGGGCGACGGCACCACCCGGCGCCAGCGCGCCCCGTCCGCGGTGCTCGTCTCCCGCCAGACCTGGGCCCGGTCGTCGGCCATGGCCGCCGCGGCCTCGTCGGCCGTCACGAAGCGCCCGATCGGCTTGGTGGGCTCCCGCCACGCCGGGTCGTCGCGGCGAACCAGCACCCGCGACAACACGGGAACGATCGGCCGTCCGATCCCGGCCGCCCGCAGCCTGGCCTCCAGCGCAGTGAGCATCGCCAGCCCGATCGTCGCCTGTGTCTGGGCCACGCACCAGTGGAGCGGCATGGCCGGGACCACGTGCCGTGCCAGCAGGTTCTTCGTGAGCAGGTTGCCGACCTGCGGCCCGTTGCCGTGGGTCACCACGACGTCGGAGCCCTCGGACACCAGCGCCGCAACCCCACCCATCGCCCGCTCGATCGTGGCGACCTGTTCCTCGGCGGTCCCCGCCGCTCCCTGGGGCACAATGGCGTGGCCGCCGAGGGCAACCACCAGGCGACGAGGGGTCCGTGCGTTCAAGCACCGGATGGTAGGGCCATTCGGCCGTCGCGCAATGGGTTGGCCGCTCAGGCGTCGCCGACGTCGACGATGGCCGCCACCGGCCCGCCGCCCGAGGGACCCTGGTGCAGGGCGGCGACCGACACGAAGACCGCCGGGTCGCCGACCGCCGCCGCCGCCACGCCCCCCACCGCACCCTTGATGTGCCGGTGGTGGTGGACGTCGGAGTCGTCCAGCGCCACCTGGCGCCGGTTCCGCAAGCGCCCGGTGGGATCGGCCTCGCACTTGATGAACACGTTGACGAGGCGGTCCCCCAGGTCGCCGGCGACGGGCCGGTCGGGCAGGTCCAGGCCGGCCGAGCGGATGGCACGGTAGATGCCGTCGACGTCGAGTGCGTCGCGCATGACCGAGTGACCGACCCGGAAGGGGCCGCCGACACTCGGGGCGTTGCCGACCACGACGATCTGGGCCCGATCGAGCTCGACGCCCGACGAGCACGACGCCACACTCGAGAACAGCTCCAGATCGCGGCCGATCGCCTCGGCCGCCGGTGTCTCGATCTCTCCGAGCGCCACGGCGATGCCGAGCGCAGTGGTGCCGTTGGAGATGTTCATCGACTCGAGCGGCTCGTCGGTCACGGTGTCCTCGCCCCGGCCGCGAGCCTCCTCGATGGTCGCCATGGTGAGGAGGGGGGTCTTGGTCTGCACGTAGTGAACCTCGGCGGGATCGTCGATCCCTGCCTCGTCCATGGCCAGGCGCACGCCATCGGCCACCATGGCCACCATTGCCGGGCGGCCGATGTGCTCCGGCAGGATGACGTCGCTCATCGCGACCCCGACCGACAGCCGCCCAGCACCGTCGCCGCTCTCGCCGGCCGGGCCCGGCACCCGCGCGAAGATCGTCGCGTGGGGGGTCAGCACGCCGTCGGTCCCCCCCGACCACACCATCGGGATCTGCTCGACCTCGGAGCGTGGCCGGGTGCCGCGTTCGAGCAGGACCCCGCGAAATGCCTGGTCGGCGAGGATGCGGGTGAAGTCGTTGACGCCGCCGTTGCCCTCCGTCTTGCCGATCACGGCAACGACGCCGTCGGCGGCGAAGGCGCCTGCATCGATCAGGCCGGCCATGCCCGACGCGTCCGACACGCTCTCGAGGACCACCTTGTGGACGACGTAGGGCACGGTCCCTCCTGTCAGCCCGCCGCCCTGTCCAGGGGCGGGCGGAGCGCGACGAGCGACGCCAGCCCCGACACCTCCGCCAGCCGCCGGGCCGCGGACCCGACGGGCGCGACGACCTCGAAGGCGATCTGCAGCCCGGCCAGGCGGGACGCCAGGGAGAACAGGATCCGCATGCCGGCGCTGTCCAGGTACTCGACCTCGCCGAGGTCGACCGACACGCTGGTCACCTGGTTGGTGATGGCGGCGACGATCTGTTCCTCGACCACGACGGTGTTGGCGAGGTCGACCTCTCCCGCGACGGCGATCCGTACGTGCCCGCCGTCCACCGAGACGTCCACGCGAGCGCTGGTCATGAGCGCAGCTCCCGCCCGGTCGACCGACGGACCGCCAGCGAGCGGGGTGAGGCTGGGGTGCACGGGCGCTGCCCCCGGGAACTGATCGTCACCGACGCGAGCCCGCCCGGCCGACGCGGCGACGGATGACCACCTCGGTCCCGTTCGAGCGACGGTCGACCGTGACCTCGTCAGTCACGGCGTCGATGATGTGGGTGCCGCGCCCCCGATTGTCACCGCGGGGCGAACGCCAACGCCCGGTGTCGCGGACGGTCACGACGACGTCCGGCCGTTGGAGCTCGAGGCGCACGTGCACGAGCCCGCCCTTGGGCCCGTAGGCGTGCTCGACCACGTTGCTGGTCGCTTCCCCGATCGCAAGGAGCACGTCGATCACGTCGTCGGGGCGGGCGTCGATGGTCGTCAGCCAGCGCTTGGCGGCGGCCCGGATGTCGCGCAGCGAGGACGCCACCGCGGGCACCGCCAGGTCGAGCGGTTCGGCCGAAGGCGGGTCGAGCCGCCGGACGGTGAGGAGGGCGACGTCGTCGGTGGGCCGATCGTCGCCGACGAGCTCGACCATCACCGTCGTGCACACGTCCTCGGCCGGGCGGAGGGTGACGGCGTCACGCAACCGCCCGAGGCGGGTGTCCAGGGGCACGCCGCGACGCTCGACGAGCCCATCGCTGTAGAAGCAGACGACGGCCCCGCGGGGCAGGTCGACCGTGGTCACCCGCCGGCTCGCCGGGGGCGCAACGCCGAGGGGCGGATCCACCGGAACGTCGAGGTACGTCGCCGGACCGGTCCCGCCGGCCACGACGGGCGCCGGGTGCCCGGCCAGCGAGACGTGGATGCGGTCGAACGACGGCTCCAGCAGGGCCAGGACGGCGGTCGCCATCTCGCCCGGCTCGAACTGGCGCAGCATGCGGTCGATCCGCTCGAGGATGGCGGCGGGGTCGCTCCGGGTGGCGAGGGCGTAGGCACGGACGGCGGTACGCAGTCGACCCATCACGGCCGCGGCCCGCAGGCCGCGGCCCACCACGTCCCCGACGGTCATGCAGACCCACCCCGACGGCAGCGTGAACATGTCGTACCAGTCGCCACCGACGTCGCCCTCGCCGCCGGCGATGTAGCGGATCGCCGCCTCCAGGCCGGGCACCTGCGGAAGCCGGTCGGGGAGCAGGCTGCGCTGGAGCAGGACGGCCGCCCTCCGCTCGGTCTCCGACAGCTGGGCCTGCGTCGCCAGGGCGACGCGGTCGGCCACCATCCGGAGCAGGTCCACGTCGGCGTCGCTGAAGCGCCGGGGGACGAGGGCGCCGACGTGCAGCACCCCCAGGAGGCGGTCGCCCGCGAGGAGCGGGACGCCGAGCAGGGACCGGATGCCCTTCTGACGGAACAGCGGATTGATGACGTCCGCATCGTGGACGTCGTCGATGGCCACGGGCTTCCGCCCGGCCGCGACCCGCCCCGCGAAGCCCCTACCCAGGGGGATGCGCATCCCCTGGAAGACCTCCTCCTCGATGCCGCGCGCCGCAGTGGCCACGAGCTGGCCGGTGGGCGCGTCGAGGAGGAGGACGGTGGCCGTGTCGGCGTCAAGGATGTCCCGAACCCGATCAAGCAACTCGACGAGCAGGTCGTCGACCGAGAGCCGGGCCAGGCCCGCATCGGTGACCGACTCGATGTCGCGCAGTCTGTCCGCCGCTCCCTTCTGCGTCTCGGTTGCGTGCGTCGGCATGGCGCTGGAAATGTACCCCGGAGGGGTCACCGATCCCCCGTGGCGAACCCGGCCGGCCATCCCGTTGGGTTTGCGGATCAGCCGTCGTCCAGCTGCCGGCCGAGCGACCGGACGGCGTCGATGAACTCGTCGATCATCTCGTACACGATCTGGGCGGCGGGCTTGGACTGGTTCATGGTGCCCACGATCTGGCCGACGAAGTAGTTGGCGAGCTTCTCGGCTCCGGACCCCGCCCGATAGGCGGCGCGATCGATGCGCCGCAACGCGCTGTCGACGAGCACCGGTTGCATGGGCATGCCCAGGGGCATCGGGGTGTCCGGATCGTCCCACTCGTCCGTCCAGGCGCTGCGGAGCTGGCGCGCCGGCTTGCCCGTTCGCGACCGCGACCGCACGGTGTCGGCCGACCCGGCGGCGAGGAACTTCTGCTTGACGACCGGGTGGGTCTCGGCCTCGTCGGTCGTGAGCCACACCGACCCGCACCACACCCCTGCGGCCCCCAGTGCCATCGCCGCGGCCATCTGCCGGCCGCGACCGATCCCGCCCGCGCCGAGCACCGGGATGTCGCCGACGGCGTCGACGACCTCGGGGATCAGCACCAGGGACCCGATCTCGCCGGTGTGCCCGCCCGCCTCGTAGCCCTGCGCGACGATGAGGTCGACACCGGCCCGGACATGGCGCTCGGCGTGTTGGGCCGCGCCCGCCAGGGCCCCGATCCGCCGGCCTTCGGCCTTGGCGCGCTCGATCATGTGCTCGGTGGGTGGCCCGAGGGCGTTGACGACGAGCGCGGTCCGGTGGGCGAGCGCGATGTCGAGCTGGGGGTCGGCGCGCTCGGCCGAGAAGATC
>Ga0081538_10000393_pt1 | contig 49783 bp, 53 predicted proteins | sample TabmetS5T2R1_FD_71022 | JGI IMG/M metagenome (GOLD analysis project Ga0081538, IMG submission 71022) | Tabebuia heterophylla rhizosphere microbial communities from the University of Puerto Rico - S5T2R1 | ecosystem: Host-associated > Plants > Roots > Rhizosphere ... | reverse complement strand
CGGATCGGGTTGCCCGTGACGTAGGGGCCGACCGAGTGCTCGTTCGCCCCGGACACGGGCACGAACCGGTACTCGTTCAGGTACTCCATGGCGAGCAGGTCGCCGCTCGACTCGCCCATAGCGCCGGCGTGGTCGCCCATGCGGCGGAAGCCCTTGCCGATCATCCGGTTCTCGATCATGTGGCCGTACTCGTGGCCGATCACGGCCATGTCGTAGTCGCCGTCGACGCAGGGTGCGTAGAACCCGCCCGCGACCGGTTGCCAGAGGAACATGTTCGTGATCGAGGGCACGCCGTCGGGCTGGGTGGACATGTTGGCGTTGTCGCGGGACCCCGGACGCACGGCCCCGGCCTGAGCACGCCCGTCCACCGGGTCGTTGCCGAGGAAGGGCGGTGGGGCGCCGAAGTTGGACTGCTGCGCATTCCAGGCCGTCTCGGTGAAGCCGAGGTTGTACGACCAGTCGTGCACGCGGTTGTGCATGACGAACAGGTTCACGACCGCGGCGCTGATGTCGTTCGTCGTCCCGGGGCCGGTGAGCTGGGCCGGATCGCATCCACTCTCGAACCAGGCGTTCGTCCACGGGAACTGGTAGTCGCGCGTCGGGCTCGTTGGCCTGAAGAGCGTTGCTGCGACCGGCGTCGTCTGCGTCGGTGCGAACCAGACCTCCTTCGCGTTGGCGTTGTTGCCGATCGTCGTGTTCGTCGAGAGGCCTGTGGCCGGGTCGACGTCCCACGGAAGCGGCGAGGCCGCGTTCGCGATCACGTCCTGGCAGCCCGGCGCGTTCTCCCAGCACCACGTCCGGCGCACATCCGCGCTCGGATAGTTGTACGGGAACCGGTTGAGCCTGGTCATAAGCGGAAAGGCCGGGAACACGTCCCACCTCGGGTTGTCGACCAGAGACTCGACGATTCCCTCCCTGTACAGGACCTCGCCGGTCGCGGCGTCGACGATGTGCCGGTAGCCCGCGTCGACACCGTCGGTATAGACGGTCTCGAACGCGAGCCGGACGCCGCGTTGCGGCGTCGCGAAGGCGACGCGGCGAACGAGCTGGTCCTCGCTCAGGCCGGCGACGTCGAGCTTGCGCCAGCCGTTGACGCTCCCCGCCCCGTCCATCTCGACGACCGAGACGCTTTCCCCGGCGTCGGCCAGGGCGGTGGCCAGAGCCTCGGGCCCGGTCAGGTCGGCGGCGTTCGCGAGCTCGTCTGAGCCGACGAGCGTCGAGGACGCGTAGGCGACCTTCCAGCCGGCGTCCGACCGAACGAGGCCGACCGATGCCGCCCCTTCCGGCGAGACCGGGAGGCCTTCTACGGTCTGCCGCAGGACGACGACCCGGCCCTTGGCGCCGATCGGCGCCACGGTCTCCACCTCAAGCCCTGCGGTCGAGCTCAGCCGGTAGAGCAAGCGGTTCGCCTCGAGGAAGGCCAGAGCCGCGTCCGCGGCGCTCGAGGCCTGAATGCCCGAGGCGAGGAACCCGCCGTGGCGGATGAGCGACTGGGCAGTGCCGAAGTCGGTCCAGCGCGCGACGGCGCCGAGATCGGCGACCGCGTCGAGCTGGGCCTGCGAGGGCGCGATCGAGGCCCTGCGGGTGTCGACGTCGGCGAGATCGCCCTCGTGGTCGGCTCCGTCGACCTGGAACTGGCCGAAGGCCGGCGAAGGCGCGAGCAGCGCGAGCGCGGCGACCGCGGCCACCAAGGCCACGGACAGGCGCCGCCCTCGCAAAGGCAAAAGAAGTGACGGCATGTCTCCTCCCCCCTGCTTCGAGTTCGACTCCGTCCCCATCTGCGGAGTCGGCGAGGGCGTTCTAACCGACCTTGGCCAGAAATGCCAGTCCCGCTCGGCGAGCCGGCTTGACCTGTTCGCGCCGATGCTTTCTAATGGGCTCGTGTTTCAGCGGCGATGGAGGGGGTGCCGCGGGTGGGCCGGGACGAGCATGAGCACCGCACCGTGCTCGGGCTTGCCCTGCCTCGGGACCGACGCCGCTTCATGAGAGGGCGGAACCGCCCATCTCTCGTTCCCACGAGGAGGTGCTCTCACTTGCCAGGCAGACTTCGAAGGCTCGTCCTGCTGGCGCTGGCGGCGCTCACCGTTTCACTCGGGTTGGCGGGCACTGCCGGTGCGCAGCTGACGCCGCCCTGGTGCGGCACACCGATGCCAGACGCGGCAGAGAACCTGCCGGACGGTACCGATCCCACCGACCCGCCCGGCAGCTTCCCGCACATCCCCTACTACGCGATCGGTTGCACGCTCGACCAGATCGAGAGCGCGAGCCTCGACGGCCGCATGTCCGTCGAAGTGATCGGGCAGTCGGCCCTCGGCCGCGATATGTACGGCGTCGTCATCAACCAGCTCGACACCCCGGCGCAGCAGCGCGACTGGCGGCGGTGGCAGCAGTGGCGCGACCTCGCGCTCGAGGATCCCGCCGCGGCGAGAGCCCGGCTCGCGCAGTGGGGCGACAACATCAAGATCCCGGTCTACGTCCAGGGCGGCATTCACGGGAACGAGTACGAGGGCGTGGACACCAACATGCAGATCATCGAGGACCTCGCCACGACCCCGTACGGCACCGACCCCGAGATCGATGCGATCCTCGACAACCTCGTCGTCGTCTTCAACGTCATCCAGAACCCCGACGGCCGGATCGCCGGCACCCGTGCGAACGGCAACGGCTTCGACCTGAATCGCGACTTCCTCACGCAGTCGCAGTCGGAGACCATGGCCTCGGTAGCCCAGATGCAGGAGTGGCTCCCGACGGACATGCTCGACCTGCACGGCTACGTCACGCCGATGCTGATCGAGGCGACGACGAAGCCGCACAACCCGGCGATCGACTACGACCTCTGGCTCAAGTGGAACCAGCCGAGGATCGACGCGAACGAGGCCGCCCTTGCGTCCGGAGGGTTCGACATCACGCGTCCGATCAACGACTGGTGCGCCGACGGGAGCATCCCGCAGGGTGGCGTCTGTGACGACGGCACGACTCGGTTCGGGCCGCAGTGGGCCGAGAGCTGGGACGACTGGGGGCCGTTCTACACGCCCATGTACAACCAGCACGTCGGCCTCAACGGCTCGACGACCGAGATGTGCAACCAGACCGACTTCGACTGCGGCCTGCCCGGGTCGACGACGCACACGCTCGGCCGCCTCGGCGCCTTCGAGCAGCAGGTGCTCACGGTCATGTCGACGCTCGACTTCTCGGTCGACAACGGGCCCGAGACCTTGGACGACCTGACCACTAGGTACGTACGCGGCGAGACCGACGCTCCCCGGCCCGCGTGCTGCCCGCCGCCCTTCGACGTCGACAACAACTGGATGGAGGAGTTCCCGGAGGCGTTCGTGATCCCGGTCGGGGCGGGACAGCGCTCCGACGCCGAGGCCAAGCGTCTCGTCGACTGGCTCCTCTTCAACGGCATCGAGGTCGAGACACTCAAGCGGAGCGCCTCGTTCGGCGGTCAGACGTTCGGCAAGGGCTCGTACGTCGTCTGGATGGACCAGCCGCTCCGCGGCCTCGCAGACACCGCGCTCTCCGTGGGCGTCGACGTCTCCGACCGGATCGGCATCCTCTACGCGCCGCCGGCGGCCTGGAGCCACGGCTACCTCTGGGGCGCCGACATCGCCGTGATCCCGAACGAGGCGAGCTTCTCGGCGATCACGAACCGCATCAAGAAGACCGTCACGCCCCCCGGCGGCGTCGAGCCCGGCCGGGCCGATGCGTACGCGCTCGAGCTCGACTCGCCGACCGCCGTGCGGACGCTCAACTCGCTGATCGGCGGCGGCCTGACGGCCGAGATGGCGCTCGAGGCCTTCCCGGCCAGGACAGGCGGGACCCTCCCCGCCGGGACGATCTTGTTCGGCGCCGACCAGGCCACGCGCGTCAAGCTGGCGGCGGCCGGCCGTGAGAACGGCCTGCTCTTCCGGCGGGTCGTGAGCGAGGACTTCCCGTCCTCGACCGACCCGATCGACCGCGTCCCGCGGATCGTCGCTCTCACCGGCGCGGTGAACCAGGACGTCTGGTCGCTCAGGGAGCTCGGGTTCCCGGTGGATCCGATCTCGACCACGGCGCTCAACTCGGCGCCGACGGATCCGCTCGTGAACTACGACGTCGTCTGGAACACGGGCAGCTGGCCGAGCCCGACGCTGCCGACGGCCCGCGACCGCCTGACGGCGTTCTTCGCCGCCGGCGGCGGCTACCTGGGCGCCGGCACCGGCGGCGCCAACTTCCTGACGGCGGGCGGCCAGGTGACCGGGCTCACGGTCGACACCTTCGGCGGGAACGGGCGCAGCGGCATCATCCGCTGGCTCAACGAGGGTGCCGACAGCCCGATCACGGGCGCCTATCCCGCCGAGGACACGGCGATCGTCGATCCGCCGATCTGGCTCTCGTCGGTGCCCTCCACCTACGACGTGGACGCACGGTACCCGCTGACGGACTTCTTCCTGGCGGGTCTGTGGCACGACCCCGAGTCCTCGACGGCCCCGGGCTCGGCGTTCGTCGCCCACGGCACGAACACGGCGGGCACGGCCCGGCTCGTCAGCTTCGCGATGAGCCCGCTCTACCGAGCGGATCCGGAGCGCGAGTGGCCGATGGTCGGCGCAGGCGCCTACTGGGCAGACCAGTAGACCCGCAGCAAGGCAACTAAAGCGACCAAGCCGAGGGGCGGGAAAACCCGCCCCTCATCCTTTCCGGCCATGCTCCTGGACCTGGCCCGTCACAGTCCCGTGACATACAGGGTGTCCCTCGCAGCCACGCCCCGGGGTCAGACCCCGGGACGTGGCTTCCGGAGACCGGCTCGCGCGGCCGCCGCCTACCTCGCCTGGACGGGACGGAGCGCCGGGTAGAGCGTGACCATGCCGGGGCCGTAGCGCTCGTCGAGGGCGGCCTGGCCGGAGCCGCCGGGATCGACGACCACGCCGACCTCGGCTGCGAGCCCGACGCTGCCTTCCGACGACCAGATCGTCTCCAGGCCGAGCTCTTCTCCGATAAACCGCTCCGCCTCCGCGCGAATGGCCGCCAGCTCCTGCTCGGTGTGACCTTCGCGCTCGGTGACGCAGAGCGGCCCGCCCCACGCCTCGCGGATCGCCGCCTTCGCGCCGGCGGCGTCCTCGGTGACGACGACGTTCATGATCTGGAGGACGGGGTCGCCCTGCACGGCGCGCTCGTCCAGCTCCTCCGGGGCGAGATCCTCCGCGTAGTCGACCCAGAGGGCCACGTAGCCCGGGAGTCCCTGCGCGATCGCCGCGCCGGCGGTGAAGGCCTCGTCGTCCGCCTTACTGGGATCGTCGGCGACCCAGCCGCCCTCGGGCTCCGGGCAGGGCGTCGTGAAGTCGCGGTCGCCGCCGAAGGCCACCGCCTCCGGGTCGTATGGGCGCGCTTCCACGACGGTGAAGGTCTCGCCGTCGTAGGTGCCGACGACGTGGAACTCGCCCCAGATCGTCCCCGCGGCGGACTCCTCGCCGTCCACGGCGTCCCAGTCCCAGCCGGCGAGCGGGATCCCGCTGCACTGCGGCGGGTAGGACTCCGCCACGCCGCCGAGGCAAAGCTGCGGGCCGCTCCCGTCGTCGAGCACCATCCCGCTCCCTTCGAGGAGCTCCTCCGAGTCGAGTTGAGGCGCGGTCATCGTGGGCGTCTCGCCTGTACCGGGCTCGCCGGCGCCGCACCCGGCGACCAGGACGGGAAGGAGCGCGGCGACGACCAGGAACATTCGCATGCCCCTTCGACGCCCGCCGGTCGCCAAAGGTTCCCGAGGCTAGCGTCGATCGAAGAGGCCGCCGAAGAGGTCGGCGAGCGTCGTGCCGCCGCGGATGAGCCAGTCGATGGGGGCGCGCTCGACGACCTCCCGCATGATCCGGGCCTCGAGCCCGCCGATGCTGTCCCGGGCCTCGGCGTCGTCGATCGCCTCGAGGAGCCCGGAACGGACTGCGCGCTCGAGCGTCTCGCGGTCCCACTCGACGTCGCGCCCGAGCTCGGGATCGAAGGCGAGAACGAGCTCCTCGCGGGTCGTGTTCAGCTCGCACGCTGCCCCGTCGAGCCCGTCGAGGACGATGCGCTGGATGCTCGCCTGGAAGCCCTCGCCCGGGAAGGCCTCGCGCGGCTCGCACGGGTCGGCCACCGCCGGCTCGCCGTAGTCGAGGGCGCCGTTGGCGAGCTCGATCGCGATCAGGACGGCGGCGGCCAGACCGAGCGCGCCGAGCGCGAGAAGCCCCTGCCACCGTCGACTCACACCGCCGCCCTCCTGCCGAAGACGAACCCGGCCAGACCCGCCAGGACGGCGAAGAGCGCCGAAAGGACGAACGAGGACCGGAAGGCGCGGGTCAGCACCGCCTGGACGGACTCGAGCAGGTCGTCACGCGCCGCGGCCACGTCGGGATCGCCCTCCGCGTCGTTCTCGTCGAACGGCCTCGACAGGTTGGGGATCTCTCCCTGGGGCGCGCGCTGGAACTCCCGGTAGAGGTCGAGCGTGATCGGGATCTTCGTTGTCAAGGGGAGCTCGGCGTCGAGGATTACCGCCGTCGCGTTCAGCGTCGCCGTCTCCTCCGCATCCGTCAGCTCGGAGGCGAGCAGGGGCGCAACCGTGATCAAGCCGACGACGAGGCCGACGTGGCGAACCCCCACCGAGGTCGTGCCGCTCCGCGTGAGATCGCCCTGCCGCGCGAGAGACGCCCGCGTCAACGGCGGCAGCGCGAGTCCGAGGCCGACCCCGGAGAGCGCCAGCGCGGGAACGGCGTAGACAGGATCGCTGGCCGGAAGCAGAGCGAGCGCGGCGAGGCCAGCCGCCAGGAGCGCGGACCCGCCGACGATGTCCGCGAGCCCGGAGAGCCGTGCGGAGAGCGGCCGCGCGCAGAGGGCCGCGACCGGGAGGGCGCTCACGATTCCCGCCCCGGCCAGCGGCCCGTAGTCCCAGACCGTGACGATCAGCAGCACGGCAAGGAAGAGCGCTCCGACGAGCGCCGCGTACGTGAAGACGAGCGCGAGGGCCGACCCTAGGGGAGCACGGCCCTGCTCGGTGGGCGGCGGCAGCTCGCGCGCGGCGGGATGGAGCGCGGCGACGATGGCCGCCGCAGCGAGCGGCGCCTGAACGGCGAAGATCGCCCGCCAGTCGAAGGCCTCCGTGAGGATGCCGCCCAGAGCAGGGCCGACGGCGGTCCCCAGCGTCCCGGCGCCGACCCAGAGTGCGACGGCGCGCCGGCGGTCACCGCTCAGCTCGACGAGGAGGGGGAGCGACGAGGCGAGGAGAAGCGCGGCGCCGATTCCCTGCGCGACCCTCCCGGCGACAAGCGCCTCGAGACTGTCCGAGAGCGCGCAGACGACCGACGAGGCGAGGAAGACCACCAACCCGACAAGCGCCAACCAGGCCGGTCGCACCCGGCGTACGAAGGGGAGGAGCCCAAAGGCGCTGACGACGACGGCGAGGTTGTACGCGGTCACGACCCACGAGATGCGCGGGATCGTCGTCTGCAGCTCGACGAAGAGCTCCGGCAGTGCGAGGACGACGATCGACGAGTCGGCGAAGGCGACCGCGATCGAGACCGCCAGGGCGATCTCGAGAGCCAGGGCCGGCTTCCTGGGGAGCTCGGGCGAGATCACAGCAGCCTATTCGGTGGGTGCGGACCTAGCCGAATTGCCGTTGAGCCGCCCCTGGCGGCCTGTTGGCGCCCGGCGGCGTCTCGGTCAGCCATAACGGCTCCCTTTCAGTCACCACGGGCACGGTCTTCCGCCCTGGCGGCGGCGGGGTCGTGCGAGTCAACCCGCAGTAACTCTCGCGAAGGGCGGTACGGCCTCGAAAGCCGGGCCGCCCTTCAGGATCGGCCCGCGACGAGTAGCGTGACGGCGGCAAACTGGCACGACGCCGCCAGGACCGTCAGCACGTGGAAGAGCTCGTGAAAGCCGAAGACCGCCGGTCGGAAATCGGGCCGCTTCACCGTGTAGACGACGGCTCCCAGCGTGTAGAAGACGCCGCCTGCGGCGACGAGGAAGGTGCCCGACAAGCCGGAGCCCTCGACAATCTGCGGGAGAGCGAGCACGCCCACCCAGCCGAGGACGATGCCGGCCGCGACGGGCACCCACCGCGGCGCGTCGAGCCAGAACACCTGCTGCACGATGGCGACCGCGGCTCCGATCCACACGACTCCGAGTATCGAGAACTGCCAGGCTCCGCTGAGCACCAGCAAGCCGTACGGCGTGTACGTGCCGGCGATGAGGAGGTAGATGGACGCATGGTCGAGCCGCCGCATCACCCGGCGGGCCGACGGATGCCAATCGACGCGGTGGTAGAGAGCGCTCACCCCGAAGGTCACGACGAGACACGCCGCGAACGCGGCTGCGGCGAGGCGCTCGCGGCCTCCCGAAGTGGCGGCGACCAGCGTGGCGCCGAGCACGGCGAAGGCGACGAATCCGTACAGGTGGACGACGCCGCGCAGGCGCGGCTTGCCGGCCGGGGACGGGGCTTCGTCAGCGATACCGGTAGACGATGCGACCGCGGCTGAGGTCGTAGGGTGACAGCTCGACCTTGACGCGGTCGCCGAGGAAGATTCTGATGCGGTACCGCCGCATCTTGCCGGCCGTGTAGCCGAGCGTCTCGTGGCCGTTGTCGAGCTGGATGCGGAACATCCGGTTGCGAAGGGCCTCGACGACCTCGCCCTCCATCTCGATCTTCTCTTCCTTGCCGGCGATAGCTCCTCCTTTCACGTCGTAGTCGCTGCCGCCTTCCAAGTAACAGCCTGTTGCTTGGGCGGGTCGCCCGCGGCCTCGCGGCCGCGGGCCTTCCCGACTCTCCTAGGCGACCGTGGCGACGTTCGTCGCCTCCGGGCCCTTCTCGCCCTCGCGCGCCTCGTACTCGACGCGCGCGCCCTCGGCGAGGGTCTTGAAGCCCTCGCCGGCGATGTTCGAATGGTGCACGAAGAGATCCTTCGTGCCCTCGTCAGGGGTGATGAAGCCGTACCCCTTGCTGTCGTTGAACCACTTGACAGTTCCGCTGGCCATAAAAAAACACCTCCCTCACCAGGTACAAGAACGGGTAAGGAAAGCGCCATGCGCGAACCGGACTCGCTCTGGTTATCGCGCCGAGAATAGCAGGCGCCCGCTCTCTACCCGTCAGTCGGGCCGGGTAGGGCAACGGCGTCGATCGCCGCGCCGCCTACGGCGAGGCTAGCCCACGAAGTCGTGAATGTCAGGCTCGCCAGCGCGCCTGCGGGGAAGCGCTCGAGCTCCTTCTCGCGGGCCGTGAGGGCGAGCGCCAGCTCGTGCAGCGTCGGGTTGTGCCCGACCACGAGCACCGAGCCGACCGCGTCGTCCACGGCGCGGAGGCGGCCGAGCACCGCCTCGACCCCGCCGCCGTAGAACGCCTCCTCGAGACGGATCTCGACCTCGCCGGAGAGCACGGGAAGGAGCGCAGCGAGCGTCTGGCGGGCGCGCAAGGCGGTCGAGCAGAGGACGAGCTCGGGCGCCATCCGCTCGCGCCCAATGTGCTCGGCAATCAGCACGGCATCCTTCTCGCCGCGGGAAGCGAGCGGCCGCTCGCGGTCGGCCAGGTTTTGGTCGTCCCGGCTCGACTCGGCGTGGCGGAGGATGTGCAACCGCTTCACGAAAGGCGTATTCTCGCGGGAATCCCGGGCCAACCGGGGAGGACACCGACCCTCTCAGGCCGAATTCCCGAGCCGTGTCAGCGCTGGCCAATCTGAAGGCGCGCGCCGCCCGCCCTTCGATCCGCGTTCGCCTCTTCCTGGCGATCGTCCTCGGCGTCGGCCTCGAAGGGCTCGTGATGCTCCTCGGCGACTGGCACGACCGCTATCCCGGAGCCGCGGTCGCGGCCGGAGTGCTCGTCGCGGCGTTTGCAGGCGCCTTCGGCGGCATCTGGGGCGGGCTGATCGTCGCGGGCGCCGGCTGGACGCTCTATTTGTTCTTCGTCGCCGACCAATCGCTGCGCGCGCTGATCGCGCTCCCCCCGTGGCTTGCGGTCGCCGCCCTCGCCGGCTGGCTTGCGTCGAGCCGTGGCCGCACGGCGCAGGAGCGCAGACTCATCTCCGGGGAGCTCTCCGCCGTCCGGGACTCGGCCGCCGAGGCGATCATCGGCATCGACCGCGAAGGAACGATTGTCAGCTGGAACGCGGGCGCGGAGGCGCTCTACGGGTACGACGCCTCCGAGGCGATCGGCCAGCCTATGTCGCGCCTGGCGCCGAAGTCGATGCGCGCGCTCGCCGCGGTACAGGCGGGGGAGCGACGCGATGTCCCGAGCACCGAGCACCGTCACAAGGACGGGGGCGAGATCGCCGTCTCGCTCACCGTCGTCCCGACTTTCGACGGCATCGGCGGGCTGACTGGCGCCGTCCTCGCCGCCCGCGACATCGGCGAGCTGCAGCGCGCCGAGGCCGGGCAGCGCGAGAGCGAGGCCAAGTACCGGGCCCTCACCGAGCACCTGCCGACGATCACCTACGTCCACCCGCTCGGCGACCGCGACACTCTTCTCTACGTGAGCCCGCAGGCGGGCTCGATCCTCGGCTACGCAGCGAACGAGTGGCTCGCCAAGCCAAACCTGTTCTTCCAGCTGGTGCACGAGGACGACCGCGAGCGCGTCTCTGCCGAGATCGCCGCGGCGGCGGCGGGCGCGGGGCCGCTTCGCAGCGAGTACCGGATGCTGTCTCGAGACGGGAGAGTCGTCTGGGTGCGCGACGAGGCGACGACCGTCAGGGACGACGACGGCAAGCCGCTCTACGTCCAGGGCTACCTGCTCGACGTGAGCGAGCGCCGAAAGGCCAGCGAGCAGCGGGAGAGCCTGCTGGCCGCGGAGCGGGCGGCCGCGGCGGAAGCCCTCGACCGGCAGCGGAAGCTCGACGTTCTTGCACGCGCCGGCGAGATCCTGGCGTCTTCGCCCAGCTCTCAGGCGACGCTCAGGCGGGTCGCCGAGCTGGCCGTCCAGGACTTAGCCGACTGGTGCGTCGTCGACCTGATCGACGACGACGGCGCCGCCACGCGCCTGGCCGCCGCGCACTCGGGGCCGGGCACACCGCCGGGCGAGAAGCCCGGCCCGAATCCCGAGCCGGAGGTTCTCGAGGTCGTCCGGTGCGGTGAGCCCGAGCTTTCGGAGGCGCGCATGTGCGTCCCGCTTCGGGCTCGGGGCCGGACGCTCGGAGCGCTGGCCCTCCTGACGCGCGCGCCGGGCCGCTCCTACGGCGCCGACGATCTCTCCGTGGCCCAGGACCTCGCTGGGATGATTGCCCTGGCGGTCGACAATGCCCGCCTGACCCGTGAGGCGGAGGAGTCCGCCGACGCCGCGCAGGTGCTTACCTACGTCGCCGACGGCGTCGTCCTCGTTGACCAGGCCGGGACGATCCGGCTCTGGAACCCGGCGGCCGAGGCGATAACGGGCCTCACGCCCGGCGAGGTGCTGGGTCGCGCCGCGGGTGACGCGATCGCCGGGTGGAAGGCGCTCGCCGACCGGATCCCCGTCGGCGCGGCGTCCGAGCCCGTAGAGCCGGAAGCGTTCCCGCTGGAGACCGCGCGGGGAGAGCGCTGGATCTCCATCTCGGGCGTCGACTTCTTCGGGGGGATCGTCTACGCCTTCCGCGACGTCACCGACGCGCGCCGGCTGGAGGAGCTGAAGGCGGACTTCGTCGCCACGGCATCGCACGAGCTGCGCACCCCGCTCGCCGCCGTCTACGGGGCCGCCCAGACGCTGCGCCGACACGATTTCGCGCTCGACGAAGCCGGACGCAACCGGTTCGTCTCCCTGATCGTGGAAGAGTCGGATCGTCTGAACGGCATCGTCAACGAGATCCTGCTCGCCAACCAGCTCGACGCGGGCCGCGTCCACCTCGTCGAGGAGCCGTTCGACGCGGGCGACCTCGTCGAGCGCGTCGTCGAGTCCGCCCGCGAGCATGGCCCGCCCGAGATCCGCTTCGAGACGATCGTGGCCGAATTCACGCCGCTCGTGGCAGCCGACCGCGACCGCGTTCGCCAGGTGCTCGTCAACCTCGTCGAGAATGCGCAAAAGTACTCGCCCGACGGCGGGGTCGTCGAGGTCGGCGTCCGGCCGGCCGACGGCTCCGTCTGCTTCTACGTGCGCGACGAGGGCCTCGGCATCCCCGCCGACGAGCAGGAGCGGATCTTCGAGAAGTTCTACCGCCTCGACCCCGAGATGACGCGTGGGATCGGCGGCACCGGCCTCGGCCTCTACATCTGCAGCGAGCTGCTCGAGCGCATGGGCGGCCGCATCTGGGTCGAGTCGCAGGAAGGTGTCGGGTCGACCTTCTCCTTCGAGCTCCCGGCGGCGGAGCCGGCGGCCGCGCGACCCGCGGCGCCGGGCGAGTCGCGCGACCTCTCGAATGCGCTGCGGCCCTCGGGCCAGAACGAGTGAGGCGGCCCGTCTGGGAGGACACGCGCGTGGCCCGCGGCCTGAGCGCACAGCTCGAGCTGCGTGGCCGTCGCCTCGCCGAGGGCGAGCGTCCGCTCGGGTGGAAGGTCGCCTTCGGCGCGCCGCAGGCCCAGGAGCTGCTCGGGCTCGGCGCCCCGCTCGTCGGCTTCCTTACGTCGCGCGCCCTCGTCGAGCCCGGCGCCGTCTACTCGATCGCGGGCTGGACGAAACCTGCTCTGGAAGCGGAGATCGCCGTGCACATGGGCAGCGACCTCGGCGCCGGCGCCGGCCGCGAGGAGGCGCAGGCGGCGATCGCGGCGCTCGGGCCCGCGCTCGAGCTCGCGGACATCGACCGCCCGCTCGAGGAGCTGGAGGCGGTCCTCGCCGAGAACATCTTCCAGCGCGGCGTCGTCCTCGGCACACCCGACCGGGCACGAGCCGGTGGAGAGGTCGTCGGCATCAGGGCGCGGGTGCTCTCGGACGGCGAGGAGGTCGCCGCCACCGACGACCCGACCGCGCTCACCGGCGACCTCCTCGAGGTCGTCGCTCACGTCGCCGACATCCTGGCCGCCTTCGGCGAGACCCTGCGCGCCGGGGAGGTCGTGATCACCGGCGCCGTGCTCCCCCACGTCTGGCCGGCCCGCGGGCAGCACGTCGAGCTCGAGCTGGCGCCGCTCGGCAGCCTCGACGTCACCTTCGCCTGACCGGTCTACCTGCGAGCCCGGAGCGCACGAAGCTCCTCGAGCTCCGGCGCCGTCGGCGGCTCCGTCACCTCCAGGGGCTCTCGCACGCGCAGCGGCCAGCCGGTCGCCGCCAGGACCTGCTCCGGCTCGACGCCGGCGTGGACGGCCGTGAGCCCCAGCTCGCCGTCGTCGCCCGGCCGGAGCACTGCGAGGTCGGTGATGACCGTGAACGCGTCTCCACCGCGGCCGAGCGAGGTGACGAAGTCGAGGCGCTCGACGAACGCGCGCGGCGAGTGCCGCAGCATGACGATGACCTCCTTCGCGGCCGCAGCGATCTCCGGCGCGCCGCCGGCGCCGGGCAGGCGCACCTTGGGTCGGTCGTAGGCGCCGATGACAGTCGTGTTGATGTTTCCCCTCCGGTCGATCTGCGCGGCCCCCAGAAAGCCGACGTCGATGCGCCCGGCGCCGATCCAGTAGCCGAACATCTCGGGCACGGAGACCAGCTCGTCCGCGGTGGCTGCGAGGTCGTCGTCGCCGATCGAGAGTGGCAGGTGCTGGGGTTTGGCCCCGATCGCGCCGGACTCGTAGACGAGCACGCAGTCGGGCGCGTGGAGGCGGCGGGCGAGGTTGGCGGCCGCGTTCGGCGGGCCGACTCCGACGAGCACCACCTGCCCGTTCTCGAGCTCCCGGGCGGCCATCACGGTCATGACCTCCTCCGGCGTCATCCCACCTCCAGCACGTGCTCGCGCATCCACTCGGCGAACCGGTCGCGGTCGCGGGAGATCTCGTCCCAAGCAGCGTAGAAGGCGTTGTCGCGCGCGGAGTAGCCGTCCGCGTACGACGGCCACGTGCCGCCCGGAACGACTGCGATCGCGTTCAAGACCCATGCGGGCAGGACGACCGCGTGCGGACGGGGCTCGAGCTCGCCCACCACCTCCTCCACGGTCACCAGCGCCCTCTCCGCAGCCAGCACCGCCTCCTTCTGTACCCCGGCGAGGCCCCAGAGCATGACGTTGCCGCGGCGGTCGGCGTGCTGCGCGTGGATGATCGCAACGTCGGGATTGATCGCCTTCACCGCGCTCACGCGCTCCCCGGTGAAGGGGCTCTCGACGGCGGCCACGGAGTCGTTCTCGGACATCAGGTCTGTGCCTTCGTATCCGCGCAGGACGCCGAACGGGAGGTGAGCGGCTCCCGCCGCATACGCCGCCGCGAGCCCGGCGTGGGAATGCTCGACGACCTCGAGCTCCACCGGCCACCCATGCTCGACGGCATCGCGGAACCGGTGCAGGGAGCCGACTCCCGGGTTGCCGCCGTACGAGAAGGTCAACTGCCTGGCGCATCCCATGCCGATCAGCTGGTCGTACACGACGTCCGGGGTCATCCGGACGAGCGCTAGCTCTCGGCGACCCTGCCTGAGGATCTCGTGGGCGGCCGCGAACGGGATCAGGTGCGTGAAGCCCTCCAGCGCAAGCTGGTCGCCGTCGCGAACGTGCTCCGCGACCGCGTCCGCAAGCGGCATCACCTTCGCAGCGCTCCGGCTCATCGTGCGCCCGAGGATAGTCGCCCCGCCCCCGGGGCTAGTTCGAACCGGACAGGGAGGTGGGGGGACGGCGGCTAGGCGGCGTTCCCCAGGTCGTCGTTTGCCGCCCGCCGGGCGACGGCTGCCAGCTGCCAGCGGAGCCGTTCGAGCGCTCGTTCCCGCGCGTCCAGCTCTGCCCTGGTTGCCCGGCGGCGCCTCAGGCGGTCACGTTCGAGGGTTCCCTGCTGGAGCCGCTGGATCAGCTTCGCGATCTGTTCGGTTCTCGACAACCCGTGCACCTTCATGGAAACGTCTGCAGGTCTCTGTGGTCACCGCCAGGCTTGCGCGCGCGGCCTCCCGGCGGTAGCGGGCAGGCAGGTGTGTCGCTGTTGGGCTGTCCCGACTCTTCGGCGTGGGGGCTAGCCCCACCCTAAGACCCGAGGTAGGCCAGGACCGCGAGAACGCGGCGGTGCGTGTCGGCGCTCGCCGGCAGGGCGAGCTTCCCGAAGATGCTCTTCACGTGCTTCTCGACCGTCCGCTCGGTGATGAAGAGCCGCTCGGCGATCGCGCGGTTCGTTCGTCCCTCCGCCATGAGCGCGAGAACCTCCCGCTCGCGGTCGCTGAGGTCGTCGACCGCGTCGTGGCCCTGCCGGCGGCGGCCGACCAGCTGCGAGACGACGGAGGGATCGAGCACGGAGCCTCCCGCGCCGACGCGGGTGACGGCGTCCGAGAGCTCGTTCAGGTTCGAGACGCGGTCCTTGAGCAGGTAGCCGACGCCGCGCGCATCGTCGGCGAGGAGCTCGAACGCATAGCTCGGCCGCACGTACTGCGAGAGGACGAGCACGCCGAGCGACGGGTAGCGGCTGCGCAGCTCGCGGGCGGCCTGGAGGCCCTCGTCCGTGTGGGTGGGCGGCATCCGGATGTCGACGATGGCGACGTCGGGCGCCTTGTCCTCCACCTCACGGAGAAGCTCGTCCGCGTCGCCTGCCTGGCCGACCACCTCGAAGCCGGCTTCGGCGAGCAGGCGCGAGACGCCCTCCCGGAGAAGGACGGAGTCGTCGGCGATCACGACGCGCACGGAAACTCCGCCCGAAGGAGCGTTCCGACGCCCGGCGTGCTCTCGACGGCGAAGGCGCCGCCGAGGGCCTCGACCCGGTCGGCGAGCCCGCGCAGCCCGGAGCCCCTGGCCGGGTCGGCGCCCCCGACGCCGTCGTCTGCCACCTCGACGACAGCGCGCCCGTTGCGACGGCCGACAGCGACCGAGACGCCCGTCGCCGAGGCGTACTTGCTGACATTGGCCAGCGCCTCGGCGACGACGTAGTACGCGGCCGCCTCGACGGGGTCGGGGAGACGTCCCTCTACCGAGACGGCGAGGTCGACGGGAACCTGCGCGGCGTAGACAAGCTCGCGGAGCGCTGGGCCGAGTCCGCGCTCGGTGAGGATCCCCGGATGGATTCCCTGGCTCAGGTCGCGCAGCTCCCGCAACGCCACACCCAGTCCCTCGCGCGCCTCCTCGAGGATGCGGCGGGCCCCGTCCGGATCCGAGGCGAGCTTCGACTCGGCGAGGCCGAGGGCGAGCGAGACCGACACGAGCCGCTGCTGGGTCGCGTCGTGCAGGTTGCGCTCGATCCGCTTCCGTTCCGCGTCGGTTGCCTCGACGATGCGGGCGCGTGAGGCCCGAAGCTCGTCCAGGCGCGCGCGGAGCTCGGCGTGGAGCCGCTCGTTCTCCAGCGCCAGGGCCGCAGCGGCGCCGACGGCATCGACGAGTTCGGCGTCCTCGCGGAGGCTGGCGTCGTGCACGAGCGCCGCGACGCGGGCACCCTCCCGCTCGACGACCGTCGCCACGCGCGGCGACCCGTTGGGCGGAAGCTCGAACGGATGGCCGGCGAGGTCGACGAAACGCTTCTGCTCGGGGAGCCAGTAGGCGACCTCGAGGGCCGGGTCGTGAAGCGCTCGGGCAAGGGCTTCGTGCAGCCGGCCGGGCGCGCGGGTCTCCCCCAGCTCGACTACGAGGTCGGCGACGGCGCCGCGGGCGAGCCGGCTGCGCAGGAGGCCGAGCTTGAAGGCGAACGGAACGATCGCGTACGAGATGAGGAAGGCAAGATCGATCTGGCTCGGAACCTCGCCGATGGTCTCGGCGAGGAGGCTGACGCCGCCCACGGCTGCGCACGTCCACCCCGCGAAGACGACTGGGCCGACGACCCGGCGCCACGGCGGCGTCGCGCGGTGCCAGCGGAGCGCGAGCACGACGAGGCTCATGAGGGTCAGGACGACGCCGACCCCAGGCGCGAAGCTCCCGAGACCTTCGGCCAGCGTGTTGTTCGGCTCGATCAGCGCGAGGTTCTGCGGGTTCTCGAGCTCGTCGAAGACGACCGAGGCCCAGACGACGACGGTCGTGTCCACGTAGGCGGCCACGACAATCGCCTTCGCGATTCGGCTCTCGAGCCGCCCGGTCGGAAACGCGAGCAGCACGTGCGCGAAGAAGGCGATGTTGAGGGCCGTGAGGAACTGCCCGATCGTGAAGAGCGGCGCGTACTCCACGAGGTCGAGCCGGCTCGCGAACCAGGCGAAGCCCACGCAGATCATGAGTGGCCCGATGCGGTTCGAGGGACGCCGCCTCCACTCGCCGAGGCCGGTTAGGCACCACGAGAGCCCGACGACCAGGGTCATCGTGGCGTCCAGCGTGGGTGACTCGGCGACGCCGCCGGTCAGGATCAGCGCCGCGGTGAGGCCGCCGGCGGCAAGCGCCGCCAGGAAGATTGCGAGGCGGACGGCTGTCACCGGCTGCGGAACACCCTGCGAAAGCGTGGCAGCGACCCGGCCGGAGCGCAACCGTGCCAGCCCGCCTCTTCGCGAGGTGTTGCCAGCCCTACCGCGGCCGCGCCGCGTAGCTCCTAGACGACGACGCCGTAGGCCTCGGTGAACGCGTCCTGCGCGTAGGCGAGGGAGGCGTAGGCGAAGCCGTTGTCCCCCCAATCCGCGCCCCAGCTGTTACGCACGATGAAGCGCCCGGAGCTGTAGCCGACGAGGGCGACTGCGTGCCCGCCGCGGGCGGTGTCGGGGAAGTACTCGTCCATGTTGCCGTCGTTGACCGTCGCCTTGTACCAGGTGTCGTCGACGTTCAATCGCGTGAGGATAGGCCCGTTCGTCGCCAGCCAGATCCGCCAGTTCGTCTGGTTCGTCCCCAGGTTGAAGTACGCGACGATCTTGAGCTGCGCGGCGATCGCGTAGAACGTGCTCGCCTGGCCCGGGTAGAGCCTGCCGGAGCCGAACGGCAGCGTGGAGTCGCGGACGACGCCGAACTTGCGGGCGACGTCGAGCGCGGCTTTGAGGCTCGTTCCCTCGGTCTCGATGAAGGTGGTAGGGCGGGTGAGGAACGGGTCCGTCTCCTTGGACGCCATCCACAGGAACCTGGGCGAGAGCGGGGTGGTCTCCGTGATGCGGCCGGCCTTGACGAAGTGCCAGCGGACGACCGAGTCGCCACAGGCCCAGCCGACGCAGGAGCCCGTGGAGCCCTGGTCGGCGATCCGCCACCAGGTCGCACGCAGGTCCTTGGATGCCGGGATGCTCGGCGCCGCCATGACCATGTCGGCCTCCGTCGCCGTGTCGAAGGTCCAGTCCTCCTCGGTCTTCGGCGACGGCTCGACGTTGAGGATCCGCTTCGGCTGGCGCTTGCGGGTCGGCCGGCGCTCGCGGGTCGCCTTCCGCTTCGTGCTCTTCCGTGGTCTGGCCACCGGGCACCTCCTCGGGTGAGAGCGGCGAGTCTAACCCGATCGCATAGCCTTGCCGCGGTGCGCCGCCTGCTGGTCTACGCCGCAGTCTTCGTGCTCGGGGCGCTCGCGCTCCGCATCGCCGTCGTGCCGGCCGAGGTCTGTCCGTCCCTCTCGCCCGACCAGGCGAGGACTGCGATCGCCGAAGCCGCCGGCTGGCTCGAGCGCGGAGGCCGGCCCGGAGGCCGCTACACCTACGGCTACGACCGCGAGCTCGACCTCGTCTCCGAGGACTACAACATCACGCGCCACGCAGGCGTGATGCTCAGCCTCTACCAGCTCGCCGCCGAGACCGGCGACGAGGAGGCGCTCGCCGCGGCCGAGCACGGGCTGCCGTTCCTCCGCGCCAACCTTCTGCGGCACGACGACTGGGCGGCCTTCGCCGAGCCGGGCCAGGACGCGGGCCTCGGTGCCAGCGCGCTCGTCGCCGCGGCGCTCGTCCAGCGCCGCCGGGCGACCGGGGACGAGAGCCAGGACGGCCTGCTCCACGAGCTCTCGCGCTTCCTCGCCGCGCAGCAGCAGGCGGACGGCAGCGTCCTGGGCGTCTGGAGCCGGGAAACGGAGAGCGCCGTTCCGGGCGAGTACTCGAAGTTCGGGAGCGGACAGGCCTTGTGGACGTTCGCGCTCATGGACGAGCTCTTTCCGGGCGAGGGGTGGGACGAGCGCGCGCGCGGCCTCGCGCGTTTCGTCGCCACGCGCCGCGACGATGTCGAGGGGTACGTGCTCACGTTCCCCGACCACTGGGCGGCCTACGGCCTGGCAGAGCTGGGGCCCGAGCAGCTCGGAGGCCCGGAGATCGCGTATGCCCGGAGCCTCGCAGGCATCCTCGGCCTCAACTCGCGGCTCGAGTCGCAGAGCGGCGAAGACGGGCTCCGCCGGCTCATGCGGGGCGAGCCCGCCTCCGGAGCAGGCCTCGGGACCGTGATCGAGGGCCTGGCTCAGCTTCGGCTCCTGAGCCTCGCCGACCCGCGGCTGGGCGACCTGACCGAGGACCTCGAGAAGCGCCTTCGCTGCACGGCGGGGCGGACGGTCGAGCGCCAGGTCGACCCGGCCGAGGCGCAGGAGGCCGACAATCCGCTCCTGGCTCGAGGCGCCTGGTTCTCTGAGGACGGCTACACGCAGATGGACGACCAGCAGCACCCGCTCTCCGGGCTCCTCGCGACGGTGCCCCTCCTCGAGGCCGGATGACCTTCGCCTTCCTCGTCTTCGCCCTCGTCGCCGTGGTCAACCCGTGCCGACTGCGCCTCGTGTTGCCGCGGCGCCGCGGGGCCGTGGCGCTCGGGACGCTCCTTGCGCTCGGCGCGTTCGCCGCGATCGCGGCGCTCGGCGGGGAGCTGCTCGAGGCGCTCGACATCAGCCCGGAGAGCTTTCGTCTAGGTGCAGCGCTCGTGCTCGGGCTCGAAGGCGCCCGCGCCTTCGTCTTCGCCCGGCCTGCAGCGGAGCCCGGGCTCGCCGGGCTGAAGGCGGGCCTGGTGCCCGTGGCATTTCCCCTGCTGCTCACCCCCGGAGTGGTGGCCCTGGCCGTCGCCGCCGGTGGCGACGGAGTCGCGGCGGAAGCCGTCGGGGCGCTCGCCCTTGCGCTCGCGCTCGTCCTCGGCACGACTCTGCTTCCGCGGGGGACGCGGGCCGACGCGCTCCTCGCGGCGGGAGGACGCCTGCTCGGCGCGCTGGAGCTCGTCGCGGGCGTGGCCCTCGCGGTCGAGGCGCTTCGGGACGTGTAGGCCCCGTCGCTCTCGCGGGCCAGCCTGATGACCTCGAACTCAGAGCGCCCCTCGCGGTTCTCGCCAGGCTTGTCGGCGCGCGTCGGCCGCTAGCAAGCGGTGATGCCGTTTGTGTCCCAACTCGGCTCGCGCTGGAGTGTCGGCGGGCTGGTTTCGTCAACGAATCCGAACCGGTAGCCGTCACTCGCCGACTCGCTCGAAACCCGGAAGGGACGGCCGTCGTCGCTGAGAGTGATCGAGCCGTCACCCTCGGGCCCCGAATAGAAGACTTCTGCAACCCAGTCGACCGTGGACCGCTCTGAGGAGGCTTGTAACTCAACGAGCTCCAGATCCGTCCTGGTTACGGACAAGGCGAGAGGTGCCGGCGACCCGCCGTCGTCGATGAAGAGCACCTTCGGCGTGGGCTGGTCCAGATCGATTACCGCCGTCCGTATTGGCTCCACGCCGCACCCCGGAGAAGCGACGTACCAGCCGTCGATCGGCTCCGCTCGAGTCGCGACCGTCGCCCGAATTGCGGTGACGGTGACCGGTTCGTCGCCTCTGGCACGTATCTCAAGGCGCACGATTTGAGGGCTTCCTGCGACTGCGCCGTGCTGCTGTGCCCAGGAAGAATCGAAGAAGGTGGCTTCATCGGCCGCCTCTGCGTCGGGTAATTCCGCGGGGCTCGCGACCTCGCTCTTTGGAACGATGTAGTAAGGGGCGTAGACGTGCGCGCTGACATATGTGCCCGGCTCGGCCACGCTCACGATCAGCGGCGCGTCAGGCGGGTTATTGATTTCGAGCAACTTCTCCGTCGCCGTCTCGGCGCCTCTGATCAGCCATGTCGCCAGCCCGACCCCGATGGCGCCGAGGAAGGCCGTACCAATCGCTGCTGCCGCCGCCTTCTGGCGACCGGTGAACCTCTGCCAGAACGTCAGCTTTCGTCCTGTCCGTTCAGCGGTGCGATCCTTGCCCACTTCCGATCGACTTTACCGAGGCACCAAACTCGGCCTCCCGGACGGACGCCTCTAACCCTCAAGGACGCTATGACTCGAGCGCGCAGGAGTCAATGCCCGCCTTCACCTCTTCCCTTTCGTCCGGCTTCGTCGTAGCATCGGCAACAAAGATCGAAGGAGGCGCCATGCGGTCACGCCGACACCTCTCGACCCTCGCGGTAGCCATGCTCGCCTGGCTGGCCGCTGCAGCTCCCGCGCCCGCGTCCGACGGCGTCCCGAAGCTCCTGACGAAGTTCCAGCCGGTGCTGGTCTTCCACCCCGGCGAGGAGCTCCGGCCCACGACCGTGGAGTCGTTCGTCCGAGACTCGAACCTCGAGGCGGCGACGAGCCCGACTACCTGGATCCTTGTCGACCCGAGCCCCACTGCCGACGACCTGCCGACGAGCAGCCCGCCCGTGTGGCGCCTGAACCAGCGGGCCTGCTTCGCGGGCGCGCCGCTCGGCGACCTTCCCTGCTACGTCGCCGGCGCCGCCGACGAGCCCGGCGTCACCGTGTACGGCCGCCTCGTCCGGGACGAGCGGCGCATCGTTCTGCAGTACTGGCTCTTCTACTACGACAACCTCTACCGCTACCCGTTCCTGCCGCTGGGTGCGATCTGGCAGTCGCACGAAGGCGACTGGGAGGTCGTGAACGTCGTCCTCTCGAAGGCGAAACGGCCACTCGCCGTCGGCCTGAGCCAGCACTGCGCCGGGGAGACGCGGCCGTGGAGCGAGACCGAGCTGCGCAAACGCCATCCGGTCGCCTACGTCGCCCTCGGCTCCCATGCGAACTACTTCGCGCCGGGCCTCCACGAGTTCGACCGCGCCTGTCTGCCGAGCCCGGTGATCGCGTTCTTCCAGGTGGCCGGGCTACCGCTGCCGGCCGATGTCGCCGCGCGGGGGCCCGCGGCCGGCCGGAAGCGTCTCGGCCGCGAGCCCGCCGAGCTCGAGCCGGTGGAGGACGGCTCGCCGCGTTGGGTTCGCTTCCCCGGGTTCTGGGGCGAGCTCCAGTACTTCAACGCGCCCCCGCCGATCGGGACGCAGGTCTTCGGCACCTCGCCCGTCGGCCCCGCGTTCCACGCGGTGTGGCGCGAGCCCCTGGCGACGTTGGAGAGCTGGCGCTGAGCGTGGCGGAAGCTCGGCCCGGTCGGCACCGTCCACTGAGGACATAAGCAAGCGAAAGGAGCGAGATGGCATTCGAGGAGCTGAAGGAACGCCAGAGCGTCGTCTGGGGCACCGGCCTCTACCAGCGGATCACCGAGACGATCGCGGACATCCACGAGCTCGTGATCGAGCGGCTGGCTCCCGCCCCGAGAGACGCGTGGCTCGACCTCGCCTGCGGCACCGGCGCGGTTGCCGAGCGCGCTGCGGCCGCCGGCGCGAACGTGACCGGGGTCGACCTGGCGCCGGTCCTGATCGAGACGGCGAAGGAACGGGCCGACGAGCTGGGGCTCGACATCTCCTACCTCGTGGGCGATGCCGAGCAGCTCGAGCTGGACGACGCGAGCTTCGAGAAGGTCTCCTCGACCTGCGGGATCATGTTCACGCCAGACCACGAGGCGACGGCGCGCGAGCTCGCCCGCGTCACGAAGCCGGCCGGAAGGATCGCCCTCGCCAACTGGACGCCCACGGGCGGCCTGGCGAAGATGTTCGCGGTCATGGCGCCGTACATGCCGGCGCCCCCGCCGAGCAGCCCGTTCGCCTGGGGTGACCCGGAGCACGTCACCGAGCTACTGGGCGAGGCCTTCGAGCTCGAGCTGAGCGAGCACGTCTCCACGCTGCGGGTGGCCTCCGGCGAGGAGTACTGGGAGCTCTTCTCCACGAGCTACGGCCCCACGAAGACCCTCGCCGACTCGCTTGACGAGCGGCGTGGGGACCTGCACCGCGACTGGGTCGACTTCTTCGAGCAGAACTACCGCGACGACGGCGAGATCGTGCACACGCGGGAGTACCTGCTCGTGCTCGGAACGCGGCGCTGAGGCTCGTCGGAGCCGGGAAGAAACCGGTGCCGAGCGCCGTCCATCTAGTAGATCTCAGATGGCGGCGCTCGACACCCTCATACACGAGCTCGACGCCCTCCAGACCGAGGAGGAACGGGTCTTTCTCTGGCGCAACTCGAGCCTCCTCGCGGCGGGCTACGACCTCCGGAACGCCTTCAAGCTGGCCCTCCGTCCCGAGGTCGACTTGCACCTCGCCGTCCGACTCGGCCGCGCCGGCTGCCCGCCGGACACGGCGGCGCGGATCCTGCTCTAGATCGCGCCGCCCGCCTCCCGGCTACGCCGTGAGTGGTGTCTCCACCGGAGTCGGCGCCGCCTCGATCAGGCGCTCGAGCAGCTCGCGGTCGCCTTCGACCGTAACGAGGTCGAGCCGCTGGTCGACGAACATGAAGTAGATGCCCTCCGGATCGCCCTCGACGACGACGTCAGGCTCATCGATCGACCCGGGCCGTGCCTCGCCGTCGACGAGGGAGGCCACCTCGTCACCCACCCGGAACTCGAAGCGGCCGGGCGGGGCGAGGGGCGCGAGGACGGTGTCGAGCGCGTTCACGAGCCAGCCGGGAAAGAGCTCGTCCCAGGCGCTGGGCGGTCCCAGGGAGCGCGCCCCCCAGAGGGCGAGCTCGCGAATAGCCGGCCGAAGCGCGCGTCCGTACTCCGTGAGCTCGTACACGCGCGAGGCGGCCGGAGGCGGCAACTTCCGCCGGGTGACGACGCCGTGGGCCTCGAGGTCGCGGAGCCGGGCGGCGAGGATGTTCGTGCCGATCCCGGGCAGGCGCTCGACGAGATCGGTGTAGCGCTTCGGTCCTCGCATCAGCTCGTGGATGACGAGAAGCGACCAGCGCTCGCCCACCAGACCGAGCGCGTGGGCGACCGGGCAGTACGCGTCATAACGCTTGTGCATGCCCGCAGTGTAGCGAAGCAGCTTGCTGTTGTTAAGTTTCTACTTGCGAATTGAAAGCTCTCTCTGCTAGATTGGCAGCCTTCGCTACGAAACGGAAAGGAATCAGACCGCATGGTGACTTCGGAACGACGTAAGTGGCTGGCTCTGGCGCTCCTCAGCGTCGTCCAGTTCATGGTCGTCCTGGACATCGCAATCGTGAATGTCGCACTTCCCTCGATCCAGGTCGATCTCGGGTTCTCGCAGGAGAACCTCCAATGGGTGATCAGCGCGTACGCGCTCGTGTTCGGCGGCTTCCTGCTCCTCGGCGGGCGGGCGGCCGACCTGCTCGGCCGCCGGCGGGTCTTTCTCGCGGGCGTCGTCGTCTTCACGGTCGCCTCGCTCCTCGCGGGCCTCGCGTGGTCCGAGGCGTCGTTGATCGGGGCGCGGGCGCTGCAGGGGCTCGGCGCAGCCATCATCACGCCGGCCGCGCTCTCGATCCTCTCGACCACGTTCGTCGAAGGGCGCGAACGCAACATCGCGCTCGGCGTCTGGGGCGCCGTCGGCGGCTTCGGTGCGGCGGCCGGCGTCCTGCTCGGAGGCATCCTCACCGACGCGCTCAGCTGGGAGTGGATCTTCTTCGTCAACATCCCAGTGGGCGTGGTCGCCTTCGCGCTGGCGCCGTTCCTCCTCAGGGAGAGCCGCGACGCCCGCGTGAAGACCTTCGACCTCCCGGGCGCCGTGCTCGTGACCGGAGGCCTTTCGCTCCTCGTCTACGCGATCACGCAGGCCGGTCAGGAGGGCTGGCTCGCCGGCGAGACCGTGGCCTTCTTCGCGACGTCATTTGCGCTCCTCGCAGGGTTCGTCGGGTGGGAGCTCCGGCATCCCGAGCCGCTCATGCGCTTCGGCCTCCTCCGCACTCGGACGGTTGCCGGGGCCAACGTGGCCGGCTTCATCATGGGCACTGCGATGTTCTCGATGTTCCTGATGCTCACCCTGTACATGCAGCAGGTGCTCGGCTACTCGGCCATGAGAACCGGTGTCGCCTACCTCACGGTCGCGGGCACCGCGATCCTCTGGTCGGCGGTGGCGGCGCAGCTCGTCACCCGGATCGGCGTCAAGCCGGTGCTCACGGTCGGGATGACCATGCTCACGGGAGGCCTCGTGTACTTCACGCAGGTCTCGGTCGCCGGCTCGTACGTGACCGACCTCCTGCCGGGCTTCCTCCTGATCGGCGTCGGCATCGGCTTCTCCTTCGTGCCGATCTCGATCGCCGCCCTGGCCGGCGTCCAGCCCGCCGAGGCAGGCCTCGCCTCCGGGCTCATCAACACGTCGCAGCAGATCGGCGGCGCGCTCGGCATCGCGGCGCTCTCGACGATCGCGACCTCGCAGACCGAGAATGCCCTCGGCACCGGCTCGGCCCTGCCCGTTGCCCTCGTCGACGGCTTCACGGCGGCGTTCCTCGCGGGGGTGGGAATCGCCGGGCTCGGCATCGTCGCCGCGCTGACGCTCATCCGCCGCGACGAGCTCGAGCAGGTTCCGGAAGAGGCGGAGCCGGCGCTCGACCTCGCGGCGTAGACGGAGAACGGAACGGCGCCCGGTCCGCTCGGCCGGGCGCCGTCAGCTTCCGGATCGTGCGTTGTCGGCGATTCGCTAGGCCATCGTCTCCATCATCGGCCAGGCGACCTGCGGATTCTCCTCGACAAAGGGCCTGAAGTCCCAGGCGCCGAGGGCGTAGCAGCGCAGGTCCGCGTCGGCAGTCACCGTCGCGCTGCGCGGCTCGTCGTAGAAGAGGCCGATCTCCCCGAAGTAGTCGCCGGGCCCGAGCACGGCCTTCCGCTCGCCGTCGACGACGACCGACGCGCTTCCCTCGGCGATGACGAAGAAGGCCAGGACACGCGCGCCCCGCTCGCCCTCGCGTGTGACCACGGCGCCCTGCGGGAACGTGTGCTCCGTGAACCGGCCGGCGAGCCGTTCCAGCTCGGCCGGCTCGAGGCCCGCGAACAACGGCACCCGGCTGAGCGCGTCCACCTCGACCGCCACGGGCCGGGATGATACTCCAGGGCCTCCAGCTCGATCGTAATTCGGGCCGGGCGTTACTGCCCGGCCCGAACGCGTCTTGGCCGTCTATGCGAAGCGAAGCCCTACGGGCAGGGCACCGGCGCCATGAACGAGACCGGATTGTTCGGCTTTGGGAACGCCTGGAGGTTTGGTATCCCGAGGTGGATGTTGAAGTGGTAGTTGTCGAACGCCGTGCTCGGCCCGAAGGAGCAGGAATCGGGTCCGACGGGAATCAGCATCCCACCCGGCGTGACCACGAAGTGCTGATGAGGCGGGATGTGGTCGGCGCTGGCGGGAAGTGCCCAGACCGACGCCAACCCGCACGCCACGAGGACGACCGCAAGGAACCTACGCATGGCTTCTCCCCTCCCGAGGTTTGAGAAGGCAGAACGTAACGCGGAACACGAGGGCGGGTCAAGCCTTCGTCTCGGCGGGTGTCTTCGCGGCCTTGACGACGAGCACCGGCCGCTTGGCGTGCCGCAGGACACCGTGCGAGACGCTGCCGAGAAGCGCGGTCGCGAGGGCGTTTCGCCCGCGGGAGCCGAGCACGATTACGTCGACGTCCTTCGTATCCGCAAACGCGACGATCGTCGGGACAGTCTCGCCGGAGATGCGCTCGAGCGCGTAGGAGACCCCTGCGGCCTCCGCCGCCTCCGCCGCCGCCTTGAGGGCGGTCTCCGACTCGTCGACCTCCTCCGTGTGGGAGATGGCAACGGTGCCGAGGCGCCCGCCGTGGAACTCGTCCGGCTCGGCCACGTGGACGAACGTGACGTCCGCGCCCTGCTCCTTGGCAAGCTCGAGGCCGACGTCCACCGCTTCCTGGGCGGAGGGCGACCCGTCGGTCGCGATCAGAACCTGCTTCATGCTTCCTCCTTTCCTTCCAGCGGATGGTATGCGCCGCCACATCGTCGTCCATCGGGGAATTCACCTCCGCCGAGCTGCGGAGTTCTGCGGATAATCCCGGCGTGCACTCCCAGCAGCAGGAATCCGCGTTCCAGGGCCTGGTCGAGGCCGGAATCGCTCTCAGCTCCGAGCTCACGCTCGATGCGGTGCTCCGTCGCCTCCTCGAAGCGGCTGCCGAGCTGACGGGCGCCCGCTACGCCGCTCTCGGGGTTCTCGATGCGAGCGGCAAGGAGCTCGAGCGTTTCATCACGCACGGCATCGACCCGGAGACCCATGCGGCGATCGGGGCGCTCCCTCGGGGACGTGGGATCCTGGGAGTGCTGATCCGGGACGCGCGCCCGCTGCGCCTGCACGACATCGCCGCGGACGACCGGTCGGTCGGGTTTCCGCCCAACCATCCGCCCATGAGGACGTTCCTGGGCGTCCCGATCCTGCTTCGCGGCGTCGCCTACGGAAACCTCTACCTGACGGAGAAGGAGGGAGGCGACGACTTCACCGCCGAGGACGAGGAGGTGGTCACGCTCCTGGCCTCCCAGGCCGCAGTGGCGATCGAGAACGCGCGGCTCTACGAATCGAGTCGCGACTGGGCGCGGCAGCTCGAGTCGCTCGACGAGATCACGAACGCGATGCTCAGCGAGATCGAGCCCGGGCGGCTGCTGCAGCTCGTCGTCGATCGGATGAGCGGGCTGCTGGACGCCCGGTTCGTCGCCGTCCTCGTGGCGACGACGGACGGACGGCTCGAGATCGCAGCGGCGCACGGCGCGGACGCCGAGGGCCTGGTCGGCGAGAGCCTCGCCGTCGAGCGCTCCAAGGCCGGGCGCGTCTTCCTGGAGGGCATGCCCACGCGGGTGGACTCCGTCCTCGACGACCCGGATGCGGACCCCGATCTGATGCGCCGGGTCGGCGCGCGGGCCGGGCTCTGGGCGCCCCTGATCGTCCGGGAGGAGACGATCGGCGTGCTCATGGCGCTCGACCGGCTGCAGGCCGATCCTCGCTTCACCGACGCGGACCTGCGCCTGGCCCAGCGGTTCGCGACCCGCGCAGCCGTCGCCGTCGACCTCTCGAGACGCGTCGCCCGGACGACCGTTCGGCGCATCGTCGGCGGCCAGGAGCAGGAACGGCGCCGACTCTCGCGCGAGCTCCACGACGAGACCGGCCAGGCCCTCACGTCCATCCTCCTCGGCCTCAAGACGATCGAGGACGCCCAGGGAACGGAGCGCTTTCCGGCGGCGCTCGCCGAGCTTCGAGAGATCGTGGTCGCGACGCTCCAGGACGTCCGCCGCCTCGCCGTCGAGCTGCGCCCGAAGGCGCTCGACGACTTCGGCCTCGTGCCGGCGCTCGAACGGCTGACGGGCTCCTTCGCCGAGCAGACGGGCATCGCGGCGCACCTCGAGTCGCGCCTGCCGGAGAGCCGGCTTCCGAGCGAGATCGAGACCGTTCTCTACCGGGTCGTCCAGGAAGCGCTCACGAACGTCGTCAAGCACGCGCAAGCGGACCACGTGAGCGTGCTCCTGCACTCGAAGCCGGGTCGGGTCGCCGTCGTGATCGAGGACGACGGACGTGGGTTCGCCGAAAGAGACGAGACCGACGGCATCGGCCTGCTCGGCATGCGCGAGCGAGTCGCCCTCGTCGGAGGCACAGTCGCGGTCGAGTCGCGGCCCGGGGCAGGGACGACCATCGTCGTCGAGGTACCGACCGAATGAGCGTGGCCGGCCTATGAGCGTCCGCATTCTCATCGTGGACGACCACGCCGTCGTGCGCACGGGCCTGCGGCTCCTGCTGGACGGCGAGGACGGCCTCGAGACGGTCGCGGAGGCGGGCAACGCCCGCGACGCCGTCTTCGAAGCACGAAAGCACAAGCCGGACGTGATCCTCATGGACGTCGTCCTTCCCGACAGGAACGGCATCGAGGCGACCCCGGACGTGCTCAAGGAGGCGCACGACGCCAAGGTGCTCGTGCTCTCGATGGAAGACGACCCGACCTACGTGCGCGAGGCCTTCGCTGCAGGCGCCTCCGGCTATGTGCTCAAAGAGGCGGCCGACACCGAGCTCGTGACCGCGCTGCGCCAGGTCGCCGCAGGCGAGCGGTACGTCCATCCTGCCCTCGGCGCGCGCCTGGCGGCCGCCGAGGCCGAGGCGGCGGGGCGCGCCGAGGCCGACCCGCTCTCGGACCGGGAGCGAGAGGTCTTGCGCCTGCTCGCGCTCGGCCATACCAACCAGGAGATCGCCACGATGCTCTTCATCTCGGTCCGAACGGCCGAGACGCACAGGGCGCACATCATGCAGAAGCTCCGCCTGACGACTCGCGCCGAGCTCGTCCGCTACGCGCTCGCGCAGGGGCTGCTAGAGGAGTGACGCGCGCTCGCCTGCCGGTCCGTAGGCGAGGCCGGCGCGCTCGGCGAGGTAAGGGCTGAGGTAGCGGGCGGCGATCTTCGAGGCCGGCCACCAGAGGGCCTCCGTGTCGGCGCTCGAGACGTCTCCGCGGCCGCCGCCGAGCTCGGTTCGCAGGAAGAGCGGCGAGCTGCTCAGGACGAGCGCGCGCAGGACGGGCTCGAACGGCTCGGGCGCCAGGTCCGCGCCGGCCTCGGCCGCGATCGCCTCCGCCACGACATCTGCCTGCTGCGCGGCCAGGCCACCCTGCTTGACCGGAAAGGTCGTGATGTCACCGGCCGCGTAGACGTCCTCCAGCTCCACGACGCGCCCGAAGGAGTCGACCGGGATGAAGCAGTCCTCGTCCTGGGGCACGCCGGCGAGCTGAACGCCGCGGAGCCGCGGCAGCGAGACCACCGCGTCCGCCTCGATCCGCGCGTCCGGAACGATCTGCAGCTCTCCGTCCCCGAAGCGCTCGGGGTAGGTCTCGGTCACGAGCCCGATGCCGCGCTCGCGGAGAAGATCGGCCACGGCGTCGCTGGCCTCGGTGCCCAGAAGGGCCAGAGGAGCGGCCTCGGGCGTCACGATCGTGAGCGTCGCGGCGGAGTTGCCCTGCCGGGCGAGGTGATCCGAGGTCAAGAGGGCGAGCTCGTAGAGTGGAAGCGGCCACGTGACTCCCCCTGGAAGCGCGAACGCGACCTTGCGAACGAGCCCACGGTCGAGGTCGCTGAGGAGTCCCGTGACCAGCCTGACGTCTGCCTGGCCGCGGAATGTCAGCGCCCCAGGGACGGCCTCACGAGGGCGGGTGCCGACGGCGATGATGAGGACGTCGTAGGCGTACGAGGCGTTCCGGCTCGTCCAGATGCGCCGCTCGTCCGCGCGTACCGCGACCAGGGTGCCGAGGCTATGCCGTGCCCCGCACCCACGGGCCAGCGAGGCCAGGTCGAACCGCAGGGCTTCGCCGAGGCCGAACGGTTCGGCCACTGCGAGGGGGCGGTAGAAGAAGTCGGCGTCCGGCGAGACGAGCTCGACGTCGACCAGCTCCCCGGCCAGCTTCCGGAGCGCCACCATCGCCTCGAGCGCTGCGACGCCTCCCCCTGCGACGAGGACGTGCAGCTTGTCGTGGTGGCCGGGCATCCAGCCATGCTCGCTCCCGCGCTTCGGGTGAGCATCCGCGCCGGCACGGAGCTGCCTGCGGGAAACCCGCAACCTCAATCGGGACCGGTACCGATGCTCGCAGGGTTCTCCGTGACGAAGCTGCCTCAATGCGTCGAAGCTACGCAGTCATCTGGCGCGCAGGGGACGGCCCGATCAGGCCGGGAAAGCTCGTGCTGGGACCGTCGAGCTTCAAGCTCGAGACGGGGGTGCCCGGCGGCCGGTCCACCACGGCGGGGATCCGCTACGCCGACCTCGCCTCGGTCGAGATCGCACCCTCTGCGGAGCGCCTGCACGGACGTCCGACCACGCTCGTCAGACGCTCCAAGCACGAGCCGATCACGATCGCGGCGCTCGACAGTCCCGGCTCCGCCCACGAGATCGCCGAGGGCTTGGCCCGGGAAGTCTCACGCGCCGGCACGTCATGAGCCGCCTGGTCCTCGTCCTGCCGCTGAGGGAAGGAGCGTCTCCTCGGGCCCGCGAGCTCCTCCACGAGGGGCCGCCGTTCGAGCTCGAGGCGACGCAGCTCGAGCACCACGAGGTGTTCCTGACGGACCGGGAGGCCGTGTTCGTGTTCGAGACGTCCGGCGCCGAGCCGCCGTTGGTGCTCCAGGCGGAAAACCCATGGTTGTGGAACGCAGCGGCCGCCTGGCGTGAGTGCATGGCCGGCCGTCCCCGAAAGGCCGAGACCGCCTTCGCCTGGAAGCGAGGTTCCTAGGAACCGCGGAGCGCGCGGAGCGCGTTCAGGATCACCGCGACGTCGATCGCCTCCTGCAGCAGAGCGCCGAAGACCGGCTGGATGAACCCGAAGGCGGCGAAGCCCATCGCCACGAGGCTGAGCCCGATTCCCGCGAGGACGCTCTGGCGGGCGATGGCGAGGGAGCGACGTCCGATCCTGACAGCCTCCGCCACCCGCTCGATCCGGTCGACGAGGACAACCGCGTCAGCGGTCTCTGACGCGACCGTCGCGCCCGCCGAGCCCATCGCGACCCCGACGTCGGCGGTCGCGAGGGCCGGGGCGTCGTTCACGCCGTCGCCCACCATCACGACGGGCGTGAGGTGCGGGTCGGCCTAGATGGAGCGGACGAGCGCGAGCTTCTCCTCGGGAGACTGCTCGGCGTAGACCCGGTCGACTCCGACGTCGCGTCCGATCTCCTCGGCGACGGCGGACCTGTCGCCCGTCGCAATGGCGATGTGCCCGACGCCGGCCGACCGAAGCCCGTCGACGAGACCGGGCGCGTCGGCGCGCAGGTGATCCGCCATCACGATCGCGCCGACCAGCCGGCCGTCGATCCCGACGAGCACCTTCGCCCGCCCGACGCCGTCCGCTCGGTCCAGGCCCTCGACCTCGGCGGCGGGCACGTCGTAGCCGCGCCGACGGAGCCACCATTCGCTCCCGACCGCGACCCGCCGTCCGTCCACGAGCCCTTCCGCACCCTGGCCGGCGCCCTCGGCCACTCCTTCGGGAAAGCTCAGCGCAAGCCCGCGACGGCGGGCAGCGTGGACGAGCGCGTCGGCCAGCGAGTGGGCCGACAGCTGATCCAGCGATGCGGCGAGACGGAGGGTCTCCTCACGGTCGAAGCCGTCAAAGAGGACAATTCGTTCGACCTCCGGAGTGCCGAGCGTCAGCGTTCCCGTCTTGTCGAGGATCACCGTCCGCGCCTCGCCCAGCCTTTCGATCGCCGCGCCGCCCTTGACGATCACGCCGGCGCGCGCGGCCCGGGAGACTCCGGCGACGATGGCGACCGGCGCGGCCAGGATGAGAGGGCACGGCGTCGCGACGACGAGCACGGCCAGGGCGCGCACCGGATCCCCGCTCAGCCCCCACGCGACCCCGGCTACGGCCAAAGTCATGGGGAGGAAGAACGCCGCGTATCGGTCGGCCATGCGAACGAACGGCGCCTTTTGGCTCTCGGCCTCCCGCACGAGCCGGACAATCGCCGCGTACGCGCTCTCCGAGGCCGACCGCGTCGCCCGCAGCTCGAACGCCTCGCCGGCGTTCGCAGATCCGCTTCGCCCGGGATCGCCGCGCCGCCACGAGACGGGGATCGGCTCGCCCGTGAGCGCGGACTCGTCGAGGACCGCCTCCTCGCTCACCACGATTCCGTCGACTGGGACGACCTCGCCGGCCCGCACGATCACCACGTAGCCCACGGAGAGGTCCTCGACCGGGACCTCCTCGACTACGTCGCCCGAGCGCCGGTGCGCGCTCCTCGGAGCGCGGGCGACGAGCGCCTTCAGCTCGCGCCGTGCCCGCCCGGCCGCGTAGTCCTCGAGCGCGTTCCCGCCCGAGAGCATGAGGCCGACGACGGCGCCGGCCAGATACTCGCCCAGGGCGAGGGCGCCGGCCATCGCCACGAGGGCGATCGCGTCGACGCCCACATCCCCCTGGAGAAGGCTGCGACCGACCGACCACGCGAGCGGGACCAGCACGACCGCGGTCGCCACGGCCCAGATCGCGTCGCCGGCCTCGGGCTCGGAGAGCAGGTGGAGGAGACCGCCCACGCCGATGGCCGCGAGGACGCCGGCGGCGAGGAGGCGATTGCTCACAGGCCACCCGGCCTCTGAGCGTGGAGAACGAGCCGAAGGCGAGCGACGCTCACGCCCGAGCCGGCGGCCGGACGACGAGGACGGAGCAGGGCGCCCGGTGGGCGACACGCTCGCTGACGCTGCCAAGCGAACGGAGGCCGGCGAGCCCGCGGCTGCCGATCACCAGGAGGTCCGACCGGCCCGCGCTCGCGATCAGCGCCTCGACCGGGCGGCCCTCGGTGACGACGGCGTCGGGGACGATCGCCTCCACCGCGTTCCGGTCGACCCCATCTCCGCCGACGGTCACGGGCCTCACCTCGACGCCGAATCGCTCTCCGAGCTGGAAGGCGACGGCCGCGGCGAGCTCCGACTGTGGCGAGCCGTCGACCCCGACGACGATCGCGCCCAGCTGCTCCTCGCCCTCGGCACGCGCGCGGGCGACGAGCACCGAGCAGGGCGCCTCGCGCAGAACCATCGTCGTGACGCTGCCGATGGCGACGCCGACGAGCCTGCGGATCCCGTGCGTGCCCACCGCGACCAACGTCGCATCCAGGCGCTCGGCCTCGGCGCTGAGAACCTGGTCGGCACGGCCCTCGACGCAGCGCAAGTCGGCGCCGGGGACCTCGGCTCTGGCGGCCTCGAGCGCGAGGGCGGCCGCCGCCTCCAGCTGCGCCGCGGCCCCTGTCGCCGCCCACCCCGCCTCCGCCGTGGACGCGAGCTCGAGCGCCGTCACCACCGTCAGGCGCCCGCTCGGGTCGCGCAGGCTGTCGGCCTGCCGGAGCGCCTCGAGGCTCTCAGGCGTCCCGTCGATCCCGCAGAGGACCCGACCGAAGATCTCACGGCCTTCGATCCTCGACTCCGCTTCCTTCGTCATGCGACTCGCCGGAATCGTGACAGCCGGGACCGCCGGTCGTCATCGGTAGGCGCGCTGAAGGCCGGTGCGGGAAAGCCGCAGCCGAAGCGGCTACCAGGGCAGCCTCAATGGCGTCGGTACGCCGTTGCCATGGTCGCGACAATCGCGCCCGCACGCCGGGCCGCACGCGTGCGACCGGCGGAAGCGCTGCGCTATGAGTAAGAACCCATTTCGGAATGACGCGCCGTCGCCGGGGCGTCCTGGGCGAGTGCGAGGCAAGGACGCAGGGAGCGCCCATACCCACAGTGGTATGGGCGCGACTGAGGACGCAGAATCGCGCCGTCCAGGGCGTTCCGGCGGCGCCCGGCTTCATTTCGAAAGGGGTTCTGAGCGCGCTCGGGAAGGTGCGGGTTTCTCCGGAGCGGGAATCAGAAGCCACGCTGATTCCAAATACGCGACCGAGGTTCAGACTCGAGAACAGGAGGTACCGGAATGAAGATCCTGCTGGCATACGACGGGTTCGAGCACAGTCAGCACGCGCTCGACGAGACGGCGAAGCTGGCAGCCGGCGGCCACGGCGAGGTCACCGTGCTGAGCGTCGTTCCGCCCGACGCCCGCGGCTCGAAGGCCGGAGGCCATGTCGGGTTGCGCCCTCACGCGCACGAGGACGTCGCCCGAGCGCACGCATACCTACGCGAGCGCGGCATCGAGTCCGAGATGAAGATGGAGCACGGCGACCCGGCCGAGGAGATCGTCGCCGAAGCGCGAACGGGCGGCCACGACCTCGTGATCGTCGGCTCCCGCGGGCTCGGCCCCGTCGGCCGCCTGATGCTCGGGAGTGTGAGCACGAAGGTCGTCGACCGCTCTCCCTGCCCGGTGCTCGTGGCCGGAGAGGACATGTCGGAGCGGATCGAGCCGGCCGGGGCAAGCGAACCTCGATGAGAGGAGTGGGGACATGAGCAAGCGCAGACTGTTCGAATGGGGCGGGGTCGCCGCCGGCATCGTCCTGATCGCGTTCGGGATCGGAGCGCTCATCATGAGCTTCGACGCGCGTAGCACGACCCGCGACGAGCTCCAGCGCGAGCAGATCGTCGGCTCGGAGGACATGAGCCCGGAGGCGATCCAGGCCGGGATCGACGAAGCGGGGCTCGACGTGTCCGCGCCTTCGTGCGACGTCGCCGAGCAGCCGATCGAGACCGGTGACGACGCACGGTGCTTCTCGCAGTACATGCGCATTCACGCTCTTGAGTCGGCGGGTGGCCTGACGTACGCGCAGATGGGCCGCTTCGTCGCCGCCGACAACCCGGAGGATCCTGCGGGGACTAGCGACGAGGCCGCCGCGCTGACAGACGAGGAAGGCAACCCCGTCCCCAACCAGGCGCGGAACACATGGGTGACCGAGACCGCCCTGTCGACGGCGCTCAACCTCTCCTACATGGCCGAGCGGCTCGCGCTCTTCGGCATCGTCGTCGGGATCGCGCTGATCCTTGCTGGCATCGGCTTCATCGTGCTGGCCCTCGGCGGCGCGCTCCGGCACCACGACGGCGCCCCTCGAACAGCCGCGTAGCGCAGCTATCTCCACGTGCGGGAAAGCCGCAGCAAGCCTGCGGAGATTCCCGCACGTCTTGCGGCCTTGCCCGGAAGTCGTAGACGGCGAGACGTCCTACGCTCGGGACAGACACCAAGAGAAGGAGACGAAGAAGTGGCGACGCATTCTGCCTCCAACTACCCACGGCGCCGGTTCACGGGCGACTCGGGAGCCGGGTTCAAGGTCGCTGCGATGCTGCTCGGCCTCGCGGTGGCCGTCATCGGGTTCTTCGCCCTGCTCATGTGGGCGGATGCCCGCAACGCCCGTGACGACGCGAGCGCCGGAGCAGCACAGCCGACCGGCGCGGCAGCGGCGCCCCAGGAAGCCGCGACGGATCACAACACGGCGCTCCCGATCGAGAGCTTCGCCGGCGTCGTCCCGGAGAACGCGGACGAGCTGGCGGCCGCCCACAAGGCGACCGACGCGACGCTGCCGGCCGTTCCCGCCGGCGACCTCGTCAAGGTGAAGATGACCCTGAAGGACATGGTCGTCGAGGTGGCGCCCGGCGTGAAGTACAACACCTGGGCCTTCGACGGGCACGGCGCGCCCGGCCCGGTCGTCCACGTCCGAGAAGGGCAGACGGTCGAGATGACGCTCGTGAACGGCGGCGCCATCCCGCACTCGATCGACTTCCACGCAGCACGGATCGCGCCGGACGTCGCCTTCAGGGACGTCGCTCCGGGCGACTCCTTCACCTTCCGCTTCAAGGCCGACGATCCCGGCGTCTATATGTACCACTGCGGGACGAAGCCCGTGCTCGCCCACATCGCCAACGGGATGTACGGAGCCATCGTCGTCGATCCCGCCAAGCCGCTGCCCAAGGCCGACCGCGAGTACGTTCTCGTCGCCAGCGAGTGGTACCTGAGCGGCAACGGCCTCGACGAGCCGGCGAGCCTCAGCATGGAGAAGGCACGGGCGATGGAGCCCGACTGGACGACGTTCAACGGCTATGCCAACCAGTACGTCAACCATCCCCTGAAGGCCAATCCGGGCGAGAACGTCCGCTTCTACGTCGTCGCGGCCGGACCGACGCTCGACACCGACTTCCACGTCGTCGGCACGATCTTCGACCGCGCGTGGGTCAACGCCGACGTGACGAATCCACCCCAGAACGGCGTCCAGACCGTGTCCGTTCCGGCCGGCGGCGGCGGCATCTTCGACGTGAAGATCGACGAGCCCGGCCTCTACCCGTTCGTCAGCCACGCCTTCGCCCACGTCGACCTCGGACAGGTCGGCCTGCTCGAAGTCGGGAACGTCGAGGGGCGGGCGAGCCACTGATCGGCTCGTCTGCCTCCTCAGATCTCCGAGCGAACGAGCCTGAGCTTGGCGCCGGCGCCGGGCTCGCGCTCGCACGTCCGGCATCTGCGCAAACGGGGCGAGTAACCGGAAGGGGTGGACGCGCACCTCGGCGCCTTCGCGGGCGGTCAGGGTGAGGATGTCGTCGCGCCGGCCGTCGACGCGGGCGATCCGCGTCCAGGGCCGTTCGCTCGGGTACGGCTCCTCCGCGAGCACGGTGGCGGCGTACCCTTCCATCGGCCGGATCCCCCAGGCCTCCTAGCGCCGCAAACAGCGCGCTCGTGTCGAGAACGATCCGCCGATCGGACTTTGCTGCAGCGCCCGGTTGGGGCGCTGCAGCACTGGCCGTACGAGGGCCTGGGGTCTAGTAGTCGAAGACCCCGTCGTCGGTGTCTTCTCCCGACCCCGAGTTGGGGGCACCGTCCACGTTGACGACGTGCCACGTGAACTGCTGGCCGTCGAAGGCGTCCGAGAACCCGTCGCCCGTCACCTCGCCGGGCCCGTCCTCCACGAAGGTGTAGAGGCGCTTTCCGTCGAGCGTGACCTGCCGCGTCCCGTCCGGACGCTCGGCCACTCCGAGGGCGCCCGCGACGGCGTCCCCTGTCGGCGCACCCTGGTCGATCGTCAACGGGATCCAGAAGTCGGCGCACGCCTCGGTGCAGACGACGTCGTCTTCCGCCTCCTCCTCCGACGTGTACAGGGCCTTTCCGGCCGAATCCACGAGGACGCGGCCCTCCTCGCCGATCTCCTCCACCGAGACGGTGGCGGAGCTACTGGACGGTGCGGCGGCGGGGGAGTCACTACCGCCGCCTGCGCCCCCGCCGCAGGCGGCGAGGACCGCAACTGCCACGACGGCCGCGACAGCGATGAGCAATCGTTTCATCGAGTGACCTCCTGTGGTGGGTGAGTTGTCCTTCATCCAGTGCAGACGCCCGCGTCGTGCTACTCCTTCCCGGCCCGTTCGCCCGGGGCTCCGGTGATGCGCGGGCCGCGCCGGCTCGATCCCGACCGCGCGGTTGATCATCTCCCGCGCCTCTATCGCGCCGCGCGCGCCTGGGCCCGCTCGCGGGAAGAGGCAGAGGACCTCGTGCAGGAGACCTACGCGCGTGTCCTCGCCCGACCGCGCTTCCTCAGGGGTGAGGACGAGCTCGGCTACCTGCTTCGCGCGCTACGCAACACGCTCGTGAGCCAGCGCCGCGCCGAGAGCCGCCGCCCGCAAACCGCCCCGCTGGTCGAGGAAGGCGCCCTGCGCGGGCATCCCGGCGACGATCCGGCTGAGGCGGCGCAAACGCGCGAGGTCTACGCGGCCATACACGAGCTCCCTGATGAGTTCAGGGACGCGCTCGTCGCCGTGGACATCGCCGGGCTCTCCTACGGCGAGGCCGCGCAGGCGCTGGGCGTGCCCGAAGGCACCGTGACCAGCCGGCTCTTCCGCGCGCGCGACCGGGTCGCGCGCCGGCTCGAGGATCGGCCGGAGATCTAGGCTCGGAATCCGCGAGCGATCAGTAGCGCAGCGTTCCGTCGCCCCGCCAGCTCGCCAACCTCAGCAGAACATCCTCCGACACGGGGCCAACGAGGATGCACGTGCGCCCGAGGCGCTGCCAGGTCACCGCGAGCTGACCGTCCACCTCGAGCGTGTGGAAGAGGACGCCGTCGCGGGTCGTGCTCGGCGCCTCCGACGGACGCGGCAGCCCTTCGCCGGCGACGATCACGTACGCGATCCGCTTCCCGCCCTTCTCGTAGAAAACGGTCGTCGCGTCGCGGCCGCCGACCTCGTCGCGCCGCACGCCAACCGCCCGCCACCCATACGACTCGAGCAGGTCGGGAAAGACCACCCCCTCGACGTCGAGGTCGAGCCGAGTCCCACCTTCCAACGTGCGTGGGGCCGGATCGCTGGGCGCCCGCTCGGCGACCTGGGCCGCCTCGGCGACCGTGGGCGCCCCCGGTCCACCGCTCAGGAGAGCGGCCACGACCGCCACGATGAGGGCTACGGCACCCACCAGCGCCAGCCGCGGCGCCGGCCACCGGGGACGCGAGCGCTCGGAGGGACGCCCACGGCGGTGAGCGTCAATCGCCTCGCGCAGCGACTCGGGTGCCCGGTCCTCCGCCAGCGCCTGCGTCGCGGCCACTGCCCGCCGCTGTCGCGCGAGCAGCTCCTGCCGCTCCGGGGAGGCGGCCACCCAGGCCTCGACCGCCGCCCGCCGCTCGTCCGGCAGAGTCCCGTCCGCCAGCGCGACCAGGTCGGCCCGCTCCCGATCGCTCAGACCCGACGCGGGATCACTCATCGCCCGTTAGATAGCACAGCCGTCCCCCTTGCAGGCCCACTCGACCCGTCGCCTAGCGCGCACGGGCTCTTCCGGTGAGGCGGGCCACGAGGAGGCCGCCCAGGAACAGAACCGCGGCGCCCTCGGCGACCCTAGAGGCAAGGATCGCAGCCGGATCGTAGCCCGGCTCCATGAATCCGAAGAGCGGTGTCCGTTCGCTGATCAAGAGGAATAGGAACGACGTCGCGGCCAACCCGATCCCGCCCAGAGCGCGAGCGGCCCACTCGATCGACGTATGAAGCCCGCTCGGCACCTCGGCGGGTGCCCACCTCGCCAAGCGGCCATGTTCGAGGACATTCATTTGCGCACCTCCAGACAGTTCGACTTCATGAATGGAGGACGCCTCGAACCTCGTACTTCGTCCCGAGCCGAGCGCTCACGACTCCCTCGGGCTTGTGACCTCTATTATGACCATATGGTCAAGAAACTAACCGCAACCCAGGCGAAGGCAACGATCCTCTCCCTGCTCGACGACGTCGCGGCTGGAGACGAGGTGGAGATCACCAAGCATGGCCGCACCGTCGCACGCCTCGTGCCGGCCACCGGCCCGCACGCGCTCAGAGGAAGCCTCGCCGGCGTGGCAATGACCGCGGGCGAGGACGAGGAGAGCCTCTTCGCGACCGACGCAGCCTGGGAGCTTTCCTGACCGTCGTCCTTCTCGACAGCCATGTCGTTCACTGGTGGTCGGCGGAGCCCGAGCGCATCAGCCGCGCTGCCGCCAAAGCGCTGAACGAAGCCGACGAGCTCGCGATGGCGGCGATCTCTTGGTTCGAGCTGGCCTGGCTGGCCGAGCACGAGCGGATCGTCCTGACGATCCCGGTCCGCTCCTGGCTCGAGCAGCTCGCCGCGAGGGTCCGGACTGTCCCGCTCACGCCGGCGATTGCAGCCACCGCCATCTCCCTCCCATCCTCCTTTCCCGGCGATCCCGCCGACCGGCTCATCTACGCGACCGCGATCGAGCACGGAATGCGACTCGTCACCAAAGACCGCAGGCTGCGCAGCCACCGCCACCCGCGACCGCTCGCGCTCTGGTAGGTGCCCCGAGGGGCGCCTGTCCGGCGCCCCTCGGTTCCTGGTCTTCGATCCCGAGCGTCAGCCGAGCGGATACTGCGCTTCGATCGCCTCCGCGAGCTCGGCCGCCGAGACGTCGCGGACGGCCGCGTCCGGGTGCAGCTCGGTCAGCGAGAGGTTGCGCCGGATCTCCGCGTCGTCGGGCAAGGTCTCCCGGGCTCGGACGACCGTCGTCGGGACGCCGAAGGCCTCGGGGCTCGGGATCCATGCGACCGGCTCGCCGGTGTCCGGATCGACGAGGACCGCGTTGAGCCCGTCCTCGGTCACGAGCTTCGCGTACTCGCGGCCGTCGAGCGTCATCGTTCCGGCCTCGCGGACCGCATCCCGGCGGAACGCCTCGACGACGTCCTCGTTGAACCAGCTCGCCGAAGGGATCTCGAGCGACGGGGCCTCGGGTCCGACCTCGCGCAGCTTGTAGTACTTCCCGTTCCGCTTGACCACGATCTCGGCGACCTTCTTTCCGTCCGAGGTCTCGCGCACCCTGAAGTACCTCGGCCCCTCGACCTGACCGGAGGCACCCGAGTCGGCCCGCTCCGGCTCGTCCTCGCTCTGCGAACCCGGTCGCAAGCGGAGGATCTCGTTCTCGCTCGGAAGGTAGACCTCGTAGTCGCCGTCCGGTGACCCGCACGAGGTCAGCTGCGTGGGGGCGACCGCCTCGCCGGGCTGACCCTCGACCGTCCGCCGGCACCAGGCGCCGTCGTCTGCGATCCAGGTCTCGTACTCGATGAACGTCTCGCCGGAATCCGTGCGGTACTCGACCAGGATGTGCTCGATCGTCCCCGGCGCCGCCTCGACCGGCGCCAGGACGGCGGCCTCGGCCTTGTCGACGATCGACGTGCCGCCGGGCCCTCCGAGAGCTCCGACGACGGCGAGCGCGACGGCCGCCGTCGCCGCGACGGCGCCGACGCCGACCGCGGCACGCGCGAACCGCGAACGGCGGCGAGCACGGCGCGTGCGCTCGAGAACGTCGTTCCAGTCGCCGCGCAGGGGCGACGCACCCAGCCGCTCGAGGTAGCGATCGGTCTCGGTGTCGAAGATGGTCATTGCCGTTCCTTCCGTTCGAGGTCGGCGCGAAGCGCCGCATGAGCCTTGGACAAGAGCGCACCCACTGTGCCGACCTCGATTCCCATCACGCCGGCGATCTCCGCGTACGAGAGCTCGCTGTAGTACCGAAGAACGACGCAGTCGCGCTGACGCGAAGGGAGCCGTCTCAACGGACCGTCGAGGCTGCGCTCGACCGAGGCGGCCGGCTCTACGGGCCGCTCGAAGAGCCGGAACAGTCGCGCGGTGAGACGCTCACGGCGAACGCGCCGGCGTTGGGCATCTCGAGCAGCATTGAGCACGAGGCGCCAGAGCCAGGCCTCGAGCGGGCCTTCCCCCCGCCAGGACGCCCGCTTGCGTAGGGCGCGCGCAAACGCCTCCTGGACGACGTCGTTTGCGGCGTCCGCTCCCGCGACCGCGGCCGCAAGCCCTCGAAAACGTGCCGCCTGCGCACGGTAGATCGCCTCGATCGCGGTGGCCGACGCAGCACGACGGTCCCCGGCCGCCCGCGGGGCAGCGCTCACCGCGTCCGTCGTCGTGTTCATGGAGAGATCGACGCTAGGACTGCCCTTTCTTCTTTACCAGCCGCTCTCGCGGCCCAGACGACGCGGAAGTTCCGCGGGCGCCGGGCGTCAGCGACGGAGCGCAATCGCAGGGATCGCCGCCAGCCGGCGGCTCCTCGTACTCCAGCTTGCGCCGGCGAGCACGATCCGGGTGTCGGACAGAGCCACTGCGTATCCTTTGGCGGCGCGCACGTCGGGGAAGCGCACGACACGCATGCCGCCGCTGCCGAAGCCGGGGTCGCGCGCTCCGTTGGCGAGGTAGCGATACGCGGCGAGCCCGTTGCAGCAGCCTTCGCCCGAGTCCCAGCCGCCGGCGACGATCTTGCCGTTGGCTTGCAGCGCCAGGTCGTAGAAGCCACCGTAGTAGCCGGTCTTCCTTCCGATGACCCGTCCGTCACCGTCGAGCGTCGAGTCGAGGTTGCCGTCCGGCAGATAGCGCGCCATGGTCGGTCGGCTGTAATCGCCGCTGCCGAAAGTCTCTCCGCCGACCAGGATCCTCTCGTTCGGCTGAACGACGATCGCCCGTGGGGTCGAGAACTCCTCGCCGTAGGGGAAGTCGTCGTTGGGGAAGTGGGTGATGACGGTCGTGCCACCGGCGAACGTCATGTCGGGCAGCGCCGCCGCCGTGTAGCGGGCGACGGCGTACCCATTCTCGAAGCTCGCGTTGTCCGGGGCTCGGCCGGCGACGATCAGGCCTCCGTCGCCGGTCAGCTTCACCGCCAACGGGCTCCCCCCAAAACCCAAGGCGGTGCGCATCCCGAAGGCTGCGTCCGGTGTGCCGTCCTCGGCGAACCGGGTGATCACGGGAGCGCCCGTTGTCGTGGAGGTCGCGCCGGCGAGGCCGGCCACCAACCAGCCCGCCCCGTCCCTGCGGATGTCGAGCACCCGATCAGTCTCGGCCGTGATGTCGAGAACGGCGATCCCGCCGCCGCCCCAGGCGGGGTTCAGGCGGCCGTCCTCGGTGAACGCGAGGACGGCGAACGCCCCGTCGCTGGACCCGCCGACCAGGATCCGACCGAGCCCGAGGCCCTTGATCACCCTGGCCTCGCCCACCTCGCCCACCTTCTTCCTGACCTTGCCGTTGCCGCTGAACGCTTCGTCGAGCCTGCCGTTGGGGCGCAGCCGCGCGAGGGCCCAGCTAGACGCCGCCGGCCTGCCGATGCTGCCCGCAAGCACGATCTTGCCGCTTCCGGTCACCAGGACGTCGTGCGCGATCTCGTCGCGGGGCTCGGCGCCGAAGTTCACCAGGACCTTGCCGTCGTTGGAGAACCTCGGGTCGAGGACGCCCGGGCCGGCAAACGACGACCCGGCCGTGCCCAGCGCAAGCCCGAGCGCTACTGCGACGCCGACACGAAACCGCATTCGCCGGATGCTACTCGCAAACGCCCCGCTTCACGCCGTCCCTGCGCTCCAGCGCTTCGCTCAGTCAGAGCTCCGTCTTCAGAGCAACGATCCTCTGATATGAGGCGAGCAGGCGCCCCTGTCTGATCCCGCCCTCGGCGGCGGCGTCGAGCAAGGATCGGTAGACGCTGCGCGACGCGGCCTCTGAGCCGGTCAAGAGGATCAGGTCCGTTCCCGCCTCCGCGGCGCGGATCGCCAAGCGGTCCGTGGAGACACGCCGCGCGCGGGCGGCGCCGTCCAAGGAGTCGGTGATGGTCACGCCCTCGAAGCCGAGCTCGTCCCGGAGCAGGCCCGACCCGACCGCCCGCGACCAACCGGCGGCGTGGCGTCGGTCGTAGGCCTCGTAGACGGCGTTGGAGAGCATGACCAGCGGAACGTGGTCGGCGACCGCCCGGCGATAGGGCTCGAGTCCCGGCGCGAGCCGGCGTCTCGTCGCCACGATACGGACGACATAGCTGTCGGTGTTGCGCGTCGCGTAACCAAGGCCGGGAAAGTGCTTCAGCGTGGCCAGCGCGTCCCGATCGCCCAGCCCGCCGGCGAAGGCGTTGGCGAGTCGCGCCGTCCTCCGCGCGCTGAACGACCACGTTCGCCCCTGCTGGTACATGAACGAGGCCGCCGAGGCCGGGACATCCGCAACAGGAGCGAGGTCGGTGTTGATGCCGAGGTCCCGCAGGGCTGCGCCGGTCTTCCGGCCCTGCCGGCGTGCCGTCTCGCTCGAGCCCAGCTCGCCCAGCTGCGGTGGCGAGAGCCTCGGCGGTATCCACGGGATCCTCTTGACCGGCCCGCCCTCCTGGTCGACGGCGATCAGGAGCCGCGGCTGGCCGCCGTCCGCCGCCGCGCGCCGCAGCGCCGTCGTGATCGCGCGCAGTCGAGCAGCCGAGCCGAAGTTGTGGCTGAAGAGAATGACGCCGCCTAGCCTTCCCCGGCGCACGCGTCTGAGCAGGGACTCCGAGGGCCTGGTGCCGTCCATTGCGACGACGAGCTTCTGGCCGACCAGCTGCCTCGGCGTCGGCGCTGGCGCGAGCTCGGGCGCGGCGGTCGTCGAAGTCTCCGGGGCGGGGTCGGTGCTGGAAGGCGTCGAAGCCGGCTCGGATGAAGCGGAACCCGCGTCGCCGGCCCCGCTCGAGCAGCCGGCGACGATCGAAGCGACGGCGAACGCGGAGGTGAGCGCCTTGGTCACCGGATCAGGCCTGTTCTTCGAGGAAGGCGCGGAGGAGGCGGCCCGCCGTCTCCGCCGCGGTCGCAGCTACGCGCATCGTCTGCTCGTGGCTCAGCCGCGTTTCGCTGATCCCGGCGGCCAGGTTCGTGATCACCGAGAGCGCGCCGACTTCGAGGCCGACCCCGCGCGCGAGGATCACCTCCGGAACGGTCGACATGCCGACCGCCGTGCCTCCGAGGATCCTCGCGGCCCTGATCTCGGCGGGTGTCTCGAACTGCGGGCCCGAGAACCATACGTAGACGCCCTCGCGCAGCTCGATGCCGAGGCGCGCGGCCAGCTCTCGCAGTCGTTTCCGGAGCCGCGGCGAGTAGGCGTCCACCATGTCGACGAACCGCTCGGTACCGCTGTCGCCGAAGAGCGGGGAGACGCCGGTGAGGCCGACGTGGTCGGAGACGAGCATGATCGAGCCCGGCCCGAGCTCGGGGTCGAGGCTGCCGGCGGCGTTCGTGAGGACAAGCGTCCGGCATCCGACCTCCGCGAGCGTCCGCACGGCCACTTTCATGCTGTCCGGACGGCCATGTTCGTAGAGGTGCGCCCGGCCCTGCATGAGCGCGACCGAAGTCTCGCCGACGCGCCCGAGCACGAGCCGACCGGCGTGGCCGACGACGCCCGCCTCCGGGAAGCCCGGCAGCTCGGCATAGGGAATGACGACCGGCTCGGCCACGTCGTCTGCGAGCGCGCCGAGCCCCGAGCCGAGCACGACGGCCACCCGGGGCACGAGCCCGCCGGCGCGTGCGCCGATCACGTCCCCAGCCGCCGAAGGCACCAGGCTACGATACTCGGGGAAAGGTCGGTCTTGCAGGCCTTTTCGCTATGGAGCCAGCCGGGCTCGAATCGGCGAGGCCTGGGGCGACCGCGACAACGGCTTGGAAGAGAAGCCGACCCTCGGACTCGAACCGAGGCCCGCCGCCTCCGCACTCCCACGACCCTCAGTGCCACTGTCGCGAGGTCGTCAGTCGGCCTCGAGTAGCTCGGGGAACCGGGCCTGCAGGTCGGCCCAGAGCTCGGCCGGGGCGGCGAAGCGGTCGAAGCGGTAGAGGTCGCCGATCGCCGCGACTGTGTCGAGCTGCTTGGCGACCGGCTCGATCCACACGCGCGTCTCCTGGCGTGGGTGCCGGGCGAGCGGCAGGCGGGTCCGGTCGACGACGCCCGCCGCCTCGCCGCTGGCGATCTGCCGGCCGCAGCGGCACGGGTTGGAAGGATCGACGAGGCCGCAGCGGTTGTCGATCACGAAGCGCAGCGTCCGGCGCGCGCGAGAGACCCGCTGACGAAAGGCATCGCGGCTCGTGTCGAGGATCACCGCCCCCTCGGCATCGCTCAACCCCAGCACGTCGGCCAGCAGGTACGCCGCCCGCTGCCCTCGTGGGAGACAGAGAAGCATTCCGTAGGTACAGCTGATCCGGACCTCCTCGGAGAGCAGCCGGTACTCGGCCTCCTCGAGCGTCGGATCGACGTCGCCGAGCCCGGCGTCGAGCGCCGCCGCGTACTCCTGCGCCCCTTGCACCGCCGACCCGTACAGCCGCTTCCGCGTTCGCATGAGCGAGCGGACGGCGACCGTGTACGCCCAGGTCGAGAACTTCGAGCGACTTTCGAACGTGCCGAGGCGGGTGACGATCCGGATCAGGATCTCCTGGCATGCGTCCTGGGCGTCGTCGGGGTTGCCGAGGAAGCGCAGGGCGAGCCGGTACATCGGATGCTGGATCTCGCGTACGAGCTCGGAGAGCGCGCGGCGGTCGCCCTCGTCGGCGCGGCGGGCCAAGCCGTCGAGCAGCTTGCCGAGGTCGTCCTGGCTACTCCTCGACATAGCGCTCGGTGATCTTGCCTCCGAAGCGAGCGATGAGGTTCTCGGCGATGTCCACGAGCGCCTCGTCGATGTGCGCCTTCGCCGTCTCGAGATCCTCGGAGTCGAAATGCATGTCGGTGTTCACGCGTGTTCCCCCTGAGATCGGATCGAGCGTCAGGAGGGCGACCGTGCCGCCGCCGCCCCACGTGCTGCCGACCTCGACCGACAGATAGCCGCGATTCGGCTCGTACCACTTCATCACGTCACGGCTCACGGCGCCTTCGGCCCCCTCCTCGAACGGCTTGAAGAAGCACGTGTACTCGACGCACCTGCCGTCCTCGTCCAGCAATGCCTCGACCCGCTCGAGCCCCACGCTGTACTCGGGAAACCGCGACAGATCGCCCATGAGCTCCCACACCTGCGAGACCGGCGCGTCGAGCTCGACGCGGAGGCGGTTCCGTAGCGGGCTCGACGTGAAGTCGGAAGCGGACGGCACCACACTGGCCTGCACGGCCCTGGTCATGGTCGTCTCCTCTCGTCGGGCGGCACCGATCGCCGCCGTTTCGAGATGAGAGACCCAGAAGAGCCGGACCGTGACAGACTGGACAGTCCAACGCCTTGCGGCTCTACGTACATTGTGCTTCTATGCATAGTACTTCGAGCCACGGAGACCGACTGTGCATATCGACAAGGACCTAGTTGCGGCCTCGGCGACGCCGCTCGTGCTCGCAATCCTGGCGGAGGGCGAAAGCTACGGGTACGCCATCCTGAAGCGAGTGCGTGCGCTCTCCGGGGGCGAGCTCGAGTGGACCGACGGGATGCTGTACCCGCTGCTCCATCGCCTCGGTCGGCTCGGGTACGTGACGACCGAGTGGCGAACGCCACCGGAAGGGCGTCGCCGCAAGTACTACGCGATCACGGACGACGGGCGAGCAGCGCTCGCGGACCAGCAACGGCAGTGGGTGACCGTCACCCGTGCGCTGAATGACGTCTGGCCGGGCTCCGGTGGGCTGGTGACGGCGCGCGGCGAGGCCTGAGCCTTGGAGAGCGTGGAGTCACAGATCGCAGAATGGCGGGCCTACGTCGCAACCGCCCCGGGCGTCAACGGCCCCGATGTCGATGAGCTGGAGGATCACCTTCGCCACCAGATCACCGAGCTGACCGCGGCCGGCCTCACGGACGATGAGGCGTTCCTGGTCGCCGTGAAACGGATGGGCGACCTCGACACCCTCTCCCGGGAGTTCGCACGCGAGCACAGCGGCCGTCTCTGGAAACAGCTCCTGAGAGGTGACGACGAGCCGGCGCGCGCGTCCATCGGCTGGCTCGAGCCGCTCGTCTTCGCCGTGGCTGCGGCTGTCGCGATCCAGATTGCACGCCTTGCTGCTCACTTCCCCGACGAGGAGCCGAGCTGGTTCGGGCGGAACCTCAGTCTGTTCGTCTTGCCGTTCCTCGCAGGCTACTTCGCCCGCCGACGGCAGCTCGACACCCGGGGGTGGGTGCTGACCGTGGCGCCGTTCGCGCTCGCTGCGCTCGTGGTCAACCTCTACCCGTACGACGCGGACTCGGTCACCGAGATGCTCGTCGCGCTCCATCTGCCCGTCGTGCTCTGGTTCGCCGTCGCCTACCCGTACATGGGCGGCATTGTCCGATCGCACGAGCGGCGTATGGACTTCGTCCGCTTCACGGGCGAATGGTTCATCTACTACGTGCTGATCGCGCTCGGGGGTGGCGTGCTCATGGGGCTGACCGCGGGGATCCTCGAGCCCACGGGGGTCGACGTCGAGCGGATCGCGGAGTGGGTGCTGCCCGCGGGAGCGGCGGGTGCGGTGATCGTGGCAGCATGGCTCGTCGAGTCGAAGCAACGGGTCGTGGAGAACATGGCGCCGGTGCTCACGATGCTCTTCACGCCTCTGTTCGCGGTGATGCTGACGGGCGCCGTCGTCGTCTACGCCGTGACCGGTCTCGGCGAAGCGTTCGACCGCGAGCTCCTCACCGTCTTCGACGCCCTGCTGGTTGTCGTCCTCGCGCTCGTCCTGTACGCGATGTCCGCGCGCGACCCGTCGACGTCGCCGAGCTGGATGGACGGCATCCAGCTGGCCGCCGTCGTCAGCGCCCTCGTCCTCGACGTGATGGTGCTCGGCGCGATGATCGCTCGGATCGGCGAGCTCGGGTTCACCCCGAACCGAACGGCAGCGCTCGGTCTCAACCTCGTCCTACTCGTGAACTTGGCCGGGGCAGCCCTGCTCTCCGCCCGATTCCTCACACGACGGAGCACGCTCCATCGGCTCGAACGCTGGCAAACCGGCTACCTACCCGTCTTCGCCCTCTGGGCTGCCACAGTCGTGGTCATCCTCCCACCACTGTTCGCCTTCACCTGATCGCATCGACCTGCTCTGGGCCGCGCCTTCCGACGGCTTCGTGCAGAGCGCCGTGGGACCACCATCCAACTCTGAGGCACGGGCTCAGCTCTGCTCCGGGACCTCGCGCACGTCCAGAAAGCTGAAGTCGCCGTCGCGGACCGTGAGCCGGGTCGCCCGCCGGAGATCGATGTCGCCGTTGGAGTCGAAGCTCCACCTCCCCAGGAGGCCGTCGAAGTCACGCGTCGCGAGAGCCGCGCGCGTGATGGCGGCGCGATTCTTGCTGCCGACGTGCTCGACGGCCGCGAGCACCGCACCGACCGCGTCGTACGCGGAAGCGGCGTAGCACTCCGGCTCTCGCCCGTAGGTCTCGACGTAGCGCTCGAAGAACTCGCGCCCTCGCCCTTGTAGGAGGGCAGGAGGGACGCCGCCGAAGGTGATGAGCGTTCCTTCGGCGCGCTCGCCGGCATCCACGATGAAAGCGTGCTCGAAGAGCGTGTCGGCACCCATCATCGTCGCGGTGGGCAGCTCCGTTCGGACGTCACGCCAGAGTGGGCCTGCGCCGTTCTGGATGATGCCGCCGTAGAAGACGAGGTCAGGGGCAAGCCGGGCGGTCCGCGTTGCGAGATCGCGGTAGCTCTCCTGCTTGGAAACGATCGCCACAGGCGGCTCGACGAGCTCCAGTCCCAACGCGGCGCAGCTCTCCGCGAACGGCTCGGCGACGCCGCGCCCACACGGCTCGCCGTCGTGGAGGACGGCGACGCGCTTCGCGCCCAGCTCGGAGGCCCATTGCGCCGCGAAGAGACCCTGCAGGTCGTCGGTCATCGCCGTGCGGGCGTAGCTCCGGACGCCGGTCGGATAGTGGATCCCCGGCTCGCCGGGCGCGAAGGGCCGGGTCAAGCCCGGGTAGGTGTTGCACGGCGAGATCTGGAGCAGCGGCCCCGCCTGGTTCGTGATCGGGATCGAGTACGGCGCGGCGTCCGTGTCGAGTGTGGCGATGTACGCCACGACGTCCACATCAGCCCCGGCGTACCGTGCGTTAGCCCTCTCCCGCTCCGCGTCCCAGGACCCGCGCTCCTCGCTCCCGCCGTCCAGGTCCTCGTAGACGATGGGCATGCCTCCGGCGCGATGCTCGGCATCCTCGAGGCGAAGCCGGATCGCATTGACGATCGAGTCGCTCTGCCCGCGCGACGAGCCGCTGCGGGTGAGGCTCGAAACGAGCTTGACTTGGCCGCCGGATCGATCGCCGCTCATCGTGTTTCTCCGGAGACACCGTACTGCAGTCGCCCGCCTGGTAATGGCGCGGCGGCGGCGTTATCGTCGCGTGAAAGCCGCGGGTCAAAACGAGCCACACGCATGGCTACGATGGCGAGACCAGCATCGGCG
>Ga0081538_10000392_pt1 | contig 49806 bp, 43 predicted proteins | sample TabmetS5T2R1_FD_71022 | JGI IMG/M metagenome (GOLD analysis project Ga0081538, IMG submission 71022) | Tabebuia heterophylla rhizosphere microbial communities from the University of Puerto Rico - S5T2R1 | ecosystem: Host-associated > Plants > Roots > Rhizosphere ... | reverse complement strand
GGCTGGGGACCGTCGCCCCGCCGCCGGGTGCGGATCTGGGCGGCCACGGTCGCCGCCCTGCTGGGCCTGCTGCTGGTGTTCAACGTCAGCGACCAGGGCCCCTGCGGTCCCGGCTGCACCAGCTTCGGCGCCGCGCCCGCCGGGGCGGCCGAGAGCCGCACCCCGCTCACCTCCCGCCCACCGTCCAACGGCGGCGGGTCGGGCGCGGGCGGTGGGGCGGCCACGCCGGTGCCCGGGCTGGGCCCGGCACCAGGCGGCATCCCGCTGGCCTCGGGCATCGGCGACCTGATCGAGTCCATCAACCCGATCACGCCGACGGACACCACCCCGCCGCCGGCGGGCCCGGAGCCGATCCCGGGCGTGCCGTCGCCGGCGCCATCGCCGGGAACGACCCCGCCGCCCGGCACGACCCCGCCGACCACCGCGCCGCCCACGACCGAGCCGCCGCCGACCACCGCGCCCCCGACGACCGAGCCGCCGCCGACCACCGAACCGCCGACGACGGCGCCCCCGACCACCGAGCCACCGACCACCGCGCCCCCCACCACCGAGCCACCGACCACGGCGGCAACCCCGACGAGCTGACCACCGCCCGCACCGCTGCCGGGCTCGGGCACCCAGGTCGTGAGCGGTCGTTGCCCGCCGCGGGCCCGCGCCTCCGTGGCGACCGGCTCAGGGCCAGGGAGCGGTCTCCGGCGTGGTGGTGGTCGGAGCGTCGAGCGGCGCCTGGTCCCGCGAGGCCGCCGCGCGGTCCGGGTCGGCGGCGTGCCCCGGCCACCACGCCCGTTGCCCGATGAGCGCGGTCACCGCCGGGACCAGGAACACCGAGATGACGAACGCGGCCAGCACGATGCCGACGGTGACCGCGACCCCCATCTGGGTGAGGAAGGCCACCCCGGCGAGCAGCAGCGACCCGAAGGTGCCGGCGAGGATCACCCCGGCGGAGACGACCGACGGTCCGGCGTGCTCGACCGCCAGGGCGGCCGCGGCCCGCGGGTCGTTGCCCTCGCGGGCCTCCTCCCGCAACCGCGCGATCATCAGGATGTTGTAGTCGGTGCCGATCGCCACCACGAACAGGTAGACGAGGATCGGCAGCAGGAACAGCACCCCCGGTTCGCCGCCGATGGCCTGGAAGACGAACACGGTCGCGCCGAGCGAGGCCGCATAGCCGAGCATGACCGCCAGCATCAGGTAGATGGGCGCGACCAGGCTGCGCAGCAGCAGCGCCAGGATGAGGGCGATCAGCACCCCGGCCACCGGGAAGATCACCACCAGGTCGCGGGTGGTGGCCTCGCGCAGGTCGGCGGTGGCGGAGGTGGTGCCGCCGACCAGCACGCTGGTCCCCGGCGGCGCGGCGCCGTGGGCGGCGTCGCGCAGCGGCTCGATGGCGTCCAGCGCCTCCCCCGAGGAGGGGTTCATCGTCAGCAGCAGGTCGACCTGCCCGACCTGCCGGTCGGGGCTGAGACGGGGCGGCTGCACCTGCCCGACGCCGGGGACCTGCCGCAGGCCGGCGGCGAACTGCTGCAGCGTCTGCTCGTCGAGGGGCCGGTCGCCGCGCACGTACACCTGGGTGGGGTTGAGCGCCCCGGCGGGGAAGCCGGACTGCAGGTCGTCGAAGGCCCTGCGGGACTCGGTGTTCTCGGGGAGCTGGCTGACGAAGTCGTAGTTCTGCCGGAAGCCGAGCGTGCCGGCGGCCAGCGCGACCACCACGGCGCCGCTGGCGACCGCGACCACGACGGGACGGCGGCCGACCAGCCGTCCCAGCCGGGCGAAGAACGAGCGGCGCGGTGCCCGCTGCCAGCTCCTGGAGGGCCAGAACACCCTCGGCCCGACCAGGGCGAGCAGGGCCGGGATCAGGGTCAGGGCGGCGACCAGCATGATGGCCACCGCCACCGCCAGGCTCGGCCCCAGGGTGGTGAAGAAGCCGAGCGAGGCGAGCAGCATCGCGCTGAAGGCGACGATCACCACGCCCGCCGCCGACGCGATGGCCTGGCCGACGCGCTCGACCGCGGTCGCGACCGCGTCGCGCGGCGCGTCGCCGGCGCGCAGCCGCTCCCGGAAGCGGAACAGCAGGAACAGGATGTAGTCGGTGCCGATCCCGAACAGCACGACCGTGAGCAGCGTGGTCAGCTCCTGGCCGATCTCGAAGTCGAAGAGCTTGCCGGCGGCGGCGATCAGCGACTGGGCGAGGGTGAACACCAGGCCGACGGTGAGGATCGGGAACAGCGCCGCGATCGGGCTACGGAAGATCGCCAGCTGCAGGACGATGATCAGCAGGATGGTGACGATGCCGACGATCCGTTCGGCGTCGACGAAGGCCTGCTCGCTGTCGGCGAACAGGGCGGCGTCGCCGGTGTACCCGATCGCCAGCCCGCTGCCCTCGAGCAGCGCGCGGGAGCGCTCCCGCAGCTCCCCGAGGGCGTCGATCACGGCCCGGTCCTGGGGGGTGCCCTGGAAGGCGACGGTGACCAGCTGCACGGTGCGGTTGGGCGAGACGGCCTGCGGGCCGGTCTGGACGGCGGCGACCCGCTCGATCCCGGCGCCGGCGAGCTGCTGGGAGAGCTGCTGGACCCGCTGCACGTCGCCGTCGGCGAGGGGGGCGCCGTCGGCCCGCTTCACCACCCCGATCACGGTCGCGCCCGACGCCTGCGGGAACGCCCGCTCGGCGAGCTGCTGGGCCTGCACGGACTCGTAGGAGTCCGGCAGGAAGCTGGTCTGGTCGGGGTTGATGATGTCGGCCAGGCGGGGCGAGAACGCGATCACGGCGGCCGCGACGACCACCCAGGCGACGATGACCTTCCAGGGGTTGCGGACGACGAGCCGTCCAAGGGCAGCGAACACGGACTCCTCCACGGGAGCGACGCCGGACCGTGAGCTTAAGAAGAGGCGGTTGAGCCTGTCAATCGTTTAGCGGCTCAGCTAACTACCCCTCGGCCCGCCCGGATCAGCGGTGCTCCAGGTGCAGGATCTTCAGGGCCAGCTGGAGGTTGAACCTGTCTTCCTGGCGGTTGAAGCGCAGCCCGGCGAGACTCTGCATCCGCTGGAGCCGGTAGCGCATCGTCTTGGGGTGGATGAACAACCGCTCCGCAGCGCGGAGCAGGTTGCAGTCGCAGGCCAGGTACGCCTCGATCGTGGGGACGAGCTGGGTCTTGTGCTGCTCGTCGTAGGCGAGCAGCACGCCGAGCGTGCGCTCGACGAACCGGTCCAGGTCCTCCCGCTCCGACGGCGTCAACAGGAACTGCAGGACGCCCAGGTCCTCGAAGACCATCACCGGCTGGTGCGGGGAGGTGGCCGAGAGCGCGAAGCGCGCCTGCCTGAAACTGTCCGGGAACGCCAGCACGGAGTCCACCTCGCCGCCGACACCCGCGGCGGCGTGCAGCTCGAGGGCCTCCACGGCCGACACGGCCAGCTCACCGAGCTGGCGGGCGCGGCCGACACGGTCGCCCTTCGGTTGCGGGGTGAGGACGACGAACAGGTCGGCGCGGCGGGCGATGACCCTGGTGCGGCTCACCTGCCCGAACCGTTCGAACAGCGCCTGCCCGATGCGGCCCCTGACCCGCTCCAGCTGCTCGGGTGTCCAGGCGTCCGCGCCGTCGAGCTGCTCCCAGCCGCCGACCCGCACCAGCACGACCGTGGCCCGCCCCGGCAGGGCGTGCAGGAACTGGCGGGCGCGGACCAGGGCCTCCGCCTCGTCCTTGACCCGGCCCTCCAGCAGGTCCCAGACGAACTCGGTCTCCAGCCGGCGGGTCGCCGCCGCTGCGGCCTCCTGCCGCGCCACCAGCAGGGCGCAGACGATCGCGGCCTGCTCGGCGGCGACCCGGTCCATGCTGGAGGGCTCGGCGTCGAGCCGGACGGCCAGGTAGCCCCATTGGACCCCGGCCGACCTGATCCGGACCACGATGGCCCAGCAGGGGTGGGCCGTTGACGGCTCGATCAGGTGGGAGACCTGGTCCGGTCCGCCCGAACGGAAGCCGTCCCAGGCGCGCACCAGCTCGAGCAGCTCCTCGCCCCTGCCGTCGGCGTCGGCGACCGGGCGGCCCTCCTCGCTGACCAGGACCACGGCGCCCCCGGTGAGCTGCGCCAGTGACCGGACGACCCGCCCGATCTCGGCACCCTCGACGGCGAGCTGGGTGAGCTCCTGGTGGATGCGCAGCGCCCGTTCGGCCTCCTCGTAGCGCTCCTCGAGCTGGCGGTGGGCGTCCTGGAGCTTGGCCGCGGCGTCCCGTTCGGCCTGGTCGACGCGGGCCTTCTCGACGGCGACCGCGGCCAGGTCGGCCAGGGCGGTCACGACCCTGGCGTCGGCCTCCGTGAAGATGGAGCGCCTGCGCCGCCAGGCACCGATGACCCCGATCGTGCGGGCACCGACGCGCATGGGCGCGCAGAGGGCCGATTGGGTGCCCTCCCTGCTGGCGATGCTCAGGAACTCCTTGGTGATCGACGGGTCGGTGGTCCAGTCGTCGACCCGGTGGACCTGGCCGGTGGCGAACACCAGACCGGCCAGGCCCTGGCCGCGCCTGACGCGCAGCCTGGCCGTCTGGACCGTCCGGTGGCCGACGACCGAGCGCATCTCCAGGCGGTCGCCGGTGGCGTCGACCAGCAGCAGGCCGGCGATCTCGGCGCGCAGCACCTGGGAGGTGGCGTTGGTCACCGCGAGCAGGACCTCCTCCAGGTCCCTGGACGCGAGCAGCTTGGTGGCGACGTCGTAGAGCGCGGCCAGCGCCTCGCCGGCGCGGTCGGCGGCCTGCGCGCCCACCGCGGCGAGGAGCCGCAGGCCGTCCAGGTCGTCCTGGGCGAAGCCGGGCCGGCCGGCGCCGCGGACGACCACCAGGTCGGTGCTCGAGCCCAGCCGGAGGGCGCCGGCCGGGCGGCCGGCGACGGTCGCGGGCCCCTCCGGCAGCCGCGTGGCGGGCAGCGGGACGGCCTGGCCGTCGCCGACCAGCACGTGCGGACCGTTGCGGTCCCAGCGCACCAGCGCGGCCCACTCGGTCCCCATCATGGCCGAGGCGGCCGCCAGCAACGATCTGGCAGCGCGCTCCGGGTCGCCCGACCGGTCGTCCAGGATGGACTCGATGGCATCCGGCCAGGTCACCCCGGGCGCCGCCGCCCCGCCGGTGTCGGACATCCAGGCCGCCTCGTTTATCTCGTCGCTCCCGCGATTCGGCAAGACGTTATCCCAGAAGGGAGAGGCGAGGTAGCGCCGCGCTGCCTAGAGTTGCCGTGGGTCTGACACCTGCAGCGGGGAACGCCATGGACATCAGTCAGCAGCACCTCAACCTCGAGCAGTGGTACGACGTGATCGAACGGGCCCTGGAGGACCCCGGGGCCGGGCCGATCCTGAACGTGGTGGACGACGGCGGCGTCTACGACGCGATCTTCCTGGGCGGCGGGGCCGGCGGCCGCTTCGGCGCCGCGTACCTGCGGGCGATGGGCGGCCGGCCCCTGATCATCGACGCCTGGCCGTTCCTCGGCGGGAGCTGCCCGCACCAGGCGTGCGTGCCCCACCATCTGTTCTCCGACGTGGCCGCCGAGCTGGACCTGTGGCGCTGGTTCTCGGGTCAGCTCTTCTTCCCGGAGTGGGACCCGTCGCGGGCGAGCATCCTCGAGATGATCAGGCTGTTCCTGCGCGGCCGCTCCAGCGCGCACGCGTTCATGAACTGGCAGACCAAGGAGCAGCTCGAGGTCGAGTACGTGCTCAACGCCCGCGGGCGGCTGGTCGACGCCTCGACCGTCGAGGTGGCCGGCCGCACCTTCACCGCCCGCAACCTGGTGCTCGGGCTGGGTGCGAGCCCTACCTACCCCGACGTCCCCGGGATCGGGCTGGCCGGGGTGTTCGACTTCGCCACCCTGGTCGAGGAGCTGGATTACGAGCCGCGGCGAGCCGTCATCGTCGGTGGCGGCAAGACGGCGCTGGAGTACGGGTCGTTCTTCCACGCCACCGGCTGCCCGACCACCATCGTCAGCCGCTCCCCGCTGATGCGTACCCCCAGCCTCCACCACGTGGACGAGGACCTGCGGCGCTATGTCGTCGACGGCATGCGCAAGCGCGGCATGGAGATCCTCGAGGGGGCCGAGCCGGTGGCCATCGAGGGCAACGGCAAGGTCGAGCGGGTCGTCGTGCGCCTGGCCGACGGCAGCACCGCCGCGATCGAGACCGACTTCGTGTTCCTGGGCACGGGCGAGCGGCCGAACTCGGCCATGGCCCGCGAGGCGCTCGGCGTGGCCGTCGGCCCACGGGACGAGGTCCTGGTGGACAAGTCGATGCGGACCAGCGTGCCCAGCGTGTACGCCATCGGCGACCTGATCGGCGGCCCGATGGAGATGTTCAAGGCGCGCAAGTGCGGCATCACGGCATCCAAGAACATCATGGGGGAGCCGGCCGAGTTCGACTTCAGCGAGTTCCCCGACTTCCTGCACACCACCTACGAGGTGACCTGGGTGGGGCTGACCGAGCAGGAGGCCAGGGAGCGGTTCTCGGACGTCATCATCATCCAGATGCCGCCGTACGTCGAGAACCTGGACACCGAGCACCTGCCGCTGCCCTGCGCCGAGCGGACGATGTTGTACGCCTTCGCCAAGCCGGAGCTGAGCGGCTTCCAGAAGCTGGTGATCGATGCCGCCTCCCGCCGCGTGGTCGGCGCCCACCACGTCGGCTACGGCGCCAAGGACGCCTTCCAGTACCTGGACCACCTGATCCACCGGCCCGATGGGCTGACCATCGACGAGCTCGGGGGCATGAACGAGCTGTTCCTCAACCCCGAGCACTTCGTCCAGCTGTCGCGCCTGCGGGCGGGGAGGTCCGCGCTGGTCAGCCTGTAGGGCAGCCCGCGCCTCAGCTCCTGGAGCGGGGCCGCACCTGGAGGAGGACGGCGTTGTGGCTGCCCTGCCGGTAGCCCTCCAGGTCCAGGGTGACGTACAGGAACCCGGACGCCCGCAGGGCGGCCACGATCGCAGGGCGGTTGTCCAGGACCGCCTGCAGGGTGTCGGGGTCGGTCTCGATCCTGGCCAGGTCGCCGCCCTGGTCACGCACGCGCACCTGCCCTCCCAGGCCCAGGGCGCGGAGGTCGTCCTCGGCCTGCTCGACCCGCCGCAGCGCCTCCGCCGTCACGGGGACCCCGTAGGCCAGCCGTGAGGACAGGCAGGCGGCGGCCGGCTTGTCCCAGGTCGGCAGGCCCAGCTCCCTGGACAGCCAGCGGATCTCCGCCTTGGCCAACCCGACCTCGACCAGCGGCCAGCGCCCGCCGAGCTGCTTGACGGCCCGCTGCCCCGGCCGGTGGTCGTCGAGGTCGTCGAGGTTGACGCCGACCAGGATCTCCCTTGCCCCGGTGGCGGCCGAGATCGCCTGCAGGGCCCGCATGAGGGCGTCCTTGCAGAAGTAGCAGCGGTCGTGGGCGTTGCGGACATAGCGTTCGTCGTCCAGCTCACCGGTGGCCACGACCCGGTGGCGCAGGCCGAACTGGCGCGCGAACTCGCCGGCCCCCCGCAGCTCGGCGCGGGCCAGCGACGGCGAGTCGGCGGTGACCGCGCAGGCCCGGTCGCCGAGGGCCTGGTGGGCCATGAAGGCCAGGAAGGCGCTGTCCGCCCCGCCGGAGAACGCCACCAGGGCACCCTCCATGCCGGCCAGCAGCCGGTGCAGGCTGGCCAGCTTGTGGCGGGCCGCCTTCTGATCGATGTCCGGGGACCGGTCTCCAGCGGCCATGTCACCCTCCAGCCAGCGCTCGACAGCCCGCCGTTCCCGCACCGTATCCAACCGGCATGGATGGTAGCTTGCTCCTCCGATGACAGTCTCGCGGCCAAACCTGCCCCCGTGTGGATATGGAAGCCGGCGCCGGCCGTGACGACCATGGAGCGCAAATGGGGGACCCGGCATGAGCACCGAGACCCTCCGCGAGGTGCTGGAGATGGTCGCGGAGGGACACCTGTCCGTCTCCGAGGCCCAGAACCGCCTCGCCCACCTGCCCTTCGAGGACCTCGGCTTCGCCCGGGTCGACCATCACCGCGCAATCCGGGGCATCGGCCCCGAGGTGGTCTACGCCCGCAGCAAGACACCGGCGCAGGTCGCGACCATCGCCGCCGCCCTGCTGCGCCGCGAGGGCGCGCCGGTGCTGGTGACCAAGGCCGACAAGGCGCACGCGCAGGCGGTGCTCGCCGCCAACCCGGAGGCCACCTGGCACGAGCGTTCGGGCATGATCGTGCTGCGCCGGATCGCCGCCGGCCCGCCAGGCACGGTCCTGGTGCTGTGCGCCGGCACCAGCGACCTGCCCGTGGCCGAGGAGGCGGTCGTCACCGCCGAGGCGTTCGGCTGCCGCGTGGAGCTGGTCGCCGACGTCGGCGTGGCCGGCCCGCACCGGCTGTTCGCCGAGGCCGAGCGGCTGCGCCGCACCGACGTGCTGATCGTGGTGGCCGGCATGGAGGGGGCGCTGCCCTCGCTGGCCGCCGGCCAGTTCGGCGGGCCGGTGCTGGCCGTCCCGACCAGCGTCGGCTACGGCGCGGCCTTCGACGGCCTCGCCGCCCTGCTCGGCATGCTCAACTCCTGCGCGCTCGGCGTCAGCGTCGTCAACATCGACAACGGGTTCGGGGCGGGCGTGATCGCCGCCCGGATCCTGGCCGGGGCCAGGCGGGAGGTGCAGGCCGCCCGGACCGGGCGGGATGAGCTGACGTGAGCCCCGGGGCGCGCGACCGAAGGCCTATCCTTGGCCCCAGGAGGACTCCACAGCGCACTGCGGTTCCCCGTGTGGCCAAGGAGGGCCCGCCCGTGTTCGACTCCCCCGGTTTCCTGGAGCTTCCGGAGCGCGAGCGCAAGCCCCGGGCCGCCGGCCTCACCCACCTGCTCGACAAGGGCGCCCCGCTGGAGGTGCTCACGGGCGTGCTCGACGGGGCCGGCGAGCTGGTCGACGTGCTCAAGCTCGGCTGGGGCGTCGCCTACCTCGACCGCACCCTCAAGGCCCGGATCGCCGTCTGCCACGCCGCCGACGTGCTCGTCTCGCTCGGCGGGACGCTGCTGGAGATCGCCGTCGCCCAAGGCAAGCTGGACGAGCTGCGCGGCTGGGCCGCCGACCAGGGCGTCGACGCCATCGAGGTGTCCAACGGGCTGGCCGGCTTCACCCGCGAGGAGAAGGCCGCCCTGGTCGCCGACCTGGCCGGCGAGTTCGTCGTGCTGGCCGAGACCGGCGCAAAGGACGACCGGGTCCCCGTGGTGCCGGAGCGGTGGGTCGAGGAGATGGCCGCCGACCTGGCCGCCGGGGCCCGCTGGGCGCTGGCCGAGGGCCGCGAGAGCGGCACCGTCGGCCTGTACCACCCCGATGGGTCGGTGCGGGAGGAGCTGGTGGCGCTGCTGGTGGCCCGGTTGCCGCTGGAGCGGGTGATCTTCGAGGCCCCGCGCAAGGCCCAGCAGGCCTGGTTCATCCGCCAGCTCGGCCCGGGCGTGAACCTGGGCAACGTGCCGCTGGAGGAGGTCCTGCCGCTGGAGACCCTGCGCCTCGGGCTGCGCGCCGACACCGCCAGGTTCCCGCCGCGACCATGATCCCCGAGCCGGCACCGAACACCGTCACCAGGCCCTACCGCGGCCTGTCGGTGCAGGAGGTGGACGTGCCGCTGACCGAGGCGGCGCTGCTGGGCTACCTGCTCGGGCGCGAGGTGTACCGGCGCACCGAGTACCTGGTGCTGCGCAACGGCGGCGACAGCGCCCTGGTCGCGGTGCGCCGCGCCCAGCCCCGGCCGCTGTTCTCCCCGGTGGTGGAGGCGCGGGTGCTCGCCGCCGGCGACCAGGTCGCCTGGATCCGGGACCCGGCGACCGACGTCGCCAACGCGACCGCCCTGGCCAGGGCCGCGCTGGCCAACGCGCGGCCGGGGGTGCGGGCCTACGTGGTGCTCGGCCGCTACGAGCACGTCAACTTCATCTGGGAGCCGGCGCCGGTCAGGGTCAGGGTGACCGAGGTGGTCCCGCCCGAGCCCGCCAAGCTGTTCGCCCAGGCCCAGCAGGCGGTCGCCTTCGACGGTGACCTGCCACCGGTCGAGCTGGTCCTCGACGCCGTCGACGTGCGCGCCCTGGCCCGCGCCACCCCGGCGGCCGCGTACCTGCTGCCGTGCCGCGGCTCGGGCATCGACCTCGGCGCGCCGGTCGCCTTCCTCGACACCCGTCCCGCCGAGCGGGACCGCTGGCTGCTGATCGGCTGCGAGCGCTCCATGCAGCTCCACCGGCACTTCTACGGCGACGAGCCACCCCAGGTCGACCTGTGCCCGCGCAACCGTGCCGGCGAGGCCGGCGGCGGGGAGCCGACGCTCGCCAAGTGCTGCCTGCTCGAGCGCGGCGTGGAGGTGCGCGGCCGCCTCGCCGTGGTCCCGTGGGGCGCCGACCTGGACGAGGTCAGGCTGGCGCTGCGTCGCCTGCTGGGCCTGGACGCCCCGGCGGCCGTGGACAGCCCCGAGGAGACATGGGCGCCCACCTGATCGACTCGGTCCTCTACGGCCACTTGTGGGCCACGCCCGAGCTGCGTGCGCGCTTCGAGGACCGCGGGCGCGTGGCCGCCTGGCTGGACATCCTGGCGGCGCTGGCCGAGGCGCAGGCAGGGCTCGGCCTGGTGCCGGAGGCGGCGGCGCGCGCCATCAGGGAGGGTGCGCGGGTGGAGGCGCTCGACCTGGACCGCGTCGCTGCCGAGACGCGCGCGACCGGGCACTCCACGCTCGGGCTGATCCGCTGCCTCAGGGAGGTCCTGCCGGAGCTGGCGCGCGAGTGGGTCTACTGGGGCGCCACCGTGCAGGACCTCAGCGACACCTGGACCTCGCTGCTGCTGCGCCAGGTCGGCGACGTCGTCGACCGCGACCTCGCGCGCGCCGAGCGGGCGGCCCTCGAGCTGGCCGCCAGGCACCGCGACACGCTGATGAGCGGGCGCACGCACGGCCAGCCGGGGCTGCCGACCACCTTCGGGCTCAAGGCCGCGGTGTGGGCCTCGGAGCTGGGCCGGCACCGCGATCGGCTCGCCGAGGGCCGCCGCCGCTGGGAGGTCGTCCAGCTCGGCGGCGCGCTCGGCACCATGGAGTTCTGGGGCGGGCAGGCGCTGCCGCTGCTGGAGGCGTTCGCCGAGCGGCTGGGGCTGGGCGTGCCCGACGCGCCCTGGATCACCGCGCGCGACCGCGTGGCCGAGGCGACCGGGCTGCTGGCGATGGTCGCGGCCACGCTCGGCAAGATCGGCAACGAGGTCTACCAGCTCCAGCGTCCGGAGATCGGCGAGCTGCGCGAGGCGTTCACGCCCGGCCAGGTCGGCAGCATCACCATGCCGCACAAGCGCAACCCGGAACTGAGCGAGCACCTGGTCACGCTCGCGCGCCTGGTCAGGGCCCAGGCCGGGGTGACGCTGGAGGGCATGGTCCACGAGCACGAGCGGGACGGGCGCGCCTGGAAGGCCGAGTGGGTCGCCGTCCCCGAGGCGTGCCTGCTCACCGGGGCCGCGCTCGCGTTCGGCGTGCGGCTGCTCGAGGGGCTGGAGGTGGACGCGGTCCGCATGCGCGCCAACCTGGAGGCGCGAGGCGGCTACCTCGCCTCCGAACCGGTGATGCGTGCGCTCGGCGAGCGGGTCGGCAAGCACACCGCCCAGGCGCTGGTCTACCGGGCGACCATGGCCGGGATCGAGCGCGGCGTCGACCTGCGCGCCGCGCTGGCCGCCGACCCCGAGGTGGCGGCCGGCCTGGACGAGGCCGAGCTGGACCGGCTGCTGGAGCCGGCGGAGGCGCTCGGCGCCGCCGGCGCGTTCGTCGACCGGGTCCTGGCCGCGCCGCGCCGGCCGGAGCGCGGCCCATGAACGACCGGTCGGGCGGCCTGGACGCGCTGCCGCGGGCCGGGCTGGCCGTCCTGCCGACGCCGCTCACCCCGGCGCCGCGGCTGTCGGCGGCGCTGGGCGTCGAGGTCTGGCTCAAGCGTGACGACCTGACCGGGTTCGGGCTCGGCGGCAACAAGGTCAGGGCGCTTGACCTGCTCATGGCCGAGGCGGAGGCACAGGGCGCCGACTGCCTGGTCACCGGCGGCGGGCCGCAGTCCAACTGGGCGGCGCTGGCGGCCCTGGCCGCCCGGCGCTCGGGCCTGGACGCCTACCTGGTCCTCTACGGGCCACCGGGTCCCGCCGGCGGCAACCTGGTCCTGGCCGAGCTGGCCGGTGCCGAGGTGTGCTTCACCGGCGACCCGGACAGGGCCTCGGTCGACCGCGCCGTGGCCGCGCTCGGCGAGCGGCTCGCCGCCGCGGGGCGGCGTCCCTGGCTGCTGCCGCGCGGCGGCGCGACCCCGCTGGGGGCCGTCGGCTACCTGGAGGCCTGCCGTGAGCTGGAGGGCCAGCTCCATGCGCTCGGCCTGGCCCCGGCCGAGCTGTGGCTGGCGACCGGCTCCTGCGCCACCCAGGCCGGCCTGGTCGCGGGCAGCCGCTGGCTGGGCCTTGGCTGGAAGGTGATCGGCGTGAGCGTCAGCCGCCCGGTCGACGAGTGCGTCCAGCGGGTCACGACCCTGGCGGCGCAGGCGGCAGCCCTCGCCGGCGTGGACGACGGCAACCAGGCCGCTCCGGCTGGCGCCGCCGGCGGGGTCACGGTGCTGGGCGGGTACCTGGGGCCGGAATACGGGCGCGCCTCACCGGCCGGAGCGCGGGCCGCCGACCTGGTGGCCCGCACCGAGGGTGTGCTGCTGGACCCGGTCTTCGCCGCCAAGGCGATGGCCGCGCTGGCCGCGGCGGGACCGCGCCCGGGACCGGTGGTCTTCCTGGTCAGCGGCGGCGCCGCCACCCTGTTCGCGGGGCTGGCGTGAGCTCGGCCGGGCGCCGGCCGCCCGCGGGCTACCTCGGTGCGGAGGGGCGCATCACCAGCGGCCCGGCGCCCGAGCTGGTCGAGGCCGGCTATGCGCTGGAGGTGGCCGACGCGCCGCTGCTGCACCGCGGGCTCGGTCTGGCCGACCTGGCCCACGTCATCGTCCTCGCTGAGGTACAGCTCGTGCCCCCGGCCGACGCGGCGCGCCTGCTCGCGGTCCTGCTGGAGGTGCTGGACACGCCGGCGGCGGCGTTCCCCTACGACCCGGTCTGGGGCGACGCGTACAACGCCCGCGAGCACGAGCTGGAGCGCCGGCTCGGGCCCGCCGCCGGATGGCTGCCGACCGGGCGCACCAGGCGTGAGGCCGGGCGGATCGCGTTCCGGCTGGCGCTGGCGGCCCGGCTGCTCGACCTGCACGCGGCGACCGCGGCGTTCGTCGCGGCATGCGCCGAGGGGGCCCGGGAGCATGCCGGCACGGTGTGGGCGGACACGACCTACCTGCAGCCGGCCCAGCCATCCACCTTCGGCCACTACCTCGGCGCCTTCGCCGAGGAAGGGCTGCGCCACCTGCGCCGTCTGGCATGCGCGCACGCCTGGGCGGACACCAGCCCGGCGGGTGCCGGCGGGGTCGCGGGGACCAGGATCCCGCTCGACCGCGCCCGCCTCGCCGAGCTGCTCGGCTTCGGCAGGGTAGGCGCGCACACCCGCGACGCCATGTGGGCGGTGGACGGGCTCGCCGACGCGGTCGGTGCGGCCACGCAGGCGACGCTCACCGTCGACCGCCTCGCCGAGGACCTGGAGATCTTCTCCAGCCCGCCGTTCGGGTACGTCCAGCTCGATGCGTCGCTGTGCCGGGCGTCGGTGCTGATGCCGCAGAAGCGCAACCCGTACGCGCTCGCCGTCATCCGCGGCGGCGCGGGCACCCTCGTCGGCCGGGCCACCGGGCTGCTGGCCACGCAGGCCACCCCGTCGGCGCGGACCGACAACTGGCTGTACGCCTACGGCGAGGTTGCCGGCGCGCTGGAGCTGGCCAGACGGCTGCTCGCGCTCGGCGCCGCGGTGGTGCGCACCCTCGAGATCGACACCGCCACGCTGGCCGCCGCGGCCGGTGCCGACCACGCCGCCGCGACCGACCTGGCCGAGGAGCTGGTCTTGGGCCAGGGCATCGACTACCGCTCGGCCTATCGGGTCGTGGCCAGCGCCGTCGCCGCGGCGGGCACGACGCCGCTGGCCGCCGCCGACCTGGCGGCCGCCGCCGAGCGGGTCCTCGGCCGGCCGCTCCCCGACGGCGCGGCGCACCTGGCCGCGCTCGACCCGGCCGCCGCGGTCGCCGCCCGGCCGCAGACCGGCGGCGGCAACCCCGAGCAGGTCCGCGAGCACGCCGCCGCGGTCCTGGCGGCCCTGGCCGAGGCGAGGCGCTGGGAGCGCGAGCGCCGCGCCGCCGCCGACCAGGCCGCCACCCGCCTGGTCCAGGCCGCCCGCCGCCTCGCCGCGGACCCACCCCGGTGAGTCGCCAGGTCAGGACCGATGACCGGTCGCAGCTCGCGGCGGGCGGACGTTGGCGGACGCTGGCGCTGCTGGCCGCCGCCATGGTCCTGTCGATGACCACGTGGTTCTCGGCGTCGGCCGTGCTGCCGCAGCCGCGGACGACCTGGGCGCTGTCGTCCACACCTGATCAACGGGATCGGCGGCCTGCCGTGGCAGCAGGTCGTCCTGGCCGCCTCGGCCTGCACGCTCGCCGGCGGCCTGATCGCGCAGCTGCTGGTCCGCGACGGCCCCTTCCCGTTCCCACGCGGCTCCTTCGAGCCGCGCTACCTGCTGCGCGCGTTCGCCGACCCCGCCGTCCGACTGGCCAACCTCGGCTACTTCGGGCACATGTGGGAGCTGTACGCGATGTGGTCGTGGTTCGCGGTCTTCCTGGGCGACAGCCTGCGCGCCGCCGAACCGACCGGCTCCACCAGGACGGCGGCGGGGCTGGGCACCTTCCTGGTCATCGGCGCCGGGGCGGTCGGCTGCTACCTCGGCGGGGTCCTCGGCGACCGCTGGGGCCGCACCCGCACCACCGCCGCCGCCATGGCGGTCTCCGGCACCTGCGCCCTCTCGATCGGGTTGGCCTTCGGCTCGCGCTCGGCCCAGCGCTCGGCGTCGCGGCCATGCTGCGGCTCAGGGCCAGGCCGGAGGCGGGCCGCATCGCGCACGGCCGCGGCTGAGGGCCGACCGGGGAGCGGCCGGCCGGCCCTGGTTTCGGAGCTGCCCGGGGAGGAGGGTCAGCTCCCGACGCGCCACAGCAGGGGGAGCCGCTGGCTGACCTTCGGGGTGACCATCACCGACGGATCGTTGGTGCCGAGGGTCTTGCAGGCCAGCCGCCAGGCGTCCTCCCAGGTCGGCACGGCGGTGGCGCCGACCAGCGCCGCCCCCTCGACGTCACGGGCGCCGCAGAAGATGATCCTGCTCGCCAGGTTCAGCAGGAAGGAGTTCTCGTAGAAGATCGGGAAGTTGTGCAGCGGGTGCGCGGCGTAGGCGAAGCGGTACTTGGCGATGAGGTCCTCGCGGTTGGCGTACTCCTCCTCGTAGTCCTCCAGCTTCGCCGGGTCGTGCCCCAGCTTGTTGAACAGCTGCATCATCTCCCGATCCGACGGGCGCCAGCGCTCGTCGATGGTGCCGTCGCAGGGCGTGACCAGGATCGCCACGCCGCCCTCGCGCAGCGGCGGCCGGTCGCCGACGTACTCGCGGATCCGGGCGTTGGCCTGGATCAGCGACATCAGCGGGTTGTGCACCGTGTCGTAGAAGATCCCCCAGTAGGGCGCGCCGGCGACGAACACGTCCACCTGCTGGGGGATGTCGATGATCTTCTCCTTGTCGGCCAGGGCGAAGGCGGGCTCCCTGATCGACGCCCCGTCCCCGGCGTGGACGCCGACGAAGGCGGCGTTCGAGTTGATCGAGCCCTCGACGTAGAAGATCTTCTTGCCCGTCGCCTGCTCCACGAAGGCGGCCACCGCCTCCTTGTGCTTCATGAACTTCTGCTTGCGGGCGTCGGAGGCCATCGACTCGGGGTGCTCGTGGACCCGGTAGGAGTGGTGGGTCATGATGCTGGCGCCGCTGCCAAGGCCGACGGTGACGCCCTGCCCGCCGCCCAGGTAGCCGCCCCAGATGGACGGCATCCCCGTCCAGCCGCTCACGTAGACGACCTGGTCGGACTCGACCACGCAGTCGTTCATCTCCACCAGGTCGCCGTACTCGGTGACGCCCAGGTCGACCAGGTGGTCCGGGTCGGCGGCGTCGTGCGGCCGGATGCGGCTGCTGGCCCACCCGGTCGGCCAGAAGCGGTCGACCACCTGCGGGGGCAGGATGTGGAACGGAGACGGGTATGGCGGCTGGACCGTCTGCCCGACCTTGGACAGGTACAGCTCGCCGCGGGTCACCTTCGGGTGCAGGCCGCCGGCGGTCACGATGCGCACGTTGCGCTCGTCCACCCCGGCCTCCCGCAGCTCGTCGAGGATGACCTCGACGGCGGTCGGGAAGCCCATCCAGTCGTTGACCACGATGGTGACCTTGCTCGACGTGCCGACCAGGTCGGCCAGCGGCGCCATCCCCAGCGGGCTGCGGATCGCGTCGCGCACCGCCTGGGAGGCGTCCTCCAGGGGCGCTGCGATGCGGTGCTCGTCCGTGCCCTCCACCACGATCGCGGAGTCGGGCACCTCGATCTGCCACGGGGTCTCGAGTCCGTACTCGATGCCGTTCAGCTTCACCCCACCGACCTCCTTCGGCCTGGTTGTGGGCCGTTACGCGGGCCCTGTGGCGGCCGTGGTCTCCCCCTCGGCGCCGGCCATGGCCGGCCGCTCCGGGACGTCGACGTCCTCCCACGTGCCCGGCGTCCGCTGGCCGGCCCACAGGTAGGGGCTGGAGCCCACCCCGTACAGCAGGGCGAAGCAGAAGCCCCAGAACACCGTGTGCCAGGCCCACACCTGCGCCTCCAGCAGGGCCGTCGCGTGGTCGTCGTATGCGGTGTCGAAGACGGCCGCGGCGAGCCAGGCGATCAGGGCGGACCAGGCGATGACGGCCACCACGGCGAGGGTACTGCCCCACGGCTGGCGGACGCGGCTGAACGGCCAGCACTGGACGCAGGCCAGCACCCCGAAGTTCAGCCCGCACCACAGGCCGAAGAAGATCCCCCACTGCGGCGTCGGGCCGCCGATGGCCCACGGCCCCACCCTGGCGCTGGTGTCCCAGATGTCCAGCCAGCTCGACACCACGATGGCCAGGCCGGTGAGGAAGACCAGGATGCCCCAGGCGTACAGGCTCTTGGTCGGCTGCCTGACGTGACGCAGCAGGTACGCGAAGGCGCCGGTCACCAGCAGCGTCTGGATGAACCCGAACCAGAACGGCGGGATCCACACGAACGTCCTCGCGATCAGCCAGGTCCCGGCGATCCAGATGACCACGTTGAGAGCGGTGCGCCGGCCCGCGTCGAGGTCGGCCAGGTGCGCGTCCTCCCCGACGAAGCTGGTCGCCGCGATCCACCACCAGAGCGTCGCGATGATCGGGAACGACCACGTCACCATGTCGTAGTCGAGCAGGCCCGAGAACACCGTCCAGAAGGCGAACGCCAGCACCAGTGCCAGCACCAGCAGCAGCGTCGCCCGGGTGGTCGGGTTGGCCACGCGGTCCAGCGGCCGGCCCCCGGCCAGCGCGAAGGTCGTGGCGATGGCGGCGCCGATGAGCATGGTGCCGATGCTCATCAACGGCGTCGGGCCGACGTCGAGCGCGTCGTACAGCGCCCGGAGCACGACGTAGGAGACGGTTGCGCCGACGAAGATGCCGGCGACCCAGTAGATCCCCGGGATGGCCCTCGGCAGGGGACGGCTGCGCGCGTCCGCAGTCTCCGTCCGCCCGATGGGTCCCGAAACGGCCTCGGTCATGCCTCACCCCACGGCTGTGTGAACGGCGCGGAGCCCTCCCAACTGGGAGTTGTGGCGTTTCTATATGGGCCGGGCGACGAACACTATGTCGGCTCTGGAGCAAAGCGCGGGTCGGCCTTATCTCGTCTGCCCAATCCCGGTGGGCCCGCGGGGTGCACGCGCTCTATTCTTCGATGTTGGACATCACGTGCTTGACGCGGGTGTAGTCCTCGAAGCCGTAGAGCGACAGGTCCTTGCCGTAGCCGGAGTGCTTGAAGCCGCCGTGGGGCATCTCGGCGACCAGCGGGATGTGGGTGTTGATCCAGACGCAGCCGAAGTCGAGCCCCTTGGCCATGCGCATCGCCCGGCCGTGGTCCCTGGTCCAGACGCTGGAGGCCAGCCCGTACTCGACGTCGTTGGCCCAGGCGAGCGCCTTCTCCTCGTCGTCGAACCGCTGCACCGTGATGACCGGGCCGAAGACCTCCTGCTGGACCATCTCGTCGGACTGCTCCAGCCCGCTGACCACGGTCGGCTCGTGGAAGAAGCCGCCACGCTCGATCTGGTGGCCGCCGACGGCGACCTGCGCGTGGCCGGGGGCGCGCTCCAGGAACCCCCTGACCTTCGCCATCTGGTTGGCGTTGTTCAGCGGCCCGTACAGGATGTCCTCGTCGTCGGGCGCCCCGGTCCTGGTCTCCTTGGCCTGCTCCACCAGGGCGTCGAGGAAGTCGTCGTGCACCCGTGGCCCCGCGAGCACCCGGGTCGCGGCGGTGCAGTCCTGGCCGGCGTTGAAGTAGCCGGCGGCCGCGATCGCCTCGGCCGCGGCGGCCACGTCGGCGTCGTCGAACACGATCACCGGCGCCTTGCCGCCCAGCTCGAGGTGGACCCGCTTGAGGTCCTCGGCGGCGGTCCTGGCGACCTCGCGGCCGGCGCGCACGCTGCCGGTGATGCTGACCATCGCGGGGGTCTTGTGCGCCACCAGCGTGGCGCCCGTCCCGCGGTCGCCGCAGACCACGTTGATCACGCCGGCCGGAAGGAACTCGCTCATCAGCTCGGCCATCCACACGGTGGTGACCGGGGTGGTGTCGCTGGGCTTGAGCACCACCGCGTTGCCCGCGGCGATCGCCGGCGCCCACTTCCAGACCGCCATCATGAACGGGTAGTTCCACGGGGTGACCTGGGCGCAGACGCCGACCGGCTCGCGCCGGATCATCGAGGTGTGCCCGGCCATGTACTCCCCGGACGAGAGGCCCTGCAGCATGCGGGCCGCGCCGGCGAAGAAGCGGATCTGGTCCAGGGTCGGCGGGACCTCCTCGTCCATGGTGAGCTGGAACGGCTTGCCGGTGTTCTCGGACTCCAGCCGGACCAGCTCCTCGGCCCGCTCCTCCATCCGGTCGGCGATCCGCAGCAGCGCGTGGCTGCGCTCCGACGGCGTCGCCTCCCGCCACTGCTCGAAGCCGCGGACGGCGGCCTGCATGGCCGCGTCGACGTCGGCCTGGCCGGACAGGGGCGCCTCGGCGAACTCCTCGCCGGTCGAGGGGTTGACGAGCGCGGTGGTCCTCCCGTCGGCGGCGTCCCGGTGCTCGCCGCCGACGAAGTTCTGCAGTTTGCGAAGCGCCATTGCCGGCTCCCTTCGGTCCTGGTCGGGCGGCCTGAGCGGTCATCCCCTCTGGCGGCGTGCCAGCAGCGCGTTGCTGACCGCGATCGTGACCCCGCCGAGGAAGATCAGCGTACCCATCACGTTCACCTGCGGCGGCACCCCGACCCGGGTGGCCCCGAACACCCAGAGGGGGAAGGTCTCGACCTGGCCGCTGACGAAGCTGGTGACCACGTAGTCGTCGATCGACAGGGCGAAGGCGAGCAGCCCCCCGGCCACGATCCCCGGGGCGAGCAGGGGCAGGGTGATCTTGCGGAAGGTCGTCCAGGGGTCGGCCCCCAGGTCTTGGGCGGCCTCCTCCAGGGCGGGGTCAAGGCCCAGCACCCGGGCCCGCACGGTCACGGCCACGAAGGCCAGGCTGAAGGCGACGTGGGCGATGACGATGGTGACGAAGCCGCGGACGAACTGGGCGGTCACGAACAGCGACAGCAGCGAAGCCCCCAGCACCAGCTCCGGGGCCGAGATGGCGCTGAAGATCACCAGGTCGTAGGCGCCCTTGCCGCGGAAGCGGTAGCGGCCGAGGGCCAGGCCGATCATGGTCCCGAGCACGGTGGTGACGATGGTCGAGATCACGGCGATCACCAGGGAGTTGCGCAGTGCGGTGGTCAGCCCCGAGATGGCGAACAGCTCCCGGTACCAGTTCAGGGTGAAGCCCTGCCAGCGCAGGTTGAGGCGGCCCTTGGTGTCGTTGAAGCCGAACACGATCATGACCAGGATGGGCAGGCTGAAGTAGAGGATCATCAGCCAGGTGTAGACGGGCAGGATCAGCCGGGTCCAGCGGCGCCGCCGGCCGGGAACGGCCGGGGCCGGGGCGACCTCCGGCGGCGCCTGGCGGGTGGCGACGGTGCTCACCCCTGGCTCACCTCCATCACCTGCTCGGTGCCGAGCACCCTGGCGTAGGTGAAGATCCCGACCAGCAGGGCGGCCATGAGCAGGAACGACATGGCCGAGGCGAGCGGGTAGTTGTTGTTGCTGAGGTACACCGTCTGGATGACGTTGCCGATCATGGTCGTCTGGGTGCCGCCGAGGATGCCGGAGTTGACGAAGTCCGAGGCGACCGGCACGAAGGTGATCAGCACGCCGGCGAACACTCCGGGCAGCGACAGCGGGAACACCACCCGCCGGAAGGCGCTGGCGCGGCTGGCGAACAGGTCATGGGCGGCCTCGACCATGCTGGGATCGACCCGTTCCAGGGCGACGTACAGCGGCAGGACCATGAACGGCAGGTAGTTGTAGGTGAGGCCGCCGATCACGGCGGTGGTGGTGGCCAGCAGGTGGAAGTCCTGGGGCAGCAGGCCGACGTCCTTGAGCGGTCCGAGCACGAACCCCTCGTCGTTGAGGATGAACTTCCAGGAGGCGGTCCGGATCACGAACGAGACGAAGAAGGGCAGGAGGATCAGGAAGAGGTAGGTCGACTTGCGGGCGCCGCCATAGAAGGCGATCCAGTAGGCCATCGGGTAGGCCAAGGCCAGGCAGAGCCCGGTCACGATCAGGGCGTAGACGACTGAGCGGATGAACTGGGTGGAGTAGAGCTCCCAGGCGTCGGTGTAGTTCGACCACTCCCAGGTGAACCGGAAGCCCTGCTCGACGTTGCCGCTCTGCAGCGACAGCGAGAGCATCACCAGCAGCGGCAGGACGAAGAAGATGGCCAGCCACAGCCCGCCCGGCAGCCCGATCAGGTACGGCGTGAGCCGGCCGCGGCCGCCGCGAGCGCTCATCGTCCCGGTGGCCCTAGGACTGGACGATCGGCTGGAAGATCCCGTCCCACACCTGCTCCTCTTCCACCGTGAGGGCTCGGTAGCGCTTGACGTTGGCCAGGTCGGCCTCGGTGGGGAAGATCAGCGGGCTCTGGATCAGGTCCTCGAGCGCCTGGCGGGCCTCGCCCGACGCCTTGCCGGCCTGGGCCTGGAGCTGCTCCTTGGCCGCCGGCACCGGAGTGATGTAGGCGATGCCCTCGACCAGCTTGGCCGCCACCTCGGGCCGGTACACGTAGTCCATGTAGGTGATGGCGTCCAGTGGGTGCTTGGCGTTCTTGGGGATGGCCATGTTGTCGGTCCAGTAGGTAACCCCCTCCTTGGGGATCACGAACTTGATGTCGGGCGAGCCCCCGATGTTGAGCTGGTAGATGTCGCCCGAGTAGGCCTGGGAGATCCAGGCATTGCCCGAGCTGAGCCCCTCGGCCATCCCGGCGTTGTCGACGAACTCCCGCAGCTGCGGCCGCAGCTTCTTCATCTCCTCCGCGGTCCGCTTCCAGTCCTCCTCGGTCGAGGTCGCCGGGTCGATGCCGAGCCCGATCATGACCATCGTCGGGAAGTCGGTGTCGTCGCCGAACGCGGTGATCTTGCCCTTGAAGGCCGGGTCGGAGAGGTCCTGGATGCTGGTGATCTCGCGCTTGGTCAGCTTGGGGTTGTAGGCCAGTCCGACCAGGCCGGACTGCCAGGCGATGGTGAACTTGTTGCCTGGGTCGTAGGCCGGGTTCTTGACCGCGGGGGACGAGTTCTTCTGGAAGTTGGGCAGCTTGGAGTGGTCGAGCTCGGTCAGGAAGTTCTGGCGGATCAACTTCTCGATCGACCCGCCGTCGGTGATCACGATCAGGTCCCACCCCGGGTCCTGGCCGGCCTGGAGCGAGGGGTTGATCTTGCCCAGGAAGGAGTCGTTGTCCTGGATGGCCTCCTTGTAGTTGACCTTGATCCCCGTCTCCTTGGTGAACTCCTGGAGTGAGGGGTGCACGGTCTTGCCGCCGACCTTCGCGGTGTCCATGTAGAGCGGCCAGTTCGCGAAGTCGAGCTGTCCGGCCTTGGTCTGGCTCGCCCAGAACCCGGAGGCCTGTGGGGCGTCGTCCTGGCTCGACCCCTCCACGCCACAGGCGGCGAGGAACGCGGAGGCGCCGAGCAGGCCGGCGCCGCGCAGGGCGCCGCGGCGGCTGATCCTCGGCATGGTCATCCCGCGCAGCAGCGCGGGGTCGACGGGTCGCTGGTCGCTCACTGCTCTGCTCCTTCCTCGGCCTCGGTGGTGGCGCGGAGCACGTAGGAGTGCTCGGGCCGCCACTCCAGCCAGCCCACCTGGCCCACCAGGACCTCGGCGCCCGGGGGGGACGCCGCGTTCTGCCGGTACACGGCGATGTTGTCTCCTGCGTCGGTAACCACGCGGTACTGGGTCGAGGTCCCCAGGTAGACGACCTCGGTCACCTTGGCGCGCAGCGCGCAGCACTCAGGCGACGGCGGGTCGGCCTCGGCCCGCAGCACCATCTTCTCGGGGCGGACGGCGATCTCGGCCTCCTGCCCCGGCTGGAGCTCCTCGGCGTGCTCCACGAGCACCCGCTGGCCGGCCCCGAGGCCGGCGAGCGCCCAGGCCTCGCCCTTGCGGTCCAGCCGCCCGGTGAGGATGTTGGAGGTGCCGATGAAGTTGGCCACGAAGCGGGTGGCCGGGTGCTCGTACAGCTCGCGGGGGCTGCCGAGCTGCTCGATCCGGCCGGCGTTCATCACCACCAGCCGGTCGGACATGGTCAGCGCCTCCTCCTGGTCGTGGGTCACGTAGACGAAGGTGATGCCGACCTCGCGCTGGATCCGTTTGAGCTCCAGCTGCATCGCCTGGCGGAGCTTGAGGTCGAGGGCGCCGAGCGGCTCGTCGAGCAGCAGCGCCCGCGGCCGGTTGACCAGCGCCCTGGCCAGGGCGACGCGCTGCTGCTGGCCGCCGGAGAGCTGCCGGGGACGGCGCCGCTCGCGGCCCTCCAGCTCGACCAGGTGCAGGGCATCGGTCACGCGCCGCCTGATCTCGTCCTTGGGGACCTTCTTGCGGCGCAGGCCGAAGGCGACGTTCTCGAAGACGTCCATGTGGGGGAACAGCGCGTACTGCTGGAAGACCATGTTGACGTCGCGCCGGTAGGGCGGGACGCCGACCATGTCGCGGCCGTGGAGCAGGATCTGGCCGCTGGTCGGCTCCTCGAAGCCGGCCACCATCCGCAGGGTGGTGGTCTTGCCGCAGCCGGAGGGCCCGAGCAGGGAGAAGAACTCGCCCTCGGCGATCCGCAGGTCGACGCGCTCGACCGCCCGGACGTCGCCGTGCGCCGACGAGAACGCCTTGTCGACGCCGACCAGCTCGATCGCCGGCAGGCCGTCGTCCTCCGGCGGTGCGCGGCGGCTGGCCGCCTGCACCGTGGTATCTGCCATAACGCTCGTTCCTCGCACCCGGGCTGCCGACCCGCGGATTCGATCACACCGGCAGGTTTGGACGCTAGCATCCACCAGCGGCCCGTCCATGTACGAACCGGCAAGCATGAGCCGGTCGATGCGCCGGATCGGCCAACGGTCAGGCGGGGCCGCCGTGGCGGCCGCCGAGGACGTCGGCGGCCTGCAGGGCCAGCCAGAACTCGACCCGGTCGGCGGCCGACTCGAGGTCGCGGCCGGTCAGCTCGGCGACCCGGCGGATGCGGTAGCGCAGCGTGTGCCGGTGCACCCCGAGGGCGCGGGCGGCGGCCTCCCAGTTGCCGTTGTGCTCCAGGAAGGTCCGCAGGCTGGCGACCAGGTCGCCGTGCTGGCGCCGGTCGTAGGCGCGCAAGGGGGCGAGCAGGCCGCGTGACAGCGCCTCCAGGGCGGCGTCCTCCTGCAGGGCCAGCAGCAGCCGGTGGTTGCCGAGGTCCTCCACGCTGGCGACCCCGGCCGGTGGCGCCTCGGCGGTGGCGGCCGCCGCCAGCGCGAAGCGGGCCTCCTGGTAGGTGCGGCGCAGCGCCCGCGGGTCCTGCGCCGGCGTGCCCAGCCCGAAGCGGGCCCCGACCCCCTTGGCCAGCACCCCCTCGGCGACGGCCTCGGCCGTGCCGCGGGCGGTGGCCGGGTCGCGCGCCTCGAACAGCGCCACCGCCAGGTCCTCGTGGACGCTGGCGGCGTAGGGGGCCGGCCTGCGGGAGAGCCGGTCCTCCACCAGCCGCCTGAGCGCCTCGGTGGCGCCGTCGCGGTCGGCCGGCGCCCGGCCGGGGGCGCCCACGGCGCGGGCGACCAGCACCGCGACCCCTGGGGACTGGCCGAGGCCGAGGAAGCGCAGCCGCCGCCTGGTCTCCTCGCCCGACAGCTCGCCCTCGAGCAGGGCGTCGAGGAAGTCGCCGACCAGGCGCCGCTCGGTCCGCGCGACCGCCTGGGCCTTGGCCACCTCGAGGGCGATCGCGGTGGCCAGGTGGTGGACGACCACCTGGTGGAAGGGCTCCGGCCGCTCGTCGCGGTGCAGCACCAGGAAGCCGGCCGGGCTGCCGCCGACCACGATCGGCAGCAGCGAGCGGTTGCCGCCCTCGTCGGACAGGCTCATCGCGAACTCGTTGCCCTCCGGGCGCAGCGCCTGGATCTCGGCCCAGAGGGCGCGCGGCCGCAGCGCCGCGCCCGCTCCCGGCGCCGCCGCCGCCACCTCCCCGTGGAGGTCGAACAGCAGCGCCCTGGTGCCGGTCATGCGCGCGTACGCGCCCAGCAGCGCGTCCAGGCCGGCCCCCTCGAGCAGCAGCCGCGACAGCGTCTGCTGCACCGTGCCGGCCCGCTGCAGCAGCACGTACTGCTCGTTGACCAGCCGGGAGAACAGCGCCTCGGTGATGGCGATGAACGGGACCTCGAAGGGAACCTCGAACACCGGGAAGCCCGCCCGGTCGGCGGCGGCGGCGACCGCCGGCGGGGTGGCCTTGAAGGCGAACCCCAGGCCGAGCCCGAGCGCGGCCAGCTTGGCCTCGGCGAGCTGCTCGACGTAGCGGGCCTGGGCGGCCTGGCCGCCGCGCATCCCCAGGCCGGTGGTGAGCAGCACCTCGCCGCCGCGCAGGAACCGGGTGGGGTCGCGCAGCTCGGAGACGTGCGCCCAGCGGATCGGGCTGCCCACGCCCTGTCCGCCGGCGACCAGGGTGAGCGCGAGGTCGTCGATGGCCAGCAGGTCGGCAACGGTCGTCGCCACAGGACCCCCTCGTGCGCCGATTCGTACAACAGCGTAACCGGAGCATGGACATGGGGGCACTTCCCCTGCGTCTCGACCAACTGACAGCCTCGCCTGCGTACGCGACGGGCAGCAGCGGGAGGGTCGGATGCGGGTGGTCGTGGTCGGCGGGGCCGGCGCCATGGGGCGCTGGACGCTGCGCGACCTGACCGAGTCGGCGGGGGTCGCCGAGGTCGTCGTGGCCGACCTGGACGGCGCCAGGGCGCTGGAGGCGGCCGGCTGGGCGGCGGCGCGCTCCGGCAGCAACGGCACCGCCGAGGTGCAGGGGTTGGCGCTCGACGCCGCCGACGGCGACGCCCTGCGGCGGGCGTTCGAGTCCGCCGACGTGGTCTGCAACTGCGCCGTCCGCGGGACCAACCTGCCGGTGATGGAGGCCTGCGCCGACACCGGGACCCACTACGTCGACCTCGGCGGGCTGTTCCACACCACCCGGCGCCAGCTCGCCCTCCACGACCGCTTCGTCGACGCCGGGACGACTGCGGTGGTCGGCATGGGCGCCAGCCCCGGCACCACCAACGTGATGGCGGCCCTGGCCGCCCGCGGCCTCGAGGTGGTCGAGGAGGTCGAGGTTCGCCTCGGCGTCGCCGACCTTGCCCCGTCGCCCGCCCCGCTGCCGGTCCCCTACGCGATCGACACCCTGCTCGACGAGTTCGGGGAGCCGGCGATGACCTTCCGGGACGGCCGCTTCGCCGAGGTCGCGGCGATGAGCGAACCGGAGGAGCTGGACTTCCCGCCCCCGGTGGGGCGGGTGCGGGTGGGCCACACGCTCCACTCGGAGGTCGCCACCCTGCCGCTGCACTTCGCCGACCGCGGGATCCGTGCGGTTTCGTTCAAGGTCGGCTTCCCCGCGGCCTTCATGGACCGGATGGCGCTGCTGGTCGGGCTCGGGCTGGCCGGCAACGACCCGGTCGACCTGCCGGGCGGCCGCGTGGTCCCGCGCGAGCTGCTGGTCCACAGCATCACCAGGGCGGCCACCACCCCCGGACCCGACGACACCCCGGCCGACGCCGAGGCGGTCTGGGTCCGGGTGCGAGGGCGACGGGCCGGGCTTTCGGGGGACCCGGCCCTCGCTCCTCGCGTCGAGGTCCTCGCGGAGTGCGTGGTCCGGCCCCACCCGCAGTGGCGGGCGGGCGCCGGGGAGCTGGACACCGGCGTGCCCCCGAGCATCGTGGCCCAGCTCCTGGGGCACAAGGTGATCGACAAGCCCGGCGTGTTCGCCCCCGAGGACGCCGTGCCGCCCGAGCCGTACCTGACCGAGCTGGCCCGCCGCCACATGGAGGTGGTGCTGGTCACCAGGGAGCCGGCGGCGACCGGCGCCCCCATGGCGCGGGAGAGGAGTGGAGCCGCGTGAGCATGCCCCAGGAGCGGAAGGTGGCCGGGGGGGTCCCAGGGCCGGCCAGTCAGGCCCTGGAGGAGCGCCGCCGCCGGGCGGTGCCCAGGGGCGTCGGCACCATGACCCCGGTCTACGCGGCGGCGGCGCACGGCGCGGTGATCGAGGACGTGGACGGCAACCGCTTCATCGACTTCACCGGCGGCCTCGGCGTCCTCAACGCCGGGCACACGCCGCCGTCGGTCGTCCAGGCGGTCAAGCAGCAGGTCGAGCGCTACCTCCACACCTGCCAGCACGCGCTGATGAATGAGCCGTACGTGGCCGTGGCCGAGGCGCTCAACCGCATCACCCCCGGGGACCACGACAAGCGCACCTTCCTGGTGAACTCCGGCGCCGAGGCCACCGAGAACGTGGTCAAGATCGCCCGCGCCGCCACCGGCCGCCAGGGCGTGGTGGTGTTCGACAACGCCTTCCACGGCCGCACCCTGCTGGCGCTCGCCATGACCGGCAAGGTCACCCCCTACAAGCAGGGCTACCAGCCGTTTCCCAGCGAGGTCTACCGGGTCCCCTACCCGTACTGCTACCGCTGCCCCTTCCACCTGAGCTACCCGGACTGCGGCATCGCCTGCGCCGACTACGCCGAGGAGGCGATCAAGGTCCACGTCGGGCCGCAGAACGTGGCGTGCCTGATCGTCGAGCCGGTCCAGGGGGAGGGCGGCTTCATCGCCCCGCCGCCGGGCTGGCTGGAGCGGATCGCCGACATGTGCCGGCGGCTCGACATCCCCTTCGTGGCCGACGAGGTCCAGACGGGGTTCGGCCGCACCGGCACCCTCTACGCCACCGAGCAGCACCCGGGCGTGGAGCCCGACTTCACGCTGTCGGCCAAGTCCCTGGCGGCCGGCCTGCCGCTGGCGGCGGTGACGGGGCGCGCCGAGCTGATGGACGCCCCCGGCCAGGGCGGGCTCGGCGGCACCTTCGGCGGCAACCCGCTGGCCTGCGCGGCGGCGCTGGCCACCGTCGAGCTGTTCGAGCACGGCGACCTGCTGGAGCGGGCCAGGCGGATGGGCGAGACCCTGGGACGGCGGCTGCGCGAGCTGGGCGAGCGGCACCGCATCGTCGGCGAGGTGCGCGGCCTCGGCGCGATGATGGCGCTGGAGCTGGTGAGCGACCGCGACACCAAGGAGCCCGCCAAGGAGGCGACCAGCCGGGTGGTCGCCGAGAGCGCCAGGCAGGGCCTGCTGACCCTCAAGGCCGGCATCCACGACAACGTGGTCCGCATCCTGGCGCCGCTGGTCATGGAGGACCGCCTGCTGAATGAGGGCCTGGACGTCCTCGACCATGCCCTGGCCACCGCCGGCTAGGGGCGGGTCGCGGCCAGGATGCGTTCGAGGCCGTCGAGGATGAGGTCGAGGCCGAAGGTGAAGTCGGGCACGCCGTCGTAGTTGCCCGCCATGACGTGGAGAGCCATCTCGGTCAGGTGGGGGTACCGGCCGGGGGGCAGTTGCGGCAGGTAGGTCGCTGCCGCCTCCGGGACCTGCTCTGGCTCGATGGGAAAGTTGAGCTCCTGCAGCGTGAACCCGTAGATGTGGCTGTCCATGGCGTTCCAGGCGTGGTCGGCCAGCTCGATCGAGAAGCCCGCCTGCCGCAGGCTGCCGAGCGTGGAGTCCACGTAGCGCACCATCGCGGGCCCGAGGTTGACCCGCGACATCAGCAGGCTGCACGCCCACGGATGGCGCAGCAGCACCTCGTGCGCCGAGATCCCCCGCCGGCGCATGGCCGGCTTCCAGCCGTCGTCGGGGGACGGCAGCTCGATCTCGCCGACCACCAGGTCGACGATGCCGTCCAGGATCGCGTCCTTGTTGGCCACGTGCTTGTACAGCGACATCGCCTCGACGCCCAGTTCCTGGCCGATCCTGCGCATGGTCAGCGCCTGGGTGCCGCCGGCGTCGGCGAGCGCGAGGGCGGCGCGCAGCACCCGCTCGGTGCTCAGCGGTTCCCGCGGGGCCGCGCCCGCCTGGGCCCGCGATGCCATCTTCCCTCCACCTCCTCGCCGGGACGGCTTGACAGGACTGCGCCGCACCCTTAGTTTACAGCGTAAGCCAGCTTACTACGTAAGCCGGAGGAGCCCGCGAGGAAAGAGGCCGGCATGACCGCCACCGCTGCAACCGCTGAACCATCGCTGGACCGCCACGCCAGGCTCGCGGGGTTCCTCTACCTGACGATCATCGTGACGTCGATCCTGTCGTTGTTCCTCGTCGAGTCCCGCCTCGTCGTGGACGGGGATCGGGCCGCGACCGCCGAGCGCATCGCCGCCAACGAGACGCTGTTCCGTGCCGGCCTGGTCTACGAAACGGTGATGTTCGCCAGCGTGATCGCCCTGGCCTGGGCGCTGTTCGTGGTGCTCCGGGGCGTCGACCGCAACCTCGCGCTGCTGGCGCTGTTGTGGCGCATGGCCGAGGCGGTGGTCGGTGCCGTCACGGTGCTGCTCGGCGTCCTGGTCGTGCTCCTCGCGGGCGGTCGGGGCGTGCGCGCGGCGTTCGAGCCAGAGCAGCTGCATTCCCTGGTCGACGTGCTCCTGGCCGCGCGGACGGTCGGGTTCAACGTGACGATCTTCTTCCTCAGCCTGGGCACGATCACGTACTGCCGCCTGCTCTACCGGTCGCGGTACGTCCCACGGGTGCTGGCCGGGACGGGCATCGTGGCCTTCGCGATCATGCTCGTGGGCGCCGCCGTGAGCCTCCTGCTGCCCCGGTACGAGGACCTCGCCATGGCCGCATGGGCACCTGGCATCGTGTTCGAGGTGGTGATCGGCCTGTGGCTGCTCCTGCGGGGGATCCGCACGGCGCCGGCCACCGTGGCCGCACCGGCGGCCGCCACCAGCGGCGCGAGCTGATGCAGGGTCGCGATAATAAGGCGAGCTTGATTCACGTATCCTTCCGCGGGTGAGAACCGCGATGTGGGTCGCCGGGGCCGACCTCGCCGGCGCCGGCAAGGTCGAGGCGGTGCGCAACCCGGCCACCGAGGAGCCGCTCGCCGAGGTGCCGTCCGCCTCCCCGCAGCAGGTCGACGCCGCCGTGGAGGCGGCCAGGGCGGCGCTGGCCGGGTGGCGGCGGACGCCGGCCGGCGAGCGCGGCGAGCTGCTCCACGGGGTCGCCGCCTGGCTGCGGGAGCAGGCCGACGAGCTCGGCCGGCTGATGACCCTGGAGGGCGGCAAGCCGCTGGTCGAGAACACCGACGAGGTCGGCTGGACCGCCAACGCCTTCGCCTACTACGCCGAGCTCGGCCGCCACGAGCGCGGCCGGGTCATCCCCTCGGTCGAGGAGGGGCAGCTCTCGCTGGTGCTCAAGGAGCCGGTCGGGGTGGTCGCGGCGATCGTGCCCTGGAACTACCCCCTGCTGCTGCTGGCGTGGAAGCTCGCGCCCGCCCTCGCCGCCGGCAACACCGTGGTCGTCAAGCCGTCGCCCTACACGCCGCTGTCGACCCTGCGGCTGGCCGAGGCGTTCGCCGGCTTCCCCGACGGGGTGGTGAACCTGGTCGCCGGCGGCGCCGAGGTGGGCGAGGCGCTGGTGGTCCACGGCGGCACGGACATGGTGGCGTTCACCGGGTCGGTGGCCACGGGGCAGCGGATCGGCGTGCTCTGCGCCGAGCAGGTCAAGCGCACCCACCTGGAGCTCGGCGGCAAGGACGCCTTCATCGTCTGCGACGACGTCGACCTGGAGGTCGCCGCGCCCGGCGCCGCCTGGGCCGCCTACCTCAACGCGGGTCAGGTGTGCACCTCCGCCGAGCGCTTCTACGTGCTCGAGCCGGTGTTCGACGAGTTCGTCGACCGGCTGGTCGAGGAGACCCGCCGGCTGCGGCTGGGTGACCCGCTGGTCGCCACCACCGACATCGGCCCCATGGTGGCGGAGGTGCAGCGCGCCAGGGTGGAGCGCCAGCTCGACCAGGCCAGGCGGGCCGGCGCCCGGGTGCTGGCCGGCGGCGACCACGGCGGCTTCGAGCGCGGCTGGTTCCTCGCCCCGACCGTGGTGGTGGAGGTCGACGACTCGATGGACCTGCTGCGCACCGAGACCTTCGGGCCGGTCGCGCCGGTGCAGCGGGTCGGCTCGCTCGACGAGGCGATCGCCAGGGCGAACGCCCTGCCCTACGGGCTCGGCGCCAACGTCTACACCCACCGCCTGGAGAACGTGCTGCGCTGCACCGAGGAGCTGCAGGCCGGCACGGTCTGGTTCAACGACCCGCTGACCGACAACGACGCCGGGCCGTTCGGCGGCATGAAGATGTCCGGCAACGCCCGTGAGCTGGGCCCGGAGGGCCTGGAGTCGTTCCGCGAAACCAAGCACGTCCACCTGGACGGCCGCGCGAACCGAAAGCCGTGGTGGTATCCGTACGGCCAGGAGAGTTAGCCTGGTGCACCTTTCGGGGGCCCAACCGGCCCGGTCGATGGAGGCGGCATGACGAGGTCCTGGGAGGGCTGGCGCTGACCCAGACCATCCGCGTGCAACCCAGCCGCGTGCAGCGCTACCACGGCCGGCGCATCCAGGGGCGCCGGGCCCGCCGCCGCTTCCTCGGCGAGCTGCCGTTCCTCCTGCTCGCGGCGCTGGTGCTCACCGTGCTGGTGAAGGGCTTCCTGATCCAGGCCTTCTTCATCCCGTCCCGGTCGATGGAGCCGACCCTCGACGTCGGCGACCGGGTGGTGGTCAACCGGCTGGCCTACCGGATCGGCGAGCCCGCCCACGGCGACGTGGTGGTGTTCCTGCGGCCCACCGGCGACGGCGCCGCCCAGCCGGGCGGGCCGCTCTCCTGGGTCCGCCGCGCCGTCGCCCAGGGGCTCGGCGGCACGCCGCCGGGCAACGAGGACCTGATCAAGCGGGTCGTCGGCCTGCCGGGCGACAAGATCCAGGGCAAGGGCGGCCGCCTGTGGCGCAACGGCCAGAAGGTCGTGGAGCCCTACCTGGCCGGGCGCGCGTTCACCTCGGACTTCGCGCCGGTACGGGTCAAGCCCGGCCACTACTGGGTGATGGGCGACAACCGCGAGGACTCCGCCGACTCCAGGGTGTTCGGCCAGGTGCCGGAGTCCACGCTGGTGGGACGGGCCGTGTTCACCGTCTGGCCGGTCACCCACGTCGGCGGCTTCTGAGCGTCCCGACGGCGATGGACCCGCCCGCGGCCCCGGATCATCCCGAGGCCGGCCGGGACTACCCTGCCGACTGGCCGCAGTTCCTGGCGTGGTTCCCTGACGAGGCGGCCTGCGTGCGCTACCTGGAGGCGCTCAGCTGGCCGCACGGGTTCGAATGTCCCGGCTGTGGGGTCGCCGGGCCGCCGTGGCGCGGCTCGCGCCGCCGGCTGGTGTGCCGCGCCTGCGGCCACCAGACCACGGTGACGGCCGGGACGCTGTTCCAGGCAACGCGCACGCCGCTGCGGCAGTGGTTCGCGGCCTGCTGGTACGTGGCCACCGCGGAGCAGGGCGTGTCGGCGCGGCGGCTGGCGCGCGAGCTGGGCCTGGGCAGCTACGAGACCGCCTGGACGATGCTGCACCGACTGCGGCGCGCGATGGTCCGCTCCGGGCGCCCGCGGCTCGAAGGCGTCGCCGAGGTCGGCTCGGTAGTTCTACGGGGTCGCCCCGCCGCCCGGGGCGGGCCGAGCGCCGCGCTGGCGGCCATCGCGGTGGAGGACCGCGGCGAGAGGGCCGGCCGGGTGCGGATGCAGCGCCTCGGCTCGCGGGCCGTGGCGCAGCTGGTCGGCTTCGTCACCAGGGCGGTGGAGCCGGGTGCCACGATCCGCGCCGAGCGTGCCGGCGTGGCCGACGCGCTCGCCGACCTCGGCTACGCCCGCGCGCCGGATGCCGGCCTGGCCCACCTGCCCGGCGTGCGCGAGCGCCTGGAGGCCTGGCTGCTCGGCACCCACCAGGGCGCCGCCTCCCACGACCAGCTCGACTGGTACCTCGACGAGTTCACCTTCCGCTTCAACCGCCGCGCCTCGACCCACCGCGGCCTGCTGTTCTACCGGCTGCTCGAGGAGGCGGTGGTGACGCCGCCGCTGCCCTACCGACGGGTCGTCCACAGCGGCCTCGACCCCGGGCCCGAGGGGGCCGCGCCGCGCCGCGAGGCCGGCCTCCCGTAGCGCGCAGGCCTATCCCCTCCGCTCCAGCGAGTGGAGCAAGACGGATACGCCGGCCTGCGGAAACCCGACTTGACGCCCCGGCGGAATGGGAGGAACATATGTTTGATTCGAACATTTGTTCGACTCGGCTACGGGCAGTTCACGTGAAGGGGAAGCCGTGGACAGGACCGCCGTCGGCAGTCGGGTCGGCCTAGCCGACCGTGCCACCCGCATCCTGCCAGCCGAGCCGCGGTACCGCGGCCCGGTCGGCTTCCGCATCCTGGTGTTCCGCTACCTCGCGGTGGCGTTCGTGCTGCTCGCCGTGGTGGTGATCGCCAACCCGCGCCAGCCGGAGTCGGCCGCGGGCGCCGCCGCCAGGCCGTGGGACTACCAGCGCGAGCAGGTTCAGGTGGAGGGCCGCGGGCTGCTCAACGCCTACGCCCGGGTGACCGTCGGCGCCACCGCCTGGCTCGCCAGGGCGTCGATCGAGCGGCAGCGGGACGTGCTCCGGCTCAGCCTGTTCGACTTCCTGGTGGGCGGCGGCACCGCCGATGCGGTGCGACGGTTCCGCCTGTCGAACGGCGACGCCCTGGAGGCCGCGACCAAGTTCGCCGTGGTCGGGCTGGTCCTGTACGGCGCCATGGTCCGTCCCGCACGGCGAAACTGCGCCGTTGCGGTGCTGCTGCTGCTGGCCGCGACGCTCGCGGTCACGCGGCCGCACACCACCGTCGACGCCGCCGCCGGCCCGGGCGTGGTGGTCCCCAACGCGATGCTCGGCGTCGTCGAACGGGTCGCGCCGGGCGGCGCCGACGCCGCCGAGCCCACCCAGCAGCGGCTGCTGACCCAGTACTGGAACTCCTTCGTGGCCCACCCCCTGTCACGCGTCCAGACCGGCACGCCGGTGCTGGCATCGGCCCCGCCCGGCAAGAAGCCGGGCGTGCTCGACGGGCTGCGCAAGAACGTGTCGGCGGTGAACGACTGGGCCGTCGGACGGCACGGTCCGGAGCGCGCCTTCATCGCCACCTCGGCGCTGGGCTACGTCCTGCCGTTCGCGATCGCCCTCGGGCTGCTGGCGATGGTCGCCGCCTGCGCCCAGACGCTGCTGTTCCTGCTGTGCCTCGCCGGGCTGTTCGTGCTGCCGCTCGCGGCCGCCGGGCGCCGGCAGCGGGGCGCCCTCATCCGCTACTGGCTGCTGCCCCTGCTGGCCTCGATCGCCGTGCTCGCGCTCGCCTCGGCCCTGTCGTTCGCCGTCATGCGCAGCGCCGACGCGATCCACGCCGCCGACGAGTACGTCGGCGTGCTGCTCGCCGGGTCGACCGTGCCGGTGCTGGTGGCGGTGCTGATCGGGCGGCGGGTGGCCCGCCGCGGGCGCGACGGCCGGCCCGGCCCGGCGCCCATCCCGGGGAGTTGATCGCATGAACGCCGAGTCCACCTTCGTCCGGCCCGCGCGCCGGACCGTCGTGGCGCCCGGCGGCGACGGCGCCCGCCTGGCCGCCATGGTGCTCGCGCTGCCGCTGCGGCTGGCGGCCAACCCGCTGGGGCGCCGCGCCCTGGCCGCCGTGGCCATCGCCGTCCTGCTGGTGATCTGGGTCGGCGTCCTCTACGACCAGCCGGACCGCGCGGCGTCCGCGGACCGGCTCGCGGCGGTGAACGCCACCGCCTCGCGCGGCGCCGCGACGGCGGCCCGGCGTCCCGCCTCCCGGCCCGCAACCGCGGAGCGTGCGGCCGGCGCCGGGCAGGCCGCGGCCGCGTGGTTCGCCGACCGGCAGGGCGTCGCCGTCGACCAGGTCCGGGCCCTCCAGGACCGCCGGGTCAGCGCCACCGAGCGGCGCGTGCTGGTGATCGCCGAGGCGGGCGGCGCCAAGCTGCCGAGCGCGTACGTCACCGTCCGCAAGGGCCGTGACGGCTGGACCGCGGTGTCGTGACGCGGGAGGTCAAGACCAGCGCCGCCGGGGTGGTGATCGCCCTGCTCGCCTTGGCCGTGCTGAGCAGCCGCGCGTCGCCGGGGTTCCCGCTGGCCGAGGTGCCCAAGGCGGTCGGCAAGTCGATCGTGCGCGCGCTCGGCGGCAAGCCCGAGCGCGCCGCGCCGGAGCGGCGCGGCGGCGACCATCGGGGCGCGAGCTCCTTCGCGGTCTCGGACATCCCCGGCCGGTACCTGACGCTGTACAAGGAGGCGGCCTCCACCTGCCCGGCGCTCACCTGGCAGGTGCTGGCGGGGATCGGCAAGGTCGAGTCCGACCACGGCCGCTCCTCCGCCCCAGGGGTCCGCAGTGGCGTGAACCGCTTCGGCTGCTGCGCGGGGCCGATGCAGTTCAACCTGCGCAACGGCCCTCCCTCCACCTGGGACAGCTGGGGCCGCGGCGGCTCCCCCTACAACCCCGCCCACGCCATCCCCGCCGCCGCCCGCAAGCTCTGCGGCGACGGCCTCGCCCGGGCGGACCGCATCCAGGGCGACCCCTGCCCGACGGTGCGCGGCTCGGCGGCCCTGCACGTCGCGCTCAAGCGCTACAACAACGCCTGCTGGTACGTGCACGAGATCGTCACCCTTGCCCAGCGGTACACGGGCGCCGGGTCCGCCCCCCAGCCGTCGGCGTCCAGCGACCCGTTCGTGGTCGCCCTGGTCCGCAACCCCCGGATCGCCACCACTGCAGCCCACGGCTGCAACCCCGGCCCCGACCTGGCCTCCGGCCGCCTCGACCTGCGCGTCCAGTCACTGCTGGCGGTCGTCGCCGAGCGGCACCGCATCCGCATCTCCTGCCTGCGCAGCGGCCACTCGCGCTACGTCAAGGGCACCACCCGGGTGTCCAACCACACCGTCTGGCGCGCCGTCGACATCGACCGCGTCGACGGCCAGCGGGTCTCGCCCACCAGCGGCGCGGCGCGGGCGCTGGTGACGTGGCTGGACGGCCTCCAGGGGCCGCTGCGGCCCTCGGAGATCGGCTCGCCGTTCGACCTCGGCCACCGGCCCTACTTCTCCGACGAGGGCCACCAGGGCCACGTCCACGTCGGCTACTCGTCCGAGACCTGAGCGGCGGCGACCTCCGCGGCCTCGGCCGCGGCGGCGAGCACCGCCTCGACCTCCTCCGGCCCGTGGGCGGTCGAGACGAACCATGCCTCGAAGGCGCTCGGCGGCAGGTACACCCCCCGTTCCAGCATGGCGTGGAAGAAGCGGGCGTAGGCGGCGGTGTCCTGGCCGCGGGCGGCGTCGTAGTCACCGACCGGCCGGTCGGTCATGAAGACGCTGAACAGGTTCCCCGCCTGCTGCACCGTGGCCGGCAGGCCGGCCCGGTCGAAGGCGTCCCGGAGCCCGCTGCGGAGCTGGGCGGCCAGGCCGTCGAGGTGCCGGTAGGCGTCGGCGTCCAGCAGCGACAGGGTGGCCAGGCCGGCCGCCGTCGCCAGCGGGTTCCCCGACAGCGTGCCGGCCTGGTACACGGGCCCCTCGGGCGCCACCAGGCGCATCAGCTCGGCGCGGCCGCCGTACGCCGCCGCCGGCGCGCCCCCGCCCAGGACCTTGCCGAAGGTCACCAGGTCCGGGTCGAGCGACCACATCGCGGTGGCCCCGCCGGCGTGCAGGCGGAAGCCGGTGATCACCTCGTCGAGCACCAGCAGGGCGCCGGCGCGGCGGGTCTGGGCACGCAGCGCCGCGAGGTACCCGGGCGCCGGCGGGACCACGCCCATGTTGGCGGCGACCGGCTCGACCAGGACCGCCGCGACCTGGTCGCCGGCGGCGTCGAAGGCCACCGCCAGGGCGGGCTCGTCGTTGTAGGGCAGCACGATCGTGTCGGCGGTCTGGGCGGCGGTCACGCCTGGCGAGTCCGGGAGGCCGAGGGTGGCGACGCCGGACCCCGCGGCCGCCAGCAGCCCGTCGGCGTGCCCGTGGTAGCAGCCGGCGAACTTGACCAGCTTGGGCCGCCCGGTCGCCGCCCTGGCGACGCGGGCGGCGCTCATGGTCGCCTCGGTGCCGGAGCTGACCAACCGGAGCAGCTCGACGGCGGGCACGCGCCTGGCGACCTCCTCGGCGAGCTCGACCTCGGCCTCGGTGGGGGCGCCGAACGAGGTGCCCCTCCCGGCCGCCGCCTGCACTGCGGCAACCACCGCTGGGTGCGCGTGACCGGCGATCAGGGCGCCCCAGGAGCACACCAGGTCGACGTAGCGGTTGCCGTCCACGTCCCACAGGTGCGGCCCCTGCCCCCTGGCGATGAACCGCGGCGTGCCGCCGACCGCCCCGAACGCGCGCACCGGCGAGCTGACCCCGCCCGGCATCCGCGCCCTGGCCCGCTCGAACAGGGCCGCGCTGCGGTCGGGCGGCCGGTCGCCTGCCGGGGGCGGGCGGTCGGCCGACCGGCGCGCCGGCGGCGGTCGGTGGTCAAGCGCGCCCGCCTCGGCGCGCCGGTCGGCCGGACGGTCGTTCACGGCGCCGTCCCCTCGGGCGCGCCGGCCGGCCGGCCGTCACCCGCCGCCAGGCCGAAGCGGGCCTCGTGCAGCTCGGCGATCCGGTCCAGGTCCTCGGCGGTCGGCGGCGGCAGGTCGGCGGCGGCGGCCAGCTCGGCCAGCCCGGCGGGGCTGGTCACCGGCGGCAGCACCGTGGCGACCGCCGGCTCGGCCAGCGCGTAGCGGAGCAGCGCCTGGTCGAGCGACTGGCCGCGGTCCCGGACGAGGAAGTCCAGCCGGGCCCTGGCGGCGTCGGGGAGGCGCGGGGCGAGGGGGTCGCGCGCCAGCAGCCCGGCGCCCGTCTCGGTCGCCGCCGCCGCCAGCTCCCGTCCGGGGTCCTGCTCGGCGACGTTGTAGACGGCCTCCACCGCCCTCACCCGGCGCTCGCGCAGCGCCGCGATCCCCTCGTCGGCCCAGCCGACCCCGGGACCGAGCGCCACCCCGACGTGGCGGACCTTGCCCTTCTGGACCTGGTCGGCCAGGAACGAGAACAGCTCGTCGGAGGCCAGCGCCTCCGTGTCGGGGTGGTGCAGCTGCCACAGGTCGATGGGCTCCAGGCGCAGCCGCCGCAGCGAGGCGTCCAGCGCCCGGCCGGCGAACGCCGGCGACCAGTCGTGCCTCGGGGCGGTCGCCGCCGGCTCGAACAGCCCGCGGCTGGTGTCGTAGCCGAAGGTGGTGGCCACCGTGACCTCGTCGCGGCGGCCGCGGACCGCGGCGCCCAGCAGCCGCTCGGCGCGGCCGTCGTCGTCGTGGTCGGTCGCGGCGAACCAGGTGATGCCGAGGTCGAGCGCGGCCCGCAGCAGCCCGGCGGCCTCCTCGTCGGACCGCGCCCGCGGACCGGCGACCAGGTCCCAGGCGGGGAGCCCGACCTCGCTGGCGAGCAGGTCGCTGCTGCCGACGCGGCGCTGTCGCACGCTGGCGGCTCCTTCTGGAGGTGACGGAGCGACCAGTCTACGACCGGCGCTCGACGGGAAGACTGGAGGCGAGGAGGAGGTACATGGCGCGGGTCGAGGACTGGTTCCTGGACGCCAGGGAACGGGGGAACCAAGCCAGCGGCATCGACCGCCGCCGGGGCGACGGCCGCGCCTGGACCGAGGGCAACCGGGTCGAAGCGCTGGTGCACGGGGCGGAGTACTACCGGCGGCTGCTGGCGGCGCTGCGGACCCTGCGACCCGGCGACGTCGTCGCCATCAGCGACTGGCGGGGCGACGCCGACCAGCGCCTCGACGGGCCGGGCACCGAGCTGGGGAAGGTCCTCGCCGACCTGGCGGAGCGGGGCGTGGAGGTCCGTGCTCTGCTGTGGCGCTCGCATCCGAGCCGGGCCCACTTCAACGAGGAGCCGAACCTGCACCTCGGCCACGTGGTGAACCAGGCCGGCGGGGAGGTCCTCCTCGACGAGCGGGTCAGGGGCCCTGGCAGCCAGCACCAGAAGCTGGTGCTGGTCCGCCACCCGGGCAGGGAGGACGAGGACGTCGCCTTCCTCGGCGGCATCGACCTGTCGCACGGCCGGCGGGACGACGAGCGCCACCTCGGCGACCCGCAGACGGTCCCGCTGGACCGCCGCTACGGCCCCCGACCGCCCTGGCACGACGTGCAGCTGGAGGTCCGCGGCCCGGCGGTCGGCGACCTCTGGGTGACCTTCCGCGAGCGGTGGGAGGACCCTACCCCGCTGGACCACCGCAACCCCTGGCGGGCCCGGCTCACCAGGCGGGTCGGCCAGCCGAGGCATCCGACCCCGCTGCCGGAGCTGGCCCGCGACCCCGGGCCCGCCGGCCCCCACGCCGTGCAGGTGCTCCGCACCTACCCGTCCAAGCGGCCGCGGCTGCCCTTCGCCCCGGCCGGCGAGCGCAGCATCGCCCGCGCCTACCGCAAGGCGCTGTGGCGCGCCAGGTGCCTGGTCTACCTGGAGGACCAGTACCTGTGGTCGGCGGAGATCGCCCAGGAGCTCGCCGACGCGCTGCGCCGCTCGCCCGCGCTGCGGCTGCTCGCCGTGGTCCCTCGGTACCCGGACCAGGACGGCCGCCTGACCGGCCCGCCCAACCGCATCGGCCAGCAGGCCGCCCTGGACCTGGTGCGGGCCGCGGGGGGCGACCGGGTCGCCGTGTACGACCTGGAGAACGAGGAGGGGACGCCGATCTACGTGCACGCCAAGGTGTGCGTGATCGACGACGTCTGGGTGGCGGTCGGTTCCGACAACCTGAACCGCCGCTCGTGGACCCACGACGCCGAGCTGTCCGCCGCGGTGGTCGACGAGACCAGGGACCGGCGGGAGCCGCGCGACCCGGCCGGCCTCGGGGACGGCGCCCGGGTGCTCGCGCGCGACCTGCGCCTGCGGCTCTGGCGCGAGCACCTCGGCCGCGGGCCGGGCGCGGATGGCGACCTGGTCGACCCGGTGGAGGGCTTCGCCGCCTGGCGGTCGGCGGCCGCCGCGCTCGACGCCTGGCACCGCGAGCACCCCGGCGGGGACGGGGCCGGCAGGCCGCCCGGGCAGGCCCGCGAGCACGACCCGGGCCGCGTGCAGCCGTGGGCCGCCTGGTGGGCCGGACCGGTCTACCGGACCCTGGTGGACCCGGACGGCCGCCCGCGCCGGCTGCGCCGCAGCGGGCGGTTCTAGCCGCCGCGGCGCCGCTCGCCTCGCGCGCCGAGGCGGGCCGCCCTGCCGGTGTCGCGCCGTCGCGGTAGCGTCGTCGGTCGTCAGCGGTTCCCGCTCGAGGAGGCATCGGATGGCGACCGGCGTCCAGGTGGTGCTCGACTGCGCCGACCCGGCTCGGCTCTCCCGGTTCTGGGCCGAGGCGCTCGGCTACAGGCCGGAGGACCCACCGGAGGGCTACGCGAGCTGGGAGGACTGGCTGCGCGAGCAGGGCATCCCCGAGGAGCGCTGGAACGACGCCGGCGCGGTGGTCGACCCCGACGGCGAGGGCCCGCGCATCTACCTCCAGCGCGTCCCCGAGGCCAAGACCGTCAAGAACCGCGTGCACCTGGACCTGAACGTCACCGGCGGCCCGTCCGCCGCCCCCATCGAGGAGCGCCGCAGGCAGGTCGACGCCGAGGCCGAGCGGCTCGCCGGCATCGGCGCGACGCGGCAGCGGGCGGTCGAGGAGCTCGGCGTCTACTGGGTGGTCATGCAGGACCCCGAGGGCAACGAGTTCTGCGTCCACTGACTGCACGCCCGGATGTAGACTGATCTGTAGATGATCCTGCAACAGCACGTGGAGGCCTGCCATGGCGTCGACGACGGTCCGCGTGACCGAGCACACCCACGCGGTCCTACGCGAGCTGGCGGAGGCCACCGGCGAGCCGTTGCAGCAGGTCCTCGAGGAGGCGGTCGAGCGGTACCGCCGCGAACGGTTCTTCGCCGACCTCCACGCCGCCTACGCCCGCCTCGCGGGCGACCGGGCCGGCTGGCAGGAGGAACTGGACGAACGCGCCCAGCTGGAGGGCACGCTGGCCGACGGGCTCGACGAGCCATGAGGACCGTCCGCCGTGGTGAGGTCTGGCCTGCCGACCTCAACCCCACCCGCGGGCACGAGCAGACCGGCCAGCGTCCCATCCTCGTCGTGTCGGCTGACCCGTTCACCCAGAGTCCCGCCGGGCTGGTGATCGCGGTCCCGCTCACCACCCGCAACCGGGAGGTCCCGACCCACATCGAGGTCCGCCCGCCGGACGGGGGGTTGCGCGAGGTCAGCTTCGCCATGTGCGAGCAGCTTCGCGCGCTCGCCGCCGACCGACTCGGCTCCCGTCCGTTCGGCAGCGTGCCCGCCCCCGTCATGCGTGCGGTCGAGGACCGCCTGAGGCTCCTGCTGGACCTCTGACGGGCCGGCTAGCTCGACGCCGGCGGGGTGAGCCGCTCGGCCAGGAACGCGAGCGCCCGTGGGTAGCGGTACTCGATGCCGGCGTGGCCGGCGTCGAACAGCTCGAGGACGTGGTCGACGCCCAGCTCGTCCAGCTCGGCGGAGAACGCGGTCGCGCCCAGGTCCAGCCAGTACTCGTCGCTGCGGCCGGCGTCCAGGTACACGCCGCGGAGCGAGCGGAGGGCGTCGGCGTGGCCGGCCGCCATGCGGACCGGGTCCAGCGCCAGCCAGCGTTGCCACACCTGGTCGCGCAGGCGGCCGCTGGCGGGGTCGAACGGCAGGGTCACGGTGCCGTCGGGCTCGGCCGAGTAGCAGGCGGCCATCGCCCAGACGTTCAGCAGCGGGCCGTCGTGCTCCCTGGAGAAGGCGGGCCGGGAGCGGAAGTCGGCGAAGAACCGCTCGTAGGAGCCGCCGTACTCGTCGCGCAGGGTCCGCGCCGCCTTGGCGGCGTCCGGCAGGTAGCAGAACTCGAACAGCGCGTCGCCGGCGTGGCTGGCGAGCGCGCCGAACACGTCGGGCCGCAGCATCGGCACCACCATGGCGCCGTAGCCGCCGCTCGACTTGCCGCTGATGCCGCGATGGTCGCGGTCGGCCAGGGTCGGGTAGCGCTGGTCGACGAAGGCGACCACCTCGTCGCAGAGGTAGTCGAGGTAGCGACCGGTCGCGGGGGAGTTCAGGAACTGGCTGCCGCCGAGCGAGGTCCAGCAGTCGACCAGCACGACCACGGCGGGCGGGACCTCGCCCGCCGTGAACAGCTCGTCCATCAGCTCCGGGAGGGTGGGGCGCAGGGCGGACCGGTTCCACCACATGTCGACCTGGCCGGTGAACCCCTGGATCAGGTAGATGCTCGGGTGGCGGCGCGCCGGGTCGTCGCCGACCCCGGGAGGCAGGTAGACCCACAGCGGCCGCTCGTGCGGGTCGCCGAGCGGGTTGCCCTGCAGCACCCGGCTGGCGACCGTGTGCCGCTCGAAGCGGCCCTCGGGCTCGACCTGCCAAGGTTTCATGTCAAACCTCGCTACAGCAGTGGGGCCGCCTCGCGGGCGAAGTAGGTGACGACCAGGTCGGCGCCGGCCCGGCGGATGCCGGTCAGGACCTCGAGCATCACCCGCTCGCCGTCGACCCAGCCGCGTTCGGCGGCCGCCTTCACCATGGCGTACTCGCCGGAGACGTGGTAGGCGGCGGTCGGCAGCCCGAAGGCCTGCTTCACCCGCCACAGCACGTCCAGGTAGGCGAGGGCCGGCTTGACCATGACCATGTCGGCGCCCTCGGCCGCGTCCAGCGCGACCTCGCGCAGCGCCTCGTCGGCGTTGGCCGGGTCCATCTGGTAGCCGCTGCGGTCGCCGAACCTGGGCGCGCCCTCGGCCGCCTCCCGGAACGGACCGTACAGGCCCGAGGCGTACTTGGCCGCGTACGCCAGGATCGGCGTGCCGGCGAAGCCGGCGTCGTCGAGGGCCGCCCGGATCGCGGCCACCTGGCCGTCCATCATGCCGCTGGGCGCGACCACGTCGGCGCCGGCCGCGGCCTGCGCGACCGCGATCCTGCCGTACCGCTCCAGGGTGGCGTCGTTGGCGACCGAACGGTCCTCGCCGAGCAGCCCACAGTGGCCGTGGTCGGTGTACTCGCACAGGCAGAGGTCGCCGACCAGCGCCACCTCGTCGCCGAGGTCGGCGGCCAGGGCCCGGAGCGCCCGCTGCACGACCCCCTCCGGCGCCCACGCCTGCGAGCCCTCCGCGTCCTTGCCGGCGGGGATGCCGAACAGCAGCAGGGCCGGGACGCCGAGGCCGGCGAGCTCGGCCGCCTCCTTGCGGAGGCTCTCCAGGGTGTGCTGGTGGTGGCCGGGCATCGAGGAGATCGGCAGCGGCTCGGCGATGCCCTCCTTGACGAACAGCGGCGCCACCAGGTCGCGGCGGGTCAGGCGCGCCTCGCGGGCCAGCTCGCGCAGCACCGGCGTGCGGCGCAGCCGCCTGGGGCGGCTCAGCGGGAACGGCGCTGGTTGCATCCTCACTCCTCGTGGTGCGCGGGGCCCCGCCTACCCTACCCGCTCCCGGGCCGGTGGGCGGCGGCGGCACGCTCGATGGCGGCCACCAGGCCGGGGATGGTGTGCTCGCTGGCGGTCGCCGCGACCCGCATGCCGGCCTCGCGGGCGGCGTCGGCGGTGACCGGGCCGATCGTGGCGACGCGCACGGCGGCGGGCGGCGGCCCGCCGTAGCCGTTCACGAACCCCTCCACGGTCGAGGCGGCGGTGAAGGCCACCCAGTCCACCGCGCCGCCGTCCAGCCGCCGGCGGGCGGCCGGGTCGAGCTCCCCCACCGGGACGGTGTGGTAGGCGACCACCTCACGGGTCCGCCAGCCCTTGGCGCGCAGGGCGGCACCCAGGCCGGGGTTGGCGCGGTCGGCCCGGGCGAGCAGCACCTCACCGGAGCCGGGCGGGAAGCAGCGGCCGAGCTCGGCGGTGGTGGCGACCTTGGGGACCAGGTCGGGGACGACGCCCCACCCGCGCAGGGCGGCCTCGGTGGCCGGGCCGACCGCGGCCACCCGGGCCCGGCCCGGGGGCGCGCCGCGCCCCGCGGGCCCCGGCGGCGTGGCGGCCCGCTCCCGTAGCGCGGCGACGCCGTTGACGCTGGTGACGACCAGCCAGTCGTAGCGGCCGGCGGCGAGCTGCTCCAGCGCGAGGTCCAGCTCGGCGTTGGAGGCGACCGGGCGGATCTCGATCGCCGGCACCTCCAGGGTCTCCGCGCCCCGCTCCCGCAGCAGCCGCGAGAGCCCTGCGGCCTGGCCGCGGGCCCTCGGCACCAGCACGGTCAGCCCGGCCAGCGGCCCGGGCCCGCGCCGGGTCACCGCCGGCTGTCCTCCACCAGCGCGCGCACCTCAGGGCCGCAGGTGTCCAGCAGGCGGTCGGCCAGCGCCTGGCCGAGGCCCTCCGGGTCGTCCGCGGGACCGCGCAGGCGCTCGCGCACCAGGCCCTTGCCGTCCAGCGCCGACAGGAAGCCCTGCACCTCGAGGGCGCCGTCGGCGGCGCGGCGCAGCAGCGCCCCGGCGGGCAGCGTGCACGAGCCGCCCAGGCGCCGCAGGAAGGCGCGCTCGCCGAGCAGCGCGACCCGCGAGGGCCGGTGGGTCAGCCGGCCGAGCAGGCCGAGCGTGCGGGGGTCGTCCTCGCGGGCCTCCACCGCCAGGCAGCCCTGGCCGGGAGCCGGCGTGAAGGTCTCCGGGTCCAGCCGGACGGCCTCGCCGGCCAGGCCGAGCCGGTGCAGGCCGGCGGCGGCCAGCACCACCGCGTCCAGCTCGCCGGCGTGCACCCGGCGGACGCGGCTGTCGACGTTGCCGCGCAGCGGGACCAGGTCGAGGCCGGGCCGCAGCCAGCTGAGCAGGGCGACCCGCCGGGGGCTGCCGGTGCCGACCCGCGCCCCGGCCGGCAGGTCGTCGAGGCCGCGCAGCTGGTAGCGGCCGACCAGCACGTCGCGCGGGTCGTCGCGCTCGGGGACCGCCGCCAGGACCAGCCCCGGCACCTGGGCGGCGGGCAGGTCCTTGGCCGAGTGGACCGCCAGGTCCGCCCGCCCGTCGAGCACCGCCTGCTGCACGGCCGCGGTGAAGATCCCCTTGCCGCCGAGGGCGCTGGCCGGCAGGTCGCGGCGCCGGTCCCCCTCGGTGACGACGGTGACCAGCTCGACCTGCAGGTCCGGCCAGGCCGCCCGCAGCCCGTCGGCGACCCGCCGCGTCTGCGCCAGGGCGAGGGCGCTGGCCCGGGTGGCCAGCCGCAGCGGCGGCTCAGCGCCCGGCATCGCCGGCCCCCCCGGAGGCCCCGTCCACCGGGGGGCTAGGCGTGAGCCCCCCGGACCCCCGGTCCACCGGGGGGCTAGGCGTGAGCCCCCCGGCCCCCCCGCCGTCGTCCAGGCCGTACAGCTCGCGGAGGGCCGCGACGTAGAGGTCGCCGTCGGGGCGGGCGGCCAGCGCCTTGCCGCGCACCATCGGGTCGTGCAGCAGCTTGTTGACCAGCCCCCTGGTCACCGCCTCGACCGCGGCCCGCTGCTGCTCGTCCAGGCCACTCAGCTGGCGGGCGGCCTTGGCCAGCTCACGCTGGCGGACCTGGTCGGCGCGGGCGCGCAGGGCGCGGATGGTGGGCACCAGCCGGGCCTCCCGCTGGCCGCCCCTGAACGCCCGCGTCTCGCCGTCGATCAGGGCGCGCACCTGGTCGACCTGGTTCCGCGACCCCTCGTCGGTCTCCAGCACCGCCCGCAGGCCGTCGAGGTCGGCGAGGACGACGCCGGGAAGCTGCCGCACCTCCGGCTCGACGTCGCGGGGGACGCCGAGGTCCAGCACCACCAGCGGCCGCCCGCCCGGCCGGCGGGCGAGCGCGGCGGCCACCGCGGCCGTGGTGACGGTGGGGTGGGCGCCCGCCGTGGCGGCGACGACCACGTCGGCGCCGGCGAGCTCGGCCTCGACCAGCTCCAGGGGCACCGAACGGCCGCCGAGCTCCGCCGCCAGGGCATCCCCCCTGGCCGCGGTGCGGTTGGCGACCACCAGCCCGGTGACCCCGGCCTGGCGCAGGGCGCGGCCGGCGAGGCGGGCCAGGCCGCCCGCGCCGACCAGCAGGGCCCGCCGTCCGTCCAGGGCGCCGAGGTGCTCGGTGACCAGCCGCAGCCCCACCGTCACGGTGGAGGCGAGCCCGGCGCCGATGGCGGTCTCGCGGCGGGCGCGCCGGCCGACCTTGATCGCCCGGGCGAACAGCGCCGACAGCACCGGCCCGACGGTGCGCTCGGCCTGCGCGGCCTGGTAGGCCTCGCGCACCTGGCCGAGGATCTGGGCCTCGCCGACCACCATCGAGTCGATCCCGGCCGCGACCGCGAACAGGTGCCTGACGGCGCGGTCCTCGTAGTACTCGTAGAGGTAGTCGGCGAACTCCTCCAAGCCGCCGCCGTGGAGGCCGGCGAGGAACCGGCGCAGGTCGCCGGCGCCGCCGTGGAAGCGGCTGACGGCGGCGTAGACCTCCACCCGGTTGCAGGTCGAGACGATCACGCCCTCGTGGACGTGCTCGGCGTCGAGCAGCTGGGCGAGCGCCTTGGGCCGGAGCTCCGGGTCGACCGTCAGCCGTTCCAGCAGCGCGAGCGGGGCGCTGCGGAAGTTGGCGCCGACGACGAGGACCGGCACGGCGCTCAGTCCCGCGCCTCTTGCCCCGGCTCCGCGCCCATGCCCTGGTTCCTGGCCGCGACCTGGCGGACGAGGTCGACGGCGGCCCGGCGCTGCTCGTGGAAGGAGAGGATCTGCAGCTCGGTGGAGAGGTCGACCTTCCGGAGGAAGACGCCGGCGGGCACGTGCACCTGCGCCGGAGCGAAGTTCAGGATCGAGGTGACGCCGGCTGCGACCAGCCGGTCGCAGACCTCCTGGGCGGCGCCGGCCGGGGTGGCGATGATGCCGATCGCGACCTGCTCCTCCTTGACGACGCGGTCGAGGTCGTCGATGTGGTCGACGGTCAGCGTGCCGATCCGCTCGCCGACCTTGGCGGTGTCGGCGTCCAGCAGGGCGGCGACGCGGAAGCCGCGCTCGGCGAAGCCCCGGTAGTTGGCCAGGGCGTGGCCGAGGTTGCCGACCCCGACGATCGCCACCGACCAGTCCTGCTCCAGCCCGAGCTCGCGGCGTACCTGGTAGATCAGGTACTCGACGTCGTAGCCGACGCCGCGGGTGCCGTAGGAGCCCAGGTAGGAGAGGTCCTTGCGCACCTTGGCGGAGTTCACCCCCGCCGCCTCGGCCAGCTGGTCGGAGGAGACGCGATGGGTCCCGCGCTCGGCCATGTCCACCAGGCAGCGGAGGTAGACGGGCAGGCGCGCGACGGTGGCTTCAGGAATCCGGTCTCGCAAAGGTGCCTCCAACCCCCCAGATACAGCAACGCTGCCCCAGATACATCGAGTCTAGGCTCTGGTGATCGGGTTCTCAATCGGCCCGGACGCGGCCCAACCAGGCCCGCAACAGATCCGTCGGCACCTCGTACTCGAACAGCTCGACGCCGTCGACCGCCACCACCGGCACCCGCACCCCGTAGCGCCGCGCCAGCGCCGGGTCGCGGTCGACGTCGACCAGCTCCAGCCGGAACGCCGTGGCCGCCTGCTCGGCGCGGAGCACCCGCTCGGCCTCCTCGCACAGGTGGCAGCCGGTGCGGGTGTAGAGGGTGACGGTCGCCGGTGCCCCGGTCACGGCGGCAGCGCCACGGGTGGGGGGACGGGTGCCGAGGCGCGGCGGAAGCCCAGGTACATCACGCTCGCCCCGAGCGCCAGGCCGAGGGCGAGCTTGTCGCTGCGGTCCAGGAAGGCGAACACCCCGCCGCCGGCGGCCAGCAGCACCCCGAGCGCGATCAGGAGGTTGCCCTCGAAGCGGGCGCGCAGGTGGCGGCGGTGGCGCAGCGCGAGCCCGCTGGCCACCGCCCCGCCGACCACCACCAGCGTGCCGACGGTGTTGCCGAGCACGGCCATGGCCCGCACCGGCACCGGCAGGAACGTCCTGCCCTCCGGCACGCGCGCGGCCAGGTCCGCCGCGCCGACCCCGGCGGCGGCCACCAGCACCGTGCTGGCCGCGGTGAACAGGACCAGCCCGGCCTGGTAGGCACGCCGGGCGGGCGGCCCGGCCAGCAGGCTGACGGTGCCGAGCGCCAGCCAGGGCACGTTCAGCACGGCGCCGAACAGGTAGTAGACCTTGAACCCGAAGGGCGTCCAGCCGGCGGCCACCCCGACCGTGAGCGCCAGCGAGGCGAGCGCGAACATCGCCATCCCCACCCCCCAGGCGAGCTGGTGGGGCCGCCGCCGGGAGGCGTACTGGCGCAGCACCGCGGTGGCGAAGGCCGCCGAGGCGGCGCTGGCGACGACGGGAAGCAGCCAGTGCATCGACCGAGTCTAGACCCCGCCGGCGCGGGCGACCCGCCGAGGTTGGTACCATCCGCCGCGGTACGAACCACCGCAACCGTTCCCCGCCCGAGGAGCGTTCGTGAGCCAGCTCCCCCCGGTGCTCGCCGCCACCGGTCCGTTCTTCATGTTCTCGCTCGAGGAGACCTTCGAGCTGATCGCCGAGGCCGGCTTCGACGGTGCCGAGCTGATGATCACCCAGGACCGCGTCAGCCAGGACCCGCACCGGCTCGGCGCCCTGGCCGCGCGCTACGGCGTGCCCGTGCCGGCGGTGCACGGGCCCTTCCTGGTCGCCACCTGGCTGGTGTTCGGCACCGACCCCAAGGGCAAGATCGACCGCTGCGTGCGCTTCGCCGAGGCGGCCAAGGTCTCCACCGTCGTCATCCACCCGCCCTACCGCTGGCAGACCGCCTACGCCGCCTGGCTGGACGAGGCGATCCCGCGCATCCGCGAGGAGACCGGGGTCACCATCGCGGTCGAGAACATGTTCCCGGTCAACGCGGGCGGCCGGGCGTTGCGCTTCTTCAGCGGCACCGCCCCCGCCGAGCTGGCCCGCTGGCCCGCCGTGACGCTCGACACCAGCCACCTGGCCGTGGCCGGCGGCGACCTCATGGCGGCCTGGGAGGAGCTGGCCGACCGGGTCGTCCACCTGCACGTCTCCAACAACGACGGCCGCGGCCGTGACACCCACGGGCTGCTCGACCGCGGGGTGCTGCCGGTGCCCGAGTTCCTGGAGGAGGTCGGCGCCGCCGGCTTCCCCGGCGCGGTGACCCTCGAGCTGGACGTGCGGACCTGGGCCGACGACCGGCCGGCCCTGCTGGAGGTGCTGCGCGAGAACCTCGACATCGCCCGGCTCCACCTGGCCGCCGGCGACGAGCGGGCGCGTTCACGCGCGACCATCCGAAACCGGTAGTATTCCCGGCCGCAATGCGCACCGGGACCGCCGTCGTGGTGGCCGCCCTGCTCGTGGTGATCGTGCTGGCGGCCGCCTTACAGCTCGTGCTCAACCGCTGAGCCGATGAGCGTCGACACCGACCGCCCCCTGGACGCCGGAGCGGCCGTGTGCCCCTGCCGTCACGGCGACGTCGCCGCCGAGGTCTCCTCCCAGCGGCCGCTGCTGCAGCGGGCCGCCGGCGGCGACCGGGAGGCGTACGCGCGGCTCTACGACGCGCAGGTGGAGGGGGTCTACCGCTACCTGCTGGCGTGGACCGGCGACCGGACGGTCGCCGAGGAGCTGAGCGAGCAGGTGTTCGGCACCGCGCTGGCGTGGCTGCCGGTGATCGCCGGCGAGGTCGAGGCTCCGGCGGTGCAGGCGGGCGCGCCGTACCCCGAGGCGGGCGACATCGGCGTGTGGCTGATCGCGATGGCGCGCGACGCCGTCGCCCAGCGACGCGGCGCGGGGTGGATGGCCGGTCCGGCCGAGCAACGCCCGGCGCCGGCGGACCCGCTGGGGGCGGTGGCGCTGCTCGGGGACCCGGAGCGGGAGGTGGTGGTGCTGCGGCTGCTGCTCGGCCACTCCCTGGCCCACGCCGCGCACCTGTCCGGCTACAGCCAGCGGGTGGTGGTGGAGCTGCAGCTCGCCGCCTGCCTCGCCATCCGGGCGCTGACCGGCGGCGGGCCGGTCCCGGGCCCACCGGACACCGGAGGGCAGACCACCCCGCGCGCCATGGAGCTGCAGGGGCGCCTGGAGCGCTGGGACGTCGACCTGACCGGCGCCGACCCTGAGCTGGCCGACGCCCTGGCGGTCGCGTCGTCACTGCGGCTGGCCGCGCCGGCGCAGGTGACCGCCCCCGCCTACGCCTTCGTCGAGCGGCTGCGCGCCCAACTGACCAGCGACGACGGCGCCGCGGCGCCGCGGCGGGCGGCCGCGGGCGGCGCGCTGCGCGCCGCCGAGCGGGCCGTCCGGGCCGCCTGGACC